>OFSB01000001.1_pt1 | contig 65313 bp, 54 predicted proteins | sample 1543251 | NCBI WGS metagenome assembly OFSB01 (sample SAMN05442521, study PRJEB24371) | freshwater metagenome | isolation source: Freshwater Lake | place: Canada: Niagara | collected 2012-08-03
CCATTGTGTAGTGGCTAGCACATGAGCCTTTGAAGCTCAGGGTCCAGGATCGATACCTGGTGGCGGAGCCACCAAGTAAAGGGGGTAGTGATGAGTAAGTTAGAACTTGTCATTGTCCTAGCGGCCGGTGATAGCAAGCGAATGAAATCTGATACCTCAAAGGTATTACATGAAATAGCTGGTCGAAGTGTTATCCAGAATTTATTAGCAGCGCTTACTCCACTTTCTGCAAAAAACTTAACCGTGGTAGTCGGCGCCCAAAAAGAGGCAGTAACTGCTCACCTATTAAAGATTGCGCCAAATGCAAAGTGCGTAGTGCAAGAAAAGCGAGATGGCACCGGATCTGCAACTGCGCTCGCCTTAGCAGAACATAAAGGTGATGGCACTGTCCTAGTTTTAGCCGGTGACACCCCACTACTTACCAATCAAACACTAAGTGAATTTGTAAAAGTCCATCAAGATAATGAGAGCCCAGCTTCAGTCTTAACTGCCCTACTTCCTGATCCAAGCGGATACGGCCGGATAATTAGGGGTGATGATGGTGTGATCTTAAAAATTATTGAGGAAAAAGATGCTTCAGATTCTGAAAAAGATATTGATGAGATTAATACCGGAGTCTACTTATTTGATATTAAATTACTCCGCTCGGTAATTACTAACCTTAAGAGTAATAACTCCCAAAAGGAGCTATACCTAACTGATGTAATTGGCTTAATTAATGAGAGTGGAAAAAGTGCTTATGCAATTCTTTCCAATGATTACACCGAAACTTTAGGCATAAATGATCGAAGCCAATTAGCTGAATGCGCCGCAATTATGCGAGATCGAATAAATCATCAACATATGCTAAATGGGGTAAGCATTATTGATCCAACTACTACTTGGATTGACGCCGATGTTGTTATTGAATCTGATGTTTTAATTTATCCTGGCACATCAATTACCGGTAATAGTAAAATTAAATCTGGCGCCATTATTGGCCCACGCTCAGTAATTAACTCTTGCCAAATAGATACTGGGGCTAAGGTAATTGAATCAAATTGCACCGATTCTAAGATTGGTAAAGATGCAAAGGTCGGGCCATATACATATCTACGCAAAGGCAGCGTATTAGATAGTGAAAGTAAAGCTGGCGCCTTTGTTGAGATTAAAAATTCAACAATCGGCGTGGGATCAAAGGTTGCCCATCTTTCATATGTGGGAGATGCTCAAATTGGTGAAGAGAGCAATATCGGCGCTGGCACAATATTTGTTAATTATGATGGTGAAAATAAGCACCAAACTGAGATTGGTGATCATGTGAGAATTGGTAGTGACACCATGCTGGTGGCTCCAGTAAGCATCGGTGATGGCGCCTATACCGCAGCCGGCTCTGTGGTCAATGAGGATGTGCCAGCGGGTGCGATTGCAATCGCACGCTCTCGCCAAGTAAATATCTTAGGTTGGGTGCTACGTAAACGAAAAGGAAGCAAATCTGCTGCAGCAGCAAAAAAGGCTGGTGCAAAAGAGTGATTAATTTCTAGTAGAGTTAACCTAGATTCACCACAGTGAGGGGGAAGCTAACCTGAATGAGATTCGCTTAGCCTCCGAGAAAAGTTTGCGCTTATTTACTGGCCGGGCTTACCCAGAGTTAGCAGATGAGGTTGCCTACGAGTTAGGTATCCCAATTACTCCAACATCAGCATATGACTTTGCTAATGGTGAGATTTTTATCAGATTCGAAGAAAGTGTTCGCGGCTCTGATGCATTTGTACTACAAAGTCATAGCGCTCCGGTAAATAAACAAATCATGGAGCAGTTAATTATGGTTGATGCGCTCAAGCGAGCATCTGCGAAACGAATTACGGTAATCCTTCCCTTTTATGGTTATGCCCGCCAGGATAAAAAACACCGAGGCCGTGAGCCAATCTCGGCAAGATTAATGGCTGATCTTTTTAAAACAGCAGGAGCTGATCGCTTGATGTGTGTAGATCTACACACCTCTCAAATTCAAGGATTCTTTGATGGACCAGTTGATCACTTATTCGCTCTTCCACTTTTAACAAATTATGTTGGTAGCAAAGTTGATCGCAAGAATTTAGTAATTGTTTCCCCAGACTCAGGCCGGGTTAGAGTGGCAGAGAGGTGGAGTGAATTACTTGGCGGCTGCAGCATCGCATTTATCCATAAAACCCGTGATCCAAAGGTTCCAAATGAGGCAACAGTTGGCAAAGTTGTTGGAGATGTTAAAGGTATGACCTGCGTTGTTATTGATGACATGATCGACACAGCTGGCACCGTAACTAAAGCAGTAGATGCGTTAATTGAAGAGGGTGCTAAGGATGTAATCATTGCTGCAACACATGCCGTGCTTTCAGGCCCAGCCGTTGATAGATTAAAGAAATCTAGAGTCTCTGAGGTTGTAGTAACTAACACATTGCCAATATCTGAGGAAAACCGCTTTGATAACCTAACAGTTCTTTCAATTGCACCACTTTTAGCCAGGGCAATTAAAGAGGTGTTTGAAGATGGATCAGTTACTAGTCTTTTTGATGGACACAGTTAAAATAGTTTTTTAATAGATCAAACTTGCGCCCGTAGCTCAACGGATAGAGCATCTGACTTCGGATCAGAAGGTTCGGGGTTCGAATCCCTGCGGGCGCACCATTGATTTGTCCTTTTACCTATCTATTCGCTAACCTAGCGCTTCGTTCCGCGAGGGATAAAACCGTTATCGAGGGAGAAGTAAAGTGGCTGAAATTTCAATCAAGGGCGCACGTCGAACTGAGTTTGGCAAAGGTGCATCCCGCAGATCTCGCCGTGATGGATTTATTCCGGCAGTAATTTATGGACATGGTGAGAAACCACAACATGTTGCGCTCCCTTCTCGTGAGCTTGGTATTGCACTTAAAACTTCAAACGTTCTAATTGATGTTGTATTAGATGATCACACAGAGTTAACACTTCCTAAATCTGTTAGCCGTGATCCATTAACAGGTTTGCTTGAGCATATTGATTTAGTAATTGTTAGACGTGGTGAGAAAGTTATTGTTTCTGTTCCAGTTCACACTGAAGGTAAGTATGATCAAGATGGAATCTTAGAACACACAAATAACTCAATTGAGGTTGAGGCAGATGTAACAAACATTCCTGCATTCTTAATGCTAAGCATGGAAGGCATGATGGCTGGAGATTCTCGTTACGCCTCTGATGTAGTAATTCCAGAAGGTATTAAATTAATAAGTGATCCAAAGATGACTGTTATTCATCTATCTGTTCGCGCTGCTGAGGAAGAGGTTGTAGTTGTTGCTGCAGCTCCTGCTGAAGGTGATGCCGCAGCCGCTGCCGCTCCTGCTGAAGGTGATGCTGCCGCAGCTCCTGCTGCTGGCACAGATGATAAGAAGGACAAGAAGAAGTAAGTAAGGACTAGCCTTAACTTATGGCTGATCGTTGGTTGGTAATTGGTTTAGGTAATCCTGGGCCGGAGTATGAAAAAACTCGACATAATATTGGCCAACTTGTTTTAGATCAGTTATCTGAAAATCAAAAGTTTTCATCCCATAAATCTCGAATGCAGATATCTGAGATTAAATTAGATGGGCAAAGTGTAGTTTTAGCTAAATCACTTGGGTATATGAATGAAAGTGGTGGCCCAGCTAAGTCCTTAGCCGATTTTTATAAAATCGATATAGATAAAATTATTGCAATCCATGATGAATTAGATCTGCCATTTAATAACCTTCGAATAAAACTAGGAGGTGGCGATAACGGACATAATGGGCTTAAGTCCCTTACCGCATCCTTTTCAACTGCTGATTACTACCGAATCAGAATGGGAATAGGAAGACCGATGGGTGAGCAAGATCCAGCAGATTTTGTTTTAAAAGCATTTAGTAAAGATGAGCGAGGAGAGATTGATAGTTTTATAAAGCGTGGCGCACAAGCAATTAATTCTTTAATTCTAAATGGAATTGATAAGGCGCAAACAGCTTTTAATTCCTAAATCAGCCAGTATTTCGAAGACCAGCTGCCACACCATTAATTGTCAGTAGTAGCGCCCGTGCTAGTAATGGATCAATATCTTTTTGTTCTCTCACTCGCTTAAGTAATGAGATTTGTAGTAATTGAATCGGTGCTAGGTATGTATCTCTAACTTGTAAGGTTCTAGCCAAGATTGGCTGATTTCCTAAAATTTCAGTTTTATTTGTCATAAGCAGTAGCTCTGCAACGGTTAACTCATATTCAGCCTTAATCTGATCAAATATTTTATGAAGGGAAGGATCAACTAAGGTCGTAACATAACGTTGAGCTATTGCTAAATCTGTTTTAGCAAGTGTCATCTCAACATTACTGATGAAGGTACTAAAGAAGTGCCAATCCTTTAAAAGTTTTTGTAGTAGATCAGATTTACCAGCTAGCCTGGCAGCTTTAAGTCCTGAACCAACCCCATACCAACCTGGCACAATTTGGCGCGATTGGGTCCAACCAAATACCCAAGGAATAGCCCTAAGGGATTCAAGACCAGATGCTGCATCAGGGCGACGTGAAGGCCTAGAACCTAAAAACATATTTCCAAGTTGTTCAACAGGAGTTGAGGAATAGAAATATGCAGGTAGCTCTTCTTGATCAACTAATTTTCGATATGCCGAAAATGCATGCTCACTAATTAAATCCATGCACTCATCCCAACTATTTAAATCCTGTGATGATTGGCGTGGTTTTCTATTTAATATTGTTGCCTCTAAAGCTGCAGCTAGAGTTAACTCTAAGTTTTCTTTAGCAAGTGCTGGCAGGCCATACTTATCTGAAATTACTTCACCTTGTTCAGTCATTTTTATCTGACCATCAATTGACCCCCAAGGAAGTGCGATTAAAGCGTCATAGGTTGGTCCACCACCACGGCCAACTGATCCACCACGACCATGAAATAGTCGAAGCTTCACACCATGTTTATGTGCAACATCGCGAAGTTTTCGTTGGGCTTTATGGATCTCCCATTGGCTAGTTGTAATACCAGCATCTTTATTTGAGTCAGAGTAACCAAGCATTACTTCCTGCACCTGACCACGCATCATTACAATCTTTCGATAACTCTTATTATTTAGTAAATCATCTAATATCTGATCTGCCGCTCGCAGCTCTGCAACAGTTTCAAGTAGTGGCACAAAACCGATCTTGGCAAATGATTTATTAGCATCTAATGATATTAGCCCCGCCAATTTACCAATTAAGACCGCAGCTAAAACATCATTTGCAGATTTTGTCATTGAAATTATGTAACTTTCAATAACCTCTGGGCCAAACTGATCAATTAATTCACCACTTGTTACAAATGTTTTAAGGCATTTATTTGCTTGCTCATCAAGTTTAGTTAAATCAATCACTTTAGTTGATTCTAATTCTTTATTAATGATCTCAGCACTTGAATCATTAAATAATTGTTTTAATAGGTAATGGTGAGCATCTGAGTGCTCTCTAATATCCATCTTGGCGTGGCTTAATCCAAATGCAGCAATTGCTCTAGTAATTCGCTCAAGTAATCCGGTCGCAATTAATTGACCATTATTAGCCATTAATGATTTACGCATAATTTCAAAATCACTAAGTAATTCAGCGCTATCTTTATAGTCACGGCCTGGGACGTGGGGTGAATCATCAGCATGGCGCTGTTGGGTGATTAAAAGCTTGTGCCTGATAGCAGTTACCTTTAAGCGGTATGGCTCCTCAGCATTAATTCTTCGATATCTACTTTCAATCTCAGGTAATTTTTCAAGATCATCTAATACAGATTTTTCTAACTCTTTTGAAACTCCAGTTAGTTTTGTTGAGATAGATACTCCCTGCACTAACTGATCTAGGTGCAGCAAGAGAGTTCTTGTAAAGTGTGAGTTCTGTAGCAAAATAGCAGACCTAGTTACATCAGCTGTGATATTTGGATTGCCATCGCGGTCCCCACCTATCCAAGTTCCAAAGGAAAGTGGCTTAGCAGAAAGAGAGAGATCAACACCTAATCTTTTAACTTCAGAAGCAAACTCAGCTAATACCTCTGGCACTGTCTGTTGTAGTAACTCATCTAAGTAATAAATTGAGTTAACCGCTTCATCTAATGGTTCAGGCCGGCCTAAGCGAAGTTCATCTGTTTGCCAAAGTAAATCAATAGTTTCAGCAAGACGCTTACTTTGAGTTTGGCTATCAGGTTGTTGAAGAAGTTCAGAAATTGTTGTCATCTTTCCTAATACGGAGCGACGAGCTGCCTCCGTTGGGTGGGCAGTAAATACTGGGCGCACTGAGAAGTTATCTATCCAAGTTTGAAGATCTTTTTGATCAAAATCTTTGCTTATTTTTTGCGCTGCTAAAATATTATCTACAGCTCTACTTAGCCAAGAACCAGTTGCATTTTTCTCATCAGTTAACACTTTAGATCGGTTAACTTGTTCAGCCACATTTGCTAGATTAAAAAAGTGTCCAAATGCTCTTACTAGAGAGATAGTTTGAGTATCAGTTAACTTACTTAAAATTTGATCTTGCTCGCCCTGCCTAACTGCCAAGCGAACAGATTCAACTAGTGAGAGTAATTCATCCCCTTCTTGCCTAGCTAAGGTTTGACCTAATAGGTCGGCTAATCTGCGAACATCATTACGCAAATCTGTGTTATCAGCAGGTGAACTCATGGCGTAATCATCACAGATTCCCAATTGCTCTGGCACATCTTTATGGCATTTACGGCTAAATATCGGCCTTAGAATTACCCCTGTAACCCCCCTTCATTTATGAAGCGGGGGTATGTGGCGTTTAATTGAAGGAAGGGGCAGTGATGTTAAATCTTTTATCCAAACTGAAGTCACCAATTGGAAATTATTTAGCAACATCAGTGGACATGGTGGCACCTGCAAGTATTCACTGCCTGCTAGCCGCTAACTCACCTGCGCCATTATTAATTGTTACTACATCAAGTAGAACATCACAGGAATTAACTGCTGAGATCTGTTCACTAATTGGTAGCGAAAATGTAGTTAACTTTCCAGCCTGGGAGACATTACCGCACGAGCGATTAAGCCCTAAGGCAGATACCGTTACTTTAAGATTTAAAGCACTTAATCAAATTGTTAGTAAAGATATAAAAATTATCACCTGTTCAATTAGAGCATTACTACAACCAATTATTGCTAATAACCTAGAACTTTCTCAAATAAAAATAAGTTCTAATCAACAGTTAGTTATGTTTGATCTAATTAGGCAGCTATCACAATTTGGTTTTACTAGATCAGATTTAGTTGAGCGGCGAGGTGATTTTGCGGTCAGAGGTGGGATTTTAGATTTATTTCCAGCTGATCAAGAGCACCCGATTCGAATAGATTTCTTTGGTGATGAAATTGAGGAGATCTCATATTTTGCAGTAGCTGATCAGAGATCTTTAACAAAAATTACCGGTGAAATAAAAATTTACCCATGCCGTGAGCTTCTTCTAGATGAGAATGTTAAAGAGAATGCTAAAAAACTAGGAAAAACTTTTCCAGAAATTAGTGAGATGACTGAAAAGATCATTCAAGGAATAACATTTGAAGGAATGGAATCACTCGCTGCCGGCTTAGTTGATGAGTTTAAAACAATAATTGATTACCTACCTAAACAAACTCAGATTTGGTTTATAGATGAGCCAAGACTTAGAAGTCGGGCGGCAGATTTAATTACTACCAACGAAGAGTTTCTAGCTGCTAGTTGGTCAAATATTGCCTGGAGTGAAAATGAGAAACTCTCACCGCCCCTTGATTTAACTGCGCAACTTGGTGTGGGTGGATTTAATGAGTTAGTAAGAATTGAGCAGATTGCAAACAAGGCTGGGCTTGAAATACGGAATTTAAATCTATATCCCAGCACACCAGAGCAAGAAGAAATCACATTTATTGATGTGATGAATAGTTATGGAAAAAAGTATGAAAATGCACTCTCTGATATTAAAAGCTGGCAAAAAAGTGGCTATCAAGTCATTTTTACCGCTGCTGCCAATGGCACATTAAAGCGATTTAGTGAATTACTAAATTCTTCCGATTTAGCAAATGAAATAATTGAAGTTGATAAAGAATCTAGCCAAACTGACTTAATTTATCTATATCGCTCTGATATCACTCATGGCTTTATCAGTGAGAAATATAAATTGGTTTTAATTACAGATAAAGATATATCTGGACAAAGATCAACAGATAAAGATTTAGCCCGAATGCCTTCTAGGCGTAAGAAGGCGATTGATCCAATGCAACTTAAGTCAGGCGACTACGTGGTCCATGAACAACATGGAGTTGGTAGGTATGTAGAGCTAATTAATCGAAATATTAATAATATTTCTAGAGAGTATTTAGTAATTGAGTACGCATCATCAAAACGGGGTCAACCAGCTGATAAATTATTTGTTCCAACTGATACTTTAGAACAGGTAACAAAGTATGTTGGCGGTGAATCACCAGCATTACACCGAATCGGTGGCGCTGATTGGCAAAGCAGTAAACGCAAAGCGCGTAAAGCAATTAAACAAATTGCAGCAGAGCTAATTAGATTATATGCCGCCCGCATGAGTGCGCCAGGTTTTGCATTTTCAGCTGACACACCTTGGCAAAAAGAATTAGAAGATAGTTTTGCATTTGTTGAAACAATTGATCAACAGGCAACCATCGATGAAGTAAAGCGGGATATGGAAAAACCTAATCCAATGGATCGAATTGTTTGTGGTGATGTTGGTTATGGAAAAACTGAGATTGCAGTTCGGGCGGCATTTAAAGCAGTTCAAGATGGTAAGCAGGTAGCGGTATTAGTTCCAACCACATTACTTGTTCAGCAACACTTCAATACATTTACAAATCGTTATGCCAGCTTTCCAGTAAAGATTGCTGCTTTATCTAGATTTAATACAGCAAATGAAAGTAAATTAATTATTGCAGGACTTAAAGATGGCTCAGTTGATGTAGTAATTGGAACTCATCGGCTTTTATCTAAAGATATAAAGTTTGCCGATCTTGGCTTATTAGTTGTTGATGAGGAGCAAAGATTTGGAGTTGAACATAAAGAGGAGCTAAAGAAAGCAAGAACAAATGTTGATGTTTTAGCCATGTCAGCTACTCCAATTCCTAGAACTCTTGAGATGGCAATAACTGGAATTAGAGAGATGTCTAACATCACCACACCACCGGAGGAGCGACATCCAGTCCTAACATATGTTGGAGCATACGATGATAAACAAGTTGCAGCGGCAATTCATCGAGAGTTACTAAGAGATGGACAGATATTTTTTATCCATAATCGAGTTGAAAGTATTGAAGCTGTCGCGCAGCGAATTAGAAAATTAGTGCCCGAGGTAAAAATTGGTATTGCCCACGGACAAATGAATGAGCGGTTACTTGAGGACGTTATTTTAGATTTTTGGAACAGGGAGTTTGATTTACTTTTGTGCACAACAATAATTGAAAGTGGTATCGATATTCCAAATGCTAATACCTTAATTGTTGATCGATCAGATTTATTTGGTTTATCTCAACTTCATCAATTACGTGGTCGAGTTGGCAGAAGCAGAGAAAGAGCTTATGCCTACTTTTTTTACCCAACTGATCAGCCAATCACTGAACTAGCCCATGACCGCTTAACCACAATTGCAACTAACACTGATCTAGGCGCTGGTATGGCGGTGGCATTAAAAGATTTAGAGATTAGAGGTGCTGGAAATCTATTAGGTGGTGAACAATCTGGTCATATTGCTGAGGTTGGTTTTGATTTATATATGCGAATGGTTGCTGACGCAGTTGATGAATTTAAGAGTGGTTACTTTGAAGATAAACCAAAAAATACCGATTGCAAAGTTGAGTTACCAATTAATGCCCACTTACCAGTTTCATATATTGAATCTGAGCGATTACGGCTTGATCTCTATCGCAGACTTGCTGAAGCATCAGATGATGATGGCCTAAATGAAATAAATATTGAGATGACCGACAGATTTGGCCCACTACCTAAGCCTGCCCTTGAATTATTAGCAGTTGCATCACTTAGATTATTTGCAAAAAGCCTAGGACTCACTGATATTGCATTTTCTGGAAAAAATCTTCGACTAACCCCAGTTGTCCTAGCGGAATCTACTGCGATAAAACTAAATCGGCTATACCCAGGATCTATATATAAAAATGCATCACAAATCCTGCTAGTCGCAAGGGCAAGTAGCCCCAATTGGATAGAAAGTGAAGAGATAGGAGATACTTCAACCCTTGCCTGGGTTAAATCAGTCCTAGCTAATTTAATTAAGCCAGCTACTACCAAATAAAGTAGTTACGAGAAGAAAGAGGATGGAATTGTTTAAAAAGGTAATTACTACGGTTTTAGCTGCACTCTTTTTAACTAGCTGTAGCAGTATGAATTCAGCAATAACAGTTGGTGATAAAGAGTTTTCAATAAATGATCTGCAAAAACCTGTAGATGAAATTTTAGAGGCACGAAAAAGTTTTGATACATCACAAGTACAACTCGCTTCAGGTGCTGAACTAGGTCGAAATCAAGCACAATTCGCAATAATAAGTGTCTTACTCGATCAAATTGCCTCCGATATGAAAATTAATTTTACTAATGCTGATATAGCCAAGCGCAGAACTGAGATTGTTACGCAAGTTGGAGGAGAGGCAGAATTACCTAAAGCGCTAGCTAGTTCAAATCTGGCAGCTTCTAATCTTGATCCGTATATTAAAGTTAGATTAATTATAGATAAACTTACTTCAGACCTTATTGCACTAGGTGTTTCACCTGAGCAAGCATCAGAGGAAGTAAGTAGATTAATTGTGGAAGCTGCTAAAAAACTTGGAGTTGAGGTAAATCCTAAATATGGTAAGTGGAATGCAGCCAATGCTTCAATTGAATCTGGTGATATTACTGATGGCGCAGTAACACCAGCCCCATAAGTTATTAATTATGGCTTCAGAGCTAGAAAGACTTCGCGAAGTGATGGACAAACTTCGATCCCCTGGTGGTTGCCCATGGGATAACGAGCAAGATCACACAACACTTCTTAAGTACTTACTTGAAGAATCATATGAATTTATTGAAGCAGTTGAAAATAATGATCGCAGCGGAATGCAGGAAGAGTTAGGTGATCTACTACTACAAATATATTTTCACTCACGCATTGCTGAAGAGGATAAAGATCAACCGTTTAACATCGAAGATGTGGCAAGAAATGTTGCCGATAAGTTAATCAGTCGCCACCCACATGTTTTTGCGGGCACAGTAGTTAAAGACAGCGCAGAGGTATTAGAAAATTGGGAGAAGCAAAAAGCGATTGAAAAGGGGAGAAGTTCAGCTATTGATGGTGTTCCATTAGCCCAACCCTCACTTACCTTGGTTGCAAAACTGCTCTATCGGATGAAGAAATTTAATTATCAATTGCCAATAAATTCACCAATACAACTTCCTGAGCAAATTGATCAAGATGAGCTTGGCCAATTGCTGCTTGGATTAATTTCACAAGCAGTAGATAAAGGCCTAGATCCTGAGGCAGCCTTGCGTAGTGCTGGTAAATCCTTAATTGCGCAGATTCAAGTCCATGAGGCAAGGTAGAATTAGGGCATTAAATCAACTTCGGCTTAATTTAAATAGTTATCAGGAGATATAAGTGTCAGTTATTAAATCAGTCACCGCACGAGAGATTTTAGATTCACGCGGTAATCCGACTATTGAAGTTGAGGTTAAGTTAGATAACGGAATTATTGGCCGAGCTGCTGTGCCAAGTGGGGCATCAACTGGAGCATTTGAAGCAGCTGAGCTTCGCGATGGTGGCAAGCGATATTTAGGCAAAGGTGTTTTAACCGCAATTAAAAATGTAAATGAAAAACTAGCACCAGTAGTTATTGGCTTAAGCGCTGAAGATCAAAGAACACTGGATGAAAAAATGATCGCATTAGACGGTAGTAAAAATAAATCCAATCTAGGCGCAAATGCAATCTTAGGTGTATCACTTGCTACCGCTAGAGCTGCCGCGAATAGTGCTAATCAATCATTGTTTAAATATTTAGGTAAGGATGAAGCAAAAACTTTGCCAGTTCCAATGATGAATATTTTAAATGGTGGCGCTCATGCTGATACAAATGTGGATATCCAAGAGTTTATGGTTGCGCCAATTGGTGCACAAAGCTTTAAAGAGTCACTGCGTTGGGGCGCTGAGATTTATCACAGCTTAAAATCAGTACTTAAGAAAAAAGGTTTAGCAACAAGTATTGGCGATGAAGGTGGATTTGCGCCAAATCTTGATAGTAATCGCGCAGCTCTTGATCTAATTTTGGTAGCAATTGAACTTGCAGGCTTTAAAGCCGGAAGTGATGTAGCACTTGCTATGGATGTAGCAGCTACTGAGTTTTGTGAAAATGGTCTTTATAAATTTGAGGGTAAGGAATTAACCTCAGATCAAATGATTAGTTACTACTCAGATTTAGAGTCTGCTTACCCACTAGTTTCAATTGAAGATCCACTGGATGAGAATGACTGGGCTGGCTGGGCAAAATTAACCCAGGTACTAGGTGAGAAAGTTCAAATTGTTGGTGATGATTTATTTGTAACAAATCCAGAGCGCTTGCAACGAGGAATTGATGAAAAAACAGCTAACGCCTTACTTGTTAAGGTAAATCAAATTGGAAGTTTAACCGAGACAATCGATGCAGTTAATTTAGCCCATAAAAATGGATATCACTCCATGATGAGCCATCGCTCAGGTGAAACTGAGGACACCACAATTGCAGATTTAGCAGTTGCACTTAACTGTGGTCAGATTAAAACTGGTGCACCGGCTAGATCTGAACGAGTAGCTAAATACAACCAACTACTTAGAATCGAAGAAGAATTATCTAGCAAGGCTGTTTATGCTGGCTCTGCTGCATTTCCTAGGTTTAAAAAGTAGGTTAAAAATATGGTGCGCCGAAAGTTTTTCGCAGCCAATTTAATTTCATCTACTCGCAAATCTATTAAATCAGGTTTAAATAGGCGCGGCTTATCTAATCGTGCACTAATTATTGGAATTATTTTATTCGCACTGGCTGTAACGCTAGCGCCACCAATTCAGCATTACTTTACTCAAAGGGCTCAAATTAATTCACTACGGACGCAGATATCTGATAATCAAAAGATGTTAGAAGATGCTGCTACGGAGTTGGCTAAGTGGAATGATCCAGAGTATGTGGCAAGTCAGGCAAGAGCAAGATTACATTTCATTTTTCCAGGAGAGCGGGCCTATATCATTACTGGAAATGGTGAGATCACCGATGGTGAGCAAGAAACAAAAGTCTCAGAGCAACTTCCAATTGGACTTCCTTGGTATTCAAGATTAATTTCTTCAATAACTAGCACAAATGTAAACAGCTAATATGGTCAGGCCAGCTAAAGCATTTACAGCAGAGCAAGCGAGTGAAAAAGATTTAGAAATCATAGAAGCTCAATTAGGTAGAACACCAAGAGATGTATTAGCAATCGCACACCGCTGTCCATGCGGGGCACCTGATGTGGTGCAAACACCGCCTCGATTAGCAGATGGCACGCCATTTCCAACTTTTTATTATGCAACTTGCCCAAGACTTACTGGCGCCATTTCAACACTAGAAAGTTCTGGACTAATGGCGCAGATGAATGAGCGTTTACAAACTCAACCAGAGTTAGCTGGCAACTATATGGCCGCCCATATTGATTATGAGGCTAGCCGAGATGGTGCTGGGCGAATGCAAAATATTGAAGTTCCCGAGATAGCTGGTGTTACTGCTGGTGGAATGCCTGACCGAGTTAAATGTCTGCACTCTTTAGTTGCCCACGCTTTAGCAGCTGGAGAAGATGTTAACCAATTAGGGGATGAAGCTTTAATTGCATTAGATCAATGGTGGATTAATAAACCATGCAGTGAAATTGCTAATTTAATTAATCAGGACAATAAATGAGTCAAGTAGCAGTCATTGATTGTGGCACAAACTCGATTAGGTTATTAGTTGCTGAAATTTCTGGCAGTACTTTTAAAGAAGTAATACGCACTATGGAAATTGTTCGACTCGGCCAGGGAGTAGATGAAAATAAAGCATTTCACCCAGATGCAATTAATCGGACTTTATTGGCAGTTAAATCTTTTAAAGAAATAATTGATAAAAATAAAGTAGATAAAATTAGATTTTGTGCTACATCAGCAACTAGAGATGCTATGAATAGAAATTTATTTATTGATGGCGTTCGCGATATTTTAAATGTTCAAGTCGAGGTAATTCCAGGGGAGGAAGAAGCAGCCCTATCTTTTACGGGCGCTACCTACCAATTAGATCAAGGTAGTGGACCATTTTTAGTAGTTGATATTGGTGGTGGCTCAACTGAGTTTGTATATGGAGATAAAAAAGTAATTAGTGCTAAGAGTGTCAATATTGGATGTGTGCGAATGAGTGAGCGACATTTAACAAACCAGCCCCCAACTATGGATCAGATTGCTAGTGCAATAGTTGATATTGATATTGCCATAACGCAGGCAGCCGTTAGTGTGCCAATTAATAGCGCGAAGAGTTTAATTGCCGTAGCTGGTACTGCCACAACAGTTGCAGCTGCCGCACTTGATTTATCAAAATATGATAGAGATCTGATTCATTTATCGAAAATATCAGCTGATAAAGTTCATAAGGTTGCCCAGATGTTTCAATCTATGAATAAGAGTGAGATTTCAGCTCTGCCATATATGCATGAAGGCCGAGTTGATGTAATTACTGCTGGCTCATTAGTTTTATCTAGAGTTATGGCAGCCACTGGGGCAGCAGAGTTTGTTGCATCTGAGTCAGATATTTTGGATGGAATGGCTTTCTCCCTTATTAACTGAGCGAAAAATGGTTGAAATTGAAAGTGAAAAAGACAGGTAGATTTACCCCCTGAAGATTCGCCCCTGTAGCCCAATGGCAGAGGCATGCGACTTAAAATCGCACAAGTGTGGGTTCGACCCCCACCGGGGGCACGCTCAATTTGGCGGATCTTCAGCAAATGTTAAGTTTCAACTAGCCAGTAGGAATGGCAGTGGGAATTGAGATTGATTAACATTTGTTTACTACCTAAGTAACTAAACCAAAGAAGTACTCACTAGTTACCTCTATAGAAGGAGAAGAATGAAAAGTTCAAACCCTGTACTTGGCAAGGCATTTAATCAACCAGGCAATATGCAGGTTGATCAGCTAGAGCAAAGTTATAACGCTCCAGCTGCCTCATCAATGCGAACAGGTCGGATGACAATTGAAGATGTCGTCGCAAAAACCGGATTTTTATTTACAATATTAGTTGTAGTTGGTGCTATCGCTTGGCGCAGTAATCTAGGAATGGGCGCAGTAATGCTCGGCTTCTTAGGTGGATTTGTACTTGCAATGATTATTAGTTTTAGCAAATCAATTAAGCCAGGTTTAGTAGTTGCCTATGCAGCACTTGAAGGCTTAGCTCTTGGAACTTTAAGTAGCTATTACGAATCTTACTACCCAGGAATTGTTAGCCAAGCAGTAATTGGAACGATGGCAGCATTTGCTGGTGTATTAATTATGTATCGCAATGGAACACTACGCGCTACACCTCAATTTACCCGTGCATTAATCGGAGCAGCAATTGGCTACTTCATCCTTGGATTAGTTTCACTGGTTGCATCATTTTTTGGTGTCGGACAAGGTTATGGTTTCTATGGCGTATCAGGCCTTGGCTTACTTCTAGCTGTTGCTGGTGTGGCAATTGCAAGCCTGTTCTTGGTTCTAGATTTTGATCAAATCCAAAAGGGTGTCAACAATGGCGTGCCAGAGAAAGAATCATGGCGAGCATCATTTGGTTTGATGGTAACAATTGTCTGGCTATATCTAGAAGTATTACGCTTAATCTCAATCTTGCGTAATCGATAAATTAAAGCATTACTAACAGGGGCTGTGAGAAATCACAGCTCCTGTTTATTTTTGTCAATTATTAAGCCATTATCTAAATGAGATGATCTTGTTTCAGGCAATAGAACTGATAATAAAATAGCAATTGCGCTAATTACAGCTGAAACTAAGAAAGCTGTTTGGTAACTGTAGTTATCAGTTAAAAATCCAACTAAAATCGGCCCAACAATCATTCCGGCATCACCTGCCATCTGCCAAGCTCCAATTACTTGCCCACCACGACCATTAATAATGTCGCCAACCACACTGCCGGGAGCGGTTCCAACGTATGCACCACCTAGCCCAAACAACGCCATTGCTATGAAATACCAAAGCGGACTTGTTGTAAAGGAAAGCATTAGTACACCAAATAAAACATAACTCCCACCTAAAATTAGCGCAGCCTTTCGCCCCTTTTCATCTGAGAATTTGCCAGCTTTAAGTAAAAATAAACCTTGAATTAAAGCGCCAATAGTTAATCCAATACCTGCAACCGTTGCTGTTGAACCAAGTTCTTCAGTTACGAATAATGGCAAAATTGATGACCTAAGACCAAATAAAACCCAGTTATTTATGAATGCTAAAGCTAAAGCAATTTGATATGGACGTAATTTAAATGCTTGTTTAAGTGTTGTTTGCCCTATTAAATTTGTAGGTATGTCTGTCTTAATACCCAATCTTTTTTCACTTAAAAAAACTAACGCAGTAGTTCCAGCCATTGCTAGGGTAACTGAATAGACAAAAAATGGTGCGCGTAGTGAAAAGCTAGAAAGAATTCCGCCAACTGCAGGACCGGCAACTCCACCAACTAAAAATCCGCCGTTATAAAGTGACTGAGCACGTCCCCGGTATTCATCACTTACTGATCTCATTAACAATGAACCAGCAGATACGGAGAACATTGAAGAGCCGAGGCCACCAAGGGTACGAAATGTAAGGAGTTGGCCATAACTTTGGGCTAGGGCGGTTAGTAATGTGAAGAAGGAGACCATAAATAAACCAAAACCTAAAACAGCCCGCTCACCAAAGCGATCCACTAATTTTCCAGAAATTAAGCCAGAAGAAAATCGCATAATTGCAAAGCTTGAAATAATTAATCCGATTGCAGTTTTGCTAACACCAAATGATGCAGCGAAAATAGGAATCGCCGGGATAATTAAGCCAAAGCCAACTGCAACAAAAAATGCTACTGCGGATAAGACAGAAACCTCTCGCGGAAGCTCGGCGAAAGGGTTTCTGCTTAATTTATTATTAAATACCTGATTATTTTGCGATTTAGCCATTACTTCCTAATCCCCATATTATGTTTATTTGTATTGTATAAAACACTAAAAATTGAAGTTATATTCCATTCTATCGCCATTTTAGATTAGTATTACCGCATGAAAGCAGTTATCGCAGAAAATTTAATGAAGACCTACAACAAAGGCTCAGTTCAAGCATTAGATGGCTTAAGTCTTGATGTTGAAGAAGGAACCGTACTTGGTGTGTTAGGCCCAAATGGTGCTGGTAAAACTACAACTGTCAGAATTTTAGCAACATTACTATCACCAGATTCTGGGCGAGCAAATGTTGCCGGTATTGATGTATTAAAACATCCAGATGAGGTTAGAAAAATAATTGGGCTATCTGGTCAATACGCTGCTGTTGATGAAACGTTAACTGGTTGGGATAACTTAATTATGTTTGGCCGGCTTTATCACCTATCAGCTAAAGCTGCTAGTGCGCGAGCAGTTGAATTGCTAGAACAATTTAGACTTACTGAATCAGCAAAGCGCCCGATTAGAACTTACTCTGGCGGCATGAGAAGAAGATTAGATTTAGCTGCCTCATTAATAGTTAGGCCAAAAGTTTTATTTTTAGATGAACCAACAACTGGCCTTGACCCACGCGGGCGCCAAGATATGTGGGGAGTAATTGATGAGTTAGTTAAAGGTGGCGTGACTTTATTGCTAACAACTCAATACTTAGAAGAGGCTGATCATCTAGCTGATGAGATCGCAGTAATTGATCATGGAAAAGTAATAGCACGTGGCACATCTGACTCCCTTAAAAAACAGGTGGGTGGTGAGCGACTTGAGATAGTAGTTGAAAATGAAAATATGGCTGCAGTAAAAGAGATAGTAGCTAAGGTAAGTGGTAGCGCAATTAATGTTGATGAAGGTCTTCGCCAGGTATCTGCTCCAGTTACAACTGGTAGTAAAGCCTTAATCGAGGCAGCTAAGTTGCTAGATGAAAAAGGAATTCACCCATTAGATATTGGACTTAAGCGGCCCTCCTTAGATGATGTATTTCTAGCTTTAACTGGACATGTGGCTGAAGAGAAAAAAGAGGAAGAGGATTCTATGACTAAGGGAAGAAAGAGAGGAAAGTAATGAATGCGATCTCGGATGCGTTAATAATTACCAAACGACAACTTCTTCAATTAGCTCGGGTACCTGAATTAATTTTGTTTTCAATAATTCAACCAATTATGTTTGTTTTATTATTTAGATTTGTTTTTGGTGGCTCAATCGATACAGGTCAACCAGGTGGATATGTGCAGTTACTTATGCCTGGAATATTTGTTCAAACTGTTGCTTTCACATTAGCTAGCACAGCGGTTGGCTTAACTGCTGATATGCAAAAAGGATTAATTGATCGATTCAGATCTCTACCAATTTCAAGATCTGCTGTTGTATTCGGCCGCACCCTAGGTGATGGTGCTTTAAACATCGTAGTTTTAACTGCCATGGGAATTACTGGATACGTTGTTGGCTGGCGCCCAACTTCTGGTTTGTTTAATGTTCTTTTAGGTTTTATGTTTTTATTAGTCTTTGGATTTGCAATGTCTTGGGTAGGGGTATTAATTGGTCTATCAGTCAGGGATGAGCGAGTAGCAACTAATGCAACATTTATTGCAGTCTTTCCAATTACCTTCTTATCAAATGCTTTTGCGCCAACTACTGGGATGCCAAAACCATTGCAATACATTGCTGAATGGAACCCTGTTTCCACCATGGTGGCCGGATGCCGAGAGTTATTTGGTTTAAAAAATGAGTTTGGTGCCACCGCTGGATCATTTCCAAGTGAGAACCCATTAATGATGTCGGTAATTTATATGATTTTAATTATGGCGATATTTATTCCACTAAGTGTTAGAAAATATAACAACGCCAATAAGAAGTAATTAGTTAAAGGGTGCGGCCTTAAGTACTGCAACTGCAATCTGCTTGCCATTTGGTGCGGTGTAATTAACAGTCTCACCTACCTTAGCTCCAAGGACCGCAGCGCCAAGGGGTGATTTCTCAGAGTAAACATCAACATCACCACTTGATATCTCACGAGAGCCAAGTAGAAATTTAATTTCATCCCCTGCAATATCAACTGTTACCAACATGCCAAGTCCTACAACCCCTGATTCACTAGCTGGTGGAGTTCCAATATGTGCATGTTCTAACATATGTTTTAATTGACGAATTCTTCCTTCAATTTTTCCTTGTTCCTCGCGCGCTGCGTGGTAGCCACCATTTTCTTTTAAATCTCCTTCAGCCCGAGCAGTTTCAATTTTTTTAATTATTTCAGCACGCAGTGGACCCTCAAGCTCGGTGAGCTCAGCTGCTAATCGATCTGCAGCCTCTTGGGTTAGCCAGGTCTGAGTTGGTTTATTCATAAGGGGTGAATGTTACTGGCAACTAGTAATTCCTGCATTAACAGCAGGAAGACGAGTAGCAATCTCAATAGTGCGGGTGTTAGTCCCTGATTTAAGTGATGTGGCTGGCATTAGATCAGAGATTTCACCAATAGTATTTTTATCAATATCTCTAGCCACAATTGAGCAGCTGTGATCAATATTTATATCCTTAACCGAAATTGAATATGTAACTGAAATACTCTGATCATTAACTACTTCAAATGAAAGTAACTCATATCTAACTTCAGGGTTAGCAGCATTAAGACCACTCCAAATAAACCAGGTGATAGCAGCAATGAGAGAAATCACTGCAGGCCAAAGCCAGCTTCGGTTTTCCTCTTTAATGCCATAACGCTGGCGCAGGTGTGCAGATGCGAGCACTTTGGGATGAGTCACATGGATAAGTGTAGAGCGATATGACCCAGCCTAAGTAGGCTTATCTTCTAGATACGGGGTGTAAAAATGGATGAGGTAAAAAGCTTTGATATGGGCGTTGCTGGCTCACTAACTATGATTTTTTTAACCCTTGCCACCACGCTTTTATTGGTTAATTTTTATCGCCGGTATAAAAGATTAATTGATCGCAAAGATCAAGAGTAATTTTAAGTTCATAACATGAAGGTAGCAAAGAAATTATTAGTAGTAATTACCTGGCTGCTTTTAATCTATACCAGCTTTGAACTTGGTATGTGGCAACTACATCGCGCTCAGGATATGAATGAGCAAAGTGCGCCAACACCAGATCAGCCTCTAATTTCATTAGATAAAGTCTCCTCCGCTGGCAAGAATATGCCGATAAAAGCGGTTAATCGAATTGTTTCAGCCACTGGTAATTACACAAATAGTTATGTCGCGCTCGATCAAAAAATAGAGCCAGAAGAAATTGTTGATTTAGATGTGAGATTATTAAAATTAAGTACCGGCCATGGAATATTGGTGGTGCGCGAAATTGCAAAAAACTCACCAGAGGTAATTAACTCATCAGTTACGATTACTGGCCGGTTATATCCAAGACAAAATGTTGACCGAGCCTTTGCCAAGCCTGGGCAATTACCTCGAATTGATCCTTCATTAGTTGTGAGTAAAGATAATCCATTTTTATATGATGGATATATTATTCTGCAGACCGAAAAAGTTGCTAGTAATGTAAAAAATAACATTACACCGATTCCATCACCGCAGTTATCCCAGAAGATTCCAGGATTTTATTGGCAACATATCTCATACGTTGTAGTCTGGTGGTTCATGGCTTTGCTACTTTTAATAGCACCATTATTTCCTCAGTTTAGATCTCCAAAGTTGGCAGTAGTAGCTGTCTCAAAAGTAAGGAGTAAAAAGTGAGTGGAGTAATAATAAGGTTTCGAGTAATGGCAATTTGGGCTGGCGTAATGTCACTACTTTTGTGGTTCCTATATATGCCAGCTAAGTACCTAGTATCTGATGAGAGCTTTTATGAACGCTTCATCTGGATACCAATCGTGCATGGCTTTACCTATCCAATCTATCTTTTAGCCGCTCTTCACCTTTGTTTTAAGCAGCGAAAATCCTTATTTGCTACCGCTTTATTTTTACTTGCTGGAACTTTGCCAGTTGCCTCAATTTGGATAGAGCGTTCGGTGGCAAAAGGGCGCAAGCCGGGAAACTCTTAATTTAAACTTAACCTTTACCCCTTGCGTGTCGGCACAAAATCTTAAGGTTCATAATTTACCTTTTACCTATCTTCCAATACTCCGAGCACAATTAAACAGATTGCGTGATAGAAATTGGCCAGTGAATCTATCGTCTTAAAGTCAGTTAACACCCAATCAAATCCTGCTCGAATTACATATGTTTTAGATACCAGCGTGCTGCTAGCTGATCCAATAGCACTTTCTAGATTTGCCGAGCATGAGGTAATAATTCCAATTACTGTAATCGGTGAGTTAGAAACTAAGCGAGATCACCCAGATCTTGGCTACTTCGCCAGAGCCGCCCTTCGCAGCCTTGATGAATTACGTGTGAAAAGTGGTCGATTAGATCACCCAATTAGTATTAATGATGTTGGTGGCTCATTATCAGTTGAGTTAAACCACTCTGATGTTTCAAAGCTGCCAGCAGGCTTTTTGCGAGATGGTTCAAATGATTCAAGAATTTTAGCGATCGCTAAAAACCTAATGGCAGATGGCCGCAAGGTTGTATTAGTTACCAAAGATTTACCACTACGAGTTAAAGCATCCTCGGTAGGAGTTGAAGCGCAGGAGTATCGAGCAGAACTTGCTAGTAGTAGCGGTTGGACTGGCATGGTGGAGGAGAGTGTTGGCTCCACAATTATTGATTCTCTATATGAAAAAGATCGAATCATTCATGAGTTAGCAAAAACTCATCCCTGCCACACTGGAATTGTTTTACACTCTGAAAAAGGCAGCGCCCTAGCAAGAGTAACTCCAGATAAGCATCTGCAATTAGTACGGGGAGATCGAGCAGCCTTTGGATTACATGGGCGAAGCGCTGAACAACGAGTGGCATTAGATATTTTGTTAGATCCTGAGATCGGAATAATCTCACTTGGCGGGCGGGCTGGTACCGGTAAAAGCGCCCTAGCCCTTTCAGCTGGCCTTGATGCTGTTTTAGAAAAGCGACTACATAAAAAGGTAGTTATCTTTCGCCCACTTTATGCAGTTGGTGGCCAAGAGCTTGGCTATCTGCCTGGAACTGAAAATGAAAAGATGTCACCTTGGGCCCAAGCAGTCTTTGACACCTTAGGAGCGTTAGTTAGCCAGCAGGTAATTGATGAGGTAGTAGAACGTGGGCTAATTGAGGTTTTGCCATTGACCCATATCCGGGGCCGCTCCCTGCATGACTCATTTGTAATTGTTGATGAAGCCCAATCCCTTGAACGCGGTGTTTTACTAACCGTGCTATCTCGAATTGGCCAAGGCTCTCGGGTAGTGCTGACCCATGACATTGCCCAGCGAGATAACCTTCGAGTGGGCCGCCATGATGGGGTCGTTGCTGTGGTTGAATCCTTAAAAGGCCACCCGCTCTTTGCCCATATCACCCTGACTAGGAGCGAGCGCTCGCAAATAGCAGCCCTAGTAACTGAGCTACTTGAGGAGCCAATTAACTTCACAAGTTAGATTTACCCCCTGCTGCGACATAACGGATAAATCAGACTTTCCTCTTTCTGACCTGCGGTTTTAGTATTTAAAAAGGCTGTGAATATAAACATAATCGCGCCACACGCCCAGATAAAGTTGCCCTGCCCACCCCTGACTGCCACCCTAACCAGGTCTTAAGAGCTGCCAGGTGGCAGTTTTGACGCCAAAAAAGGAAGGTGGGTGTGGTGATGAAGATTCGCGTTGCCCAAATCCCTACCGGCAAAGTCCGCCGGCTTTCCTTCTATGCCGCCGCCATGGCCTTCTTCATGATGGTAGTTGAGCCAACCTCTGCCTCTGCCAATATGCAGTTTTATGTCACCATCCCAAGTGAGGCCACTACCCCCCAACCTGCCTCTGATTCTGATCTGCCAGCTGATACCACCCCATCCCTTTTAGAGTTAGATGGCGTTAAAAATGTTGATGCCTCCACCATGGCCCTGCTCTCCCTAGCTATCCGCCAGGTTGAGTTAGCCCGTGAGCCACAAGGGGCAAAGCAGGTGGCAAAAGCTTTAATCGCTGAAAAATATCAATGGGGTGAGGAGCAGTACTCATGCCTTAATAAACTTTGGACAAAAGAGAGTCATTGGAATTACAAAGCTAGAAATAAAGTCTCTGGCGCCCATGGAATTGCCCAAGCACTACCGGCCACCAAAATGGAGGTAGTTGGAACTGATTGGCGCACCAACCCAGTTACACAAATTAGTTGGGGATTAAAATATATTAATGAGCGCTATGACAGCCCTTGCAAAGCATGGAGTAAATTTAAAAGATCGCGCTGGTACTAACTTCTACGCCTAACTTCTATAGCTAAAAGAAGAAGCTATAAATAAGCTAAAAGCACAACGAAGTTAAAACTACTCATTAGCACAAATAGGCCGCCAAGGATTTTAAGCCGCGAAGCCGCACCAATAATTCCTGCTCCTACCGGCGATACTGATTTAAGCTTTTTTAGTGCTTTAATCACCGAAAGACTATCTTCAATAGCCGCTAGCATCGCAGTGACTGAGAAAACTCCACCAGAGGCTACTAAGCCAATCACAAATAATTTTAAGGTTGAATCTGTGCTGCTATTTAGGTTGCCAGTAGCAGCGAGTGCTAGCACGGCAGAGAGTAATACAGTTGGGGCTAATTGAGATTTAACTCTAATCACCCGTTGTTGATTCCAGATATTAATTAGTTCTTTTTCATCCATGCTTCATATCATACAAGAAGTAGGCGGTTTTATTGATAATACTGATCAAGATTAATAATGTGGCAATAGCGCATCTTTTGACCTAGCATTGCAATATGAATGGCTCACTTGCATTAGTTGGTTCCGGTGAGTACTTACCTGTGATGGCAGAGTTTGAAAAATCTTTACTAGAAGATGGCATTAAAAACGGTAAGGAAAATATCTATATCCAAATACCAACAGCGGCAGCTCAAGAAAGCACCTCCCGCCTTGAGTATTGGCGAGATTTAGGGCAAAAACAGGCGCAAGCTATTGGCGCTAAGCCACTTTTCCTACCTATCTATACCCGAGATGATGCCCAGAATATGAGTTATGTAAATCAAATAAGTAATGGCGCACTTATTTATATGTCAGGGGGAGATCCACATTATTTGGCTAAGACTTTAATTGATACACCAATTTGGCAAGCGATAGTTAAGAATTGGCAAAGTGGGGCTTCATTAGCTGGGTGCAGCGCGGGGGCGATGGTTTTATCATCTCAAATCCCAAATTTTAGATTAAGCAGGGCAGAGCCAACGACAGGGCTTGATCTAATTCAAAATATTAGAGTGATTCCCCACTTTAATAAGTTTTTTAAATGGATTCCAGAAAGCGCCGCTAAGTTGTTAATGCATGTGCCAGATGATTCGATTTTAATTGGCATTGATGAGTTAACTGCAATTGTTAAACGAGGCGGATCAGATTTTTGGCAAGTTTATGGACAGGCAAAATTACACACCCTTAAGGGATTACCAGAACAGCAATTAGGCGATGGGCAAGTAATTAGATTTTAGGAATTAAGCCAATCTGTTCCCGAAATCCAAGGCTATCCCAAGCATCAAAGCCTGAGATGACCATTTTATTTTCAATTCGATCAATACTTACGCCATCTACTGAAACCTTTACACCAGTTGCTTGCTTTCCCAAGTACTCACCTAAGTGAGTGCCGGTTAGGCGCCACCTTGTAACAACGGTATCGCCTTCAGCGATTACCTCTTGAACTTCAAAATGAATATCAGGAAATGCCTTGCGCCAGAGCTGCCAAGCTATGCGAAATGATTGCCGGCCCACCCCAAACTTTGGATCATTACCGCTAGCATTTTCAGCGATAAATTTATCAATCGCGCTCTCATCGCCTTGATTCCAAATCTGCTCAAAAAAATCTCTTGCTAATTTTTTATTCTCTTCAATATTTGCCATAACCTAAACTCTATTAGGCATATAAAAAAATAGCCTAAGATGGGGTAGTGAGTTTAGATAAATTACAATTAATGAAAAAACTACTCAAATGATGAGTGTTACCCAAGTATTGGCCCAGCCTCACGCTAAGAAGTTTTTTGTGGCCCGCTTTATCTCAAACTATGGCAATGGCATGAGCCCAATCGCTCTAGCTTTTGGAATTTTAGCCTTACCCAATGGCTCAGCAAATCTCTTAGGTTTAACACTGGGTATTACCAGCGCAATGTTTATATTAATGGTGCCATTTGGTGGGGTGATTGCCGATAAATATGGCCGGGCCAAGATGGTTGCTTTAACTGACACCTTAGCTGGGCTAATTTTATTTATTCAGGTTTTCTACTTCGCAACTGGTGATGTGCCGGTCGCGGTCTTATTAATTGTTAATGGTTGTTATGGAATTTTATCTGGCATATTCTGGCCAGCATTTACTGGAATTATGCCCTCAATTGTGCCAGAGGCTGGATTACAAAAGGCCAATGCAATTAACTCATTAGCATCTAACGCTGGGTTAATTTTAGGAGCAGCATCTGCTGGAATTTTAATTGATACCTACGGAGCAGCTATAACCTTAGGAATTGATTCTGCATCTTTTGTTATTGCAGGAGTACTAGTTTCAACCTTAAGCCACTTAACCCCTCCAATGGCAAATAATAAAAATACCATGATGAAGGATTTTGTAGATGGCTGGCAAGTATTTAAATCTTTTAATTGGATTGTAATTGTTGTAGTTTCATTTTCATTTATTGTCATGTGTTGGGCAGCAGCTGAAAATGTGCTGGGCCCCCTAGTAGCACTTGAGCATTTTAATGGCGCAAAATCTTGGTCAATAGTTATTACTGCAGAATCAGCTGGCTTGGTAGTTGGAGCATTGTTAGCCATGAGAATTAAACCAAAATATCCAATAAGATTTTTACAAATATCCTCCTTTACTCTTTGTTTTTACATGTTCTCTCTCGCTAAACCACAATCTCTTTTAGTTGTTTCAATTTGTGCATTCTTTTTCGGTATTACTTTAGATTTATGGGGAACCCTTTGGTATACCGCACTACACCGCAAGGTGCCTAGGGATGCACTTTCTAGAGTCTCATCCTTTGATGCCATGGGGGCATTAGTTTTTAAACCTATTGGCCTTGCAATTGCAGCGCCTATCTCTTTGCTAATTGGAATTGATAACCTGATATATATTTTGATTGCGATATCAGTATTGGCAATCTCACTTCCGCTTTTAAGCGCTGATGTGAGAAATATGAGTTATGAAGATTCACCAAATAATTAGGTTTCTCACAGGAAATTTCAAGAAATATCTCTTACTATCAGGGGCTTAGGGAGTTAAATGAAAAGCACAGCTTTTAAAATATTAACTGGATTCATTTTGGGCGCTACCGTAGTTGGTGGTTTTGCAATTGCAAATCCTTTCACTACACCAGTAGTAAAAGCCTGTGTAGATAACAAGACAAAAGCTTTGTATATTTCAAGTAATGGCAGCTGCCCTAAGGGGCGCAGCGCTATTGATATTGGTGCTACTGGTGCCAATGTTAAAAGTATTGCTCAACTAGTCTCACCCTCAGTAGTTTCAATTGAGGTAACTGCGGCCAGTGGTAGTGGAACCGGTTCTGGCTCGATTTATAAATCTAATGCAAATAACTCATTTATTATTACCAATAATCATGTTATTGAAGCAGCAGCTGTTTCAGGGCAAATCGAAGTTGAGCTAAATAACGGAGATGTATTACCTGCAACTATTGTTGGTAGAAATTCAGAGTACGACTTAGCTGTTATCTTAGTTAAAAAAGGAAGCCTTCCTGAGATCCCACTTGGTAACTCATCCTCCCTATTTATTGGTGATCCAGTCATAGCCTTTGGCTCACCTCTTGGTTTATCCGGAACAGTAACTAGCGGAATTGTTTCAGCATTAAATCGACCAGTAACAACAGGTTCATTTAGTGCTGAAAGCTTTATGGATGCAATTCAAACAGATGCAGCGATTAATCCAGGTAACTCCGGCGGGCCACTTGTTGATTCACAAGGGCGAATTGTTGGTGTGAATTCAGCAATTGCAACCGTGGGTTCATCTGCGTCAACAGCTGGCAATATTGGTCTGGGTTTTTCAATCCCATTTAATCAGGCCAAAAGAATTGCAGATGAGTTAATTGAAACTGGTAAATCAACTAAGCCATTAGTTGGAATCTCATTTGATAACACCTTTAATGGCAGTGGTGCCAGAGTGGCTGCATTAAGTGCTGGTAAAGCAGCTGAGCGGGCTGGCATGGTGGTGGGATCAATTGTTAAACGAATTGATGGCTTTAAGATCAATGATTCAATTTCAGCAATTGTTCGAATTAGATCTCATGCACCTGGAGATCAGGTAGTCATTGTTGCTGAATTACCATCTGGTGGCATGCAAACTTTTACCTTCAAACTAGATTCTGCTCCAGCACTACCGTAACTCTAGTTTTTAACTTACCTCTACTTACTAGGGCCCTTACCAATAGATAATGGGCGCCTAATTTCTGCGTAGAAATCATTTCCTTTATCATCAATAATTATGAAGGCTGGAAAGTTTTCTACCTCAATCTTAAAAACTGCTTCCATACCTAGTTCTTCATAATCTAAAACCTCAACCTTTTTAATGCAGTCTTGCGCAAGGCGGGCTGCAGGTCCGCCAATTGAACCAAGGTAGAAACCACCATATTTTTTACACGATTGTGCTACCGCTGATGATCTATTTCCTTTAGCTAACATAATCAGTGAGGCACCTGCTGCTTGAAACTGCTCAACATAGGAATCCATTCGACCAGCTGTTGTTGGGCCAAAGGAACCTGAAGCAAGACCAGTTGGTGTTTTAGCTGGTCCTGCGTAATAAACTGCATGATCTTTTAAATACTGCGGCATTGGTTTTCCACTATCAATTAACTCTTTTATTTTTGAATGGGCTAAGTCGCGGGCAACAACTAATGTGCCAGTAAGACTTACTCTAGTTTTAGCTGGATGCTTTGATAACTGTGCCAATATCTTTTCCATTGGTTGATTTAAATCAATCTTTACCTCATTTTGATCTAAATCATCATGGGTAGTAGCGGGTAAAAAGTGCGCAGGATCAGTTTCTAATTTCTCAATAAATACACCATCTTTAGTTATCTTTGCCTTTACTTGTCGATCAGCAGAACATGAAACTGCTATTGCAATCGGAAGGGAAGCGCCATGACGAGGTAATCTAACAACTCGCACATCATGACAAAAATATTTACCACCAAACTGAGCGCCAATACCAATGTCTTGCGTTAACTTTAATATCTCTTTTTCTAGTTCTAAATCTCTAAAACCATGACCGGTCTTAGCATCACCCTTTGTTGGAAGTGAATCTAGGTATTTAGTACTAGCAAGCTTTGCGGTCTTAACCGTGAACTCAGCGCTAGTGCCACCGATTACAACAACTAAGTGATAGGGCGGACAAGCTGAGGTGCCAAGTGAGCGCAGCTTTTCATCTAACCAAGTTAGAAATGATTTAGGATTTAGTACTGCTTTAGTTTCTTGGTATAAAAATGATTTATTAGCACTGCCGCCACCTTTGGCAATGAATAAAAAGTTGTACTCATCAGCATGATCTGTATCTGAATAGATCTCAATCTGAGCTGGCAAATTATTACCAGTATTTTTTTCTTCCCAAGTACTAACTGGTGCTAATTGTGAATAGCGAAGATTTAATTTAGTAAATGCTTCATAAACACCTTTTGAGATTGAAAGCTCATCTTTTTCAGTAGTTAATACTTGTTGACCTTTTTTACCCATCACAATTACAGTTCCAGTGTCCTGACACATTGGCAGCACACCACCTGCTGAGATGTTGGCATTTTTAAGAAGATCAAGAGCAACAAAGCGATCATTTGGTGAGCTTTCTGGATCTTTTAAAATATTTGCTAGTTGAGCAAGATGCTCACTTCTTAGGTAGTGGGAAATATCATGTAATGCCACCTCAGTCAGGTTTTCAATCACAGCAGGTGATACCTTTAAAAATTCTTTTCCATCAGCGCTAAATGTGCTTATCCCATCGCTACTAAGCAGGCGATACTCGGTCTTATCCTCACCGATTGGCAGTAGATCTTGGTAGGAAAATTCTGGGGCCATGGGATAAATCTAACCACTTCACCTATCAATTAGGATGGGCACATGAGCGCGGTGAGTGAAAAACGGGTATTACTTGCAGCACCTCGTGGCTACTGCGCAGGTGTTGATCGAGCAGTTATCACAGTTGAAAAAGCATTAGAGCTATATGGCGCACCGGTGTATGTAAGAAAGCAGATAGTTCACAACAAGCATGTAGTTGCAACACTTGAAGCAAAGGGTGCGATATTTGTAGAAGAAACTGATGAGGTGCCAGAGGGAAAGTTAGTTGTCTTCTCAGCTCATGGTGTTTCACCTGCTGTGCATGAAAGCGCCGCTGCTAGAAATTTAAAAACAATTGATGCTACCTGTCCATTAGTTACAAAGGTTCATAATGAAGCACGTAGATTTGCCTCAGATGATTACGATATTTTATTAGTAGGACATGAAGGACATGAAGAGGTAGATGGCACAGCCGGTGAAGCGCCTAATAATATTCAACTAGTTGATGGCATTGAAAGTATAAAAAATATAAAGGTAAGGGATGAAAATAAAGTAGCTTGGTTATCACAGACCACATTAAGTGTGGATGAAACATTAGCGACTGTGGCAGAGCTTAGAAAAAGATTTCCTAATTTAATTGATCCACCAAGTGATGATATTTGCTACGCCACACAAAATCGCCAAGTTGCTATTAAAGAGATTGCGCCTAAATCAGATTTAGTGTTAGTAGTCGGATCAACAAACTCATCTAACTCAGTTCGCTTAGTTGAGGTTTCACTTGAGTATGGCGCAAAAGCTGCTTATCTAATTGATTATGCTGCAGAGGCTAAGGATGAATGGCTAGAAGGTGTTTCAATAATTGGAGTTTCAAGTGGGGCCTCTGTGCCAGAGATTTTAGTTAAAGATTTACTCACATGGCTTGCAGATCGAGGTTTCTCAAATGTTGAGGTAGTAACTGCTACTGAGGAGCACTTACTATTTTCCTTACCTGTTGAGTTAAGGAAAGATTTAAAAGCCGCTAGTAAGTGAAGAATCTGCCTGATTTCTTTTTTTATACCAAATGAACCAAGCGATAGCTGCCCCGGTTAGTAAATAAAAAGATACAGAGGCAAGACCTGCTACTAAGTCAATTAATAACTTAGTTGGCACAAATGAGCCACCTCCTACAGTTGGCATCAAAATAATTGATGAGATAAGTAGTGATACAGGTGGGCCAACTGCTGTGACATATGAGGTGCCGGGGCGGCCTAAATAAATTGCGCCAAAGAAGGCAATCCAAATGGCTAGGCAAGTAATAATGCCAAGTGATGAACGAAGAGCTAATTCGATTGCCTGAAATAAAAAGATAACTAAAAACTGCAAAATAACAACACCTGGCTTAGTTAAGCCCGGTCCTTTAATTGGTGAACTAATTGGCAGATTACTCATCTTTTCCACCTTCAATCTCCTCTACCTCAATAAAATCATCATCGGCTGAAATACTTCTAAGCTCACGAACTGCGCCCGGAGATTCTGGATACTCAATTGCTAATTTTTCTTTATCACCTAACACACCTAAATTATGAATTCGCCGAGCTGGGCTTAAGACAGTTTTTTCTGCAGTTGGAATTAAATCTTCATAAGCTTTAGCAGTTGATGAGATTGCTTTACCAACTGCCACAATCTTGCCATGAAGTAATGTGATATTTTTTAAGAAAGTATTTGCTACCTTTTGAATTTCATCAGCATTATCAGCTAATTTATTGCGAGTAAAGATATATCCAATGGTGCGAAGTAGCGCCATCATTGAGGTTGGGGTAGCAACTGTCACATTTAACTTAAATGATTTTTCTAAAAATGCTGGATCAATACGAAGTGCTTCAGCAAGTAAGGTTTCAAATGGCACAAATAAAACAACAAAATCAGGAGAGCCAGCTGACTTGTGATAGCCGCGCTTAGCCAAGGCCTCAACATGTTTTAACAAGTCCTTACTATGTTGGATAAGAAAGGCATCTCGCTCACTTTCTACCTGTGTACCAAATGCATCTAAGAAGCGATCAAATGGAAATTTTGAATCAATAAATATTGAACTGCCCCCTGGCATCTTCACCGTTATATCTGGAATACCTGATGAATCAGCATCAGTTGTTGATTTTTGCCTGCTGTACTCATGTCCTTCACGAAGACCTGCGGACTGCAAAAGTAGCTCTAGTTGTGCTTCACCAAATTTTCCTCTTGCCTGGCTATTTGAAAGCGCACCAGCAATTTTCTTTGTTTCATCAAAGATTGATTCACTAGCTCTTCGCATCTCATTAATTGTGGTCTCAAGCTTTGCCTCTGCCTCAGTTCGAACTCGATTAGCTTCATTAGATTGGATAGATAATTTTTCAACGGTTGATTTCATCGCACTTAACTCAGCGGTTAACTTAATTGAGCTCTCAGTCTTACCTCGCTCAGCTTCTAATTGTTTTTTATAATCTTCTAATAGCGCGCCATCATTGCCAGATGATTTATGGCGCAGGGCAGATACTAGATACCCAATTCCAGCACCTGCTGCTAAACCAATAATTAAGGCGGTAATTGAGGCGGGCATGGGGTTATAGTGGCATTAACTGCTGACAATCTTGCGTAGGCTTTACCCCTCGTGAGCCTTTCAATCGGAATCGTCGGTCTGCCAAATGTGGGTAAATCCACCCTGTTTAACGCCCTGACCAAAAACAATGTCTTAGCTGCTAACTACCCATTTGCCACTATTGAACCCAATGTTGGCGTGGTGGGAGTACCAGATACCAGGTTGGCAGTTCTTGCAAAAATTTTTAGCTCAGAAAAGATTTTGCCAGCAGCAGTCTCATTTGTTGATATTGCCGGAATTGTTAAGGGAGCCTCTGAAGGAGCAGGACTTGGAAATAAATTCTTAGCAAACATCAGAGAATCTGATGCGATCTGCCAAGTTATTAGAGTTTTTAGAGATGGTGATGTAGTCCATGTTGATGGTGATGTTAATCCGGGAAAAGATATGGAAACAATTAATACTGAACTTTGCTTAGCAGACCTGCAAACCTTAGAAAAAGCTATCCCACGTCTTGAAAAAGAGGTTAGGACAATTAAGGAGAAGGTTCCGGTTTTAGCAGCCGCTAAAGAAGCTGCTGAAATATTAAATAAAGGGCAGTTGCTGCGAGGAAGTAAGGTTGATATTGACTCAATTCTAGAGTTGCAGTTGTTAACTGCTAAGCCGTTTTTGTATGTATTTAATGTCGATGCTGCTGAGTTATCAGATAATAAATTAAGAGATGAGTTAGCGGCGCTGGTAAAACCGGCGGAGGCAATATTCTTAGATGCAAAGACTGAGGCAGAATTAGCTGATTTAGATGATGCAGATGCGCTGGAATTACTTAAATCAATCGGATTAACTGAGCCGGGATTGAGCACATTAGCAAGAGTTGGATTTAATACATTAGGATTACAGACATATCTCACCGCAGGGCCTAAAGAGGCCAGGGCGTGGACGATTCATAAAGGTGATACCGCACCGGCTGCTGCTGGTGTTATTCACACTGATTTTCAAAAAGGATTTATCAAGGCTGAAATTGTGGCCTTTGATGATTTAGTTACTGCCGGATCAATGGTGCAAGCCCGCGCCAATGGCAAGGTAAGAATGGAAGGCAAGGATTACGTAATGGCTGATGGAGATGTAGTGGAGTTTAGGTTTAATGTCTAAAAAACAAGCACACTTAAAAGATCTGCCAGTTAAAAAACGGGAGAACCTTAGAAACGTAGCAATTATTGCTCACGTAGATCATGGCAAGACCACATTAGTTGATGCCATGCTTTGGCAATCTGGCGCTTTTGCTGCGCACAAAAAACAAGATGAAGGCCAAGACCGAATGATGGATTCGATGGATCTTGAGCGCGAAAAAGGAATTACGATTTTGGCAAAAAATACTGCAGTAAAACGCGGAGATACGATTGTAAATATTATTGATACGCCAGGGCACGCTGACTTTGGTGGCGAAGTTGAGCGCGGTTTAGAAATGGTTGATGGCGTTATCTTGTTAGTAGATGCTTCAGAAGGTCCACTGCCACAAACTCGTTTCGTACTTCGTAAAGCTCTGCAAAAGAATCTTCCAGTTATTTTGTTAATTAATAAAGTAGATCGACCAGATTCGCGTATCGCAGAGGTAGTAGATGAGGCGTACGCGCTCTTTTTAGATTTAGATGCAAATGAAGATCAAATTGAGTTTCCAATTGTTTACGCATCCGCTAAAGCAGGAAGAGCATCTCTTGAGCGACCAGCAGATGGTGGCATGCCTGATAAAGAAAACTTAGATGTTTTATTTGACACTATATTTTCGGCAATTCCAGCTCCTGTTTATCATGAAGGTGCACCACTACAAGCACATGTAACAAACTTAGACTCCTCACCATTTTTAGGAAGGCTTGCACTTTGCCGAGTTCGCGAAGGAGTTATTAAAAAAGGTCAATCAGTAACTTGGATTAAAACTGATGGCTCAACTGAGCGAGTTAAGGTATCTGAGCTATTAATTACTGAAGCACTAGAGCGAGTTCCAGCACTTGAAGCACATCCTGGCGACATCATCGCAGTTGCTGGAATTGAAACTATTACCTTAGGTGAAACCCTTGCTGATCTAGAAAATCCACATGCACTGCCATTAATTATCGTTGATGAACCAAGTATTTCTATGACCATTGGTATTAATACCTCACCCCTAGCTGGAAAGAGTGGAAATAAGTTAACTGCTCGCCAGGTTAAGGGTCGCCTTGATGCAGAGTTAGTTGGAAATGTTTCACTTAGAGTTTTAAATACTGAAAGACCAGATACCTGGGAAGTGCAGGGGCGAGGTGAGCTACAACTTGCAGTTTTAGTTGAGATCATGAAACGTGAAGGATTTGAGTTAACTGTTGGTAAACCACAAGTTGTTACCAAAATTGTTGATGGCAAAGTGCATGAGCCGATGGAGCGATTATCAATTGACGCACCTGAGGAGTACTTAGGTGTTATTACGCAATTAATGGCGCTACGTAAGGGGCGAATGGAGCAGATGGTTAATCACGGAACTAGTTGGATACGTCTTGATTATCGCGTGCCATCTCGTGGGCTAATTGGTTTTAGAACTGAGTTTCTAACTGAGACAAGAGGAACAGGATTACTTCACCATGTATTTGATGGTTATGAAGCCTGGCATGGTGAGCTTCGCACTCGCTCAACTGGTTCTTTAGTATCTGATCGAATTGGAACAGTAACTAGCTACGCACTTTATGGCACGCAAGATCGTGGATCAATATTTGTTGAACCAGGTGATGAAGTTTATGAAGGCATGGTAATTGGTGAGAACTCACGAAGTGAAGATATGGATGTTAACTGCGTTAGAGAAAAGAAGTTAACAAATATGCGAGCATCCGGTACTGATGAATCTGAGCGATTAATCCCTGCTAAGAAATTAAATATGGAGGGCGCCCTTGAGTTTTGTCGCGAGGATGAATGTGTTGAGGTAACACCAGCAGTAGTTCGAATTCGAAAAGTTGTCTTAGATGGTTCAACTCGGGCAAGGCAAACCTCAAAAAACAAGCGAGCTAACGAGAACGCTTAAGCATTTTCTAGCGCAAAAGCAGTTATTGTCAGCCCGCTAGCGTTAAATTAGGCCGTGGCCGCCGGTAAAAATACTCCAGAGTTAAAGCTAGTTAGAACTAAATTTGAAACTGACTTAATCTCAGATAGCCAATTAACAGAGCAACAAAAACAGGTAATAAATCATCGAGGTAGCCAACTATTAGTTTTAGGCCCCGCCGGTAGTGGCAAAAGCAGCACATTAATTAAAGCAATCACAAATCGAATTAATAATGGCGAAGATCCGAATTCAATACTTGCAATAACTTATGGGCGATCTAGTGCAAGTAAATTACGTGATGAAATTGCATCAGCAAATCCAGAAAAACATACAGTAAATGAGCCGATTGCTAGAACATTTCATTCAATTGCTTTCCTAATTTTAAATGATCAATTAGCAAGTAGCGATGGTGTTGATAAAAAATATGTTCTTCTTTCAGGTGCTGAACAAGATGCTCAGATTAGGCAGCTTTTACTACTTGATGCACAAAACCCAAGTGCAACTACTTGGCCAGTAGATTTAATTCCAGCACTAACTACAAGAGGCTTTGCAAAAGAATTACGTGAATTTATTTCTCGAGCAACAGAGCGAGGATCCTCGCCAGCGGAGTTAAAAAAGTATGCCGCTAAGTATGGTCAAAAATACTGGCCGCCAATCTGTGATTTTTGGCAGCGCTACTTAGAATCTATGGCCCTACGTGATAGCACAACCTCAGCATCACTTAATCGAATAGATCCAAGTGAAATCATAATTACTGCCCTTGAAAAACTTGAGAGTAATTCAGCCCTCCTTGATAAATATCGTAAATTATTTAAAGTTATTTACGTTGATGAGTTCCAAGAGTCAGATAGAGGACAGCGCAAATTACTACAACTTCTAAGTGGGCAAGAGTTAGTTATTTTCGCAGATCCCGCATCTACAGTTGGCAGATTTAGGGGAGCTGATCCAGATAATCTACTTACTGATCTTGAAGAGTTTGGTATTAAAAATAAAATTACACTCACTACTACCTATCGCAAACCAGGTGAGCCAAATATTGCACTATTAACTAGCGTAAGTGATGAAGCAAATTACATCGCTCATCAATTTAGATCAGCTCATTTGTTAGAAGGAGTGCCATATTCTCAGATGGCAGTAGTTCTTAGATCACCTGGCGCCCAAGTTTCAGCATTGGTTAGGGCATTTGCTGCCAGTTCAATCCCAGTTGAAATTGATGCCGCCGCCCTATCACTTGCAGATAATCCAGCGATTAAGCCAATAATTACGATAGCTCAAATTGCATTAGGTGAACTTAAATTAATTCCAAGTAATTGGGAGCAAATAGAGGAGTTACTTAAAAGTGAATTTGCCGGCGCTGATGCAATATCTATAAGGCAGATGAGAATTGCATTAACTAAAGAGCAGAAAAGTGAGGCAATAAAAAGCTCAACTGAGTTAATTTTAGATGCCCTCACCGCTCCCACAACAGATCTACCTTGGGAACAGTTAACTAGTCTTAAGCGAATTAATGATTTAATTAAAGAAGCTAAAAAGGTTTTAAGTAAATCACAAGATATTTCAGATTTATTGTGGAGTATTTATAGTAATGCTAAAAATTATGAAGGTGAATTAATTTCAAACTACTGGCGAAGCCAGGCGTTAAGCGGTGGTGGGCGTGGTGTGATTGCTGATCAAAAATTAGATGCATTAATTACTTTATTTGAAGTAGCACGCCGCTTTAGTGAGCGAATGCCGGGAAGCAAGCCTGCCTTATTTATTGATCAGCTATTAGGTGAGAAAATTTTGGCAGACAGTATTACCACCTCTGCTCAGCGCGATGAGGTAGTTAAAGTTATGACTGTTCACTCAGCAAAAGGTTTGCAGTGGCGATATGTAGCACTTGCTGGCATGCAAGAGGGTAATTGGCCAAACTTAAAGCAACGCGGTTCTTTGCTCGGTAGTGAGAGATTAGTTGAAATATTTCGCCATGGCATAAGTAATCCGGCTCAGTTAGAAGCAATATCAGCTTCTGGTTTAGCTGAAGATGAGCGAAGATTATTAAATGTTGCACTTTCTAGAGCTAGTGAAAAGATATTTATTACTGCAGTATTACAAGAAGATAATCAGCCATCTAGTTACTTTGATAAATTTGCTGGTGAGCAGACTCAAATAACCCAAACTCAAAGAGCAATAACTCAACCAGCTCTAGTTGCAACACTTCGCTCGATTGCAAATAAAACAAGTGAAAAAGCAGAGCGAGATTTTGCTATTAGAGCTCTTAAAACCCTTGAAGTAAATGGTGTGAGTGCGGCAAATCCAAAAAATTGGGTTGGCGTGATTAATTTATCAACACAATTACCGGTCGTAACTAATGAGGAAGTACTAAGAATTTCACCAAGCTCACTTGAATCCTTTACCGAATGCTCACTTAAGTGGCTACTTGAACAAAGCGGTGGCAAAGATGCTGATTCAACTGCTCAAGTTTTAGGTACTGCAATACATGTGATCACTGCGCAATTAAAGAGTGAACCTGATTTAACACTTGATCAATTAGAGGCAAAACTAAAAGGAGCCTGGTCATTAATTGATATGAATAAAGGATGGATTAAAGATTATGAATATCGCAGAGCTGCCAAAATGCTTGAAAAATTTTATAGTTGGAACCGTGAAAACAAGAATACTTTAGTAGGCGTTGAAGAGCGATTTGAATTTAAACTAGGAAGCGCCCTCGTCTCAGGTTCAATAGACCGTATTGAATTAACCGCTGATAATAAGTACTACATCGTAGATTTAAAAACTGGTGCTACTGCTATTTCATATGAGAATGCAAAAGAAAATAAGCAATTACAAAGCTATCAATTAGCTGTAGTAAATGATGGTTTTAAGAATAAGTTAGATCATCAAGAGGTATCAGGTGCTGAATTAATTTTTGTTGGTGATTTTAAAGCTAAAGAAGCCAAACCAAGGCAGCAGGAAAAAATTGATAGTAAAGCGGTAACTGATGAGCTAATTCAGATATCTGTGGCAATGAGTGATAAAACATTTACTGCCACCATTAATGAACGCTGTCGAAGTTGCGCAGTTAAATCATCATGTCCGATCCAGCCACAGGGAAGGTCGGTGATAAATAATGGAAATTAAATACTCAGCACTTGAAATAGCAAAGCGAATCAGCGCAGTTGATCCATCATTTAGAACGCCAACTAGTGAACAGATTCCAATTATTCAATCACCTCTCGCCCCTTCAGTTGTAATAGCTGGCGCTGGATCGGGTAAGACGGAGACGATGAGTCAGCGAGTTTTGTTTTTAGTTGCTAACTCAATTATTACTCCTGATCAATTACTTGGTCTTACCTTTACTAGAAAAGCAGCAGGTGATTTAGCTAAGCGAATTAAATACCGACTTCGTCAATTAAAAAGCGCCAACTTATTGCCAGATCATCTTGATGAGAGTGAATTAACTGTCTCTACCTATCACTCATATGCTGGTCGAGTTTTAGCAGATCACGCTATTCGAATTGGTATTGACGCAGACAGCGATCCAATTGGTGAGGCAGCAGCTTGGCAAATTGCATTTGAAGAGGTTAGTAGATTCACTGGAAATGATTTGCAAATAAACGGCTCAGTTAATTCAGTAGTTGATGAGGTAATGGATTTATCCACTGCAATTGCTGAAAATGATCGTAGCGCAGATGAGATTATTGATTACACGCAAAGATTACTTTCACAAATTGATCAATACACCGATCGCCAAACTAATCCGGTACATGAGTTTAAGGAAGAGTTAAAACAACGACTATCAATATTGCCTATCGTCGCCGCTTTTGATCATCGCCGTAAAACTCAAGGCTTATTAACCTTTAATGATCACATGTCACTTGCTGCCAAATTAGTTTCCGAAAGTGTTAAAAATTATAGCGATGATATTGCTAGCCTTGAACGAAATAAATATAAAGTAGTACTTTTAGATGAGTATCAAGATACATCTTTTAATCAAATTAAGTTTTTATCTAATTTATTTGGAAATAATCACCCAGTAACAGCAGTCGGTGATCCAAATCAGGCAATCTATGGCTGGCGCAGTGCTAGCTCAGAAACGCTAGATACTTTCTCGCAGTCCTTTAATAGCAAAGCAACTCGCTATAGCCTACTTACAACCTGGCGAAATGATAAAGCTATTCTTGATTTAGCTAATGTAATGATCGATAACATTTCTTCTGATAAGAAAATTGAAAAACTAACTGCGAGCCCAAATGCTAAAACCGGTGAGGTAGTTTGCGCAGTTTATGAGACGCAGGTACAAGAAGGTCAAGGAATAGCTGATTACTTTGCTAAGTATTGGTTTGATGAAAACCGTGAAAAATTACCGCCCCAAGATAGAAGCACCTTTGCTGTATTAGTTAGGAGTAGATCACAGATTGAGACAATTCAAGCTGCTTTAAATGAAATAAACATTCCAACTGATGTAGTAGGTATTGGCGGATTAATTCACACACCAGAGGTAGCGGACATAATTGCTTTACTTCGCACATTAACAATGCCAGATGCTGGCACAGCTTTAATGAGACTTCTCACTGGACCTCACTTATCTCTTGGTGCTAGAGATTTAATGGCGCTAGGTGCATTTACAAAAGCTTTTGCAAAATCAAATGATTATTCACGCGGTAAATGGCTTAAGCAGGCACTTGAAGAAGACCTTGAAGTAGTTGCAACTGCTGATGAGTTTGCTGCTGGTTCAATTATTGAATCCCTTGAGCAAATATTAATTCTTACGCCAAATGAGTTTAAAAAATACCAGAGCACGCCAGCTTTTAGTGATGAAGCTCTTATACGCCTTCGCAGTTTCGCGCTCTCACTAAGGGCGCTACGTCGTAATTTAAATGGCTTAATAACGGAAGCAATAATTGAAGTTGAGCAATTCTTATCCCTTGATACAGAGGTCTTAGTAAGAGATGGCTGGCAAACGGGGCGGAAAAATTTAGATCGTTTTCTTGATGAGGCAGCTAGATTTGAGAAAAATGGTGGAACATTAATTGGCTTCCTGCAGTGGCTTAAAATTGCCGAGGAAGCAGAGGGTGGTTTAAAGCCTGCCGAAGTTGATGTTAGAAGTGATGCAGTGCAATTGTTAACAATTCATTCAGCAAAAGGAGCTGAGTGGGATTATGTTGCAATCCCAGGCCTTGCTGATCGTAATTTTCCAAATGTTGGTAAGAAGTCAGATAGCTGGGTTAAAAATGCTGGTTCAATTCCAGTAAGTATGCGAGGTGATTGTGATCAGTTGCCATCAATTAATTTTGATAATTTTTCAACAAATAAGAATTTAAAGGATGGTCTTGAAAGATTTAATGATCAGTGGAAAGGGCGCAAAGGGCTGGAGGAGATGCGCCTTGCCTATGTTGGAATTACTCGGGCTAAAAAAGGTTTAATCTGTTCAACTTCACACTTTAGAAGTGGTGTGAATGCTGTAGCACCTAGTGAGTTATTTGAAATATTCGCAGATGCTGCAAAAAATATTGCTGGCGCAATTGTTTTAAATGATTCACCAGTTCCAGATGGTCGAAACCCTATGAAAGATAATCCAACTACTGGAATCTGGCCTAAAGAAAACACTCATCAAAAGAAGCTAGCAGAGTTAGCAAACTTGGTACAAAGTTCTACCGCCTTTACTCAAGATGAGGTTGAGAAGTTAATAACTACATTACCAAGTGATAGTGAACAGGTCAGCTTGCTATCTGATATGAAGGCAATAATTAATGAAATTAAAAGTAAAAAAGATCACTTAAAAATTAGATTACCTAACCGACTTTCAGTATCAACTTTACTTTATTTAGCTAAGGATCCAAATGAGTTAGCACTACGCCTACGTCGGCCAATGCCAAATCACATTGATAAATACGCAAGAGGTGGAACTGAGTTTCATCTTTGGCTTGAAAAGCATTTTAATCACCCATCTTTGATCTCAATGGATGATTTATTTAACCAAAATAATTCACGTACTTCTTCAGATGTTGCATTAGATAAATTACAGACCGCCTGGCTTGCTAGTGATTGGGCTAAAAAAGAGCCGGTGGGTATTGAAGTTGGCTTTGAAACAATGGTAGGAAACATACTTATTCGAGGAAGAATTGATGCGATTTACCAAATTGATAAAGACCATTTTGAGGTAGTTGATTGGAAGACGGGTAAGGTAAAAGATGGTGAAGATCTTGCTAATGCCGCAATTCAGTTAGCAATGTATCGCCTTGCCTACGCCAAGCTTGCAAATATTCCAATTGAAAACGTCAGCGCTGCCTTTCATTATGTGGCAGATAATCAAACCATCAGAGTCGCAGATGTTTTAGATGAGCCTTCATTAATTGATCTAATTACAAAGATTCCATTAGAAGTTTAACTCAGCGCCAATTGGTACATGATCTGAAATATCAGGCTTAATTGTTGAAAGCGGGCTAGCTTGAACTTCTTGATTATTTGCCACCATAATGTAATCAAATTGAATCTTTGGCTTCCAACTTGGGTAGGTTGATTGGGATATAACTGATTTAAAACCGCTTAATTTTGAAGGAATATTAGCGGGTAGATTTAGATCACCAACTAATACCGGTACTCCTGATAATTTCTTTAGAGCGATAATCAATCGATTTAGTTGAAATACATTAACAAAAGGAACAAAAGATAGATGAGTAGTAGCAATTGTTAGACCGTTTTCTAGTTCAGCAATTAACGCCACTCTTGGTTCATCTTTAACGTAAATAAATCTAGCTCCTTTACCATTATCTTTAGGTACTAAGAGTGGCATACCAATAATTGATCTGCCTAAAGCTTTTGTGTATATCTTTTTAATTGGAACACTTGTGGCAAATCCAATTCCATAACTTGTGTTAGGACTTGGGTTATTTGTATTTTGTGAAATTATTCCTGGCTCTAAATTCTTTACTTTCTGCCATCTACTACCAGGTGTTCCAAGCAAGGCTGGTAAGTAATACCAGTACTTAAGCCCCATGCTTTCAGCAATTAATTTTGTTTGATTAATATTTCCAGATCGTGGTTGCAAGTAATCAACCTCTTGTAAGGATATGAAATCAGGTTGGAAGTGTTTAGCAACATCTTTAGCTGAAGTTATTAAATTTTGCTGCCAGTCCTGCTCTGCCAATGGCGGAATCACCTGGCCATGTAAAAGGTTCCAGGAGATCACTCTCATCTTTTGGGCGGGGGCGACAACCATGACGACAGGCTAGTAGGGTCGGACGGTGATGGCCTCAAATAAACCACTAAAACTGCCGCTTGCAGTAGCTGAGGTCGATCGATCTGCTCATTTGCGAAGTGATGAGGCATACATTAAATCTGCTTGGCCAAATGCATTGGTACTGCAATTTGTATCAGAGAAATTTGTATCATATTCGAATCAATTAACTTTTGTAAAAGGGGCAAGCCTGGGTGAGTATGACTCCCAAATTGATTATTTTTTAGGTGTTAAAGATGGTGAGAATTTTTTCCTTCGCCACCTAAATGATGAAACATTAACGTCAGAGTTTAAGAGCTTGCGCGCAATTGGTTCCTTTCTATCACCTAGAGATATTGGTTTAGCAGTACATGCTCAAGGTTTAGCTAATTGGCATAGTAAACATCCAAGGTGTTCATTATGTGGTGGCCCAACAGTTGTAGTTTTGGCAGGCGCCGTAAGAAGATGCCCAGCAGATCAAAGTGAGCATTACCCGCGAACTGATGGGGCAATAATTGTTTTAATTAAAGATGATAAAGATCAAGTTTTGCTGGGCCGGCAAAAAGTTTGGCCAAAACATCGCTTCTCAACCTTTGCCGGTTTTGTTGAGCCAGGTGAGTCATTTGAGCATTGCGTAATCAGGGAAGTTAGAGAGGAAGCTGGAGTTGAGTTAACAAAAATAAACTACCTAGGCTCACAGCCATGGCCATTTCCTGCATCTTTGATGATTGCCTTTGAAGCGGTAACAAATACACCAGAGCTTGCACGAGCAGATGGGGATGAGATTGAAGAGATCCGCTGGTTTAGCCGAGAAGATATGAAGGCCGCTATTGCTGATAAATCATTAATACTTCCATTAGAGATTAGTGTGGCGCGGCAGATGATTAATGCTTGGTATGGCGATGGGGCAGAAAAGGATTTAGTTGGTGCTGAGTCATGGCGATAGATAATGCAGCAATATTCGCTGATTTAGATCCTGATCAAATTGCAGTTGTTAGCGCTATTAGAGGACCAGTTTGTGTAATTGCCGGAGCTGGTACTGGAAAAACTAGAGTTATTACAAACCGGATTGCCTATGCAATTAATGCTGGCGTAACTGATCCAACGAAGGTATTAGCACTTACCTTTACTGCAAAAGCAGCAGGTGAGATGAGATCTCGGCTTAGAACACTTGGAATATCTAATGCTGCGGCAAGAACATTTCACTCAGCTGCATTAAAACAACTTTTATACTTTTGGCCATACGCATTTGGTGGGCAATTTCCAACCCTACTAACAACAAAATCAGGCTTTCTAAGCCAGGCTATTTCAAGGGCTGAGGTGGCAATGCCAGCAAGTGTTAACGCACTACGAGAGATTGCTGGTGAGATCGAGTGGGCAAAGGTTTTAGAAATATCACCTGATAACTATCAAGAAGAAGCGATCGCAAGTAATAGATCAGTTAGATTGCCAAATAATAAAAGTGAGAATGAGAACCTGGCGATGATTTCGCAAGTTTATGAAGCCTATGAATCACTTAAAAAACAGGAGCGGTGCTTAGATTTTGAAGATGTACTTCTACTAACTGTTGGGATGTTAGAGGAGGACAGGGGTGTTAGGGAGCGGGTAAGAGATCAATACCGCTACTTCACAGTTGATGAGTATCAGGATGTTTCACCCCTTCAGCAGCGATTACTAAATCTTTGGCTTGGAAATCGTGAGGAAATATGTGTAGTTGGCGATGCTGCGCAAACTATCTACTCATTTGCTGGGGCTAGCTCAAACTTTTTACTTACATTTAAAAACCGATTCCCAAACGCGCAAGTTTTCCGGCTAACCCGCGGCTATCGCTGCACCCCAGAGATTATTAATGCTGCCAATCAAATTTTGCGCCAGGGCAATCTAGTTAGTGATCATGGCAGTGAGCTGCAATCTGCCAATGAACATGGTGATAAGCCGAAGGTAAATGGCTTTAATTCAGCCTCTGATGAGATCGCATATGTTAGCTCTGAGGTTGAAAAGCTGATTAAAAGCCAGGTAGATAGTTCTGATATCGCAATTTTGGCTAGAACCAATGCGCAGTTAGATCAGGTTAAGTCCTCCCTTAATAATTTAAAGATCACCAGCCAAATTAGATCAGGTGAGAAGTTCTTTGATCGAGTAGATGTTAGAGATGCGATGCGAGTGATTAGAAGTGCCTCAGTATTACCCTCTGAAATAGGTGATTGGTATGCCGATCTAGAATCGGTGCTGCGTCCATTTGGTGAGGCTGATTATGTAATTAGCTTTTTAAAGCTAGCTAAAAGCATTAAAGAAAATGGCGGCACAAATATGCGGGCCTTTTTACGAGAGATTGAGGACCGGGCTGAGCAAAATAACCCACCTACATTGCCTGGGGTAACGCTAGCTACATTACATAGTGCTAAAGGACTTGAATGGAAGCACCTGTTTTTAATTGGAGTCTCAGATGGTGTATTACCTATGGGTAATGATTTAAATGAAGAGCGCCGGCTTTTTTATGTGGGAGTTACTCGGGCTAAAGAGAAAATTCAGATTACCTATGCTGGTAAACCCAGCGTATTTTTAGAGCAATTTAATTAAGTTGCACCACCCCCACCTAATGCCTTACTCTTTGGGCATGGCAAAGTTAATTGATTCAAACACAGTTGTTGCACCAGCAGCCGCTGTTAATTCACCTGCCATTTTCCCCATCTGTGCGAAATCTTCATATCGCTCAGCTTGGACCAATAAGCGCTCTAATAAGGGTTTTTATACCTTCACATTAGATCGCACCCCTGGAGGCTATATCGGCTAAAGTCGAAATAGAAGCCAAGGGGCCCGCGAATCTAATGATTCGTAGGCCCTTTTTCTTTTATCCAAATAACCTCTAAATGAAAAAAGCCAAATGGCTAAATAAAAAAAGAAATAAACCAACGCAAGTTAACGAAAGGAAAGGTGAGAACGATGACCGTTCTCTTCAGCGAACTACTTATCCCTGGTTGGGCCGAGGGCCCAACTGCAAAAATTGGCTTAGCAGATGTCACCTGGGCTTATGGACAAGCCCCAGTCATCTCCTATACCGACTACAGCAAAAACTCAACGCCAACTTCAACAGTTGCTACGAGCTTTAAAGCTAAGGGTGAATACAAGCGCGCTGATAATCCTTTCCAACCTGAGATTAATCAAAATGTGCAGATGCTATCCCTACCCTGTCATAGCGCTGATCCTGAGCTCTTCTTTAATGACAGTGCTGAGGTAGTTGCCCAAGCTAAGGCGCTTTGCGGTGGTTGCCCAATGAAGGCGAAATGTTTGCAAGGCGCGCTCTCCAGGGCTGAACCATGTGGGGTCTGGGGCGGTGAGTTATTTGATGAAGGTCAAGTAATTCAAAGCAAGAGATCACCGGGTCGGCCAGTGAAGGTAGCAGCGGCAAGTTAATTTAAAAAAGTTAAAACAACTGTTAACTAGAAAGGGTTAACAAAAACGGCGGAGTTGGAATAAATCCAACCCCGCCGTTTTAATTTTTGATACTTACTTATTAAGCCTTACCAAGAATACGATTTACCTTTGTGCCACAAACTGGGCAAATTCCTTGCGCCATTCGGCGACCTGAATCAGAGACCTTTACATGTCCTTCAAAAGCGCGCTTCTCTTTGCACTTAACGCAGTAAGCCTCACCCTTGTATTCTTCAGCCATTTTATTCCTCCATCTGCCGCACTCATCTGAGTGCGAATAGCAACACAATACCCCCCACGCCACGCTCAACTAGGGTTTTCCACGCGTAAAATCGAAAATATTAGTTAGAAACTGTAAAAAAAGGGCAAAACTAGATGCTTACCGCCGGTATCACACCAGAAGCACTACTTTGGCAACCAAGTTCAAAGCCCTCTAAAAAGGCCTCAGCTTTTGCTGCTTCGGTATATCTGCCTAAATAATTATAGAAATCACTGTCATGGTTTGGAACTTGTAAATGAATTAGCTCATGAAAAATTATGTAATTTAAAACATAGGAAGGTGAGCCAACTAATCGATCTGAGATTCGAATAGTTTTATCAACTGTGGTGCAGGAGCCCCAGCGCTCATTCATATTGCGCCAATTAATACTGGCGGGATGAGTATCAAATTCAGGCAGGTACTGGGTTAGTAGTTCAATACCAATTTGCATGAGCTGTAGATCGGTTTTGCGCTCGCGGGCCTCACGGCGCAGCACCATAGAGATCATCTCGGGAATTATTTCAATCTCCTGGCGCCTACTCATCTTGGCTGGGATATGAATCTCAATTACCCCACCCTGGCGATAGGCCGAGACACTTCTTCGCCGTCGTTCTTTGCGAATTACTCGATACGCTGGCAGGTGAGGTGGCAGATTTGCCTCAAGTTTTTTCTTACGCGCAGAGATTTCAGACACGGTGGGCAAAATATCTGTAAAGAGGATTTGTTGTTCAAAGTTATCCACCATAACCTCTACTTATCCACCATAATTGTGGTTATCTCCACAGATTAATCCACAGAGCACATGCAAATTTTACGCGCCTAGCCACCCCTTGCCCATGATCTATGCCCGTGTGGTTTTAATAATTTTTTCTAAGCGGGAAATTAATAGGATAGGTGAAAAATGTTATTAAAATTTACTTCTTAGAAACACCTTTTTAAGTTGATTCTCACCTTTGATTCACATAGGTTAGCGCCACGAAGTCCTCGGATAACTGTTTCATATCTGCAAGGGGAAGGCAGATAAGAAATGAGCGCCCGGGGATTTCGCTTTTTTATCTAGAGCTTTAAAGCAACCCAGAAAGATCATCTGGGACAGTTACGCTATCTAAAAATGCCTTTACATCTTTTAAATCATCTGGCATCGGCAAGAATGCAGCATCTTGCCAACATTTATCGCGGCCATCAGTACCCCGTAATTGTTTTACCTCACTCCAAAATGCAGATGCTTCGCGCATTTTTCTTGGCGAAACCTCAAGCGCTAGTAAAGTTGCAAATATCTGTTGCATTGGTGAGTTAGTAGCCCGCCTTCTGCGTGAGTTTTCAATTAATGCATTAAATGCTGGCATCCGCTCACTAGCTACTTCAGAAATTACATGATCAATCCAACCTTCAATTAATGCCAGCGCCATCTCTAATTTAGTAAGCGCTAGCTCTTGAGCTGGTGTTTGTTGAGGTGTGAATAATCCAGAGTTTAAAGCAATATTAATTGCATTTGGATTATTGATATCAATCTCACCACTTGCCATCGCCTCTTCAGCTTGGCGAGTAATTGATTCAACATCAATACTTATTCCCTTGCCATAGGCAGTGATCACATCTTGGATGTATTTTGATAACCATTTATTATTAGCAAATAATCGAGCCGCAGCTGCTTCCCTTAGTGATAAATAAATACCAACCTGTTCTGGATCAATTCCAAGGCCATCTGACCATTGCGCTATGTTTTGTGGAATTAAATGAGCTACCTCTGCGCCATTTTGTAGGGGGATTGCCACATCATTTGCGCCAGTAATTGAATTAGCTAGAAGTCCAACACCCTGGCCAAGTTGAGTTGCAATTAAGCTGCCCATAAAACCGCGAAGAAGCCGCGCAAACATGGCCTTCATCATTTCTTGTTGCGCCGGGCTGTTGCTTTCAGAGCCCATAAACTCAGTAGGTAGGGCAGATGAGGTACTAGATATCACATTAGAGAGCGCATCGGCCATCCCTAGCGCCAGCGGTTCAAATAGGTGCTGCCAACTAGAAACGGTGTTATCAAGCCAATCACGCTTTGAACATGCACTCTGCGTTGGAAGAGTTGATGCTGGGAAAAGTATCTCGGTATCTAACCAAGTATTAGCAATTTTTAACGATTCACTTAGTTTTTGTTGATCAGATTGGCCAATTGGCAGGTCACCCTTTGCGGTAATTATTTGTTTTGCTGTTTCTCTAATTGCTGCAACGGTAATTAAATTTTGTTCATTAGGCGATTGCATATTTTCTAAAAATGACTTAGCACCAGCTAGGGTATTAGCATCAACTCCCATTTCTGAGAACTGCTTAAGCAGCGCCTCAAAATCTGGTTGCCCATCATTAGGGCCAAATCCAAAACCCATTTTCTTAACTCACCTTCTAACCAATTGACCTAAAGATATCTGATGCCTAGATAACAATAATGCCATGCTTTTTCTTCCCCGTTCATTAGGATTACCCGTATGAACTCAACCGCCTTCACTGCCCTCATCTGGTGGGTGATTCCAATCGGGGCGGTACTAGGTGCAATTATTTATGGGGTCTGGGTCACTAAATATAAGAAAAAATTTGATAATGAAACTAACCGCTCAGTAAATAGTTTTAAAAAGTTCCAAAGTACCTTTAAATATAAAAAGTAATACGCTTAAGCCCCACGATGAAATCCCTACTTCCAGTAAAACCAACCCTGCCTACTCCTAGTAGGTTAATTTTTATTTTATTAATAATCACCGCATTTTTCTTACCCTCTCCTTATGTAATCCTTTCACCAGGAAATCCGCAAAATATTTTAGGCTCAGCTATAACTATTTCAGGAACTAAGGTTTATCCCACTACCGGAAAATTATCTGTTACCTCAGTATTAGTTACTGATCCAGATTCTTATATAACTGGATTTGATGTTTTATATGGCTGGATAGATAAAAACCGAGTAGTACTACCGCGGGCGCAGGTTTATCCTGAGGGTGAAAGCGCTGCTGAGTCTGTCAAAATCGGCGCCGATGAGATGTCTGGTTCACAAATTAATGCCACCGCTGCAGCCCTTGATCACTTAGGCTATAAAAACGAAGCTACGTTAGTGATTGTTGAAGTTAATAAGAAAAGTAATGCCGTTGGTAATTTTGTGGCAGGAGATCAAATTATCTCAGTTAATAATAAAATCTATGACTCTTCAGCACAGATTATGGATTATTTGGATCAAAAAAAGCCAGGGGATTTGATTTCAATAAAGGTGTTACGGGCAGGTAAAGAGATTATTAGTCGAGAAATAAAACTATCCGCTAGAGATGACGGATCAGCATTTATTGGCATTAACATTCAATCTCAATTTGATTTCCCATTTGATGTGAAAATTAAATTAGCAGAGACTGGCGGGCCAAGTGGTGGCTTAATTTTTGCTCTAGGTATTGTTGATAAATTAACTTCGCAAGATTTAGTTCGTTATCGAAATATCGCTGGCACTGGAACGATTACTACCGATGGCAGAGTTGGCCCAATCGGAGGAATTGCTGAGAAAATTATTGGAGCGAAAAAAGCTGGGGTTGAGTTATTTTTAACTCCAATTGAAAACTGTAGTGATATTGCTAATGAGGAAAAGGTGGCTAGTAGTAGTGATAAAAAGGTGATGAAAATTGTGCCCGTCGCCACACTTAATGAGGCGATATCTGTACTTAAACTGCCAGCGGACGCCAAGTATCCAAGCTGTTTGGATACTTTTCAATAATAGATAAGATCTGCGCATGAGTTCTTCCGGCTTTGGCGGTGGCGGTTTTAATAGAAACAACAACCCATTTGGTGGTTCAGGCTTTGGTGGTACTTTCCCTAATCCTTTTGCAAACCGAGGTGGTGGCCGCCGGCGAATTAGTCCACTGACTATTACTTTTGTAGTTCTATTTATTTTAGCGAGTGTTTTAGTTTCACTTAGCGGTTTCTATGCTGATTTACTCTGGTTTAGATCTGTTGATTTTGTAAATGTTTGGCAAACAACTTTATTTACCAAGGCGTATTTGTTTATCGGTTTTGGATTAGTAACTGCAGCCTTTATTACGGCAAATATTTATATCGCTTTTCGTCGCCGGCCAATGTATGTGCCAGTTGCAGTTGAAGCAGATAATTTGGAGCGCTACCGCGCACAATTAGAACCAGTGCGTAAATTTGTTGGAATTGGAATATTTCTAGTCCTTTTTTATTTTGCAGGAAGTTCAGCAACTAGGCTTTGGCAAGAGTGGTTGCTATTTAGAAATGCAACAGAGTTTGGCGTAGTTGATCCACAATTTGGTAAAGATGTTTCATTTTTCGCTTTCAAACTACCAATGTGGCAATCATTAATTGGTTGGGGTATATCAACAATAGTTTTGGCAATTCTTGCCTCTGCGGCAGTTCACTATATTTACGGTGGCATTCGTACTCAGGTTAAAGAAGATCGAACTACAGTTACCGCCAGAGTTCAGCTCTCAATTTTACTTGGGCTACTTGTGTTACTTAAATCTGTTGCATACTGGTTTGATCGCTATGCATTAACTTTAAAAGAGGGCAGATTAATTACTGGTCTTACCTATAGCGATGTAAATGCATTATTGCCAGCTAAATCAATTCTGGCAGCAATTGCAGCAGTATGTTCATTGCTATTTTTTGCCAACATAATTCGTAAATCATGGCTACTGCCTACAGCAGGTGTCGCGCTTATGGTGATTGCATCAGTTTTAATTGCCGGTGTATATCCAGCAGCGATTCAGCAATTCCAAGTTAAGCCATCTGAATCAACTAAAGAAGCCCCTTTTATCCAAAAAAATATTGATGCAACCCGCCTTGCTTACGGTATAGATGATGTTGAAGTAATTGATTATCAAGCCACCGTGTCTACCTCAGCTGGTCAGCTAGCAAATGACGCTGCAACTATTGCCAATATTCGCTTGATGGATCCAAATGTTTTGTCAGCAACCTTTAGACAACTTCAACAAATTAAGCCTTACTATAGTTTTGCTGACTCACTAGATATTGATCGCTACGTGATTAATGGTAAAGAGCGAGATATGGTGGTTTCAGTTCGTGAGTTAAATATTGAAGGCAATCCATCTCGAAATTGGATTAATGATCACCTTGTATACACTCATGGATTTGGAATGGTTGGAGCTTATGGAAACGCGGTGGATGCAGATGGAAAACCATCATTTACTGTCGGGGATATCCCACCTACAAAAGGATTAGGCGAGTTTGAACCACGAGTTTATTTTGGTGAAAATGTTCCTGATTACTCAATTATTGGTGGACCAGCAACAAGTGATCCAGTTGAATTAGATTACCCAGATGATAAATCTGCAAATGGTCAAAAGAATTACACCTATACCGGCAAAGGCGGCGTGCCAATGGGTTCCATTTTCTCACGCTTGCTATTTGCAATTAAATATCAAGAGCAGAGAATTGTTTTATCTAATTTAATTAATTCTGAATCTAAGATTTTATTTGATCGCAATCCCCGAGTTCGGGTCGCAAAAGTTGCTCCATGGCTCACTTTAGATGGAGATCCATACCCTACAATTGTTGACGGCAAGATCTTATGGATAATTGATGGCTATACGACAAGTGCTGGATATCCAAACTCTAGAAAAGTAAATTTAGCTAATACCGCAGATGCACTTGCTGTTAGGTCAAATGCTGTTTCTACATTAGCTAACCAAGACGTTAATTACATTCGCAACTCTGTCAAAGCCACTGTAGATGCCTACGATGGCACCGTAACCCTGTACCAGTGGGACGAGGCTGATCCAGTATTAGCCACATGGAGTAAGGCATTTCCAGGCAGTGTTAAACCAAAGAGTGAAATCTCCCCAGACCTACTTTCACACATAAGATATCCAGAGGACATGTTTAAAGTTCAACGCGATATTTTAAGTGCTTACCATGTGAAAACAGCGGACGCGTTTTATGGTGGTCAAGACTTTTGGCGTGTACCACTTGATCCATCTAGCTTTGGTTCAAACTCAGGAACACAGCCTCCCTACTACCTAACAATGCAGATACCTGGCCAAAAGAAACCGACCTTCTCCTTATATACGCCATTTGTGCCACGCGGTGGGCGCGAAAACTTAACTGCTCTTGCAGTTGTAAATTCTGATGCTAGAGATGGTTACGGGAAAATTACCGTTTTACAACTTCCTCGTTCTACAAATATTGCAGGCCCATCACAGGTTTCATCTAATTTTGAGGCAAAACCTGATGTTGCAACCTCACTATCACTACTTCGCCAAGGTGGCGCTGATGTAGTTCTTGGAAACTTATTAACTTTGCCAGTCGGTAATGGTTTGCTATATGTGCAACCAGTTTATGTGCGAGCAACTGGAAATACCGCTGCCTACCCACTATTACAAAAAGTACTAGTTTCATTTGGTGATCAAATTGGATTTAGTGAAACTCTGCAAGGTGCTCTTGATCAAGTATTTGGTGGTAGTGCAGGCACAACTGTCACAAATAACCAGTCCGATACTCCAACAAAAGATGGCACTGGTAGTAGTCAAGCAATTAAATCTGCAATTGCTTCTTTGCAATCAGCATATGCAGATTTAGAAGCAGCACAAAAGCGTTTAGATGGTGCTGCTGAAGATAAAGCTAGAGCACGAGTTAAAGCTGCAATCGCTGCATTAATTTCCGCGCAAAACAGATAAATAAATCAACCCATTTGGGTAAATTGCCATACTGCTCTAAGATTTAATTACCGACGCGGGGTGGAGCAGCTCGGTAGCTCGCTGGGCTCATAACCCAGAGGTCGTAGGTTCAAATCCTGCCCCCGCTACCAAATTTATTTAATACGTAAGCTGTTTAAAACTACAAATAATGAAGATGCTGACATGGCAGCTGCTGCATACATTGGAGATAGATTTCCGCTAGCGGCAATTGGAATACCAACTAAGTTATATAAAAATGCCCAGCCTAAGTTTGATTTAATAACCCTGACAGTCTTTTTAGAAATTGCTATAGCGTCTAATGCTGCTAGCAGAGATGGTCTAATCAGTGTGATATCGGCAGCAGCGATTGCAATGTCAGTTCCGGATCCAATTGCAATGCTCAAATCAGCTTTTGCAATAGCAGCTGCATCATTTATGCCATCACCAATCATTAATACTTTTCCATTTTCTTGAAGTTTTGTTACAAATTCAAGCTTGTCTGATGGAGAAGCTGATGCAAATATGTGATCAATTGGTATGCCAACTTCAGAGCCGATAGAGATAGCAGCAGATTCACTATCACCAGTAACTAACCAAGTATTGATGCTAGATGAATGCAATTCATCAATTGCAGTTTTAGCTTCAGGCTTTACCTGATCACCAACTTCAAAGACTCCATAAGCCAAGCCATCAATTGCTAAAACTGCAACTGAGTTTGCTCGCGCGGTAGCTGATTCAATGGCTTTATTTAATTCAGGTGAAAATTCAGTTGTGCTACGCGCAATTGAAAGTGGTGAGCCGATTAGAACAGCTTTAGCATCAGATGAGTTTAAGGATTGCACTCGAGCTGCAACGCCAGACCCAGGGGTATGTTCAAATTCAGTTGCAGTAAATGCAGTTACACCTTGTTTTGAAAGTGAATTAGCAATTGCAGAGGCGATTGGGTGTGAATCCATACTCTCAAGAGTTAATGCATAACTCATTAATTCAGAAGCAGCTATGGCGGTAGCGGGCGTTGATAGAGGGTTATTTATCAAAACCATCTGCTGTAAAACCATTTGTCCACTTGTTATCGTTCCGGTTTTATCAAAAACCACATCAGTTATACCAACAGCTTTTTCAATAGATCTAGGTGATCTAATTACTATGCCAGATTTTGCTGCTTTACCAGAGGCAACTAGTAGCGCAATTGGAGTTGCTAAGCCAAGCGCACATGGGCAGGCTATGACCAGTACTGAAACTGCGGCTGTAATTGAAAGAGTTATATCTGTTCCTGTTAGGTACCAAGTTAAAAAAGTAGCAATTGCAAGGATTAATACAACTGGAACAAAAACTCTGCTTATCCGATCTGCTAATTGCTGTACTGGAGCTTTTTCTATTTGAGCAGCTAAAACCATTCTAGTTATTCTTGCTAGTTCAGTATCAGACCCTATTCGCAGTGCCCTTACAACTAAGTTTCCGTTGTTATTAATTGCTCCAGCAAAAACTAAGCTATTAACAGAAATTTCAACCGGTACTACCTCACCAGTCAGAAATGCGTTATTAATTGTGCTAAACCCTGAAATAACTTGCCCATCAGTTGCAATTACCTCACCAGGTTTAACAATAAAAATATCACCAACTAATAATTGATCTATTGGAATTATTTCATTTCGATCAGATCTTTTAACCTCCACCTGAGCTGCAGCTAATTTAAACAGGTGTGATAGGGCTGATCCAGCTTTTCGCTTTGCACGGTACTCAAGATAACGACCTAACATTACAAAGAAAATAACTGCAGATGAAACCTCAACATAAATTAATGGCATCATCTGGCTATTGATTTGATATGTTGCTGCTGAGTAAATACTCCAACCAAGTGAAATTAATGATCCAAGAGATATAAGTGTGTCCATTGTTGGGTTTTTAAGATTTTTTATTGCAGCTCGATGAATAGGCCAGGCAAGAATACTTACAACAGGAATCGATAGTCCGATTAGGAACCAGGTTGTAATCGGTGCTATCGGGTATCCAATAATGAGAGAAATTCCAAGATTATTTAATAAGTTATTCACTTGATCAAGTGAACTACTAAGTTGCTTATCTATTTGTTCATGCCAACTATGAAACATAGAAATTAAGATCACTGGGGCAGTTAAAAGTAGGGTTAGAAATACTCTAACTCCAAGGCGATTAGATTTTTCAAATGATTCACGCTCACCCTTAAATGCACTTGCCTTATATCCAGACTTACTTACTGCTGTTATTAAATCTTGTTCTGAGATGTTTATTGGCGCAATTACATGCGCTGATTCCATCGCAAGATTAACTACAGCTTTAACACCTGGTACTTTATTTAAGGCGCCTTCAATAGTGCTAACACATGAAGAGCAAGTCATACCAGTTAGATGTAGATCTACCTGCCGACTTTTAACCTCATTTTGGGCGATTACCGAACTCATAGTGGTCAGATTACTCTTCTTTTCTTATTCAACTGATAACACTCTGCGCAGGCTTTCAAGCCTTGCCAAATTTTGGTTTGTGAAGCCTGGCCAATCATTTAATGCACAAGTAGCTTCATTGTGTGAGCAGTTTTTTGGGCAGTGTGAAATTGCTTTAGTAAATTCAGGAAATGCTGAAATAACTCTTGAGGGCTGAATATGAGCGATTCCAAATGATCTAACGCCAGGAGTATCAATAATCCAACCAAAATTTTCACCATCAAATGAAGAAGAAAGTGGAAGTGCAATTGCACTCGAAGAAGTATGGCGACCCCTACCAGTTACCTCATTAACATCACCAGTAGCACGATGCTTAGAATCATCACCAACAGCAACTGATTTGTTTTTCGAACTTTCTAATAGGTTGTTAACTAGCGTTGATTTACCAACACCTGAGTGACCAATTAGTACTGTGATTTTGTTGGCTAAAGTTTTCTGTAATTTTCCTAAATCTGATGATTTATCAATCTTAAAAACCTTGATTTCAAGATCTTTGTAAGTTTCTAAAAATTCATCGCCATTAGCAAGATCCTGTTTAGTCATAATTATGATTGGCTCAATCCCTTGGTCATATGCAACTACTAAGGCTCGATCGACAAAACCTTCCCGCGGTTCTGGATTAGTTGTAGCAATTACAATTGCTATCTGGTCGACATTTGCCACAATTACTCTTTCATCATTTGCATGATCATCTATGGTTCTTGTAAGTGAATTTTTTCTTGCTAAAACTGAAACCACTCGGGCAAGTGAGCCTTCTGTACCTGATATATCTCCGACCACTGAAACCAAATCACCAACTACTACTGATTTTTTGCCAAGTTCACGAGCTTTCATAGCAGTAATAATTGTTTTATTAGCACCAGATTCAATTAAACATTGAACACGACCTCTATCAACTTCAATTATGGTTGCACTTTGAGCCTTTGAGTAATCTGGACGGTCTTTAGTTCTTGGCCTTGTCTTATTGCTTGAGCCGAACTGTCGTGATTTATTGATTCGTACATCATCTTCATCCCAATTTTTCTTTTGCCTAACCATTAAGCATTCCCTGCCACATACCAGGAAAATCAGGCAGTGTTTTCTTAGTTGTTTCAATATTTTCTACAACTACACCTTCAACAGCTAATCCGATTATTGCGCCAGCTGTCGCCATTCGATGGTCCTCATAGCTTTTAAAAATTTGTGATGATTTAAGTGTGGCCGGCTTAATTAGTAACTCACCAGGACCTTCAGTTACAGAGCCACCAAGATTATTTATTTCAGTAGCAAGTGCGCTCAGTCGATCTGTTTCATGTAGTCGTAGGTGAGCGATACCTCTAAGCGTAGAAGGAGTATCTGCTAAGCAAGCCAGTGCTGCAATTGATGGTGTTAACTCACCAACATCATGAAGATCTATATCTATGCCGACTACCTTTCCGGTTCCACTAATTTTTAAACCTGAATTAGTTTGTTCAATTTTTGCTCCCATTTTTTTAAATATATCTCGAAGTTGATCACCAGGTTGTGTTGTTAATTTTGGCCAATCTGCTATTTCAATACTTCCGCCACAAATCATTGCAGCTGCCATAAATGGTGCCGCATTTGATAAATCAGGTTCAATTATCAAGTCTTGGCCAATTAATTCACCGGATTTAACAATCCAACTATTTTTATTTACTTCAACCTGTCCACCAAATGCTCGTATCATTTGAATAGTCATTTCAATATGTGGCATCGATGGTAGTGATGCACCGGTGTGTTTAACAGTTATTCCTTGCTCTGTTGCTGGCCCAAGTAGAAGTAAGGCTGAAACAAATTGACTAGATGCACTTGCATCTATTTCAACTAATCCGCCTTTTACTCCACCAGACCCATTAATTGTTATTGGTAAGCGATACTTATTATTGTGCTCAATTGAAACTCCTAATTGCTCAAGCGCGCTTATCACTGGCGCAAGTGGTCGCTCATGCGATCTGGCGTCACCGTCAAAATGAATTAATCCATTTGCAAGGCAAGCAATTGGTGGCAGAAAACGCATCACAGTTCCTGCATTACCAACCTCGATTTGGGTAGGTCCAGTTAGTTTTTTCGGTGTAATTTGATAATCAAACCCATCATCAGTTTTTATTTCATCGATCTCACAACCTAGTGCGCGCAATCCTTTAACCATTAGATCGGTATCTCGAGAAGAAAGTGGCTTGCGTAACCTTGATGGAGTTTTAGCAATTGCAGCAAGAATCAGAGCTCTATTTGTTACTGACTTAGATCCTGGAATAACCACCCTAGAATTAATTGGGTTTGGCGCAGATGAAGTTAACTTACTTCGAAATGGCGCATTCCAATTAGTCATATGTCCCAGTCTACCTTCCGCCTACTTAAGCAGATTAGGCTTTTAAGCGGGGTAAGCCGGTGGTTGGCGGGAATAAATTGGGTAGGCAGCAGGTTTTATATCTATGCATGCGCTGCGTTCTAGTGTTAGCCAAAATAAAAAATATGATCCCATGCCCAAAACGTCATTCGAGGTAGCCTTGTCCCAAATGAGTAATGAAGATTTATTACCGGCGGTAGTTAACCGAGAGAAAGAAACCTTAGCCCAGCGCAAGGCGAGGTTTGAAAAAGATGCTCTAGTTTTCACTTCACAACTTTATGGAGCTGCACTTCGCTATACAAAGAATTCTCATGATGCTCAAGATTTAGTTCAAGATACATATGCAAAAGCTTTTACAAGTTTTCATCAATTTGAACCTGGTACAAATTTAAAAGCATGGCTCTATCGTATTCTTACGACAACATTTATAAATAATTATCGTAAAGATCAGCGAAGGCCACAAATCTCCAATGGTGAGATAGAAGATTGGCAAATTGCAAAGGCTTCATCACACACAAGTGATCAAGGAAAATCTGCAGAAGATGAAGTACTTGAAAACATCGCAGATAAAGATATTAAAGATGCGTTAGCTCAAATGCCAGAAGAATTTCGAATGGCTGTTTATTTATCTGACGTTGAAGGATTTGCGTATAAAGAGGTTGCAGAAATTATGGGTGTTCCAACTGGAACAGTTATGTCTCGATTACATCGTGGTCGAAAATTATTAAGAGCTTCACTTGCGCAGTACGCCAAAGACCGTGGGTATGGTAAAGATAAAGTAGGTGATCAAAAGTGAACTTTAATCAAAGCGATTTAATTCCTTGTGAGCAAGTTTTACCAAATATCGTGCTTTATATTGATCATGAAATCTTTGACACTCAAGAATTAAGTGCCGTTGAAATTCATTTTGGTCAATGCCCATCATGTCGGACTTATATGGAACGCGAAAATGCCACACTTACTTTGATGAAGAATCTTTTGTGTAATTCTCTTATTGAATCAGCTCCAGAGGAGTTATGTAATCGGATTAATCAGCAGACTCAGGATCTTTACAACCAAATGATGCAGGAAGGTGATTCCCAGGAAGTCACAGAAATTACCTATACCCAAACAACTTATACGGAAATCAGCGCAGAAGGTACGACACAAATCGAAATAACTAGCGAAATCCGCAGGCAGTTCCCGCTGGAGTAATTACTTAATCACTAGCCTTGTGATTATGAAAGCTGAACAAGTCATTGGTGTAATTGGTATGGCAACTATGACTATTCGTCCTGGCGACACATCAGTTGCGCAAGGAGTAAATGATTTACCAGTTGTTGGTTCAAATCAATTGTTATCTCTTATGGAGAGCGCATGTAGTACTGCAATAATTGAGTTTTTAGATTTTGGTGAGACCACTATTACTACCAGTTCGCAAGTAGATATATCCGGCGCCGCTGGAGTAGGAATTGAAATACATGCAACTGCCCGGTGCCTAGGACTTGATGAAAATATTCTTAAATTTGAGGTTGAAGTCCATCAAGTTGCCAGATTAATTGCAACTGGCCTAATAACTCGTAAATTTGTTGAACGAGTTTCATTTATGGCAAGAGTTGCCGCTGAAACTATGATGGCTGAAAAAGGAGTATCCGTTAGTGAAAAAAAAGTAGCTAGCAGCTTAAATTTCTAAGCCACTAGCCACTTATAAACTATTACTTTTTAGTTGCCCAAAATATTTCAGAAATTTCATCAATTTTCTTAATCAATTTATCTGCAACCGCAACATCATTCGTGCCCTTACTGCCGCCAGCACCAGCAAGTTTGGTTGCCTCATTAAATAAAGTATGAAGCTGTGGATATGCCTCAAAATGATTTGGCTTGAAGTAATCTGTCCATAAAACCCATAAATGGTGCTTAACTAACTCAGATCGTTCTTCTTTAATTGCAACTGCACGTGATTTGAAATCAGCATCACTGCTACTTGCGTATTTCTCCATACAAGCCTTAACAGATTGTGCCTCAATCTTTGCTTGCGCTGGGTCATAAACGCCACAAGGTAGATCGCAGTGGGCGTATACGCTCTCTTTTGGAGTAATTAACTTAAGTAATGAATCGAGCATTTTCTCTCCTTGGTTTAAAATAAACTATTTATTAGTGGGAGAATACTCTTCATGTTCGGGTTTAGCACAGTAGTAGTTTCGGGAAATTCAATGTCGCCTGCCTATAACCAGGGAGATTTCTTGCTTATTCGTTCATTAAGTGGTCAACGGCACACCTTATTGATTGGCCAGGTTTACCTAATACAGGACCCCAATCGAGAGGGCGTTAAGTTGTTAAAGCGTTTAAAAGAAACTCGAATAGAACACGGGATTATTAGGTACTGGGTTGAAGGTGATAGCAAAGAAAGTAATGATTCAAGAAGCTGGGGATGGCTAGAAGGGGATAAGTTTGTTGGCAAGGTTTTACTTAGATATCGAAAAGGATAATTAGCGAGTAAACGCCTCTGTCATTAATGCTTTTTCTTCCTCTTCATGCAGATGGTGATTACCAGTTGCCGGACTTGCAGTAGCCCGTCTTGAAACTCTGCGAATACTTCTACCAGATAATTCTTCATGAGCAACAAAAGCTTCAGATGCTGTAAGAGCAATGTATGGCCATGGACCCTGGTTAGCTGGTTCATCTTGAACCCAAAGTAATGTTGCTTTTGGATGCTTCTTTGCTTCAGCAATCATCTCCTCGATTGGAAGAGGATATAACTGCTCAACTCTTGCGATCGCTGTTGAGTGCTCACCTAATTTTTCACGCTCTGCAATTAAATCGTAATAAACTTTTCCAGAGGTAAAAATTAAACGTGTGGTATTAACAACTTTGTCATCAGGTATAAATGGTTTAAATGTTCCAGTTGTGAAATCTTTTAGCCCACTTGCAGCAGCCTTTAACCTCAGCATCGATTTCGGTTCAAAAACAATTAATGGTCGACGAGCCGGATTTTTCATATGCCAGCGAAGTAGGTGGAAATAAGAAGCTGGCGTAGATGGTTGAGCAACTGTCATATTTTGTTCAGCACATAGTGCTAAAAATCTTTCTATGCGCCCAGATGAATGATCAGGCCCTTGTCCTTCATAACCGTGAGGCAGTAGCAGAACTACTGATGAACGCTCACCCCATTTTTGGAGTGCAGATGAAATAAATTCATCTATAACTGTCTGAGCACCATTAGCAAAGTCACCAAATTGTGCTTCCCAAATTACTAAGGCGTTATCACGCTCAACGGAGTAACCATATTCAAAGCCCATTACCGCGTACTCAGAAAGTAATGAATCATAGATATGAAATTGATTTGGATCTTTAACTAGTGAGCGAAGTGGGAATAACTCTTTACCGTTTTCTTTATCAACAATTACAGCATGACGGTTGCTAAATGTGCCACGGCGAACATCTTGTCCACTCATTCGAATTGGATGACCTTCTAGCAATAGTGAACCAAATGCAAACATCTCTCCAGTTGCCCAATCAACTGTAGATTCATCTAACATCTCAACCCGCTTAAGTAATTGAGGAAGTAATTTTGGATGTACCGTGAACTCAGCTGGCATTGATGATTGTGTTAAGGCAATCTTACGAAGCTGATCCTCAGCTACTGATGTATTAACTGTCGCTGGTGCTGGCACCACTGGTGGGCGCCAACTTGGATCACTTTCTGGTTCAGTATTATGAACAGAGGTAAATACTCCTTCTAATTGTTGTTGATAATCGCGTAATACTTCTTCAGCTTCTTCAACAGTAATATCTCCACGCCCAATTAGTGCCTCGGTATATAACTTTCGAGTTGATCTCTTAGCATCAATTAATTTATACATAAGTGGCTGAGTAAAGCTTGGCTCATCGCCTTCATTATGACCACGGCGACGGTAGCAAATCATGTCTATCACTACATCTTTATTAAATGTCTGACGGTATTCAAATGCGATTCTAGCAACCCGCACGCAAGCCTCAGGATCATCACCATTAACATGAAATACAGGAGACTGAATCATCTTTGCAATATCAGTTGAATATGTTGAAGATCTTGCTGCACTAGGTGAAGTTGTAAACCCAACCTGATTGTTAACAATAATATGAATAGTTCCACCAGTTCTATAACCTTTAAGAAGTGAGAGTGAGAGTGTTTCAGAAACAACTCCTTGACCAGCAAATGCAGCATCACCATGTAGAAGTATTGGCATTACTGGGTATGTGGTTTGCTCATCAATAGTGGTATCACCAGCAGCCACCCTTAATTTATCTTGTTTGGCTCTAACAATTCCTTCTAGTACTGGATTAACCGCTTCTAAATGCGATGGGTTAGCAGCTAAATAAATCTTAGTTTTAGAACCTGACTCTGATACAAAAGTTCCCTTTGTTCCCAAATGGTATTTAACATCTCCTGAACCATGAACTTCGTTATCATGATAATTTCCTTCAAACTCTTGGAATATTTGCCCATAAGATTTACCTGCAATATTTGCTAATATATTTAATCGGCCTCTGTGCGGCATACCAACACAAACCTCATCTAAACCAGCATCAGCAGCTGCTGAAATCATTGCATCTAATACTGGGATTACAGACTCACCACCTTCTAAAGAGAATCTCTTCTGACCAACATATTTTGTCTGCAAAAATGTTTCAAAAGCCTCGGCACTGTTTAACTTACGTAGAATCCTTAACTGTTCATCACGGGGAGTCCTTGGTGCACCAACTTCCATTCGCTCCTGCATCCATTTGCGCTCATCTGGATTTGCAATATACATATACTCCACACCAATTGTGCGACAGTATGAATCACGGAGCACACCTAAAATTCTGCGCAGCTTCATAAAGGACTTTCCACCAAAGCCACCAGTTGCAAACTCACGATCTAAATCCCAGAGCGATAATCCATGGGAAACAACATCTAAATCAGGGTGCGACCTTTGAACATAAGATAATGGCTCAACATCTGCCATTAAATGCCCAGTTGTGCGGTAAGCATCAATTAATTTTTGAACCCGAGCAGTCTTACTAACATCATCATCTTTATCAAACTGTATGTCAACAACCCAGCGGATTGGAACATAAGGAATTCGAAGTGCTTCAAAGATTTCATCGTAGAAGTTTTCTTCACCAAGTAAAATTTCATGAATCCTGCGCAGAAATTCACCAGATTGAGCACCCTGAATAATTCTATGATCGTAAGTACTAGTAATTGTTACAACCTTACTAATTGCTAGATCAGCAAGAGCTTGTTCATTTGCGCCATGAAACTCTGCTGGGTAATCAAGTGATCCCACTCCAAGTATTAAACCTTGGCCTTGCACCAGCCTTGGCACGGAGTGAACAGTTCCGATAGTTCCAGGATTTGTGAGCGAGATTGTTGTACCAGCAAAATCTTCAACAGTTAGTGAACCTGCTCTAGCCTTGCGCACGATATCTTCATATGCTGACCAAAATTGGGCAAAATCTAGACCCTCACAACCTTTAATCGATGGAACTAATAATTGGCGGGAGCCATCTGGTTTTGCTAAATCTATTGCAATACCTAAATTAATATGTTCTGGATGACCAATTGCAGGCTTTCCGTCCAAATCTGTAAAAAAGGTATTCATTTCAGGCATTGATCTAATGGCTTTAACCATGGCATAACCAATTAAGTGTGTAAATGAAACCTTTCCACCTCGACCACGCTTTAAATGATTATTAATAACAGTTCGATTATCAATCATTAATTTTGCAGGAACAACTCGAACACTTGTCGCAGTTGGAACAGAGAGTGAACCCTCCATTGATTGCACAACCCTTGCTGCTACACCACGTAAAGGTTCAACGGTTGCAGCGCCTGGAGTTGCTAATGTTGGAATTGGTTTAACAACAGGATCAGCTGGCTTAATAGTTGTGGTAGAAGTTTTTACAGGTGTTATATTTTTTTCTATAACCGGTTTGATCACTTCCGGCGTAATAACCTCAGATTTTGCTACTGGCGCAGGTGGTACAGGTTTTGCTAGTTGTGATTTTGGAATTGGTGGAGTGCCACTTTTTACCGAATTATTTAAACTTGGTGTCCCTTTATAATCTGCGAAAAATTCCCACCAAGATTTATCAACCGAAGATGGGTCACTTTGATACCTCTCATACATCTCCTGCACTAACCACTCATTAGGACCAAAGGAGCCGCCAAAGTGATTAGCGGGGGTATTAGCTCCGGCTTGGCTCACTTATAACTCCCTAATTTTGATCTGATCAAGATTGTTGCAACAGGTTAATCTTAACTCCCACACCGGCTTGGCTAAACAAGTAGGCCCTATCGTAAGTGAAAGTGGCCATCAGCACAGTTAAAAGGCTGGAAAGTAAAGGCTAATAACGGCATGGTTGCGCCCATGAGTGATGAAAAGAAGTGGGCAATAGTAACTGGGGGATCTAGGGGTCTTGGATTTGAAACCGCTAAAGGTTTAATTGCAGCCGGAATATCTGTATACATAATTGGTAAAGATGAAGTACGGGCCCAGCAAAGTGCTGAAAAACTAGGATGTAATTTTCGCGCAGTAGATGTGGCAGATAGTAAAAAGTTTCGCCAAGTATTAACTGAAATAAATGAAGAAGCAACTAGTAATGGTTTTCAAACTCTTGATATTTTAGTTTTAGCTCATGGCGTGATGAGTGAGAAAATGTCGAAAACTCTTCGCACCACCGATGAAGAATGGCGCAGAACATTATCAATTAACTTAGATGCAGTCTTTACCGCAGTTAATCAACTAGCACCAGCAATGTCAGATGCGCGTAAAGGAAGAGTAATTGTTTACTCTGCTTGTCTTGGCAGAATGTCAGGGCCCGGTACACACGGCGGTCTTGCGCCATATCGAATTAGCAAAGCTGGCGTTAATGCTTTTGTTAAAAATCTTTCATATGAAACCGGACTGGGTGCGCGTGGATTTTTAGTGGATGCGATCTGCCCAAATCATTGTCGAACAGATATGGGTGGCCCTGATGCGCCAAGGAGTGCGCAAGAAGGTGCTGATACTGCAATTTGGTTAGCAACTAGAGAGTTTGATCCCGCGAAAGATAAAACTGGATTACTTTGGGAGGATCGTCAAGTAGTTGACTGGTAATTACTCTCGATAGCCAAGCGCTGATGAAATTAAAGTAATTGCTGCAAGTATTGCCAGCGGTATTCCAACTATTAATAGTTTTCCAGTAATCATGTAATAAGAAACGCCTAAAGCAATTAGGTTCGCTAAAACAGCCGGTGCTCTACCAAATGATTTTTTTTGTTTAAATCCACTTGCAGATGCCCAAAGTCCTATGGATGCTAGTAAGCCAAAAATTATTTCAGCCGATAATGCTGCAGGCACATTAACTTCAGAAATGAGTGGTGCCACTAAAAGATAAATTACCAGGCCTAGAATAATCAAGGATTCAAGGCGTAATAAATAAATAGCTCTTACTCTGCTATTTTCGGTCGCAAATACGCTTCTAAGTTTCACCTTTAAATACTACCAATATCTGATTCGGTGATTACTAGGTCAGAGGGTCTTGGCAAAATTAGAGGAATTGTGTATTAGTGAAGAAACTATTTACACTTTTGAATAAAACCAAGCGGGGTTTTAAGGCAAAAGGTTAGACTGTAGCCATGTCTAAAGTTCTCTCTTCCCTGCCAGTTGGCCAGAAGGTTGGCATTGCATTTAGTGGCGGACTTGATACTTCAGTTGCGGTTGCGTGGATGAAAAGTAAAGGTGCAACACCTTGCACATACACCGCAGATCTTGGTCAATATGATGAAAAAAATATCGAAACTGTTCCAACTCGAGCAAAAGAGTATGGCGCAGAAATTGCTCGTTTAGTTGATTGCAAAAGCGCACTTGTTGAAGAAGGTTTAGCAGCCCTTGCTTGCGGAGCTTTTCATATAACAACTGCCGGAAAAACTTACTTTAATACCACTCCTCTTGGTAGAGCAGTAACTGGAACATTACTTGTTAGAGCAATGCTTGCTGATAATGTTTTAATTTGGGGAGATGGTTCAACCTATAAAGGTAACGACATAGAACGCTTCTATCGTTATGG
>OFSB01000002.1_pt1 | contig 60317 bp, 61 predicted proteins | sample 1543251 | NCBI WGS metagenome assembly OFSB01 (sample SAMN05442521, study PRJEB24371) | freshwater metagenome | isolation source: Freshwater Lake | place: Canada: Niagara | collected 2012-08-03
GGAGATCGGCCATATCTAATCCTTCTAGCCATTAATCTTTCCCGCCTTAAGTCATCATCTATTTGAATATACCAAGATTCAGTAAAGAAAGACTTAACATCTTGCCATCCATGGTTATCAAGTAAAAGATAATTACCCTCTGTTAGTACTACTTTGCACTCCTTTAAAACTACTCCTTCAGCGACAATCGATTCTTCTATTTCTCGATGGAAAATTGGAAAATAAATATCAGAATCTGAATCAGACTTTATTCTTTTTATTAATTCAGAATATCCTCTTGCATCAAAAGTGTCATAGGCTCCCTTGCGATCAGCTTTTTTATACTCTTCTAGTAATTTATTACTCAAGTGGTAACCGTCCATTGGAACTAAAACTGCCTTTTCTTTTACCAAATTTTCTAGTAAATATGAGGTCAGCGTTGATTTACCAGCTCCTGGTTTGCCAACAATTCCAATAATAATTCTTTGATTATTGTCTTCATTCAGGCTTCTTAAACGTTTTAAAGCTTCTTCAATTGTATTAATAACAATAGGCATTTATTAAAATACTCTTCTAACCACTGGATCAATGAGATGCATCCTTGCTATAGACCAATCTCCGATAATGACTTAGATAATAATTCTAAACCTAATTTTGTATCAGCTTCTGAAATATTGCATGGTGGCACCATATGGATTCGATTAAAATTATTAAAAGGCATTAAGCCATTTTTCTTACAAGTTGCCACAATCTCATTCATCTTTGGACTAGATGCACCATAAGGAGCAAGTGGCTCGCGTGTATTACGATCGGTAACCATATCTATTCCCCAGAAAACACCAGCGCCGCGAATGTCGCCCATTACCTGATGCTTCTTTGCTAACTCATGAAGTCCAGGACCAAGTATTTTTTCTCCAATGGCAGCAGCATTTTCCACCATTTTTTCACTCTTCATTACATCAATAGTTGCAACAGCTGTTGCGCAAGCAAGTGGATGACCAGAGTAAGTAAGTCCGCCCGGAAATACCTGTTCGTCAAAGCTTTTAGCAATTGGTTCAGATATAACTACTCCACCTAGTGGCACATAGCCAGAGGTCACACCTTTTGCAAAGACAATTAAGTCTGGAGAAGATTTTGAGTGTTGATATGCAAACCATTTACCAGTTCTACCAAAACCAGCCATAACTTCATCAGCTATCCATAAAATTCCATACTTATCACAAAGTGCTCGTATTCCATCTAAGTAACCTGCAGGTGGAATTAAAACTCCAGCTGTTCCTGGTACTGATTCAATTAATATGGCTGCAATTGTTTTTGGTCCTTCAAAAATTATTGTTTGCTCTAAATGCTCAAGTGCACGCTGACATTCTTGTTCCTGACTAGTTGCCCAAAATGGTGAGCGATAAAGATATGGACCCCAAAAGTGCACATGCCCATATCCAAATTCATTTGGAAATCTTCTTGGATCCCCTGTTGCATTAATCGCTGAACCAGTATTGCCATGATAGGAACGATATGTAGAAAGAATCTTATGCTTATGAGTATGTAGTCTTGCCATTCTAACTGCGTTCTCTACCCCATCAGCTCCTGCATTAGTGAAGAAAACTTTTTTAAAACTATCACCTGATACTTCAATAATTCTTTTAGCAGCTTCATTACGTGCTTCATTTGCATGCTGTGGGGCAATTGTTGTCAAAATATCAGCTTGTGCCTTAATTGCTTCAATAACTTTTGGATGTTGATGGCCAATATTTGTAAAGACAAGCTGGCATGAAAAGTCTAAATATTTTTTACCTGTGAAATCCCAAAAATAAGAACCAGCTCCCCCAGCAATAGCCATTGGTGCAATCTGTGCTTGCGCTGACCAAGAGTGAAAAACGTTTGCCCGATCATCAGCAAATACTTTTGCTGCCTTATCTGGATCATTTTTAGGGCTACTCACAGCTCTCCAATTTCTCAATCAAGTTTCTTAATAGTGTCCAATCTAAGCACTTACACGCACTTTTTCCTAGGCGGGCGGTATTGGTCATAGTAAAATCTCAAGTATTGTTGGGATATGAAAACTGTTTCCCACTGGATTAATGGCTCACTAACTACTGATAAAGCATCGCAGATGGGTGAGATATTTAATCCAGCAACTGGAAAAATTTCTGGCACAGTAAATTTTGCTGATATCACCACGGTTAATCAGGCTGTGCAGGCAGCAAGTTCTGCCTTTGATACTTGGCGACACAGTTCCCTTACAAAACGCACACAAGTACTATTTGCTTTTCGAGAGTTAGTAAATAAAAATAAAGAAAAAATAGCTGAATTAATAACTGCAGAGCATGGAAAAGTTTTAAGTGATGCTCAAGGTGAGGTAACTAGGGGTCTTGAAGTAGTTGAATTTGCATGTGGCATACCTCATCTACTTAAAGGTGGTTTTTCAGAAGAGGTATCAACTGGTGTGGATGTTTATTCAATCCGCCAACCACTTGGCCCAGTTGCGATTATTTCACCATTTAATTTTCCAGCAATGGTGCCAATGTGGTTTTTCCCAATTGCAATTGCGTGTGGAAATACTGTAATTGTTAAGCCATCAGAAAAAGATCCGAGTGCAATTATGTTTATTGCTAATCTTCTAAAAGAGGCCGGGCTACCTGATGGTGTATTTAATGTTGTTCACGGTGACAAGGTTGCAGTTGATGCACTCCTTACTCATCCAGGAATTAAATCAATTTCATTTGTTGGTTCAACTTCAATTGCAAAGTATGTATATGAGAATGGCACAAAAGCTGGAAAGCGAGTGCAGGCGTTAGGCGGAGCAAAAAATCACATGATCGTCCTCCCTGATGCTGATCTAGAGTTGGCAGCAGATGCAGCAATAAATGCCGGCTTTGGTTCAGCTGGTGAGCGATGCATGGCAATCTCAGCAATTATTGCGGTAGAACCAATCGCGGATCAGTTAATTGAAAAAATTAAAGTCAGGGCATTAAAGATTAAAACAGGTGATGGCACAACTAATGCTGATATGGGACCACTGGTAACAAAGGTTCATCGCGACAAAGTTGCTTCCTATATAAATGCTGGTGAGAAGGATGGCGCAAAGGTTGTAGTTGATGGACGAAATGTTGAAGTAGCTGGTGATGGTTTTTGGCTTGGTCCAACCTTATTTGATCATGTAAAGCCTGATATGAGTATTTATTTAGAGGAGATATTTGGCCCAGTCCTAAGTGTTATTCGGGTTAAAACTTATGATGAGGCGCTTAAGTTAGTAAATGATCATCAATATGGAAATGGAACTGCAATATTTACTAATGATGGTGGCGCAGCTAGAAGGTTTCAAAATGAGGTAGAAGTTGGAATGGTTGGAATAAATGTTCCTATTCCAGTACCAATGGCTTACTTTTCATTTGGTGGCTGGAAGAACTCGTTATTCGGTGATTCACATGCACATGGAACTGAGGGTGTTCACTTCTTTACCCGAGGAAAAGTTGTTACATCTCGCTGGTTAGATCCAAGCCATGGTGGAATTAATTTAGGATTTCCGCAAAATACCTAAATTACCCGCGTAATGTTTTTGCAAGCTCCTTAAAATCATTAACCATAAAATCAACCTCACCTTGATCATGAGCCAGACTAATTAGCCATTGCTCATCTAATCCAGGTGGCGTCATAATTCCGTGATTTAGTGACCATAAAAATGATAACTCTGCTATTTGAAAATCAGTCGCTTTATAATCTCGGTAGTTACGAACTGGCTTATCAGACCAAGTAACACACCCTTTTACGCCAAAACCAACTGTGTGAGCTGGTAATTCAAACTCATCAATTATTTCGCGGATTCGAGTTAGTGCTTGAATGTTTAATGACTCAGCTTTTTCAAGTGCTGCTGGTGTACAAACTTTATCTACTGCTCTTACTGCAGCCATTGCCATGATGTGTCCATTAAATGTTCCAAGGTGTGGCATGCGTCCATCAGTTACTGGTTGCATAAATTCAGCCTTACCACCAAAAGCTGCAAGTGGAATTCCGCCACCAATTGATTTAGCCATACAAATCAAATCTGGGATTACGCCCAAACGTTGCGCAGCACCTTGTGGTCCTGCTGTTAAACCAGTCTTAACTTCATCAAAAATTAAAACAATTTTGTATTGATCACATAGTGATCTAACTGCTTCTAAATAACCTTCATCAGGTAAAACTATTCCAATATTTTCTAAAACTGGCTCCACAATAAAACAAGCAATTGTTTTGGCATGTTTACTAAATACATTCTCTAAAGCTTGAATGTTGTTAAATGGCACAACATATGACTCACCGGGCACTGATGCGTTTCCAATAACTGAGTTAGGTGAATCAGCTGGTCCGGCTTTTTCTAAGGAAGGCTTGGTAGAGACCATCAGCGCATCACCACTTCCGTGGTAGCCACCTTCAACCTTTACCACCCCCTCTTTGCCTGTGTATGCACGAGCAGTTCTAACTGCATACATAGTTGATTCAGTTCCTGAGTTGGTAAAACGTATTTGTTCAATTCCAAATCTTCGACATAGCCGCTCAGCAGCATCTCTAGAGATTGGAGATGGGGCGGTATATAAAGTTCCAACATCAAGTGATGCGCGAACCTCAGAGACAACCTCTGGGTTTAGGTGACCTACCAACATTGAACCAAAGCCCATGGATAGATCAAGCATCTTGCGCCCATCCACATCAGTCATCCATGCACCCTTAGCGGACGCAATTGAGATTGGATAAGGATCAAATGATTGGAAGGTTGAATGCGCTCCCAATGGAATGTTTTGTACAGCTAATTGATACTCAAGACCTGAACTAAGTAATTTTGTTTTATATAAATCTAATTGTTGCTGTAAAAGTTTTTCTAATCTTGCGCTATCTAGTGGCTTTGAATGTGTTGGAACTGAGCGAAATGTTTGAGGGTGATGCGTTTGGGTTTTCACTGCGGCTTTGTACTTAACATGGTTCTCAATGAACCGAAATTAAAGAACACTCTCCTAGTCTAAGTTTGTTACTTCCTGAGTTTAACAGAGTAATAATTTAAATCAACTATTGTGATTCATGCGTAGATTATTGTGATTATAAAATTATTGTGACTTTTCATACATACGAAACCGGCCATAATTAAACTCTCATTTAAAACTTGAGGGGTTGAATTTTAAGCATAAATATCTATAAATTTATTACAGGTATGATCTACCAATGGTGAATAAGCGCGTTGACTTAACTCCAGTTCAAATTGAACATTTAAAAAGTTTAGTAACTGGTTTGGTATCAACAAATGAAACTGTGCTTGATCAACACGGTAGAGATGAATCTGCAATCCCACCGGTTAGGCCATCTGCAGTTGTAATGCCACAAAATACTGAAGAGGTTTCAAAAGTTTTAGCTTATTGCAATAAGGAAAAGATTCCCGTAGTTGCATTCGGTGCTGGCTCCTCACTTGAGGGCCATGTACTTCCATTATTTGGTGGCATCTCACTTGATTTAACCCAGATGAATAAAATAATTGAAGTAAGGGCAGATGACTTAATTGTAAGAGTTCAACCTGGCGTGCATAGAATGGCGTTAAATGAAAAATTGGCAAGTTCTGGTTTATTTTTCTCAGTTGATCCAGGAGCGGACGCCACATTAGGTGGCATGGCTTCAACTGGCGCTGCTGGCACAACCACAGTTCGCTATGGATCTATGCGAGATAATGTTTTGGCAATGACAGCGGTAATGGCAGATGGAACAATTTTTAATACAGGACGTGAAACTAGAAAATTATCAGCAGGTTATGATCTAACTAGATTATTAGTTGGCTCAGAAGGAACACTGGCTATTATTACTGAATTAACACTTAGGATATTTGGAATCCCTGAGAAAATGGCGGCTGCAATAGTTAGATTTGATACCTTAGCCGATGGCGTTAATGCCGCAACTGCAATTGTTAGATCTGGTATTTCCATCGCAAGATGTGAGTTTTTAGATGCTAAGTGCATTAAAAATGTTAACGCTCATGATGGACTCACACTTACCGAGATGCCAACTCTATTTTTTGAGTTCCATGGTTCACCAGCTGGTGTGGCAGAGGATGCTCAATCAGTTAAAGAAATTGTTGAAGATTTTGGTGGATCAGAGTTTGAATGGACAAGTGATGAAGGCGCCCGTCGTAAATTATGGCAAGCACGACATAATGCTTATTGGGCAGGAATAGCAGCTAATCCAGGAAAGCGCGCAGTTAGTACAGATGCAGCTGTACCGCTTTCAAAGCTTGCCGATGCAGTATCTGTTGCAGATCAAATCCTTGCTAAACATCCATACCCATATTCGATTTTAGGACATGTAGCTGATGCAAATTTTCATTGCTTTGTTGTAACAGATCCAACAAAACCAGAGGAGTTAGAGGATGTACGCCACATAACCCATGAGATAACTATGAAGATGATTGAAATGGGTGGCACGTGCACGGGTGAACACGGAATTGGCTCAGGGAAAATTCAGGCTTTAATTGAAGAAACTGGGGCACCAGCAGTTAATATTATGCGATCAATTAAACTAACATTAGATCCAAATAACATATTAAATCCTGGAAAGGTATTTAACTAAGTGAGCGCTACCGTCTGGGAAGTAACGATTGCCGTTTTACTAGCTGTTCTAGCCTTTGATTTAGCACTCGCTGTAATCAGGCGCAATAAAGAGACATCTATTAAAGAGGCGACTGCCTGGACAGTTTTTTATGTTAGCGCTGCAATTGCATTTGGTTACTCCCTAGGAGTTTGGAACACCACACAAGCTAGAAGTGAGTTTTTTGCTGGTTGGATCACTGAATACTCCCTATCTATTGATAATTTATTTATATTTATTCTAATTCTTGCTCGCTTTCAGATTGATAAAACAAAGCAGCAATTAGTTTTATTAGTTGGAATAATCATGGCACTTATTTTAAGAGGAATATTTATTGCTCTTGGCTCTGCTGCTATTTCAAGATATACCTGGATATTTTTCATATTTGGTGCTTTCTTACTTTATACAGCCTTTAAATTAATTAATGAGTCTGGTGAAAAAGAATGGAAAGAGGGCAAGTTAATTACCTGGTTTAGAAATAAAGGTGCCTCCCCACTAGCAATTGTTTTAGTGGCAATTGCGGTTACAGATTTAATATTTGCATTGGATTCAATCCCAGCGATATTTGGATTAACTAAAGATCCATACATTGTTTTTACCGCAAATGCATTTGCATTAATGGGACTTCGTCAGCTTTACTTTTTAATCGGTGGCTTAATGTCTAGATTAATTTATCTAACAAAGGGCCTTTCTATCGTCTTAGGATTTATTGGTATTAAGTTAATTATTGAAGCGTTCCACGGTATTGGAATTCATGATTTATTTGGTGTTCACATCCCAGAAATCTCGTTGCCATTCTCACTCACATTCATTATTGGCACGCTTACGATTACAGCAATCGCAAGTCTGGTCGTAAGTTCTAAATCAAAGGTGGCAGAATAGCCCTCATGAATGAGGGTGGTAATAAGATTCAAGTTTTTGAGCCTCATCGCTCCTCTCTTCCACCACTTAAACCGTATTTCCGAGATTTTTGGCGCCGGCGCGAATTTGCTACTGAGTTATCAAAATTTTCCGATAAGGCTGAATATCTGGATTCAAAACTTGGAAAAGTTTGGTTAGTTTTAAATCCATTATTTCTAGCTGTTATTTATTTTTTACTTGTAACAATTATTCAAGGTGGTAGAGGTCAGGGTGGTGGATTTACAACCTTGTGCCACATATTAATTGGTTTATTTACCTTCTATTTTGCACAAAACTGTATCCTCTTAGGTGCGCAGTCAATTACATCAGGTGGAAGTCTAATTTTAAATCAAGCATTCCCAAGATCACTACTACCGTTATCTAGTGCGATAAGTGCAGCAAAGCAGTTTCTTCCAACAATACCTATCTATGTTTTAATAGTACTTGGTGGGAAAATATTTTTAAATGATACTTCACTACCAGGACTTTCCTTGAACTATTTGTTACTACCAATTCTTTTTTTACTTTTAGTAATAACTAGTTTTGGATTATCACTTTTATTTGCCGCCCTAAATGTTTATTTTAGAGATACAACTAAGCTGCTCTCCTACATCATGCGAATTTGGCTTTATGCCTCACCAATTCTCTGGCAGCCAGAAATGTTAAATGCCAGCTATCGGATTATTCTTTATCTAAATCCCCTAGGGCCAATTTTGTCTGCAAACTCTAGAATTTGGATAGATGGGCAACTACCAACCTTGGCTCAATTAATAGGTTGCATAAGTTGGGCTCTTATTTCATTTTTAATGGGTTCATACTTTTTCATATCAAGGGAGCGTGACTTTGCTGTCCGAATCTAAATCACTACCAGATAACCTCGCAATTAGAATTAATGATCTGTCTATAAGTTATAAAATAAATGTTGAGTCTAAAAAAACTTTAAAGAATGCGATCATGCGTGCTAGTAAAGGTGAGCGAGTAAGAACTAGAACGGTCGAAGCGGTTAAAAATCTAAGTTTAGATATTCCTCATGGTTCTGTTGTTGGAATTGTTGGCGCAAATGGTGCTGGAAAATCAACATTAATGAGATCAATTGCAGGCATATTGCCGCCAACTAGTGGAAAAATAACTGTTAATGGCAGAATCTCTACTCTGCTAGCTCTAGGAGTTGGCTTTAATAAAGCTTTATCGGGCCGCGATAATATTATTTTAGGTGGTTTAGCAGCTGGTATGAGCAAAGCTGAAATCCAGTCACAAACAGATTCCATAGCTGAGTTTGCGGATTTACCAGAAGGATTTATTGATATGCCAGTTCGAACTTATAGCAATGGAATGTATTCTCGAGTTGCATTTGCAGTTGCGGTAAATATGACACCTGACATTTTGCTATTAGATGAGGCACTCTCAGCGGGGGATGCAGCATTTAAAGAAAAATCCTTTAATCGAATGCGCCAGCTTTGCGCAGAGGCAAGAACTATATTAATAGTCTCACATGCTCTTTCATCCTTAAATGAATTATGTGATCGAGCAATTTGGCTACATAAAGGCAAAATGCTTGCTTCAGGAAAACCAGAGGATATTACTGAGCAATACTTAAAGTTTTTAAATGTTGGTGAATTGCCCTCAAGCTATGAAGATTTATAAAGGTGTTACAAAAAATACTGCTGTAATTAAGGCTGCAAGTGCAACAGATTTAATTAAAATTAGCACCGCTGTTTTTCTATCTGCCGTGCGGTCGGCAGCAGATCCAACTTTTGAAATCTTTCCTAACCGATCAAAATTAAAAGTACCAGCTAGGCCGTATGCAAGGCAGAACTTTGATCTAGACTGAATAAAACCAATTGAAAAAATCATCGCAGGAATGAATATAGATAAACGAGCAGATTTATTTTGATCTGTTGCTAAAAGCGTGGTTATAGAAAATATTGTTAAGAAAAGACCAAATAGTGCTACTGCTTGCCTGCGTCTTATTTCTCCAGTACCAATATTGCAACTGCCGGGAATGTACTCACTACTCAATTAAGCGTCTTCTCGCTCTTCTTCATCACTCCACACTTCGTATTCATCACTTTCGGTGCGGGCTAACCAATTAAACAAAGTTTTGATCGCGCCAAAAGCAACTAACACACCAGCAAATAGTGCTATCAGTCTTTTAAAGGCTTTGATCATGGGATAAATCTACTCTTTATTTATCGACGGTGCTAACTAATAACCTTCCGAGGCCAGTTTTTTAAGTGAATTCCCAGTAAGGCGAAAGACAGTCCACTCATCCATAGGTTGGGCCCCAAGTGATTTATAGAAATCAATTGCTAGATCATTCCAATCAAGAACCCACCACTGAAATCTTGGGTAACCCTTTTCAATACAAATCTGTGCCAGCCTTACAAGTAATGCCTTGCCGTGGCCGCTGCCTCGATACTTTGGGTCAACAAATAGATCCTCTAAATACATACCGTGCTTGCCCAGCCAGGTTGAGTAATTTAGGTGCCAGATTGCAATACCAGTTACTACTCCGTCTAATTCAGAAAGCAGACAGTAGACCTGTGGGTTTACGCCAAAAAATGATTGCTCTAAATCAGTAGTTGAAAGAAGCACCTCATTTGGTGCCTTTTCATACTCGGCAAGGGCATGGATAAATCGAAATATATCTGCCAGATCACCGGCTGTGGCAGGTCGAATTACTACTGACATTTAGCTAATTTTTGCGGCAGCGAAGGCAGATTTAATATCTGACCATAAATCATCAACATTTTCGATTCCAACTGAAAAACGAACTAGATTCTCTGGAATTGTTTCACTCTCAGTCGCCCACCTACGCCGGCGCTCCCAGATAGATTCAACACCACCTAAAGAGGTTGCGTTGGTAATTAACTTAGTTGAATCACACATTAGATCAACCTGATCAGGGGTTCCAATTGGCTCAAATGAAATCATTGCGCCAAAACCTTTCATAAATGATTTTGCTAGTGCGTGATTTGGATCGCTAGCTAAGCCTGGATAGCGAACTTTGCTAACCCTAGGATCATTAGCTAATCGCTTAGCAAGTTCTAGTGCATTTTCTTGCGAGCGTTGCATACGAATAGCAAAGGTTCTAATTCCGCGAAGTGCAAGCCAAGCTTCAAATGGACCAGCAATTGCGCCACCATATTTTCGAGCCTGCTCTAGGCTTGAATAAAGTTCTGAATCTTTCGTACTAAGTGAACCTAAAAGTACATCACTATGACCAGATAAATATTTAGTTACAGAATGCATACAAATATCTGCGCCCATTGCTAGTGGATTTTGATTCATTGGAGTTGCAAAAGTGTTATCAATAGATACCAAGCAACTGGAATCTTTTGCAAACTTAATTAATTGTGGCAAATCTGCGACATCAAGTAATGGATTTACAGGTGATTCTAAATGAACTATTTTTGCACCTGGTATAGCAGCTAATACTTCTTTGGTATTAGCAACATCTACAAACCTAACTGTAAGTTTTCCATTATCATGTAGATTTTTTAACAAAGTAGTCGTTCCTTGATAACCATTTTTAGCTGCAACAATTATTGCCTTACTTGGTAATATTGAAAGTATGGCGCCAATTGCTGCCATGCCAGATGAGAAGATTAAAGTTTTTCCACCTTCAAGGGATGAGATTGCATCCTCTAGTGCACTCCATGTTTCGTTACCAGATCTTGCATACCCAATTGGGCCACCAGTATGAAAAGTTGAATTAAGTGCAATAGGTGGATTAAGACCACCGTCTGGTTTTTTAACTGGCCTACCTACAGAAACAACCTTAGATTCGGTAGTTAACTTTTCCCAATCATTATCGTTACTCATAGGTTAGAGCCTAACTCATTAAGGTGTAACTAGTTTTTCGATTCCAGCACTAGCGCTACCGAATTAATGCACCATCTTTGATCGGTTGGGACCGCATACCCTTCACCCGTAAAGACATGGCCAAGGTGTGAACCACAGCCTGCGCACCTAACCTCGGTTCTAACTCTTGGGAAAAGTGAGCGATCTTCAATTAGTTCAACTGCATCATTTTCTGTTGGTGCATAAAATGAAGGCCACCCGCAACCAGAATGAAACTTTGTCTCTGATCTAAATAGTTCCGCGCTACATGCCTTGCACTTATAGACCCCAATTATTTCGCTATCGGTGTATTCACCGGTGAAGGCAGTTTCAGTTGCAGCTTTTCTAAGCACAGCATATGAAAGTGGGTCAACTCGTTTTTTTAATTCATCCTCATCAACTTTAATTGGGTAGGGATTCCCACTGGAATTAATCGGTGTTATTTCATTCATTAGTGCTAGATGTCAGCAGTGGGTAAGCGACACCAGTTGATGAATGACAGTCATAACCATTTGGATTCTTAATTAAGTATTTCTGGTGATACTCCTCAGCTAACCAATAAGTAATACCAGAGGCTGGTGAAATTTGTGTAACAATTTTATCCATACCGTTTTTAGTTAACTCTGTTTGGTAAATACTTTTACTTTCAAGTGTTTTATCCATTTGCTGAGCAGAAGTAGTAAATATTGCAGAGCGATATTGGCTACCAATATCTCCACCTTGCTTATTCAGTGAAGTTGGATCATGCATTACCCAAAACTCAGCTAGTAATCTCTCATAAGAGATCTGATCTGGATCATAAATAACTTCTACTATCTCAGCATGATTTGTCATACCAGTACAAACTTCTTTATATGTTGGATCAGGCTTATTACCGCCCATATATCCGACTGAAGTTTGAATAACTCCGGCTAATTGCCAAAATCTTCGCTCTGCTCCCCAAAAACATCCAGTTGCAAAATATGCAGTGTGGCTCATTCGCTAATTCTCTCTCATAAATTAAATGTGTGCAATCTCAAAAGTACTTGAAAAATATTGCTATATAAGCAACTGATAACCTTTGATCTGTTGGCTGTTAATTCAGCCCCCGTAGCTCAGGGGATAGAGCACCGCCCTCCGGAGGCGGGTGCGCAGGTTCAAATCCTGCCGGGGGCACATCTTTACTCATAATGAGATGAATTCTAAAAATTTTTATACTTCACATCAAAATATCCTTGTGTATTAATTAAATTAAGGAGAGAATACCCAGGTAAATCTGGTTTTTAACAAATCTACTTTTTTCATGAAGGAGTTGACTGCCCTATGGATTGGCGACATGAAGCTGCTTGTCGCGAAGAAGATCCAGAGGTTTTCTTTCCAGTCGGCAACACCGGTCCTGCATTAGCTCAAATTGAAGAGGCTAAAAAGATTTGTAATAGATGTTCGGTTAAAGATCCATGCCTTGCTTGGGCACTTGAAAGTGGTCAAGATGCTGGTGTTTGGGGAGGCTTATCTGAAGATGAGCGACGTGCTATGAAACGTAGAGCGGCTCGTAATCGAGCTCGGCAGATCGAGAATCAAAACTCATTTTAATTAGCTTGAAAAGTTACTTCACCTTTTGTTAAATCACCATCTCTAAATAATTTTATACTTCCATTTAATTCATTTTTAGTAAGAGTATTAGCAATCTGAAGACCTAAATTAGCGGATTTCTCAAGATTAAAATCAGTGGGTAAGCCAGCTCCGTTATCGCAAACTGCGACTGTGTAAGTATTACCACTTTTTGCTATCTCAACACTTAACTTATCCCCCACTTCACTTAAACCATGCTCAAGTGAGTTATGAATTAATTCAGTTACTACTAAGGATAAAGCAGTTGCGACTTTAGAATCAAAAGCTCCAAAACTGCCTACTTTTGTGAAGTTAATTTTCCTTGGGTTTAGCTCAATTGAGTTCTTAACTATCTGATCAAAAACTTGATCAAACTCCACTGACTCAGTTGATTGATTAGATAAAGTTTCATGAACTAGTGCAATAGAAGCAACTCTTCTTACCGCCTCTGATAGCGCAGCACTGGCCACTGGATCTTCCACCCGCCTAGATTGCAGGCGCAGTAGTGCTGAGACTGTTTGTAGATTGTTTTTAACTCGATGATGAATCTCTTTAATTGTTGCATCCTTAGTAATTAATGCTCGATCGCGATTTCGTAACTCAGTAATATTGTGTAGTAAAACGATTGCACCAATTCGATCTCCCGCCTCAATTAATGGGATTACTAAAATATCAAGTACGCCATCAGTACTTTCATACTCTGCTCTGCGCAAGAACTTTCCACTAAGTAATGTTTGCCAAGATTCATCAGTTGGTTGCGTATTACCTTTAGCAAGGCTTGCAAATACCTCACCTAGATTTTGCTTCTCAACCTCACTTTGATAGCCAACTCTAGATAATGCTGAGCGTGCATTTGGGCTTGCGAAAAAAATTATTCCATTTGCATCTAACCTAATTAATCCATCCCCAACTCTGGGGGTTGACTCAGAGTTATAAATACTATTACGAATTGGAAAACTACCTTCTGCAACCATCCGAAATATTTTGTGAGCAATTTCGCGATAATTTAATTCAAGCTTAGATGGAAGCCGCATTAGATCTGCATTCCGGTGCCTTGATATAACAGCTAAAGTTTTACCTTCAAAAATGACTGGCACACTTTCTTCTTTAATCATTATCTCGCCAACAAGTTCTGGCGCAGTATCTCTTACTATTTCACCCTCTGATAAAGCTTGATCAATCTTTGGTCTTATTCCCCAATCAATTGTCGATCCAATTAAATCATTGCTAAAAACAGTAGCGGCAGTAGTTGGCCGTATTTGTGCGATTGCTATGTAGCCAACTGGCCAAGATTTTTCATCTTTTCTAATTGGTAGCCACAAAACTAAATCTGCAAAAGATAAATCTGCTAGCAAACGCCACTCGGCAACTAATTGCTCAAGATGTTCAACTTGATCAGGGGTTAGTTTTGAGTTATCTGCGATTAACTCGATGAAGGTGGCCATGGGCCAATGGTAGAGGTAGTACTACTTTTGAAGAAGTTAGCAAAAAAATATAGGTTCGTACTTAATTGAGTTTACTTTAAGCCTGTCCGTGACACCTTTTATATTTTTTACCAGAACCACATGGACAAGGTGCGTTTTTAGAAGTTCCACCTGCTGGCGTAGGTTCGATTTCAGCAGCGGAATACTGAAGTTGGGTAACTGGTGCTGGCGCCGGGGTAAGTCCCTTAGCACCAACTTGATCACCTTCAACTTGTACCTCTGCATGAAATAAGTAACTAACTAACTCTTCTTTAATTGCGTCCATCATTGCTGAGAATAAATCAAAGCCTTCTCGCTGGTACTCAACAAGTGGATCTCGCTGCGCCATAGCGCGTAAACCAATTCCTTCTTGCAGGTAATCCATTTCATAAAGATGCTCTCGCCATTTACGATCTAATACAGATAGTAATATTTTTCGCTCAAGCTCTCGCATTACTGTTGAAGTAAGTTCACTCTCTCGTTTCTCGTAAGCTAAATTAGCTTCAGTTAAGATCCGATCAAGTAAGAAATCACTATCTAACGATGAGGCTCCACCGATTTCATTTAATAACTCTTCTGCAGTAAATGAGATCGGAAATAAGCCTTTTAGAGCTGCCCATAGAGTTTCTAGATCCCAATCTTCGGCCACACCGGTTGCAGTTGCAGAATCAACGTAGGCGGTGACAGTTTCATCTAAAAATTTACGTACTAAGTCTTTAATATCAGCACCTTCAAGTACTTCACGGCGCTCTGAGTAAACAACTTCTCGCTGTTTATTCATTACATCGTCATACTTTAAAACATTCTTGCGCATTTCAAAGTTTAGTGATTCAACCTGAGTCTGTGCGGATTTAATTGCATTACTAACAATTTTTGATTCCAGTGGAGTCTCCTCCGGCATGCCAGCTGCCCCTAAGAATCGCTCAACTAATCCAGAGTTAAATCTGCGCATTAATTCATCTTGTAAAGATAAATAAAATCTTGACTCACCAGGATCTCCTTGGCGACCAGATCTACCTCTTAACTGATTATCAATTCGCCTAGATTCATGGCGCTCTGTTCCTAAAACATAAAGTCCACCTAGTGAAACTACCGTTTCATGTTCTTTTGCAACTGATTCTTTTTGCTTAGTGATTTCAGCTGGCCAAGCTTTTTCATACTCTTCTGGAGTTTCTACAGGATTTAATCCCTGACGTTGTAATTCAAAATCTGCCATAAACTCAGGATTTCCACCCAGCATAATGTCAGTACCACGGCCTGCCATATTAGTTGCAACAGTTACAGCGCTAACAGTTCCAGCTCTTGCAATAATTGCGGCTTCGCGCTCATGTTGTTTAGCGTTTAATACTTCATGTGCGATACCGCGGCGTTTTAGAATTGCCGATAACTCCTCAGATTTTTCAACGCTAACAGTTCCGACTAATACGGGCTGGCCTTTTTTATGCCGTGCGGCAATATCTTCGGCTACAGCAGTAAATTTACCTACTTCAGATTTATAAATTAAATCAGATTGATCAATACGTTGCATTTTTTTATTAGTTGGAATTGGAATCACACCTAGCTTATAAATTTGCATAAATTCAGAGGCCTCTGTCATAGCCGTACCCGTCATGCCACTTAGCTTTTTATAGAGGCGGAAGTAATTTTGTAGTGTAATTGTGGCTAGGGTCTGATTTTCATCCTGGATCTCAATACGCTCTTTTGCCTCAAGGGATTGGTGAAGTCCTTCACTATATCGCCGCCCTGACAACATTCGACCGGTGTGCTCATCAACAATTAATAATTCACCATTCATCACTACATAATCTTTATCTCGCTTAAACAACTCTTTAGCCTTAATCGCATTGTTTAAATACCCAATCATTGGAGTATTAGCTGATTCATATAAATTATTTATATCTAGTGCTTCTTCAACCCTACTAACTCCCTCATCTAAAATACCAACTGTTCGCTTTTTCTCATCTACTTCATAATGAGTATCTCGGTTTAGCCTTGCAACAATATTTGCAAATTCGACATACCATTTAGTTGCTTTATCAGCTGGTCCAGAAATGATTAAAGGTGTTCTTGCCTCATCGATTAAAATCGAGTCAACCTCATCAACAATTGCAAAATTATGTGATCTTTGAACACAATCAGCTAATGACCATGACATGTTGTCTCTTAAATAATCAAAACCAAACTCATTATTTGTTCCGTAGGTGATATCTGCTGCATATGCTTCTCGCCGCTCAGCCGGTGACATGCTTGCAAGAATCACTCCAACTTTAAGACCTAAAAAGCGGTGAACACGTCCCATCCATTCGCTATCACGCTCTGCTAAATAATCATTTACGGTAACTATATGAACACCTTTACCAGTAAGAGCATTTAAATATGCTGGTAATGTTGAAACTAAAGTTTTTCCTTCACCAGTTTTCATCTCTGCAATATTTCCTTTATGAAGTGCGGCGCCACCCATTAACTGAACATCGTAATGGCGTTGTCCTAACGTGCGTCTTGCAGCTTCTCTTACAACAGCAAAAGCTTCAGGCAAAATTGAATCTAAAGTTTCACCTTTATTTAAACGCTCTTTAAAAATATCTGTTTTAGCACGCAGTGATTGATCATCTAAGGATGAAACTTCTGGTTCAAATTTATTAACTTGTAATGAAATTTTTGCAAGCTCTTTAATAGCTCGTCCCTCACCAGCACGCAAGATTTTGTCTAATAAACCCACAAGGCGCCTCCACTGGTGTCTAATTTTTGAATTGACTAAATACTGAGTGGCTTATCGTATTAGAGAATTACGCCCCACCGCACACGCAGTAATTATCCCATTAACGGTGATTTTGGCTTCAGCCAACGCCCTTACCCCCTCCTTAACTGATGCTCCGGTAGTTATCAGATCATCAATTAGAAAGATTCCATCCTGGGAATTTAATGAATTTTGTTAATTTCTTGCCCATTTGTACTTAGGCATAGTAATTATTCTTTTACTGTAGATAATTTATCCTCTGGTATTAATGCAATTGGAAATGATTGAACTAAGTTTCCATGATTTTTTGGCAGCGTTAACACAAAGTGAGCACCTTGGTGCGGACTGCCCCAAGCAAGCAACTGACCTTGATGCAGTTTTGTATCCTCAAGGGCAATCGAAAGACCAAGTCCACTTCCGCCACTTGTTCTAGCTCTGGATGGATCTGCTCGCCAAAAACGATCAAATAAGAAAGGTGCATCCTCTTCATTAAAACCTAACCCAAAATCTCGAACGCTTATTGCTACTTCATTATCACTTTCTGCGATACGAACTTTTATACTCTTACCCTCGCCGTGATCTATTGCATTTGAAATTAGGTTACGTAGAATACGTTCAATTCTTCGTTGATCAGCTTGAATATGAATTAATTCATTTGGTGAATCAATTACTAGTTTTGTAGCTTTACTTGGGTGAAGATAATCGACAGTTTTCTTCAATAAATTAACAATGTTAAATGTAGTTAAATCAATAGATGCTGCTTCGGCATCAAATCTACTCACTTCTAGTAAATCAGAGAGTAATAGCTCAAATCGATCAATTTGATTAATTAAAAGCTCGCTACTCCTGGCAATACTTGGGTCAAAATTATCTTTTCCTTGGTAAATAACCTCCGCTGCCATCCTTAAAGTTGTTAAAGGAGTCCGTAGTTCATGCGAAACATCAGAAACGAATCTTTGTTGAAGCATTGATAGATTTTCTAGCCGATAAATTTGTTGCTGAATTGATACTGCCATTTCATTAAATGAATTACCTAAACTAGCTAATTCATCGTTACTAGAAACTGTCATTCGACTTGAAAAATCTCCTTGTGTGAACTTCTCTGCAACTGAAGCTGCCGCTTGAACTGGTGATACAACTTGGCGTATAACAAATTGAGTACTTACACCAATTAATAAAATCAATAAAAATCCAGTTAATACTAAAGTCCAAGTAATATTATCAATACTTTGATATTGAGCATCTAGCTTAAAGAGATAATAGATCTCATAAGTACCTGAGCGAGGTATATTCAATTTTCTCCCAATTATAAAACCAGGGAATTCTTTACCATCTGAGTAACTGATTGTAATTCTTTTGTCTAATACATCCTCACTTTTTCTAACCTGCTCGCGAAATTTTTCTGGAATAGAATCAAGTACAAGTAAAGTTGGTACAGTCTGATAAATACTCTGATTCTTTGTTGAATTTGGTATAGGAAGAATTACAGTCTCTCTACCTGAGAAAGAGCCATCTTCCCTACTTGAGGCAATAAAATCCTGAACGACTTTATTAAGCTCTTTATCATCTTGAAATCTAGCTAAGTCAAAGTGTCCTTGTGCTAAATACAAAGCACTGGCCGTCTCAACTTTTGAAATACTTATTTTTTCTTTAATTACAGTAGATGAAACTCTATTATGAACAACTACCCCAATAATTGTTGCAATAAATATCGCAAATACAAGATTTGTTACTAATACTTTAAGACTAAGGGATTGCTTAATTCTTAACTTGCTAATTATCATGGCTAAGCCTTTGCCGCTCCCGCTTTATATCCAACTCCTCTAACTGTTAAAACATATTCTGGATTATCTGCATCTGACTCGATCTTTGAACGTAATCTTTGTACGTGCACATTCACTAACCGAGTATCGGCTGCATGTTGATATCCCCATACCTCACTTAGAAGAGCTTCTCTGGTAAAGACCCTACCTGGCTCTTTCGCCAAAGTTGCTAATAAATCAAACTCCAAGCGAGTTAGCGCAATTTCTTTTCCATCTTTTAAAACTTTATGCTCTAGTTGATCAATAACTAAATCAAAGATTGAAAGTGAACCGACTTTGGTACTTCGCCGTAATCTTGTGTTAATTCGCGCTACTAGCTCTTGTGGTTTAAAAGGCTTTACCATGTAATCATCAGCGCCAGCCTCTAGACCTAATACAACATCTTGAGTGTCACCTTTTGCAGTTAACATAACAATTGGAACCATTGAACTTTCACGAATTATTTTACAAACTTCAATGCCATCAATTCCTGGCAACATCACATCTAATAAAACTAAATCAGGGGTATGGGAATTAAAGAGATCCATAACTTGATCTCCACGATTTACTAAATCAACCTCCATGCCAGCACCAGTTAAGACGATGCTAAGCATCTCCGCTAAGTCTTGGTCGTCATCAACGACCATGACTAATGGCATTTAAGAACCGTGTTCCCAGGAGTTTAAGTACAACTCTTGCGCTGGAGTTAATACATCTAGCGTCGATCCCATACTTTCTAACTTTAACCTTGCCACATCTTTATCGATTGAAACTGGGACTTCATGTAATCCAGCCGGTAATCCCATGCCAGCTTTTAATAACCACTCAGCGGTAAGTGCTTGATCAGAAAATGACATATCCATAACTGATGCTGGATGTCCCTCTGCTGCGCCTAGATTTGCAAGTCTGCCCTCGGCAATTAGAAGAATTCGGCGGCCATCTGCCATTACATACTCATCAGTTTGGTGTCTCATTTTTAAATTCTTTTCTTTTGCATTCTTCTCAAGCCAAGCCACATCAATTTCAATATCAAAGTGGCCAGAGTTAGCCAAAATAGCGCCATCCTTCATCTGCTTAAAATGCTCATCACGTAAGACATCTCGGTTACCGGTGACCGTAATAAATAAATCACCAATTGCTGCAGCCTTTGTCATTGGCATAACTCTAAAACCTTGCATCAATGCATCTAATGCTTTAGTTGGATCAATCTCTGTAACGATTACCTCTGCGCCTAGCCCTTTTGCCCGTTCAGCAACACCTTTACCGCAGTAACCGAATCCAGCAACAACTACGATCTTTCCAGCGATTAATGTATTTGTAGCGCGGAAAATTGCATCAAAAGTAGATTGTCCTGTTCCATATCGATTATCAAACATGTGTTTCGTGTCAGTGTCATTAACTGCAATCATTGGAAACTTTAAGGCACCATCTTTAGCCATTTGGCTAAGTCGAATTACACCAGTTGTGGTCTCTTCACAGCCAGCCATTACTCCTTCAATTAATTCTGTGCGTGATGTGTGAAGAACATTTACTAGATCACATCCATCATCAAATACCAATTGTGGTTTTATATCTAAGGCAGAGTTTAAATGCTTGTAGTAACCATCGCGATCAATAGCATTTTTAGCAAAAACTGAAATTCCGTATTCATAAACTAAAGCTGCTGCTGTGTCATCTTGTGTTGAAAGTGGATTTGAAGCGCAAAGCGCGATATCAGCACCGCCTGCTTTTAACGCTAACATCAAGTTTGCTGTTTCAGTTGTTACATGCATACACGCAGCAATTCTCATTCCTGTGAATGGCTTTTCTTTTGCAAAGCGATCTTTAATTTGAGCAAGTACCGGCATATTTCTCGCTGCCCACTCAATTTTCTTTTTTCCTTCACTTGCTAGTGCAGGATTAGCAACATCACTTTTAATCACAGTCGTTGTACTCATTACTCTCCTATAAATTTGACTACTTAATCAATGGTTTTAGTCAGTGGTTAGGGGATAAAGATACCCTGCCTGAAAGGTTTTTATCACCTTTAGATCAAGGCTAATACGGCATCCCTAATCTTAATCATCTCTTTTTCAGTATCGGCCTCGACATTTAATCGAAGTAATGGCTCTGTATTTGATGGTCTTAGGTTAAACCACCAGGTGGAAGCTGTAATAGTTAAACCATCTAACTCATCAACTTGATATTTACCATGATATTTATCACGGATGCGTGAAATAGACTTTGTCACATCTTTTACTTTGGTATTTATTTCACCACTAGATATATATCTGTTGTATGGCTTCAGTAACTCAGAGAGTGAGGAGTTACTACCCATTAATTCAGCTAACGCATAGAGCGCGGCAAGCATGCCCGAATCTGCTCGCCAAAAATCATTAAAATAGAAATGTCCAGAGTGTTCACCGCCAAAGACAGCGCCAGTTTCAGCCATCATGCTTTTAATATAGGAATGCCCAACCCGGCTTCTAATACCAACTCCACCATTTTCTGCAATAACCTCAGGAACAGCTTTAGATGAGATTAGGTTATAAATAATGCTAGCTCCTGGGTTGGCCTTTAACTCCCGAGCGGCAATTAGCGCTGTTAGCGCGGATGGATTTACTAATCCACCTGCTTCATCAATTAGAAAGCAGCGATCGGCATCTCCATCAAAGGCTAAGCCGATATCGGCTTTCTCTTTTTTAACTCGCTTTTGTAAATCTTTTAAATTCTTCGCCTCAATTGGGTTGGCTTCATGATTTGGAAAATTACCATCTAGCTCAAAGTACATCGGTATAAGGTCAATATCTAACTTTGCCATTACAGCTGGCGCAGTAAAACCAGCCATTCCGTTTCCGGCATCAATTACCACCTTTAGTTTTCGCTTTTTAAATGTATTTTTAGGAAATTGCGCAAATAAATAATTAGCATAATCTTTTAATAGATTTTCTTTTCTAGAGGAGCCAACTGGCCTGTTTGAAATTGGAACACCTTTTTCAATTAATTCTCTAATTTTTAGTAAGCCAGTATCTTGCCCAATCGGGCGAGCACCACTTTTACATAGTTTCATTCCGTTGTATTTTGCTGGGTTGTGACTAGCTGTAAACATAATGCCAGGTAAATTTAATTTTCCAGATGCAAAATACAACATATCTGTTGAGGCAAGTCCTATTCTGATTACATCCATTCCTTGGCTATTTGCGCCATTGGTAAAAGCATCAGCTAACAGTGGTGAGGATTCACGCATATCTTCACCAACCACAATTGTTGCTGGCTCTCGTTCATACTCTAGAAATTTAGCAAAAGCTACACCGAGCGCAAAGGAAAAATCAGGAGTTATTTCGTTTTTAACTAAACCTCTGATGTCATATGCCTTAATAATTTTTTCTAACATAAGACTCTTAACTTAGGCCTTGGGAGAGGAATTTAAAAATTAATTAGAGGGCAATACCCGCAAATGGCCGCGTCGACCCAATTCAGGCTGCATTGACTTACTACTTACATCTGTATTGGCTACTTCGCGAACTGCGTCAGCAATCGCCATTAAGTCTTCTTCAGTTGGTCCACTGCTGTGATCGATTACTTCCTCTTTAATTACACTCCAACCAACTGGCACAGTTAACCGCTGACTATGTACTGCGCATAGATCATAGTTATGTGGTTCTGCATAGGTTGAAAGTGGACCAAGAACGGCAGTTGAATCAGAGTAGATATAGGTAAGGGTTTTAATTGCAGTGCTAGTACAACTTGCCCGTGAGCACCTACGTCCAGATAACTTTCTCATATGAACAGGTTAATGCTCAATTGCTATAAAAGTTGGGATTTAGCCCCGTGTAATTACGCTGGCATCGGCAATCGGCTCTGATGCTGTTTCTAAGTTCGCACCATTATTCATTGGAATGTAGCTACTACCGATACTTCCAACCTCGGGTAAAAAGATTACACCGCCAGAAATACCCTTATTATTTGCGGTTATTTGTAATCGATTTAATCCAACCGGTGGCCTCCAGATAGCAAAGTTAGACCCAGTGACAATTTTTGTTATTTTTTTACCGTTTGTGCCAGTTGCGCTAATAGCAACATTAATTTTTTTGCCTGAAAAAGTTAGGGTTGGTCTTGATCCAGTTAGATTCACACTCCATTTTGCTAAATCATCAGCAGCTGTAGCCCAGGCAATCTCACTACTTTTACCGTAAGTAAACGTTGAAAGAACTGATGCAAGAAGTGGTTGATCAGAATCAATAATAATTGAAAATGCCTGATTAGTTGGAGCAAAAGTTAATGGAATATTTAACACACGCTGACTTTTTATATTTAGTTCTGCTAGACCAATTGGCACAAAGTTGCCATCATTTGAATTAATTGTGACGCTAATATTTGCATCAATTTTTCCTGGTACTAATAAGCGCATGGAGTGTGAAGCAGAATTAGATTGGGAAACTAATTTTCCAGTTAGCCCAGATATTGCAGAAATAGTTACTTTCTTACTGCTAGATCCAATCGGTGCTATAAAATCGGCACCAAGTGACTTAAGTCCTTTTTTTCTTTCATCAAATAGATATGAACTAACTCGTCCAGATATTGTTTTAACGCCAATGACAATTATGTCCTCACCGGGAATAAGTGAATCAACCGATAATTTCTTTGTTGAATTTTGTGGAATAGATACACTCCTCGGCTCTAAAGCGCCGTTTGGTGTAAATATTTCAAGATCTACTACAGACTCACTAAATCCACTGTTAACAATATAAAGAAAAGACTTACTAGTTAAAGCTCCAGAGCCACCAACAAACCATTGCATGCCATTACTAACCGAACAAGGCACAACAGATTTCCAAGCATTATTTGCAAAAGTTATTGCTGTACCTGCATTACCCTCAACTAATACTGCTTCTTTCGTTAGGACAATCACGCTGCTTTTACCTGGATTAAGTTTCTTGCTCCTGCCATCTACTAGCCGTCGATTAACTTTTGAATTAGTCAAGGCGGCAATGGATGAAACTTTATTACCAATTGCAGGGCAAACTGTTGCGGGATAAGTAGAAGTTAATTTAACTTGATCATTTTTTTCTGGGGCAAAGTATGTGGCAGTAGCCAATATAAATATACTTAAAATTAACGCAATTACCCTGAAATTCAACGGTTTAAATTTCATACCAGCTCCTCAAGTGGAACCTCACGTCGCTTTCGTCCAGCTGGTAGAGCTAGGACAATAACTGTTAAAATAATTACTAATTGCAATGAAATCCAAGCTCTACGTGAAACTCCATTATGAATCAATGAGATATCACCTGCCTCTGGAATTTTAAATATCGGTTGACCAAATTGATTTTGCTCCAGCTTTATTAGTTTTCCATTTAGTAGTAATTGCCATGACTTATCAAATTGTTCTGCCAAAATCACCACACCAGGTCCTGGAACATAAGCAGTAGATGCTCTATCTGTCGAATTTAAAGCAAAATATTTTCCAAGATTACTTTGGTATGTAACTCTGGCATGGGAATTATTAACCTTCCAAACTACTCCATCTTTTGTTGCAGAGCTTCTGGTAAAGCCACCAATTCCATCAATTGTTCTTAACAGTCCAGCATCTGCTGGATCTTTCATAAAAATATATTGGATACCGTAAAAGCCTAAAACCTGACTGCTAGTAGATCCAACTCCGTTGACTAATTCAACAATCACTTTATGCACCTGCTCGGGAGTTTTAATTGCAATATCAGCATTTCCTAATTGCAAATCTCCACCACGAGTAATGAAATATTGCAATTGTTCTTTATTCTTACGAATCACTAAAGTTTTAGGTTTTTCATTGGTATTAGCCAAGTCAGAGATAAATGCTGGTACTACTTGCTCTTGATCTGTTTTTACTAAGGAATTTGCCCCCACAGTTGTTGTCCAAAGCGTTACCGCTATTATTGAGTAAATTGTTATAACGGTGGTTAAAACAGATGCTATATGCCTAAACCCAAAATTTGATCGACGCAGTTGTGGTATTAATCGCTCACCCACTGCAAAAACAGATAGTAAGAGAAGTAGCTGGGCAAAAATTATTAGTGGACCACTCCATACCCGTTGGGCCTCACTGCTATTTCCTTCTATGTAATAAGAACTAAGAGTCACAGCAAATAACATGGTTAGCATCGCAATTACTGCTGGTTTTCTTTGATCAATAGAGATCAAGCTAACTAATAAATAAATCAGAAATGGCGCAAAAATAATAAGTGGTGGCGAAGTTAATCCACCAGGATTAAACATTAAAACAGATAATTGATCACCGGATGCAAGGCTTAGGCCAGGCTCACGTAGTGAGGTAATTGGATGAGTTATTAATGACAATGAGATTGGCAGATTCATTAAAAATGGTGTAATTAACATGGTAGAACGCTTTTTAATCTCATTATTATTTAAATTATCGAGTATCTCTTTCCATTTATATGTTCGCCAATTAGTACTGCTTAGATAGTAATTTAGTATAAAAATAAAATGTATTACTACCCAACCGAGTAAAAATAATTCTGAAAAAGCACTAGCTAAACCCGCAACTAGGGCTATTAAATAGGTTCTTCGCCAAGTGAGATCCTCAACTAGTTTACTTTTAATTAATAATTGCAAAAGTACGGGTAGAAATATTGCAACTGCGATTGTGCCAAGTCGTCCTTGATTTATTGAGGCCAGAACTACAGGTGAGAATGCATAAAGAAAAGCAACAAAAACTGATGAATAATTTGTTAGGGAATAAGATCTAGCTGTTTTATAGGCTAATATAAATAAAATTAGCGGAGTTAAAAACATAAGTAATGCTAAAAATATTTGAGGATTGCCTGCAGTTATTAAAGATAGAATGCCAATAATTGGCTGCCAGACTGGTGCTTGATTACTACTACCCAAGCCAACTAAATGCCATGAATCTACATATGAAGAAATTAATTGCATCGCGCTGTCCGGTGCAACCGCAAGTGCGCCACCTGAAAGGGAACCGAATCTATTTCGTGAATAAAATATTGAGATGGTCAAAGTAATTAAAACACCAAATAACAAAGGTTGCTTAACTAAGGCTTTAATTTTGCTAAATTTTTGAGTAGTAAATGAATCTATTTCATCAAAACTTTCATCAATTACACCAATTTCTGAGTAACTTTTTACCCTTTTAATTGGTTGATCAACTTTTCCTGGTTTAAAGGCATTTAGAATTGAAGATGCAACTCTTTCAATAATTGCTCGCACCTGAGCCCCGCGTGGTGGGATAAATGGTTTTATTACTCTGGGAGTTAAAACTCTATTTCTTTTGCGATATCTTCTTGATTTAATTAAATCTGCTGGCTTAAAGATTAATAAACCAATTGCTGCAATCTCATCAGCTGCATACCCAGGTAGTTTTGCTAGTAAATAAATAAATGATCTACCAAGTGAAGTAACTAAAAGCTGAATTGCTACCCAAGGCAGGATCCACCAACTTGAGTTAGCAAGTAAAACAAAAGCTGCATTACGTCTATCTAGTAGTAGCGGCCTATGTAAGATTGCATCTTTTACATCAATTGAACGCCGCTCAGATGATGAAGCTTCGGCATGATAAATGATTGCTTCTCCAACACAAATAACTGAATGCCCTGCGATATGTGCTCGCCAACCTAAATCAATATCATCCCTAAATAATTCAAGGCTCGGATCAAATCCACCTAGCTCTTCAAATAGCGAGCGCTTAATTAACATACCAGCTGTTGAAACTGCAAGAACAGTTGCAACATCATTGTGCTGGCCTTGATCATATTCGCGATCTTCTAGGCCAGTCCATCTTGAGCCATTCTCAGTAATACTTATTCCGACTTCTAAAATATGTTTGCGGTCATACCAACCTAAAATTTTTGGTCCGGCAATACCAACTTGCGGACGGCTAACAACTGCCTCTAATAATTTAGCTAATGCATAACGATCAGGTGCACAGTCATCATGTAAAATCCAAAGCCACTCTTGCTCACCATCTTCAGAATGTTTTTTTGGCAAACTTGTAACTGCGGCGCTAACTGCGGCGCCAAAGCCAGTGCTTCGTGATTTTTTTATTACCTCAATGCCAGAGTTGCCTAGTAATTTAACTGAGTTATCTTTTGAACCAGTATCAACAGCAATTATTTGATCAACTGGGTGCTTTTGTGATGAAAGTGCTGCAACAACTTCACTAAGCCAAGTTGCACCATCATGGGTAATGAGAATTGCACTTACATACTGATCTTCTACTTGGGCTATGCCCCCGGTGCTCTGCTTTTCAGCCACCCGTTATTTTAAGCGCTACGGCGCTTTAAGCGTCGACGCTCACGTTCTGATAATCCACCCCAAATTCCAAATCGCTCATCATGAGCTAACGCATACTCAAGACATTCAGAACGAACCTCACAGGAAAGGCAGACTCGCTTAGCCTCTCTAGTTGAACCACCCTTCTCAGGAAAAAATGCCTCTGGATCTGTCTGAGCACAAAGCGCCCGCTCCTGCCATGAAAGCTGTTCTGAGGAAACTACTAGGGCCGCAAGGGCTGCATCTTTTTCTAACATATCTCTCCTTATAAATCTGAATACCAGAAGCTCGGTAGCTGCTAGTTCCTATAGGGCCAGGGTGTGCCCGCTAATAGGATAATTACACGCTTGTAACTCGATTAAGTCAAGTCGAGATAGGTCAAATTGGGGAAATTAAAACCCTAAATAATTCGAAATTACTACCATTCCCGCATCAATTTGAGCACCTGGAGCAATGATTGAGTCAATTATTTTGCAATTTTTACCTATTTTCGCACCTTTTCCGATGATTGAACCACTTATCTGGGTATCACTTTCAACTATAACTTCACCATCAATGACGGATCCATTATTTATCAGAGCTGAACTATTAATAACAGCGGTATCTGAAATTATTCTATCTCCGGTGTGCTCTAAAGTGGCAGTAGATTTAATAACACCAGTAACTAGATCTGCAGATGCCTTAACAAGTGCGGCCGGAGTGCCGATATCTAGCCAATATGCGTTATCTAAATAGCCATAGACCTTACTCCCGGCATTTAAAAGTGATGGAAAAGTGTCTCGCTCCACACTTACTACCTTACCTTTTGGAATATTATTAATAATATTACGGTTAAAAATATAGCAACCAGCATTAATTAAATTGCTAACTGGATTTTCCATCTTCTCTAGAAAAGATTTAACACTATTATCGCCTGCTAACTCAACACAGCCGTAAGCTCTAGCATCATCTACTTTAGTCAAATACAAAGTTACTTCGGCATTATTATCCTTATGAAACTTTAACTGACTAGATAAACTATGCCCACTTAATACATCACCATTAAATATAACTACCTGATCACATGGGCTCAGTAACTCTGCCGCATTTCTAATGCCACCTGCTGTGCCAAGGGCGCTGCTTTCAACTGCGTACTTAATATTGATGCCAAATCTTGCGCCATCACCAAAATATGGCTCAAAGAGCTCAGCTTTATATGAGGTTGCCAGCACTATCTCAGTAATGCCTGCGTTAGCTGCCTTTCTAATCTGGTGCTCTGTAAAAGGGACAGCGGCAACTAGCAACATTGGTTTTGGTGTCTGATTAGTTATTGGCGCTAGTCGAGTTCCTTTACCACCAACTAATAAAATTGCACTAGTACTCAAGATTTAATCCGTTCGCTAGCTTTATTAATATTTTCATCAGTTGCAGTAAGTGCCACTCTGACAAAGTTATCATCTCCATAAAAGCTTCCTGGGGTAACTAAAATGCCACGGCTGGCAAACCAATCTACTGTTTTAAAGCAGTTTTCACCCTTTGCACACCATATGTATAGGCCGGCCTTACTATGTTCGATAGTAAAGCCAGCAGCCTTTAAAGCTGAACTTAAAATATCTCGCCGGTTGCTATATCTATTTACTTGCTCTGCTACATGGGCATTATCTGAAAGAGCAGTGATCATTGCGGCTTGAACTGGGGCAGCCACCATAAGCCCAGCATGTTTTCTAATCTGGCGAATCTGATCAATTAACTTTGGATCTCCGACTATAAAAGCTGCTCGATACCCGGCCATATTTGAACTTTTAGATAATGAGTGAACAGCTAACAGACCAGTGTTATCACCTTTTGCTAGCTCTAGTATTGACTTAGCATTTGATGAAAAACTTAAATAACACTCATCACTTGCAACTACTGCATTATTTTTACGGCTCCAATTAATCACTTGCAATACCTGATCATCCGTTAATACCTCACCCGTTGGATTAGATGGTGAGTTAATCCAGGCTAAATCAGCAGCACTCCAATCATCTGCTGAAGCATCTACTGCTATCGCCTCTGCCCCAGCCATCAGGGCGCCAACTAAGTAAGTTGGATAGGCAACTTTTGGGTATAAGACTTTTTTACTTTGCAGCAGTGTTGGCAAGAGTGCTACTAACTCTTTTGAACCAATCGTAGGTAAAACATCGAAGTCACCACTAACTTTTAAATTCTTTACTGACCAATCTCTAATTGCGCTTATTAATTTTTCACTACCGGCAGTAAGTGGATAGCTAGGTGAATTACTGGCAGCTGCTAACGCCTCCTGAATAAATTTTGGGGTTTGATCAACTGGTGTTCCTTGAGATAAATCAATGAAACCGTCTGGATATCTTTTTGCTATAACTGCATAAGGTGCCAGGACATCCCAGGGAAAATCTGGCAGTTTCAGAAAAACTTATTTCTCTTGAGGTGGAAGTGCAGCAACTATTTGGTGATCCTTACCAATTGCGCCAAGTTTGGCTGCTCCTCCTGGGGATCCAATCTCAACAAAAAACTTAGTGTTAACTTCACTGTATTGCTTCCACTGCGATGGCACATCATCTTCATAATAAATAGCTTCTACTGGGCAAACTGGCTCACAAGCACCGCAATCAACACACTCATCAGGTTGGATATAAAGCATGCGATCACCCTCATAGATACAGTCAACTGGGCACTCTTCGATGCAAGATTTGTCTTTAACATCAACACACGGTTGAGCAATTATGTAGGTCACGCTTCTCCTTACAGTTGTATTTGCCTAGATAGGTAGAGAATACTGCCAGTAACTCTTACCTGATCAAGGCATGAGTTTAATAGAGGAGAGCAGATGCAGCCATCAGCGGCACAGATCGGAGAAAAGGTGAGTATTCGCCTGCATGATCCATCTGGTGGCTATCGGGATATTCTCGGTATTTTAGAGAGCGAAAACACAGTGAAAAAGAAGGATGGCAGCATCGTTACCTTTGATCCAGCCAAAATAGCGGTTTGGAAAGTAGTGAAAAATAAATGAGCTGCCTAAATGAGTAATAATCAAATTCAATTATTTGATACTAAATCACGAAAACTACAAATAGTAGAAAGTAGTGACGGTAAGAGCTTACGAATTTATAGCTGTGGGCCAACTGTTTATCGCGATGCCCATGTTGGAAATATGCGTACTTTCTTACTTGGAGACTTAATCACCAGGTTAGCGAAGCATTCTGGTTATCAAGTTAAGTTCATTCAAAATATTACCGATGTTGGTCACATGTCAGAGGATTTTGTAGAAGATAAAATATTGGCACAAGCCAAAGCTGAAGCAAAAGATCCCTATGAAGTTGCAAAATTTTATGAAAGTAGATTTCATCAAGATCTTAAATCTTTAAATATTAATGCCGCAGATTTATACCCAAAAGCTAGCGACTGTATACCGCTTATGCATGATTTAATAAAAAAATTAATTGACACTGATCATGCATACGTTGGTAGTGATAACTGTGTTTACTTCTCAGCCCAGTCATATCAAGGTTATGGCGCAATTAGTGGAAATCGGTTAGATGCACTTAAGCCTGGCCATCGTTTTGAATACACCGAAGACGGTGCTAAAAAATTTCATGCTGACTGGGCGCTTTGGAAAGCAGCAGCAGGTCGAACCCAAATGATTTGGGATTCACCATGGGGGCCAGGATTTCCAGGTTGGCATATTGAATGCTCAGCGATGTCACTACATTATTTAGATGAGTTTGTAGATATTCACTTAGGCGGGATAGATCTAAGATTTCCTCATCATGAAAATGAACGTGCTCAATCAAACTCATCTATAAATAATGAGGCGGTAGCACTCTGGGTTCATGGTGAACATCTTTTATTTGAAGGCCGTAAGATGGCTAAAAGTACTGGGAATGTAGTTTTAGTTTCAGATTTAATTTCAAAGCATTTAGACCCACTATCACTTAGGCTTTGCTTTCTAGAAAATAGATACAGAAGTCAGATGGACTTAAGTTGGGATAGTTTAAAAGCTGCTCATTTATTAATTCAGCGTTGGCGAGATAAAACTGCAACTTGGGCGAAAGATAAATCATTAGATAAAAAACAGGCACAAGGATTTATAGATGAGATTAGTGCAGATTTTTCGGCAGATTTAGATACACCAAGGGCGCTACAGAAGTTAAGAAGTATTGAAAAAGCTCAGACTTTAAGTGATGGAGTTAAGTATGAAATTTTTAAATGTGTTGATGATTTATTTGGGTTAGACCTACTTAAGCCATCACTAGGTAAGGGTGAATTAACATCAGATGCTCAAAGTTTGTTTGATCAGCGACAAATAGCACGTAATAAAGGTGACTTTACAGAAAGTGATCGACTGCGGGGATTACTACTTGAAGTCGGAGTGGTAGTTAGAGACAGTAAAGATGGGCAAAGTTGGGAGTGGTTAATTTAATTTTATGATCGCCTTGGTCTAACTAAGGAAATCATTAATGTAATAAAACCTGCAATTAGAAAGATATTGCCATAGGTATTTCCATAAATTAACACCTCTTCACCTGATCCAGGATTTCCAGCAAAGAGAACCACTGCTAGCCAGGCTGCTGAAGCTATTACTTGATACCTTAAATAAAAGAATGTTTTACTAAGAACATTCATTCCTATAAAAGTTAAAAGTATCGATCCAATAAATCCAAATGGTGGATATATGTTGTGCAGCATGATGGCACAAAATCCAATTAGTGTGCCGAGTAATAATGAGCGAATTACCTTCATTAAATTACCCCAGCAAAAATATCTAACTCTCTGCCATTACTATCGAATGGGGCAGCCTTTTCACCTTTTACTAATGTGTAGTACTCATCCCCCCAAACTGATAAACCAAGATTATTTGAGAGTGCAAAAAATGGTCCATCTACTGAAATTTGTGTGGCGTGAGCTTTCATAGCTTCGAGTTTTTGTGGCACATACTCTGGGGCGTTAACGACAGTTGTAACTAATTCATCTGGTTTGGCAAACGGTAGATCATCAGCACTTTGTGCGCCAAAGAAATCTGATCCAACCTCTTTCATTTTTTCAATTCCCATTTGAATAACCGACCTTGGCATTGTGTTCCAATAAATTTTACTAACATGCCAACCTTGCTCAGCTGCCAACTCAGCAGCCCGCATTGCAACTCTATGAGCTTTTATATGATCTGGGTGGCCATAACCACCAAATTCATCATAAGTAATTAAAACTTGTGGCTGAATTTCTAAAATTATCTTAACAAGTTCATGTGAAGCCTCATCTAGGTCAGCTTGCCAAAATACATCATCTCGCTCATTTTGGGTTGTCCCCATCATCCCGCTATCTCGCCATTTTTTATTTGGAGCGCCTAAAAATCTAAAATCATTTATTCCTAATTGCACCATCGCATCTTTTAATTCAACTTCACGATGTTCACCAAGCTTGTCATCTTTATCACTCGCCAAGTTTGCAAGTTCAGTTACTAAGACTTCACCCTCTTCACCTCTTGTGCAAGTTACTAAAGTTACCTGCGCACCTGATGCAGCATATTTAGCCATTGTTACTCCATTATTGATGGTCTCATCATCTGGATGGGCATGGACTAATAACAATCTTTTTGCTGCACTCACCCGCACAATATAACTGTAAAAGTTATAAAACCTGACAATCTCATACTTATCCCAATAGAATTAACTGTGGCTGATGAGAAAACTAATCGCTTACCTCGCGATGAACGTAGAGCGCAACTACTAGTTGCAGCACTTGAGGTTTTTACCGCTGCGGGTTATCACTCTGCTGCAATGGATGAAATTGCAGACCGTGCAAAAGTTAGTAAGCCAGTTTTATATCAGCACTTCCCATCTAAATTAGACCTTTACCTTGCAGTATTAGATTTGCATATTGATTCATTAGTTTTTGCAATTCAAAAAGCAATTGCTGCTAACCGAGAGAACTCGGCCAGAGTTGCAGCAACAGTTGAGGCGTATTTTGGCTTTATTGATTCTGAAGGTGAAGCATTCAGATTGCTTTTTGAAAGTGATATGAATGTAGAACCACAAGTTAGAGAGCGGCTTAACCGAATGACTTACGATTGCGCTGCTGCAATTAGTGCAGTTATCTCAATTGATACTGGCTTAGGCAAAGAAGAGTCAATGATGCTGGCAGTTGGAATTATCGGTACGGTGCAAACTAGTGCTCGTCACTGGTTAGATCGAGATGGCAAAATTGACCGCCGGCGTGCAACTGAGTTAGTTATGAATCTAATCTGGCGGGGAATCTCTGGGTTTCCTAAATCACAATCCTAAATTCGCATACTTATTGGCAAGTAGATAGAGTTATCTTATGGCTACAGCGAAATCAGTAACTAAGAGCTCGGTAAAAACTGAGGTAAAAGTCGGAATATCTGACAGTTCACGTGAGTTAAATATTGAGTGCACAAATACCCAAGATGAAGTAATTGCAAAAGTAAATGAGGCAATTAAGTCATCTTCTGTTTTATCACTTAGTGACAGCAAGGGTCGAGAAATTTTAGTTCCTTATAACAAGATTAGTTATGTAGAAGTTGGCGAGGGTGCTGATCGCCGCGTTGGTTTTGCTAGCCAATAATTTAAACTGATAAAACCCTACGAGCGTTAGCTCGCTCTTCTAGATTTTGCCATTGTGCTGGCTCTGTGGTGTATTCACCTAGTAAATTTAATTTTCCATTTCCGTGGTAATCACTTGCACCAGTCATAACGAGTTTTGACTCTCTTGCAAGTTCTATTAGTTGAGTTTTCTCCTGTGGTGAATGATCGCGGTGATCAACTTCAATTCCATCTAATCCAGCTTGGATTAATGAGCCAAATGTGTCCAGTGAGATTGTTCGCCCACGATGAGAAGCCATTGGATGAGCAATAACAGATACACCACCAGCTCCTTTAATTAATTTGATTACTGCCTCTGGCGTTGGTGAATAATGTGAAACATAATATTTAGAGTGATTATGGAGCATCTGTGCAAATGCTTCTTCTCTACTTGCAACTACACCTTTTTTAACTAGTGCATCTGCAAGATGCGGTCTACCTAATGTTGCACCATCTGATAACTGCTCTAAAACATCACTCATGCTTATATCAATACCAGCTTCGTTAATTTTTGCAATTATCTTTTCCATTCGACCATAGCGATTTTCTCTAGTTTTTTCTAATGTATCAATTAATGCAGTATTACTTGAATCAAATAAGAGCCCCAAAATATGAACACTTATCCCATCTAGAGTCTGACAAGAAACTTCAGCGCCTGGGACTAGACAAATACCAGGACGAAGGGCGGAAGTAGCTTCTTGCCATCCACTAATTGAGTCATGATCTGTTAATGCAATAGTTGTTATCCCAGCAGCAAGTGCTTTATTAATTAATTGAGTTGGAGTATCAGTTCCATCACTAAATGTCGTATGTGTGTGAAGATCAATCATTGATTTATCTTACCGCTGATTAGAAATAGGTTGACTAGAGCGTAAGACAAATAAGGTGCAACCAAAAAGTAAGCCAATTATTCCTGGAATTGTGCCAGCAGGTGGCTGCTGACCTAGCCAGAAATAAGCAATTACTGCGCTAACTGGAACTTCAAAGAAAACTATTAATGAAACTATGGCTGGTGAAACTCGTTTAAGTGAGAGATTAAATAGTGAGTGGCCAAGTAGTTGAGCAGTAAGAATTAGTGCAGCAAGTAAAATCCACTCTGAAATTGAAAATCCAGTTAGAGAATAGTTACCTAGAAAAACTATTGGCAAGACTGTTAAAGAGCAGGTTAGATAACACACTGCTGTAAATGTTGAGGTAGCAATTTCTTTTTGCACTTTTGAGCTAACTAATACATACGCAGCAGCTAGGGCTCCCCCAGCAATAGCTAAAAGGTCTCCTTGAAATGACCTCACTGATAAATTTAAATCAATACCAGTAATTACAATCACTGAAATAAAAGCTATAAATATTCCGATAAATGATTTTTTAGGTATATGCCCACCTTTAAACTTTATAAATAAAGCAACAAATATTGGTTGAGTTGCTGTTAATGCAGTTCCAGTTGCTACAGAGGTATATTTCATTGCCCAGAAGAAACATATAAAGTGAAAAGCTAAAAATACTCCACCCAGCGCTGACCAAAGTATTGCTTTTCGTTGGTTTAAAGTTCGCCATTCTTTTCGCTTTAGAGCAAAAGGTGCCATAAATAATCCGCCAATAAAGTTGCGCCAAAAAATCATGGTCGGTACCGGCATCAAACTTTTTGCAATTATCGGACCAGAGGCTCCTATTCCGATAATCCCTAGAAGTAGCAGTGGGATATCGCGACCAGATGGTAATTTGGTGTGATCCTGATCTTTCATAGGCAGAACCTATCTGTAATTTAATTATTGTTATGAATTGGTACTGAGCCGATACCCTTAGCCCATGAATACAAGTAAAGGTTCTAACCTAAATCGTGTATTCCTAGCCCGATTAGCTGGCACTGCGGTCTTTGACCCAAATGGTGATCAACTTGGCAAGGTTAGGGATGCGGTCGCAACATTGCGAAGCAATAACCAACCTCCAAGAATTTTGGGCTTTATTGTTGAAGTTCCACCTAGAAAACGAATATTTATACCAATTACTAGAGTTACATCTATTGATAATGGTCATGTAATTATTACTGGCTTACTTAATATGCGCCGTTTTGAACCACGAACTAATGAAATATCAGTTTTATCAGAAATGCTAGATCGCTCAGTGACGTTAATTGAAACAAATGAAAAAGTTACTGTTGAAGATGTCGGCATGGAATTATCAAAAACTGGCGATTGGTTTATTGAAAAAGTGCATGTCATGAGACGCGGAATTGGATTGCGCAGGCGCGGTGCGTCATCAACTCTTACTTGGGGTGAGATCTCTGGCTTCACAATTAATGAAACTAATCAGGGTGTTAGTAATTTACTTGGCACTCTTTCAAATTTACGCGCAGCAGACTTAGCATCTGTGTTACATGATTTAACAATTAAGCGCCGAGTTGAGGTTGCTCGGGCATTAGATGATGAGCGGTTAGCAGATGTATTAGAAGAAATGAATGAGGCATCCCGTGTTGAATTATTAGCAGAGCTTGAAGGTGAGCGCGCAGCAGATGTATTAGAAGAAATGGATCCAGATGATGCTGCAGATTTACTTCGTGAAGTTGGTCAAGAAAAGGCACAAGCTTTACTTGCCTTAATGGAACCAGAGGATGCTGAAGGTGTTCAGCGCTTAATGCACTATGAAGATTACTCTGCCGGTGGAATGATGACGACTGAACCAATTGTTTTAACAGCTGATTCAACAGTTGCTGAAGCTCTATCAAGGGTTAGATTATCTGAAGTTGCTCCTGGGTTAGCGTCACAGGTATTTGTTTGTCGCCAACCATTAGAGACACCAACAGGTAGATTAATGGGAGTTGTATATATCCAAAGATTACTTCGTGAGCCACCTGCAACATTACTGGGATCAATTTTAGATAGTGATATTGCGCCATTATCAGCTGAAACTACTTTAAGTGAGGTCTCCTCATACCTTGCAAGTTATAACTTACTTGCTGTGCCAATTGTTGATGCAAATGAGCGTTTACTAGGCGCAGTTACAGTTGATGATGTACTAGACCATTTATTGCCGGAAAACTGGCGCCAGGATGAAACTAAGAGAAAAGAAAGTGAGAGTAGATAGTCATGGCAAAATCAAAGATAAATAAAAACTCACTTGAGTTTCCCCGTGAAGCTCGCAGAAGTCTTAAGCCATCTTATGATCCTGATGCATTTGGTCGCTGGTCTGAGAAGTTTGCTCGTTTTCTAGGTACTGCACGCTTTTTGGTTTATATGACAGCATTTGTATTGACCTGGGTTATCTGGAATGGGTTTGCACCTGAGAATTTAAAGTTTGATCACTATCCATTTATTTTCTTAACACTTCTTTTATCTCTACAGGCTTCATATGCTGCGCCATTAATTTTGCTTGCACAAAATCGTCAATCTGATCGTGATCGGATTCAGGGTAATGAGGATCGTGAACGTGATGAACGCAATGTGGCAGATACTGAGTATTTGGCAAGAGAGCTAGCTAGCCTACGTTCAGCAATTGGTGAAGTAACTACTAGAGATTATCTACATAGTGAAATATCTGATGCAATCGAGGAGATTGTTAAAAAACTAAATAAAAAATCTTAGGTATTTATATTTAGTCTTACCCCGATAAGTGATTTAGGTCTGATAATTATTTGATCTAAAATTTCATTAAATATTGTAGTAAATTTTTTATCGTTCAAAGCAATCGGATTACCTTCATCCCCACCCTCACGAAGGATGGGATCAAATGGTATTTTTGCAAGAAGTGGAACATCTACTCCGATTAATTTGCTTAACCTCTTAGCAGTCTCTTCACCACCACCACTACCAAAAATTGAAATCTTTTCCCCAGATTCTGGATTAATAGATTCAGACATATTTTCAATCACGCCAATGACTGGTTGCTTAATCTGGTGGGCAATTCGACCTGCTCGCTCTGCAATCTCAGCTGCCGCAATCTGTGGTGTAGTAACAACAATTATTTCTGATGTAGGTATTAGTTGGCCAAGTGATATTGCAATATCACCAGTTCCAGGTGGTAAATCAAGAAGTAATAAATCTAAATCACCCCAATACGCATCACTTAATAATTGCTCTAAAACTCGGTGTAGTAGTGGACCTCGATAGGCAACTGGATCAGATCTTTCTGGTTTAAACATCTCCATTGAAACAACTTTGACTCCGTAATTTTCTACGGGAATAAATGTTTGATCAATTGCTGTTGGCCTTTTATCAAGAATTCCCATAAGTCTTGGAATTGAATGTCCATAAACATCCGCATCTAGTATTCCTACTTTTAGTCCACGAGCTGCTGCTGCCACTGCTAAATTAACTGTTACAGATGATTTACCGACACCGCCCTTGCCGGAGGCAATACCTAGCACTCTAGTTAAAGAGTCAGGTTGAGCAAAGGGAATAAATTTTTCACGCCCGCCACGAATTAATTTTTTAACATTATTTCTTTGTTCTTCATTCATTACACCAAAGTTAATTTCTACGGTTTTAACCTCAGAAATATTAGCTAAAGACTTAGTTATATCAGAATGAAGTCGATCCTTCATTGGGCATCCAATGATTGTTAGCAAGATATTAATTTTTGCTACACCGTCAGTAAAATTAACAGATTCAACCATACCCAGCTCAGGTAGAGGTTTATGAAGCTCAGGGTCAATTACTGTGCCAAGTGCGGTGTTAATTAATTCAACGGTACTCATAATATATCTGGGTCGATTTTTGGTTTAGGTTTTGTATTTATTTCCAAATCACTTTTATCAATTACATCACCAATATGCTTTTTAATAAATGCTTTTGGGTTTAAATCCTTTACTTGTAAATCCTCATATCCTGGCCCTAAATTTTCTTTTAGATCATTTGTGGCTTTTTGTGCAATATTCTTTAACTTTATTAAGAGTCTTGCGGCATCAGTTGCAATATTAGGCATCCGATCTGGACCAATTAAAATCATGCCTAGTATGAGTAAGCCAAGTATCTCACCGCCACCAATGTTAAACATCTATCCCTACTTTGATCCTGCAAGGGTTACTACTACCTCACGAGTTACGTTGTTTCTACTATATTCAACTTTAACTTTATCACCAATATTCTTACTTCTAATTACTACTATTAACTCATCTGAATTATCAATAGATTTTCCATCTAATTTAGTAATTACATCGCCAGCTTTTAACCCAGCTTTTGCTGCTGGACCGCCTGCGGTAATGCCTGCTCCTTGATTTGAAATCAATGCACCATTTCCAGTAAAACTTGTGTCAACAGTAATGCCCATGATCGGATAAGTAGCAGATCCAGTTTTAATTAACTGTTCAGCAGTTTTCTTAGCTTGATTAATTGGAATTGCAAACCCTAATCCAATTGATCCGGGTGAGTTTCCATACCCAAGGGTTGCTATTGCTGAATTAACTCCAACTACAGCCCCAGTTATATCAACTAGTGGACCTCCTGAGTTTCCAGGATTAATCGCAGCATCGGTTTGCAATGCATTAATAAATGAACTCTCTCCAGAACTATCGCCAGTAGTAACTGCTCTATTTTTTGCACTAATTATTCCTGATGTGACAGTTCCTGATAAACCAAGTGGAGAACCAATCGCAATTACTGTATCCCCGACTAAAATACTATCGCTATTACCTAATTGTAGAGTTGGCGCAGAAGTTACATCTATTTTTAAAACAGCTAAATCATAGGAAGCATCTCTACCAATTAATTTTGCAGGGTATTTCTTACCATTAGATAATTCGACTGTAATTTTTCCAAGAGTAGATGATTTTACAACATGATTATTTGTTAAAATAAATCCATCACTATCTAGAAAAAAACCAGATCCAGATGAAGAATTAATAGATATTGATACAACTGCAGGAATGACTCGAGCAGCAAGTGCTGCTATTGAATCTGGTGCTCGCTCAACAATGTTTTTTGTATCCACTAAATTTGCGCCAATATTTGTTGAAGAACTGCGTCCAACCATTGCTCCGATTGCACCTGCGATAAGTGCGATTACAACTGCAATAACTATAAAATTAGAATTGCTCTTGGTTTGGACTACCCGGACTTGCTTTACTTCATCACTTGGCAGCCACCATGGGGTATTTGATGGTTGATTCATTTAAGGAAGTTTATTAGCAACTAATAGGCCTGCGCCAATTGGAATCACTGTGGCCAGCCAGCGCTCATCCTCTTTTATAACCTTAATTACATCTCGGCGAGAAATGCTCTCAGGATCGCGTTGGGTTGAATCAGCAACTTTTCCGCCACTTAACACTTGGTCAATAATTAATAAGCCGTTTGGCTTAAGCAATCGGTATGACTCTGCAACCATGTCAAATAGGTCAAGAGCTGGACGAATAACTACTAATTCATATGAGTTATCAGCAAGTTTTCCAACAACTTCAATTAATTTTCCAGTAATTATTCGATACTTAGTTGAAGTAATACCTGCCTCTTCAAAAATATTTCGAGCAATTTTTGAATGCTCACGTTCAGAATCTATTGTGGTTAGAACGCCATCAATAGGCATTCCTTGCAAGAGCCATAATCCGCCAACACCAGAACCAGTACCTATTTCAACTACTGATTTAGAATTTATTAATTTAGTTGCAAACTTTAGAAAGTTTCCTACTCCAGCACTTGGATCTGGTGCTGCAATTTCTAGGCCATTAGATCTTGCTTGTTGCATAAAATAATCTTCGTGCGCAAATTGTTCAGAAAATGCATTCATGTCACCGCGTGATGAAATGCCCTCGTTCAAAATGAAGCCAACCACTCGATAAGTAATCTTGCACCAAATCCAGTTCCACCTTTAATATTTTCACCAGCATCTGTTTCAGATCTGCCGCTACCGGCAATATCTAAGTGCACCCAAGTACGTTCTCCCACAAATTTCTCCAAAAATAAAGCTGCAGTTACTGATCCGGCTGAGAAGCCAAACTTATCGGCTAGATGGTTAAAATCTGCGATATCACTATCTAACGCCACTGCATAATCATCTAAAAGTGGCATATGCCAAACCTTTTCTCCTACTTTATTTCCTAATTCATGCAGTTTTTTTGCAAGTGGAATTTTTCGGGTATACATCGCAGCATATTGCCGGCCGAGTCCTAAGCTGGCAGCACCAGTGAGCGTTGCTACATCAACTAGGTAATCTGGGTCTAACTCTAAATCGGCATATGCAAGCCCATCTGCTAAAACTAGGCGACCTTCTGCATCAGTATTTAGTATTTCAACTGTTGTGCCACCAAATTGTTTAATCACATCTGATGGACGCGCAGATGTTGCAGATAAAGCATTTTCTGCTGCCATTAAAAGTGCGGTAACTTTTACTTTTGGCTTAATTTTTGCCATTGCAACTGTTGCAGAAAGAACTGCAGCAGCTCCAGCCATATCACTTTTCATGGCCGTCATACTTTCGTATGGCCGTTTAAGTGAAACACCACCAGTATCAAAGGTAATTCCTTTGCCAACTAAAACAACATGAGGCCAGCTACTTGAACCTTTTGGTGCGTATGAAACCTGAATTAATCTAGGCCCAGGATTAGGCGATGAATTTCCTATTGCAATAAGTCCACCGAAATCTTTTAATGCTCGACCTGATTTAACTGAAATTGAAAGACTAGAACTTTTAGTCGCTGAAACCATTGCGGTGGCTTGCTTTGCTAGCCAGTCAGGATTTTTAATATTTGATGGGGTATGGATTAAATCACGTGCCTGCCAAACTGCGGTTGCCATTATTTGTGCGCGCTCAATCTCTTCTTCAAAATCACCGTAGATTACAAACTCTGGTTTTTTATCTTTTGGTTCACTTTTTAACGTGTATTGGTAATTTGAAAGTATAAATGAAATTGCCTGATTAACTATTTGCTCTTTATCATTTGATAAAGCAGATAAAAGCGTTACGTTATTTCCTTTAATCTTGCGCCCAAGTGATGTGGCTGCTTTGCGCATATCATCATTATTAGACTCGCCAACGCCAACTAAATAAATTCGCTTTAAGTTTTCGTTACTTATTGGTACCTCAATAATCTCACCAGCTTTGGCAGTAAAATCAGGCCAATTAGCTAGCTCAATATTTAAATCTAATTTCGTAAACTCAACTAAGGCTGTAATAAATCGACTTTTGATTATTTTAATTTCATCACTTAGGAAAACTGGAATGGCAACAGCAGAAAAAGGTGAGAAATCTAATTCATCTTCAGCTAGGTAACTAAGTTTTGGATAAGGATCTATGAGTTTATTGAACATAACCCGGCTTAAAGTTAGGTCAGTCGATTACTTTTTAACTAATGCAACCGCTGCTTGTAAGACATTTCCTAAGTTGGTTGCTTCCTCAACGTTTAATTCAACAACTAATCTGCCGCCACCTTCTAGTGGGATGCGCATGACCATAGAGCGAGCCTCTTTGGTGACCTCCATAGGGCCATCACCAGTTCTTGGTTTCATCGCTGCCATTTAACTCTCCCCTGCCAAATTTCAATCAAAGCATTGCTAGAGGCGTAATTATCCCTTAATTCCCTGCGGGTGGGAAATCCATATAAATACCCTTATGAAATCAACCTAATTAGGCGCGATCTACCTGATGCAATAACCGTTATCACTGCTCGCTCTGGCACTCCAAGTTTTTTTGCTATTTCTGCTGCACTGATCATTTTTACTAAATGTAATGTCAAAATAAGTCGCTCTTCCTCTGGCAGAGTATTGATCAACTCAGCAATCGTCTTGCCGCCATCTTTAGAGGTCATAAGTAAAGTTTACTCAGTTCAACCAATACTTTTAGGCTTAAGCGGAAAGTTGCCTAGCAAATCTGTGAAGTGAGAGCCAAACTCCCAGTAATAAGAGTGGTTTCATGAAAATTAAAACATAAGTTGGCGCAATTAACTCCTCTTGCCAGTGGAAAACTGTTCGGTTACGTTTTCTCTTTAATTCAAATTTGCCCGTTCCACGAATCACTCTGCCGATATGTACAACTTCACAAAGTAATGGAGGCTTCCACTTTGTGACCTCCATAGTGTCTAAAATACCTAAACGAAGTTTTGGATAAAGCTTTGGAAATAATCCAGTAAAAGCAAAAACTAATACTCCTTTACCATTTTTAACCGTCTTATCTTGATCAAGCTCAGACCAAACCTTTGTCTGCAGCATCCAATTACTTTGACTTTTCCAGTCAACTAATAATTTCCATACCGTTTCAACTGGTTTATTTATCTCTACAGTTAATGAAAGATGTGATAATTTTTTCATTTTATTCTTATTGCATCTAAGGTTGAAGGAATATCTTTGCACCAGCTAACTAACTCTGCTTGGCCAGTTTTCATAAAATTATGTTCAGCAAGGTGATCAAGTGCTGTTCTTAGTGGATCATAAAATCCAACTGGATCACATACTGCAATTGGCTTACTATGAAACTTAAGATAACTACCTACCCAGATTTCAAAAAATTCTTCTAATGTTCCAATTCCACCTGGAAGGGCAATAAACGCATCTGAAAGATCTTCAATTTTTGCTTTACGAGTTCGCATATCGCTAACAACATGCATTTGGGTTGCATCTTTATCTTCAAATTCAAGTTTGATAAGTGGTTGGGGTATCACGCCAATAGTTGCAGCTCCTTTTGATCTTGCACCCTTTGCAACTGCTCCCATCATTGAAGCCTTTCCACCACCCCAAACAAGATCCCAACCTTGTTCACCAATTGCTTCACCAATTGCGAATGCCAAATCAAGAGAGCTTTTTGGAATATCTGGAGCAGATGAGCAGAAAACAGATACGCGCATCTAATTAGTCTATTACCTAACGCCTATTTTGATACCGTTGCCTAATGAGCAGTAGTCAAAACTTGGCATATGGCGTTGGAGTTGCTACCCAAACAGAATCTGGGCAAACTCTTGATTGTCATTTTCATTCAATAGGTCTGGGAAGTAAGCCAGCAAATAAAGAAGGTGAGACTCTTAGCCTTCAGCAAGATAGTGATTTAATTAGAAAAGTTAAGAAGATTCCAGTTGATATAGGTATTGAACTATCAGTTGCACCTAAAGATGTGGCAGATGTTTATTTAAGGCTTCATTTGCTCTCACATAGACTGGTTAAGCCACATGGTGTAAATCTTGATAACATTTTTACAATATTGCCAAATGTAGTTTGGACCTCCGTTGGTGCCTGTGAAATAAATACTTTTGATCAAGTTAGGTTAGCGCTGCAAAATAAATATGGAAATCTAACTGTTTATTCTGTTGATAAGTTCCCAAGAATGATTGATTACGTTATCCCAGATGGAGTAAGAATTGCAGATGGTGACCGTGTGCGACTAGGAGCATATCTTTCAGCTGGTACAACTGTTATGCATGAGGGCTTTGTTAACTTCAATGCTGGCACTTTAGGAAAATCAATGGTCGAAGGAAGAATTAGTTCTGGCGTAGTAGTAGGTGATGGCAGTGATATTGGTGGTGGTGCATCCATTATGGGAACACTTAGCGGGGGCGGTAAAGAGGTAATCTCGATTGGAGAGCGCACACTTCTTGGTGCTAACTCTGGTGCTGGAATTAGTTTAGGTGATGACTGTGTTATTGAAGCCGGAGTTTATATAACTGCTGGATCAAAAATACTACTTCCTGATGGAAAAATTGTTAAAGCAAAAGAGTTAAGTGGAGCAAATAATCTACTCTTTAGGCGTAACTCACAAAGTGGTGCATTAGAAGTGGTTCCTAAAAGTGGTAGTTGGAGTGGATTAAACTCTGTATTGCATAATAACTAACTTTTTAAAAGATTTTTAGGCGAAGTAATAAATCCAATTCCCCAAGATATATGCATTGTTACTAAAACTATTGGCATTAGCAGGCGATCGATAAATTTTTTAGAAATTACTACCCCACCGATCACTACGAGTGCAAGATATATCAGAGGTGGAATTAGAAATATAGGACTAATTAATATTGATAGTAAGAAAGAGAATACATTAGCTATAACTGTAAAAGGTGGTGCTAGGTAGCGGAAATTAACAGTGGAACTGTGTTGTCTTGATATAACTCTGCGCCAGCGCCCATATTGAAAATATTGCTTTGCTAGTTTAGATAGTGTATTTCGTGGTCGGTAAGTCACTAACAATCTTGGGTCAAACCAAATTAATCCACCTTGTTTTCGCAGGCGGTGGTTTAACTCCCAATCTTGCGCCCTGATATATCTTTCATCAAAGCCACCAGCTGCTATAACTGCAGATTTCTTAAATGTTCCTAGATAAACCGTATCTGACTCACCTGCGCTACCTCCGGTATGAAACTTAGAAGGTCCAACACCTAGTTTTGATCGCATTGCAATCGCAATAGTGCGCTGCAACCCAGTCTCACTATCGGCATACATTAAGCCGCCAACATTGACCGCACCTTGCTTAATCATGATTTCTACCGCAGTCTTAACATAGCTACTTGAAATCTCAGAATGCCCATCTATCCGGCAAATAACTTCATAAACCGATTTCGCAATCGCAAGATTTAATCCAGTTGCAGTTTGTCCAGATGGATTATTAACTAATTTAATTCGAGAATCTAATTTGGCTAGTTCTGTAGCTATTTCTGTGGTTCTATCCTTTGATGGCCCAAGAGCTAAAATTATTTCAATATTTCCTGAATACTCCTGCTTAAGAATTGCTGAGATGCAATTACTTAAATCCCGTTCCTCATTGAGAATTGGCAAGATTACTGAGACGGAAGGAAGTGATAAATCATTCATAACCCCTCCAGCCAATATTTGAGCGCAGTATTTCCCTGCCCATAATCTAGGATAAGAAGATGAAATCTGCTCGAAGTGTGCGAATCTTAACTGGCATTTCGGTGACAGTTTTAGCTATATCCGCAATTAGTGCGCTGGCGTTTGGAACAGTTAACGCCTCTATAAATAAAATTGATGCTTTTGCCGGTCTAGATAAACGGCCAGATAAAAAATCAACTGCAGTTAATTACTTATTAGTTGGATCTGACACTAGAGAGGGTTTGACTAAAGCTGAGCTAAAAGCGCTCAGAGTTGGATCAGTTGCTACCGCTGCTGGTAAGAGATCAGACACAATGCTGTTGGTACATATTTCTAAGGCAAGAGATAAAGCGATAATAATTTCAATTCCTAGAGATTCATTTGCATTAATACCACAACATACTAAACCCTCTGGCAAAGTAACCCCGGCGGTACATTCAAAAATTAATTCATCTTTTAATTGGGGTGGTGCACCTCTATTGATTCAAACACTTGAGGAAATGACCCAGTTAAAAATAGATCACTACATAGAGATGAACTTTGTTGGTTTTGCCAGAGTTGTTGACTCACTAGGTGGAATTGAAGTTTGTACAAAGAAAGATATTGATGACCCAAAGAGTCACCTAGTTCTAGAAGCTGGCGTTCATACCTTAAACGGTATCGAAGCACTGAAATATGTTAGAACGAGAGAATTTGATGGCATGGGAGATATTGGCAGAATGCAAAGACAACAAGCATTCATGTCATCAATTCTAAAGAAGGCAACAAGTGCTGGAGTATTACTAAACCCAATTACTATGACTAGTTTTATTAACTCATCACTTTCAGCTGTTACAACCGATGAAGGATTAAAAAACTCAGATTTGATTACTCTAGCTAAGCAAATGAAATCTCTTGCAACATCTAATGTTAGAACATTAACTGTTCCACTTTCAGATTTAAATTATTATTCAAATGGCGTTACTGCTTCAGTGCTTTGGGATCCAGTACTAGCGCCAGAGCTTTGGCAGCGATTACGTGAAGATAGAGCTGTAGTTGATGAGGTAATGCCATCACCTTCACCGTCTTCAACTGCTGCACCAAAGGTTGAAATTATTGATAAATTTAAAACTCGAACTGCTGAAGATAATATCTGTCGATAATTAACTAATATTTAGATAGGCTCACCTATATGGCATTAAAACTCTCAGTAATCGGCACTGGCTATCTTGGTGCCACACACGCTGCTTGCATGTCTAGTCTTGGCTTTGAGGTTATTGGCTTTGATACCGAAGTGAGCAAGATCGAATTACTATCAAAAGGTAAGGTACCTTTTTATGAGCCAGGTCTTGAGGAATTATTATCTGAGCAAATTAAGTCAGGTAGATTAAGTTTTACTACAAATATTAATGACTTAGCAGATTGTGATGTTCATTTTATTTGTGTCGGTACTCCCCAAGTTAAAGGCGGAAATGCAGCAGATTTAACTTATGTTAATTCGGCCTTAGAATCAATTGCAAAATTAGTTAAGGCTGGTGGATTAGTTGTTGGTAAATCAACTGTGCCAGTCGGTACTGCTGCAAGTCTAAGAAGTAAGTTAATTGAATTAAATCCAAAAGCTGATTTAGCATGGAACCCAGAATTTTTACGTGAAGGTTTTGCTGTAGAAGACACTTTAAAACCAAATAGATTAGTAGTTGGAGTGGTAAGTGATAGTGCAGAAAAGATTTTAAAAGAGGTATACGCTTCAAATTTAAAAGAGAATACGCCTTGGGTAAGAGCTGATTTGCCAACATCTGAGTTAGTTAAAGTTGCTGCTAACTCATTTTTAGCAACCAAGATTTCATTTATAAACGCGATGGCCGAGATATGTGAAGCAGCAGATGGTGATGTAACAGTTCTAGCTAAGGCTATTGGTTATGACCCAAGAATTGGTAGTAGATTCTTACAAGCAGGCATTGGCTTCGGTGGTGGTTGCCTGCCAAAAGATATTCGTGCGTTTATGGCTAGGGCAGAAGAACTAGGTGCTAAGCAAGCAGTTGAATTCCTTAAAGAGATTGATGCAATTAATTTACGCGCTAGACAAAGAATTATTGAATTAGTGCGTAAAGATTTATCAGATAATTTACAAGGAAAAAAAGTTGCAATTTTAGGTGCTGCATTTAAACCTGATAGTGATGATGTTCGTGACTCACCAGCACTTGATATTGCAGTGCAAATTCAAGCAGCTGGGGCGATAGTTACTGTGCATGATCCAAAAGCTATTACAAATGCGCAAAAGCGCTTTCCGGTTCTAAATTTTTCTACTGAAATTAATGACACATTAAAGGATGCAGAAATTGTTCTTCATTTAACCGAATGGAAAATTTACCGAGATATTGATCCAGTAAAGGTTAAATCACTAGTAAAAAATGCAATTATGATCGATGGTCGAAATGCCCTTGATAGGCAGTTATGGAGAAGTGCTGGTTGGAAATTTAGAGCATTAGGGCGCTCTAATAATGAGTAGTCAAATTGATCAACTACTTAATCTAAAAACTTGGGCGATAGTAGGCCTAAGTAATAACAAAGAACGTGCTGCTTTTGGTGTAGCAAAGGTACTAATTGAAAAGGGACACACAATTATTCCAGTGCACCCAAAAGCTGAGACTGTTCATGGACAAACTGGTTACGCAAAATTATCTGATATTCCAGTACCAGTTGACGTTGTAGATGTATTCATAAACTCTGATCTTGCTGGAGATATAGTTGATGAGGCGATTGAAATAGGAGCAAAAGGAGTTTGGTTGCAATTAGATGTTATAGATGCTGCTGCGATAGCACGTGCGCAGGAAGCTGGAATATTGGCAGTTATGAATCATTGCCCAGCTATTGAGTATAAAAAGCGGGTTTAGTTACTCATTTATTTCACCACTGTAATACTGCTGGGTGTGGATTACTTCAGTTAATAAATCTTCTAAATTATCACCAGTAATTCCAACTTCTTTACTAACCTGATTAAATTTAAGCTCTGGGTTGCGAGCCATTAGGTGTAAATATGGACGATAATCATCACTTGTTGGATCAGTAGATAATTTTCCAGTAAGTATGAATTGAGAATTAATATCAGTGCTTCCAAGTGGAAGATCTAATACTGCACGCAAATTCTGTTCATAAAAATTAGTCTTTGAACCAATTTGGCTCCAGTATCCAGAGTTTGGTGCTAACCAATTAACATCTAGTAGTTTCTTATAATCGTTCGCATCAACTAATAGTTCAACAGCGCCAATTAGCCCAATTTCATCAGCTAATTTAAGAGCAGATAATTGAATATCTTGTGATTGCTCAAAGTTCATACCAGGTGCTGGTGTAATTGTTAAATTATCTGTAATTAAGGTAATTGACCAAGTAGAGACCTGAAGATGTGCTGATCTTGCAACTAAAATTGATAGACGCTCGCCATTATTCTTACTAGTACTTATTTTCTGAAATTGTTCTAGAGTATTTGTAGATGGATAAATCTTTATTCCTGCTTTTTCAACTGTCTTAATTGAGCCCGGTGAGATTATTTTTGGATCAACGTAGATAAGATCACAGCCTTGAGAAAATTCGATTAGCTCCTCAACTGAACACTTCTCAGATATAAAGTTAACTTTTATCCCTAGTTTTAGCGCTTCAAACTCGTAAATTCCCCGTACTTGGTGACTAGCGATAATGCCAACAGTTGGGAATGTCATGTAATAAGGTTACCCGCATAATGATCGAATTAATTCTCGCCTCATCCTCACCATCGCGGTTGCGTCTGTTGGAAAGTGCTGGAATTAAGCCAACTGTATTAGTAAGTGGGGTAGATGAAGAAGGAGAAGAGTTTGACTCACTATCACCTTCTGAATTAGTTATAGCACTTGCAATTCTTAAAGCACATACTGTAAAAGATAATGCTCCAGATAATTCAATTATTCTTGGGTGTGATTCTACATTTGAGTTTGAAGGTAAATCACTTGGTAAGCCAGGTAATAGGGAAAATGCAATCACTAGGTGTAAGCAACTAAGTGGAAAATCTGGTTACCTTCATACTGGACATTGCTTAATTGATTTAAAGCAAGGAATTGAATTAAGTGAGAGATCAACTGCAAAAGTTGAGTTTGCGCAAATGAGTGATGCAGAAATATTAGATTATGTTGATTCGGGTGAGCCTTTAAATGTGGCAGGTGGCTTTACATTAGATGGTCTAAGTGCACCATTTATTACAAATATTGAAGGTGACCCTAGTGGGATTATTGGCTTATCCCTACCTTTATTACGCAAGATGATTATAACTCTTGGATATAGCTGGCCTGAGTTAAAAAATAAGTAATATTTAGGATAAGTTTCTCACATGAGCAAACTTTATAAAGACCCAATCGGTACTGCAGAAAAAGCAGCGAAAGAGATTGCAAAAATAACTGGCCAAAAAAAGCATGATGTTGCTCTAGTAATGGGATCTGGTTGGATTTCTGCTGCTGATGCATTAGGAAAGCCAGCTCATGAATTTGCTATAACGGATCTACCAGGGTTTCCAGAACCAACAGTTAAAGGTCATGGTGGAAAAGTAAGATCATATAAATTAGGTAACTCTGTTAATGCACTTGTTTTTTTAGGTAGAACTCATTTTTATGAGGGGCTAGGTATGGAGCCAGTAGCGCATGCGGTCAGAACTGCAGTTAAGGCTGGATGTAGAACTATTGTTTTAACAAACGCATGTGGTGGAATAAATACTGATTATAAAGTTGGGCAACCAGTACTAATTAGAGACCACATATCTCTTACCGCCGCATCGCCTCTAATTGGTGCAGATTTTGTTGACTTAACAGATTTGTATAGCAAAAAACTTCGTGAAATCGTAAAGGCTGAGGACCCATCCTTAGCTGAGGGTGTTTATGTCCACTGGCGCGGACCATCATATGAAACTCCTGCTGAAATTAAGATGATGCGCACAATGGGAGCAGATCTAGTTGGTATGTCAACGGTGCCAGAGGCAATTGCTGCTCACGCACTTGGTGCACAGATTCTTGCAATTTCTCTAGTGACTAATGCTGCTGCAGGTGTAACTGGTGAGAAGTTAAACCATGCAGAAGTTATTGCAGCTGGAAAGGCTGCTGCAGACAGGATGGGTAATCTTTTAGCAAAGGTATTGCCTAAGTTGTGATCTCAGATCAACTAAGAAGTGAAGTGCAAGATTGGATCAAAAACGATCCAGATACGGGTACGGCAGAACAGTTAAGTAAGTGGTTATCTGAAGGTAATGAACTTGAATTAAATCGTTGCTTTAATGGCTTTCTACAATTTGGCACCGCAGGATTACGAGGTCCAATATCTCCTGGTCCCTCCGGTATGAATAGAGCAGTTGTTAGTCGAACCGCAGCAGCAATAGCTTCTTTTATGAAAGAAAATAACTTAACAACTGTGGTTATTGGCAGAGATGCCCGTCATAGATCAGTTGATTTTGCTAAAGATAGTGCAGAAATTTTCGCTGGCGCTGGTATAAAGACTTACCTATTCCCACAAGAAATACCAACTCCAGTATTAGCTTTTGCCGTTAATAAATTAAATGCAAATGTTGGAATTATGGTTACAGCAAGCCATAATCCAGCCACGGATAATGGCTATAAAGTTTATTTAGGTGCAAGTATTGGTGGAGTTAAATATCGTGGATCACAAATTACTTCTCCTATCGATAGGGAAATATCTAATCTAATTGCGAAGGCAGATTTATCGCCTAAAAGGTCATCAAACTATGAGGTAGTTAATGAAGAAATTACTTCTGATTACATTTCGGCTACAGCAAAACTAGCAACTACTAACAATAATCTTAAAATTGTATACACCGCACTCCATGGTGTTGGTATGAAAACTTTAGTTAATGTGTTTGAAAAAGCTAAGTTTTCTAAACCAATACTTGTTACCGAGCAAGCTCTACCTGATCCAAATTTTCCAACTACTCCTTTCCCAAATCCAGAAGAAAATGGGGTTATGGATTTAGCAATTAAATATGCTAAAAAACATGATGCAGATCTAGTTATTGCCAATGACCCAGATGCAGATAGATGTGCAGTTGCAATTAGTGATGAATCTCAGAACTGGCGAATGTTACGTGGTGATGAGGTTGGTGTAATTCTTGGTAAGTACCTGATTGAAAGCGGAAAACTTACTGGTAAGTCGGTATCTAACTCACTTGTTTCTTCTACGCTCCTCTCAAAAATTGCGAAGAAACATGGAATTAGATTCGAAGAAACTCTTACAGGATTTAAATGGATATCAAAAGTTTCTAATCTTGGTTATGGTTATGAGGAAGCAATAGGTTATTGCGTTGATCCTGAGATTGTAAATGATAAAGATGGCATAAGTGCTGCGTTATTAATTGCTCAATTAGCTGGTGAATTAAAAGTTAAATCAAGTTCACTTAGTGATTATTTGCAAAGTATTGGTGAAGAATTTGGCTTTCATGAAACTGATCAAATCTCAATTAGATTTAGTGATGTAACTGAAATCGATAATTTACTTTCTAGGATAAGTAATAATCCACCAGATCAACTTGCAGGTCTTGCGCTAGAAACAATAGAGGACTTAAGTAAAGCGGAAAAAATGCAAACAACTGGAATTCGTATGAAGTATCAAAATAATGTAAGAGTAATTATTAGACCGAGTGGAACTGAGCCTAAGTTAAAATGCTACATAGAGGTTGTCTGTGATACTAAAAAAGAAGCAATATCGCTGATCTCGCAAATTAAGCAGGCTTTGACTAAAGTACTCTCATGATTATCGATGGTAGCGAGAGCTCACTTAAAAAGTTTCTATCTGACTTGCCACCTGTTGATCAAGTTGGTGCAGATTCAAGAGCAGCCATGCTTGCGACAAGAAGTATTAAAACCACAAGTAAAGCTTGGGCGATTGATATGGCAATAAGTATGGTGGATTTAACAACACTTGAAGGTGCTGATTCTGCTGGAAAAGTTAAAGCTCTTTGCGCAAAAGCAGTTAGACCAGATCCTACAGATTTAGCTGTGCCATCAGTTGGGGCAATTTGTGTATACAACGACATGGTTAAAATAGCGCGTACGGAATTAAATTCGATTGGTGGTAAAGATATAGCAGTTGCTGCTGTTGCTACTGCTTTCCCATCAGGACGAGCCTCAATAGCCGTTAAAAAACTTGATACCCAAGATGCAATTGATGCTGGGGCTAATGAAATTGATATGGTAATTGATCGTGGTGCATTTCTTTCAGGTCGAATTGGTGAAGTATTTGAAGAGATTAAAATAATTAAGCAATTATGTGGTGATCAAGCACATCTTAAAGTAATTTTAGAAACTGGTGAATTAGTTACATATGACAATGTCAGGAAAGCTTCCTACCTTGCGATGCTAGCCGGTGCTGATTTCATTAAAACTAGTACCGGTAAGGTTGCACCAGCCGCCACCGCACCAGTTGTATTGGTAATGCTTGAGGCAGTGCGTGATTACTTTGCTCTTACTGGGAAAAAAATTGGTGTTAAACCAGCAGGTGGAATTAGAACAACAAAAGATGCAATTAAGCAGCTGGTTCTAGTCAATGAGACGGCTGGACCACAGTGGCTTAATCCTGCTCTATTTAGAATTGGCGCAAGTGCGCTATTAAATGACTTGCTGATGCAGCGAATGAAGCTACGTACTGGGCACTACGCTAGTGCCAATTACGTAACAATGGATTAGGTGGGTTATGAGCAGCTTTGAATACGCAAATGCACCTGAATCGAAAGCCATTGCAGATATTTCAACATCCTATGGTTTATTCATTGGTGGAAAGTTTGTTGAACCTAAGAAGGGTAAAAGTTTTAACACAATTAACCCAGCAACTGAAGAAATCCTTTCAAAAGTTGGATATGCCGATAAATTAGATATTGACTTAGCTGTTAAAAGTGCAAGGACAGCTTTTACTAAGGTTTGGTCCAAGATGCCAGCAAAAGAGCGTGGTAAATACCTTTACCGTATTGCTCGTATTCTGCAAGAGAGAGCACGCGAGTTCGCAGTTGTTGAAACATTAGATAATGGAAAACCAATTAGGGAATCACGAGATACAGATATTCCACTTGCGGCTGCACACTTTTTTTACCATGCTGGTTGGGCAGATAAATTAGATTATGCCGGCCTTGGTAGTAAACCAAAGCCAGTAGGTGTGGTTGGCCAAATAATTCCTTGGAACTTTCCACTACTTATGCTTGCTTGGAAGATAGCTCCGGCACTTGCTGCCGGTAATACAGTTGTTTTAAAACCAGCAGAAACAACACCATTGACAGCATTATTATTTGCTCAAGTTTGCCAGCAAGCAGGATTACCAGATGGTGTGGTAAATATTGTTACCGGAGATGGCATAACTGGTGCTGCCCTAGTTAATCACTCAGATATTAATAAAATAGCTTTTACTGGTTCTACTGAAGTTGGTAAAGCAATCGCTAGATCAATTTCTAACACAAAGAAAAGTGCAACACTAGAACTAGGTGGAAAGGCAGCCAATCTTGTCTTTGATGATGCTGCAATTGATGAAGCAATAGAAGGAATAGTTAATGGGATTTTCTTTAATCAGGGGCATGTTTGCTGTGCAGGTTCACGATTATTAGTTCAAGAGAATGTCGCTGATGAAGTTTTAGAAAAACTTAAAAAGAGGATGAGTTTAATTAGAGTTGGTGATCCAATGGATAAAAACACCGATTTAGGAGCAATTAACTCAGCAGAACAATTAAAAAGAATTCAGGATATTTCAAATACGGGAGATGCTGAAGGTGCTAGCAGATGGTCACCTGATTGCAAATTACCAAGTAAGGGTTTTTGGTATCCACCAACAATATTTACTGGAGTATCGCAATCACACCGAATTGCTAGGGATGAAATATTTGGTCCAGTTTTATCAGTTTTAACATTTAGAACTCCTGCTGAAGGTATTGAGAAGGCAAATAACACAATGTATGGATTATCTGCTGGAGTTTGGAGTGATAAAGGTTCTAAAATTTTGTGGGCTGCCAAGCAATTAAAAGCCGGAGTTATTTGGAGTAATACTTTTAACAAATTTGATCCAGCTAGTCCATTTGGTGGTTATAAAGAGTCTGGTTGGGGACGTGAAGGTGGTCGCCATGGTCTTGCTGGTTATCTAACATCGCAAGTAAAGGAAAGTAAATGAGCCGCATAGATGTAAATAAGACATATAAGTTATTTATTGGTGGTGCATTTCCAAGAAGTGAGTCTGGTCGTGTGTATGAAATTAAAGGTGCAAATAAAAAATTTATTGCCAATCCTGCATTAGCCTCTCGAAAAGATTTACGAGATGCTGTTGTAGCAGCAAAGGCTGCGCATTCTGGATGGGCTAATGCAACTGCATTTAATCGTGGACAAATCTTGTATCGCGTTGCTGAAATTATGCAGGGACGAAGTGATCAATTCATTGATGAGATCTGTGCTTTAGAAGGGGTAACTACTAAAGTAGCAAAAGTACAAGTAGAAGAAGCAATTGATACCTGGGTTTGGTACTCAGGCTGGTGTGACAAATTATCATCAGTTTCTGGTTCACTAAACCAAGTATCAGGTCCGTTTTATAACTTTACAACACCAGAAGCATTAGGTGTGGTTGCAATATTTGCAGAAAATAAACCATCATTACTTGGAGTAGTTAGGACACTAGCTCCAGTAATTGCTAGTGGTAACTCTGCAGTATTAATCGCAAGTGAAAGTTATCCATTACCTGCAATTACTTTAAGTGAAGTACTGGCAACTAGTGATGTACCTGCTGGAGTTGTAAATATACTTACTGGAAAAATTACTGAACTAGCGCCATGGATTGGTTCACATATGGAGATAGATGGAGTAGATGTTGCCGGCCTTAGTAAGAAGCAAGAAGAGGAATTAAAGCTAGTTGGCGCAGATAATTTAAAGCGGATATTTAGATTTAGTCCTACTAATCACCCGGAGCGAATTCTTAGTTTTATGGAACAAAAAACTGTTTGGCATCCAATCGGACTTTAATTTATTCAGCAGATATTGCTGCGTATGCTGGTTTTACAACTTTTTCAATAATTTCAAGCCGCTCTTCAAACGGAATAAATGAGCTTTTAAGTGAATTTACAGTCACTCGTTGCAGATCTGCAAACTTCCAGTCAAATGATTTAACACACTGAGTCATCTCATTAGTCATAGATGTATTACTCATTAGTCGATTATCTGTATTAAGTGTTACGCGAAAGCGAAGCTTTGCTAATTGCCCAATTGGGTGCTGTGCGTATGTTTTAGCTGCGCCAGTTTGTAAATTTGAGGTTGGGCAAAGCTCCAGTGGAATTCTTCGATCCCGAATATATGAAGCAAGTGGACCTAGTTTTGGCGTGCTACCTGAGAAATCAATATCATCAATAATGCGAACGCCATGTCCAATTCTTTCAGCGCCACAAATTTGTATGGCCTCCCAAATCGATGGTAATCCATAAGCCTCTCCGGCATGAATAGTGAAGTGAGCATTTTCTTTTCTTAAATATTCAAAAGTATCTAATTGTTTAGTTGGTGGAAAACCATCCTCTGGGCCTGCGATATCAAAACCAACTACGCCTTTATTTCGATATTTAACAACAGATTCTGCTGTCTGCTGTGATTTATCATTTTGCCTAAGCCCACAAAGTAAAGATTCAACTCGTATTTTCTTTCCTTCTTTTGCAGCCTCTGCTACTCCTTGTTTATAGCCTTCAGTAGTCGCCTCAATTACCTGATCAAAGGTTAAACCTTGTTCAGTAAATAACTCGGGTGCTCCTCTGACTTCAGCGTAGACAACACCATCTCTTGCTAAATCAATTGCACACTCACGTGCTACCTGAATAATTGCTTCTTTTGTTTGCATGACCGCAACTGTGTGCGCGAAAGTTTCAAGATAACGAACGAGTGAATGTGAGTTGCAAGCTTCCTCAAACCAAATTGCTAATTTTTCTGGGTCTTGAGTTGGTAGTTTTTTATAACCAATTTTTTGTGATAGTTCAATAATCGTTTGCGGGCGCAAGCCACCATCTAGATGATCATGTAATAAAGCTTTTGGAACTCGCTTAATTTGTTCATCTGTTGGCGTGCTAGTTAGTGACACTTAACCCTCAATTCTTTCAATAACCAATGGTAATCGCTTAATTGGATCATCTACGCCACCAATAGAAAAAGCACCTACTAAAGCATCTTTGGCTCTATCAAATCTTGCTGATTCATCACTATGCAGAGTTAAAATTTTTTGTCCCACTTTAACTATGTCACCGGGTTTTGCATGAATTTCAATTCCAGCGCCAAGTTGTAGGACCTCACCCTGCTTTTGCCTACCTGCTCCTAATCGCCAAGCAGATATACCAACCTTAAGTGCATCAAGAGTTAATAATTTTCCAGAAGAATCAGCCTTAATCTCTATTTTTTCTTTAGCAACAGGAAGAGGAGCATCATTATCTCCACCTTGTGCTTTAATCATTTTACGCCAAACATCCATAGCCATTCCATTTTTTAATGCATCAGCTGGTGATACTTTTGGCTTAATCCCAACTGCATCAAGCATTTCATTAGCAAGTAAAAGTGTTAGCTCAACAACATCACTTGGTCCACCTCCTGCTAATACCTCAAGAGTTTCCCTTATTTCTAATGAATTTCCAGCAGTTAGTCCAAGTGGCACATCCATTGCAGTTACTAATGCTCTAGTGGTTACACCTGCTCTTTTTCCTAAATCCACCATAGTTCTAGCAAGTAATGCGGCATCTTTTGGATCACTCATGAAGGCACCAGAGCCAGTCTTTACATCAAGTACTAACGCACTTGTTCCTTCGGCAATTTTCTTACTCATAATTGAGGATGCAATTAATGGAATTGCTTCTACAGTCCCAGTTACATCACGTAAGGCATAAAGTTTCTTATCAGCTGGGGCAAGCCCAGCACCTGCTGCGCAAATTACTGCCCCACATTCTTGAATTACTTTTAGCATTTCATTATTACTAAGTGATGCTTTCCAACCTTTAATTGATTCTAATTTATCTAACGTACCGCCAGTATGACCAAGGCCGCGGCCTGAGAGTTGAGGTACTGCTGCACCACATGCGGCAACTAATGGCGCAAGTGGTAACGTAATTTTATCTCCAACTCCTCCAGTTGAGTGCTTGTCAACGGTTGGACGATCAAGCATTGACCAACTCATTTTCTCTCCACTTGCAATCATGGCATCAGTCCAACGAGATATTTCTCGGTTATTCATTCCATTAAGCAAAATTGCCATCAATAGGGCTGACATTTGTTCATCAGCAATTACTCCGCGAGTGTAGGCATCTACTGTCCAGTCAATTTGTTGATCACTTAATTCGTACTTGTCTCGTTTTGCTGAAATTATTTCAACTGCTGTAAATCTTTCACTCATTTAAGATCCTCTGGGCCAAAGGCCCACGGTAATAATTCTGAAAATGGTTTTGCACCCTGTGGGGTCATGAATAACATTTCATTACCACCGTGTTCAAAAAGTAATTGGCGACATCTTCCACATGGTGATAGATAATCACCATTACCATCTACACAAACAACCGCAATTAAGCGCCCGCCACCTGTTGCAGTAAGTGAGGAAACTAAACCACATTCAGCGCATAACCCAACGCCGTAACTAGCGTTTTCACTATTGCAACCAACCACAATGCGTCCATCTGATACTAGGCCGGCTACGCCAACTTTAAATTTTGAATAGGGAGCATATGCATTTTTCATTACATCTTTAGCAGCAGTATGAAGTTGATCCCAATTAATATTCATGGGGTAATTGTCCTACGAAAATGGATTATTTAATACCGCGGGTATACGCAATACCATCTGCGGCAGGTGCTCGAACTCGTCCAACTAATCCAGAAACAGCAATAATTGTTGCTATATAAGGAATCATTAACATGAACTCTGAAGGTATTGGCACCCCAGCGATTGATAAATTACTTTGAAGGCTATTTGTGAATCCGAAGAATAAAGCAGCGATGATTGCACCTTTCGGACTCCACTTTCCGAAAATTAGACAAGCAAGAGCAATGAATCCAGCACCAGCTGTCATTGATTGGGAAAATATGCCGACTGCGCCGATTGTAAATACTGCGCCACCAAGTCCAGCTACTGCACCTGCTAGTAGAACATTTCTGAACCTTAATTTGTTTACATCAATTCCAACGCTATCTGCAGCAACTGGTAACTCTCCTACAGCGCGTGTTCGAAGCCCCCACTTTGACTTAAATAATGCCAATTGAATCACTGTGACTATCAAATACATAAAGTAAACAATTATGGTTTGATTAAATAATATTGGCCCAATAATTGGAATCTTAGATAAAATTGGAATTTGAATTGCTGAAAAACTTCCAGCGACATTCCAAGTACTTTCATAAGGAACGAGTAGTACTGTATAAAAAAAGTTTGTAAGTCCTAATACCAATACATTAATAACAAACCCTAAAATAACTTGATCTACCTGAAACTTTATTGAGAAATAAGCAAGTATCCACGAAACCGCAGCTCCAGCTATTGGGGCTGAAATTAATCCCCAAATTATATTTTGAGACAAACTTGCAACAACTGCAGAAATAAAGGCAGCAAATAATAATTGACCTTCAATAGCAATATTTATAACTCCAGATTTTTCACAAAGTAAACCTGCCATTGAGCCAAAAATTAGTGGGACTGAAAGCAGAACTGCTGCTTGAAGCAGTCCTGTAAGCGGTATGAATTTTCCAGCAGCAGCCCAACATAGAAAAGCCATAATCGAACCAAAGCCAAATAAAAAACTTCCTATAGATAATTTTTTATCTCTAATAAACTGAGTGTAAGAAAAAACGATTCCAATCAATGAAATAACCAGAAATATCATTACCCCAGATTTAGAGCCAACTTCCCACTCACTTATTAGCTTCCATTCATCGCCTAGATAGAAGCCAAAAACAACAGGCTCGACTCTCGTTGAAGAGATATAAAAAACAATTGAAAAAAGAACAAACAGTAGTGCCATAGCGATAATGCCATTTTGCCTTCGCTTTTGTAAAGCGTTTAACTGTCTTTTCATCCGTTCCAACCTTTTGCAGCCATAGATTTACTATCAACGCCTTTTTTCAACCTGAATATTTTCTTAAGTAGTGCTGGAGCTGCAATAAATAAAACTATTAATGCTTGGATTACTTGAATAATTTCAGAGGACGTTCCTGTATTTGAAAGTAAAGTTCTACCACCAGTTTGCAGCGCACCAAATAAAAAGGCTCCAAATAATGTACCCAAAGGAGTTGCTTGACCTAGCAAGGCAACTGTAATTGCATCAAATCCAAAAGTTCCAGCAACATTAGCAGTTAATGCGTATTCAGTTCCCAGAGTATGCAAGGCACCACCTAGGCCAGCGAGACCGCCACATATAAACATAGTTGCAGTAGTAACAAATGGAATTGAGATACCAGCAGATTTGGCTGCATTTGAATTTGCACCAACTGCTCTAAATTTAAATCCTAAAGTGCTTTTACTAATCAACCACCACACAAGTACTGCAACTAATAATGCAATTATTATTCCAAGGTGAATCCGCTGGCTTTCACCAAACAATTTTGGAAGCCGGGCTGATAGTGCTACCTCCGGTGCAATTGGGTCTATCTGCTTTGGGCGTAAAAAGGTTTCTGTTTTAAGAATCCATAAAATAAATAAACTAGCAACATAGTTAAGCATGATTGTAACAATGACTTCATGTGCACCAGTTTTTGCTTTCAATACCCCAACTAAACCACCGTATATTCCTGCTAAAACTATTCCGGCTAGTAAGGCAAGTATTACATGTAATAT
>OFSB01000003.1_pt1 | contig 58251 bp, 48 predicted proteins | sample 1543251 | NCBI WGS metagenome assembly OFSB01 (sample SAMN05442521, study PRJEB24371) | freshwater metagenome | isolation source: Freshwater Lake | place: Canada: Niagara | collected 2012-08-03
GCCCAGCAGCAGCACAGCAATAAGGTCAGCCATATCGGTTAGCAGCCATCAGTTTGGCCAAAGAGGCAGCCATGGGCAAGGGCTCATGGTTGACTTGTGCAGCCAATAGCTCTCCGCACAAAACAGACCAACTGATGCCTCTGGCCCCGAGCCCAGTGCAAACAGTCAGCCCCTTGAGTTCGGGGTGAGAGAAAGCGCCAACCGCTGGAAGCCTGTCAGGCAGTGCCATGCGGATGGCTGCCCAGGCTGTAGTTTGCTCCAAATCAATTTGATTCAAGATCTCATCTTTCCAAGCAGGCATGAGTTCAGCCCATTGTTGTCTGTTAGTCAACTGGTCTGCATCACGTGTTTGTAAATCAAAGTCGTTGCGTTGAAAGCTAGAGCCCACTATCCAATAAGGCTCATTTTTATCCGCAGAGATAGCTTGGAGATGGCCGATGTAACTGCCATGGCCGTTGACTGGAAAATTCGGCAGTTTGTTGCGCAGTTGCGCAGGCAATATGCTCATTGGTCCTAATGAAACCTGACCCCGCAATGCTGTAGCCGGTAGGTGAGGGCGAGGGTATTCTTGACTTTGTAACTCAACGCTGTCAATTAAGGATTGGCCATCGTATGCGCTGGCAATGATGACCTGAGGCGCATGTGCAATGACGAGCCCCGAGGCATCGATGCACTGCCATTGATTGTTTTTATAAATGAGTTTCGCAACCTCGCTTTGCGTTGACAAACGGATGTTGCAATGCCTAAGTTGAGCCTTTACCAAAGCTTGAGTTTGAATCCAACCGGCTATGCCGTGCCACAGTGCCGGTGTATTTTCATTCAAGCCTGACGCCTGCTTTTGAAATTCGCTGGCTTGTGTGCTCCACTCGTGGCCAGCAGCAGGCCACAAGGGGCCTTCGGGCAATTGTCTTTTGCCAGCATAACGATGTTCAAGCAGATGAGAAACTTGCCACTCAAGGCCATGCTCCAGCAGGTCTTGTGCACGTTGCATTGTGGCGCGCACACCATCTCGCGTAATGCGTGACAGCACATTGTTGTCCGGCGAAACGTGTGTGGCAAAAATACCGGCGGGCAAACCAGAAGCACCTGCGCCTAAGGCATCAGCTTTATCAAGCACTTCTACTTGCCAGCCTCTGAGTGCCAAACTGTGAGCTACTGACGCACCTGCTAAACCTGCGCCAATGACAATGGCATCAACTTGCGTTTTTGAATGGGTAAGGATCTCAGCTTTGGCTCGATGGCGTAGCGACGTTTTCACTTCCCAAGTTGGGCGATAACAAGCTGAAGATGTTGACCTATCCAAAATGAAGCCAACACTTTGAAGTTCATTGAAGAGACTGTCTTGCGGGGAGAGCCATTTGATTTGAGACCCCACTTGACACAAGCGTGCCAAAGTTTTGGCGTTCCATGTCGTCAGGTGGTCAACGCAAATGCTGTCTGCTGCGATGTCAATTTCTTTGGCAATGTGGGGGGCTTCGCCAATGCACAAAGTCAATTGAACGCATCCACCTTCAAAAGAAATTCGGTGAACGCCGGGCAGCAGGCCATAGCAAACTTGGGCCAGCTCGGTAGAAAGGTCTGTGGGTGCTACGCTGGTGAATGCAGTGAAAAAAAGCTTGGGCTTAGAGGCGGGCTCTGATTGCCAAGCTTTGACTGTTTCAAGAAAAGACTCGCCGCGTCCAAACGAGGTTTCTAAAGCGTGCCAACTGGTTTGACACGCGGCTCTGTTTTTCCAATGACTGGCGTGAAAATTAGGGGTTGGTGGGTGGGACATAACCTTGGGCAGCATCGGCACCTGAACCAAAGAAATGGTTCTCCATTTGACGGGCCAAGTACTGACGCGCGCGGGCGTCTGCCAAGTTCAAACGATTTTCATTGACCAACATGGTCTGATGCTTCAGCCATGCGGCCCAAGCTTCTTTGCTGACGTTTTCCCAAATGCGTTTGCCCAAGTCACCTGGGTAGGGTGGAAAGTCGAGGCCTTCTGCTTCAGTTTCTAATTTGATGCATTTAACAGTGCGAGCCATGATGTTCCTTGATATTTCTTAAGATGAGTTGCGTATAGGGATATAAAATTATTGTATTTCCATTACAAGCAAATAAGCCTGAAAATGGCTTGTTTTGTTTAATTCCCTAAGTTTTATGAGTGCATTTTTAGAAGAAAAAGTCCTGAGTGTTCACCATTGGACCGATCGGCTGTTCAGTTTCACCACCACACGAGATCAGGCACTTCGCTTTTCCAATGGCCATTTCACCATGATTGGCCTTCGGGGTGACAACGGCAAACCCTTGCTCCGTGCCTACAGCATTGCCAGTGCCAATTATGAAGAGCACCTTGAATTTTTGAGCATCAAAGTTCAAGACGGGCCCTTAACTTCTAAATTGCAACACATTCAAGTGGGCGACACCATTGTGGTCGGACGCAAACCTACAGGCACATTGCTCATTGATTACCTCACGCCCGCAAAACGTTTGTACCTGATTGGCACTGGCACGGGCCTGGCCCCGTATATGAGCATCATTCGCGACCCCGAAACCTACGAGCGATTTGAACAAGTGGTCTTGTTGCATGGTGTGCGAGAAGTGAAAGAGTTGGCCTACCACGACTACATTACCAAAGAACTCCCTCAAAATGAGTTTCTTGGCGAGATGGTCAGCAAGCAACTCTTGTACTACCCCACCGTCACGCGTGAAGCCTTTGAACACCAAGGCCGCGTGACAGAGTTGCTTGAAAACGGCACCATCAGTTCAGACCTCGGCATTCCTGCTTTAAATCCCGCAGAAGATCGGGTCATGATTTGTGGCAGCCCTGAAATGTTGCGCGACCTCAAAGCATTGTGTGAAAAACGCGGCTTTGTAGAAGGCAATACCAGTATTCCTGGTCAGTTCGTGATAGAACGTGCTTTTGTCGAAAGCTAATTCTTGAAAAATTTATCGACGCCGCGTTGGCTTGCCCTGCTTGCTGCAGGGTGCTTGGCCATGTTGGCATTTGGCATTGTTTATTTGCAAAACCATTTGGGCTTAGAGCCTTGCCCCATGTGCATTGTTCAGCGCTACGCCCTGATCGGTGTCATTGTGTGGTGTCTTTTGGGTATCAACTCCAATGCGCCTGTGCGTACATTTGCCATGACATGGCTCATTGCAATCACTTCGGGTTTTGGAGCCTTCGTGGCTGCGCGTCAATCTTGGCTTCAGTGGTACCCACCCGAGGTGGTGTCTTGCGGCCGCGATTTTTACGGCATGATTGAAAACTTCCCGCTTCAGCGAGCCATTCCCATGATTTTCAAGGGCAGTGGCGATTGCACCAAAATCGATTGGACATTTCTAGGCGGCTCTATTGCCAATTGGTCGTTTGCCGTTTTCATGAGCATCTTTTTTCTGATGATCTTTCTGCGACTGCGCGACGGCTTGTTGAGAACGACTCCAAACTTAGAAGCCTTAGAACCCCTTAGCTGAGTTTTTTAACCAGCACTTGGCTGCGTCTGTCCCAGTTGTATTTGCGCTTGCGGCCCTCAGGCAACCAGTCGGGGTCCATTTGAACAAATCCGCGCTTGATGAACCAATGCATGGTGCGAGTGGTGAGGACAAAAATACTGTCTAAGCCCATGGCGCGAGCCCGTTGTTCGACGCGTTTCAATATTTTTTCGCCATCACCCTGACCCTGCGATTGGGGTGATACCGTAAGGGCCGCCATTTCGGCGGTCTTGGCTTCAGCATACGGATACAGCGCAGCACAGGCAAAGATCACCCCGTCGTGCTCAATGATGGTGTAGTGGTCAACATCGCGTTCAATTTCTGTTCGATTGCGCTTCACCAAGGTGCCATCGTTTTCGAAGGGCTCAATGAGTTGAAGAATGCCGCCGACATCGTCGGATGTGGCTTCTCTGAGTTCTTCCAGTTTTTCATCAATCACCATGGTGCCAATGCCATCGTGCACATAAATTTCTAGCAACAAGGCGCCATCGACTGCAAACGGCAAGATGTGACTGCGTTCAACGCCTTCCTTGCAAGCCTTCACGCAATGTTGTAAATAAAAACCGATGTCGGTGGGCGTCAGTGCTGGCGGCAGTTTTTTCAACAAACTTTCTGCAACAGCCAAAGGCAACTCAGTGTCAATCGGATTGTCTTCAGACTCAGGCTCTTGAGGGTTAATGCGCAGACCTGGAATTTCGGTCAAGAAAATAAGTTTGTCGGCTTGAAGTTCAATGGCCACACTGGTGGCCACTTCTTCCATCGACAAATTAAAAGCTTCGCCAGTTGGCGAAAAACCAAAGGGCGAGAGCAAAACCATGGCGCCCATTTTGAGGGTCTGGGTAATGCCAGCGACGTCGACTTTGCGAACCAGACCTGAGTGCTGAAAATCTACGCCATCGACAATGCCGACTGGGCGTGCGGTTAGAAAATTACCGCTGATCACTCGAACTGTAGAACCTGCCATGGGCGTGTTGGGCAAGCCTTGGCTAAAGGCTGCTTCAATTTCATAACGCAGTTGGCCGGCGGCTTCTTGCGCGCAATCTAGCGCTACCTCGTCGGTGATGCGAATGCCTTGCGAGTATTTGGGCACATGGCCTTTGGCCATGAGTTGCTCGTTCACTTGAGGCCTAAAGCCATGGACCAACACAATCTTCACGCCCATGCTTTGAATCAAGGCCAAATCTTGGGCCAAGTGTTGCAGCTTGCCAGCTGCGATGGCTTCACCTGCAATGCCCACGACAAAGGTTTTGCCACGGTGCATGTGGATGTAGGGTGCCACCGAGCGAAACCAAGGTACGAAGGTGAAGTTAAAGACAGTAGACATGAGCTTGTGGGTCTCTAGAAAGGGTCCAAGAAAGCGGATAATTCAAGGCTTACGCCATCCCTGATTTTTACAGAAGTTTTGCCATTGTCCGCTACCCCCTTGAAAATCGAGTTTCCCGAGTCTTTGCCGGTGTCTGCAAAGCGCGACGAAATCGCTCAGGCCATGGCGGATCACCAGGTCATCATCGTCTGCGGCGAGACGGGATCAGGCAAAACCACACAGTTGCCCAAGATTGCTTTGGCCCTTGGCCGCGGCAGGCTCAATGCCGCAGCGGGCCAGCGGGGCAAGTGGATCGGCCATACACAGCCTAGGCGCATTGCGGCCAGCAGCGTAGCCAAGCGCATTGCCGAGGAACTTAAAACTCCCTTGGGCGATGTGGTGGGCTACAAAATTCGATTTCAAGACCGCCTGTCAAAGGATGCCTCGGTCAAGCTCATGACTGACGGTATTTTGTTGGCCGAAACACAAAACGACCCTCTCCTTGAAGCTTACGACACCCTCATCATTGACGAAGCTCACGAGCGAAGTCTGAACATTGACTTCTTGCTGGGCTACTTGCGTCAAATCTTGCCGCGCCGACCTGACCTCAAAGTGGTGGTCACTTCGGCCACCATCGATGCCGATCGTTTTGCGCAGCACTTTGCTTCTAGCAAGGGGCCTGCGCCAGTGATCATGGTTTCTGGCAGAACCTTTCCGGTTGAGATGCGGTGGCGTCCGTTTGAAGAGACACGTGAGCACGACTTGAACGATGCCATTGCCGAGGCTGTCGACGAACTTTGGACAGGCAATGCCGCCGGTGACATTTTGGTCTTCTTGCCAGGCGAGCGTGAAATTCGAGAAGCAGCTGACCATTTGCGCAAACACTTGTCACACAACGCCGTCACACGGGGTGCCGAAGTACTGCCCTTGTTTTCGCGCTTGTCGCAAGCCGATCAAGAGCGGGTGTTCGATGCACATTCAGGTCGGCGCATTGTGCTGGCCACCAACGTAGCCGAAACTTCACTCACAGTGCCAGGCATTCGGTATGTGATTGATGTGGGTACCGCCCGCGTCAAACGCTATAGCCTGCGCAGCAAGGTGGAGCAGCTCATGGTGGAGCCCATCAGCCAAGCGGCGGCCAATCAGCGCGCAGGCCGGTGCGGTCGTGTGGCCAACGGCATTTGCATTCGTCTCTACGAAGAAAAAGATTTCAACGGGCGCCCCCGTTTTACCGACCCAGAAATTTTGCGATCCTCCTTGGCGGGTGTGATTTTGCGCATGAAGTCATTGCACTTAGGTGTGGTCGATGACTTTCCGTTCATTGAAGCACCTTCCAAACGCGCCATCACCGATGGATACCAATTGCTGGCTGAACTGGGTGCCGTTACAGATGCCAACGAACTGACGCACACTGGTGCTGAATTAGCCAAGTTACCCTTGGACCCTCGCGTAGGCCGCATGATTTTGGAAGCGCGCGACAGGCAAGCTTTAGACGAAGTCTTGGTCATTGCCAGTGCTTTGTCGGTGCAAGATGTCCGTGACCGACCTTTAGAGGCGCAGTCGCAAGCCGATCAGGCGCATGTGAAGTTTGACGACGAGAAAAGCGAATTTACGGGTTACTTGAAATTGTGGAAATGGTTGGCTGATGCGCGCGGCGGCAAATCGCCTGCCGGATCTGAGCACAAGTTAAGCAATCGCCAATATGAGCAGTTGTTGCGTCAAAACTTTGTCAACATTCGGCGTGTGCGTGAATGGCGCGATACGCATACACAACTGCACACCACTGTGGCGGAGCACCGTTGGCAATTGAACGCCAAGCCTGCAAGCTACGAGCAAATTCACATGTCAATGATGGCCGGTTTGCTAGGCAATGTGGGTTGTAAGCAAGACGATGAAGACGTTTATTTAGGCGCACGGGGTATCAAGTTTTACCGCCATCCGGGCGCACACTTGTCCAAGAAGCCAGGCCGCTGGACGGTGGTGTCTGAGTTGGTAGAGACCACACGTTTGTTTGGCCGTGGTATTGCCAACATTGAGCCCGCATGGTTGGAACAAGTCGGTGCTCATTTGTTGCGCAAGCAACTTTTAGATCCGCATTGGGAAAAGAAGTCGGGTGAAGTGATTGCGCTTGAGCGCGCCACACTGTATGGCTTGGTGGTTTACAGCGGCAGGCGTGTGCCATTTGGCAAAGTTGATCCGCAAACGGCCCGCGAAATTTTCATTCGCGAAGCTTTGGTTCAAGGGCAATGGGAAACCAATCTGACGTTCTTGGACGCCAATCACAAAATGATTGCCAAAGTGGAAGAGCTGGAACACAAATCTCGCAGGCAAGACGTGTTGGTAGACGATGAACTGATCTACGCGTTTTACGACCAACAAATTCCAGCGGATGTCTGTTCTGGCCGTTTGTTGGAAGCTTGGTACAAAAATGAAGTGAAGCGCCAGCCCAGTTTGCTGGTCCTAAGCCGTGAAGAATTGATGCGCCACGAAGCGGCGGGCATTACCACTCAGGCATTTCCAAAAACAATTCGCTTAGGGGGCACCGATTGCACTGCCACTTATTTGCACCAGCCTGGCGATGCCCGCGATGGCGTGACGGTCACGGTGCCTTTGTTTGTATTGAATCAAGTGAGCGAAGATCGTTGTGAGTGGTTGGTGCCAGGTTTGCTCAAGGACAAAATTCATGCATTGCTTAAAAGCCTGCCCCAAAAGCCACGCTCCCGATTTGTGCCATTGCCAGATTCTGCTGCCAAGTTGGCCGAGACATTGGGTGTGCCAGAAATTTTTGGAACAGGCTCATTGACCGACGTCCTTTTGAAGAAAGTGCGCGATATCACCAGCCTGGATGTCAAGCGCGCAGACTTTAAATTAGACATGCTCAGCCCGCACTTGTTCATGAACTTGTGTGTGGTCGACGAACATGGCCGACAACTGGGCATGGGTCGCAATTTAGGTGCCCTCAAAGCCGATTGGGGCTCGCAAGCACGCGGCGCTTTTCAAGCGCTGGCTCAGCTCAGAGTGCAATCAACTGGCAGTGCCACGCTACAGGCAACTGATGCCAAGGATCAACACGCTTCGCAAGATGGGGCCACTGTCTCAACAACTAAAACCAAGGCAGGTTCATCTTCTTCAGGGGCCAAGTCCGGTCAGAAGCCGGCCATTGCCCAGCAGCGCTACACCGCATGGACCTTTGGTGATTTGCCAGAGCTCATGGAAATCAACAAAGGCGGGCAAAGCTTGATTGGTTTTCCAGCTTTGGTAGACCTGAACGATGCGGTGCAAATTGAGGTGTTTGACGAGCTCGAAGTGGCAACTCAAAAACACCGTGAAGGCTTGCGCCGTTTGTTTGCTTTGCAAATCAAAGATGCCTTGAAGTATTTGGAAAAGAACATTCCTGATTTGCAAAAAATGGCAGTGGCCTACATGCCCTTGGGTACCGCAGATGAATTGCGACAACAGATCATCGAAGTGGCCTTGGACCGCGCCTTCCTCATGGACCCTTTGCCATCCGATGAGCTCAGCTTTAAGAAGCGCATTGACGAAGGGCGAGGGCGCTTGACCCTGATTGCGAATGAGGTGGCCCGCTTGGCGGGTGTCATTCTGATTGAATTTGCTGCGGCTACGCGCAAAATCAAAGACACCAAGAATGCACCCGAGGCCACAGCAGATTGTGCCCAGCAGTTGCAACGCTTGGTGCCCAAACGATTCTTGGCACTATCACCTTGGACGCAGTTGCAGCACTATGTCCGTTACTTGAAGGCCATTGTGTTGCGCTTGGACAAGTGGCGTGCCGACCCTGCGCGAGATGCCGCTAAGTTGTTGGAGCTCAAACCACAAGAGCAGCGCTATTGGCGCTTGGTGGCCGAGCGCAAAGGCGCGGTGGACGACCGCATGCTTGAGTTTAGATGGCTGCTTGAAGAACTTCGCGTGAGTTTCTTTGCACAAGAATTGCGTACGCCACAACCTGTGAGTGTGAAGCGGCTTGACAAAGCTTGGACGCAGTTAAATCACTGAGTCTGTGGTCAAGTTCAATTAGAGTGCTTTGGGCAAAGTCATCAAGGGGATGTCTTTGTCTGTTGCCAATTTGTCCAATTGCTGTCTTGTTTTGCTGGCTAAAAAGCTTGCAATGGCATCGTGCGTTGACTTGGCATACAAGGTCTTATTGTGTTTAACCAAAATGCCTGCGGCTTCGCACAATGACTTTGCAAAATGCGGCTCTAATGCCGCCACAGCCACGCGGCCGTTTTTGCATGCGTACATGTTGTAACCAGCGTGCGCACCGCCCACTGCACCTTTAGGCAAGGTCATGCCCCATTGTCTTGGCAGAGCCAACCAAGCGGCTGCGTCACTCAGCGCCACTTCGTGGAAGTTGCCTTGACCCGAACTGCGTTGCTTTAAGACGGCTTTTAAAACGGCTTCGCTGGCCATCAATGCGCCGCCCATGTCGGCAAACAAACTGGCGGGCAATGTCATGCCAGGCACCAAGTTGACTTCGGCTTGGTAGGTTAAATCGTGCCCTGGAATTTCAGCCAAAGGGCCAGGGGCTCCGACCACGGTGATGCAACTGAGCTTGGGATATTGTTTGTGCAATGTCTTCCAGCTCAAGCCCAGTTTGTTCAAGGCAGAGGGCCTGAACGAGGTGAGCAGCACATCGGTTTTGGCAAGCAGCTGATGCAGAGCGTGTTGCCCTTTGGCTTCTTTCAAATCACATTGGATTTGCTTCATGCCTTTGTGCAAAACTTCATAGAAGCCTGGCGTGTAGTGCGCCATGGGATCGCCTGGAGGCGGATTGATCTTGGTACAGGTGGCGCCCATTTGTGCCAAGCGCATCAATGCGGCTGGCCCGGGTAAGTTCAGCGCCAAACTGACAATGCGCACGCCTTTCAAGGTGGAGTCATTGGCCATTTTGATTAAACACCCAAATGTTGCGCCATGATTTCAGGCTGAGATTGCAGCAACTCAGAGCTGCCCTCAAAAACGACTTCACCTTTGACCAGAATGACATTGCGATCGGTAATTTTGGTGACGTGCTTCCAGTTTTTATCAACAATGATGCTGCTGATGCCGCTTTCTTTGATGACACTGCAGATGCGCCAAATCTCTCTGGCAATCAGGGGCGCTAATCCTTCTGTGGCTTCATCCAAAATAAGCACATCGGGGTTGGTCATCAAGGCACGGCCGATGGTCAGCATCTGTTGCTCGCCACCAGAAAGCTGCTGTCCACCATGACCCAGTCGTTCTTTCAGACGCGGAAAAGTTTCAAGCACACGCTCGTACGTCCAATCGTTTTGACCTTGTGTGCCAGGGCGTGCCGCCATTTTTAAATTCTCAACCACACTCAGGTTGCCAAAAATACCCCGACCTTCGGGAACATACGCAATGCCCAGTTGCGCGACTTCAAAAATATCGCGGCCATTCATGCGCTGGCCTTTGATGTGCACATGACCCGATTGGGGTGTGACAATGCCCATGATGGATTTGAGGAGTGTGCTTTTGCCCATGCCATTGCGGCCCATCAGGCCAATGGTTTCGCCGCGATTGACTTCGAAGTCAATGCTTCGCAAAATGTGGCTGGCCCCGTAGTAACTGTTGAGGCCTTGCACTTGAATCAATGTGTCGGTCATCTCAATGATCCTCACCCAAATAGGCCGCTTGAACGCTTTGATCGGCGCGCACATCAGCAGGCAAGCCACTTGCTATCACTTGGCCATTGACCATCACGGTCAGTTGGTCGGCCAAAGCAAAGACGGCGTCCATGTCGTGCTCAACCAGCATCATGGCGTGCAATGGTTTTAAACGCAGCAGCAACTGCACCATGCTCTCGGCTTCTGCCAAGCCCATGCCAGCCAAGGGCTCGTCAAGCAAAAGAACTTGCGGCTCTGTGGCCAAAGTCATGGCAATTTCCAACTGGCGTTGCTCGCCATGACTGGCTGCGCCTGCCATGGCTTGGCGGCGATTTTGGAGGCCTGCCAGTTCAAGGGCACGCTCTGCACGTTCGTTCACGTCGGCCATGTGGCTGGCCTGTTGAAGCCACGCCAATGGATTGAAAGGCATGGGTTGGCTTCGCGACTGGGCCGACAAACGGACGTTGTCCCACACGCTAAAGCTTCTGAAGATGTTGGTCTTTTGATAGCTTCTGCCCATGCCATGGCGAGAAATCTTTTCAGGTGTCCAGCCGGTAATGTCTTGACCGTTCAATGTCACATGGCCGGATGTGGGTGGCAGGTCGCCCGTGAGCAAATTGGCCAGCGTCGATTTGCCCGCGCCATTGGGCCCAATGACTGCATGAATTTCACCTTTGCGCAAATCGACTGATACTTCGTTCACGGCAGTTAGGCCACCAAACTGTTTGGTAATTTTGTTGGCGCGCAACAGCAAGTCGTGCGCTGAGTGAGCGTTCGTCATGTTTGAGGGCCTTGTTTTTCTGACTTGTCTTTGAGCAGCGAGGCAAACAAGCCCAAGATGCCTCGAGGTGCCAGTACCACCAGCGCCACAATGAACAAGCCCATCCACAACTGCCAATGCTTGCCTAAATGAAAGCCAGCCACTTGGGGCAAGTCTTTGAACACATGCAGCAAATACTCGAACGAGAAAGCGCCCACAATGGCGCCTGCAAAATTGCCCATGCCGCCAAGGATGACCATCATGATGACATGCGCACTCATGTGAAAACCCATGAGTTCAGGGTTGACATACCCCGATTGCGCGCCCCACAAGAAACCAGCTAATCCAGCCAGTGCGCCAGCCAACGTAAAGGCCGCCAGTTTGTGATTGAAAGTGCCATACCCCAGTGCGCGCATGCGGTGTTCATTGACACGAATGCCAGCCAGTGCACGACCAAAGGGGCTCCACAGCAGACGGCGTAAAAACGCATAAACCAAGACCATGAGAGCCAAGGTGAAGAAATAGAAAACCTTTTTGTTTTCTAAATCAAACAAAACAGCTTCAGGTTTGAAGTTGATGTAGATGCCGTCTGAGCCGCCCAATACCTTGTTGTCAAAGAAGGCATAAAACACCATTTGTGCAAAGGCCATGGTGACCATGATGAAGTAAATGCCGTGGGTGCGCACAACCAAGAAACCAATGATCAAAGCCAGTAAGGCTGAAGCGCCAACCGCTGCAGGTAGAGTCCACCACAAAGACACAGGCTCTCCGGGCGGCGTTAAAAATGCCAAAGCATAGCCAGCCACACCAAAGTAGGCCGCATGTCCTAATGAGACAAGGCCCGTGACGCCTTGCAGCAAATCAAGGCTCATGGCAAAGATGGCCAAAATCATCATGCGGGTGACCATTTGCAGGTAATAGTCAGTGCCGACAAAGGGAAAGGCCGCCAGTGCCAAGAACGCAGTCCCTAGCAAAATTTTCAAACTGCGCGGCAGTGTTTCAAGGGGGGCGTGTGCGTCGCTCATGCCGGCCCCTTAGTTTTTGAACAAGCCTTCAGGCTTGTAAAGTAAAACAATGGCCATCAGCACATAGACCAGCATGCCGGCCACTTGCGGCAACAAAACTTTGCCAAAGGTATCGACCAAACCCACCAGCAATGCCGCAATGAGCGCACCCTTGACCGACCCAATGCCGCCAATGACCACCACCACAAAACACATGATGAGAACCTGAGAGCCCATGTTGGGATACACACTGGAAACAGGTGCAGCCACCATGCCCGCAATGGTGGCCAGGCCCACACCCATGGCGAATACCAAAGCATGAATCAGTTTGATGTTGACGCCCAAGGCTTCGGTCATCTCGTGGTTAAAAGCGCCTGCGCGAATTTTCATGCCCAAGCGAGTTTTGGAAATGAGCAAATACAGACCCAAGGCCAACAACAAACAAACGCCAGACATGAACAAACGGTAGACCGGATATGAAAGTGTTTCTGTCAGAGGAATAGAGGCGCTGAGAACATCTGGAATGGTGACGCCATGCACATCGTCACCCCACAAAATGGAGCGCATCTCTTCAAAAACGTAAATGAGGCCAAAGGTGAGTAGCACTTGGTCGAGGTGATCGCGTTTGTAAAAATGCCTGAACAACAACCACTCAAGCAGCAAACCAAACAGCACAGAAAGCAATGTTCCCAAGATGATGGCGAGTGTGAAGCTCTGGGTCAGGGCTGCCAATGACCATGCCAAATAGGCGCCCAACATGTAAAAACTGCCATGTGCCAAATTGACCACGCCCATGATGCCGAAAATCAAAGTCAGCCCTGCAGCCAACATGAACAGCAGCAATCCGTACTGAACACTGTTCAGCAATTGGATGAGGAAATTGACGAAGTCCATAGAAGAAAGCTTATCACTTAAGTGTTTGCGTATCGAGTCTCAAGAGGGCATAAAAAAAGCGACGGATCACTCCGCCGCTTTGGCGTGACAGGCTATTGGAATTAGCCCATGCGGCAACCGGCGCCAGAATCGGCCAGCGCTTTGGATGCAACCCCAATGACCTTGTTTTCGCCATTCTCGGCAATACGCAAGTAAATGTCTTGTACAGGATTGTGTGATTTGCTCATGGTCCATTTGCCGCGGGGGCTGTCAATGACGGCGCCTTCCATGGCTTTGTAGAGCTCGGGCTTTTTATTCAAGTCACCTTTAACGGCATTGGCGCCTTGCACCAACAGCAAGCCCGTGTCGTAGCCTTGAACAGCATAAACGTCAGGTTGCATTTTGAAGGCTTTGGCATATTCCAAACGGAAAGCTTTGTTGCGCGGTGTGTCCAAAGAATCGCTGTAATGAAGGGTGGTCATGACGCCGTCTGCTGCGGGTCCTGCCGCCTGCAACACGCCTTCGGTTAAGAAGCCAGAACCATACAGTGCGATTTTGCCCTTGAGGCCAGCTGCCGCAAAGTCTCTCATGAACTTAGCGCCAGATGGGCCAGCAAAGAAGCAAGCGACTGCATCAGGTTTCAGTGCCGCGATTTCTGTGAGCAATGCTTGAAACTCAACGTTAGGGAAGGGCAAGCCCAACTCTTTGACAATGGTGCCACCCGCTTTGGTATAGCTTTCTTTGAAGCCCTCGAAGGCCTCATCGCCGGCTGCATATTTCCAAGTAATCCAAACAGCTTTTTTGTGACCTTTGGCCACCATGGCTTGGCCTAAGGCCAGCGTGGGTTGGCTGTTTGAAAAGCTGGTGCGAAATACATTCGGTGCGCACAAAGAGCGCGTTGCAGCGTGCACACCTGCGTTAGGAATCAAGGAGAGAACGCCTGAATCGCGGGCTACTTTTTGGATGCCCATTTGCACACCAGAGTGCACGGTGCCGATCAGCACGTCGACCTTGTCGCGTTGTACCAATTTGTTGGCGTTTTCAATGCCTTTAGAAGGATCTGACTCATCGTCGACTTTGAACCATTCAATTTCACGCCCACCCAACTTGCCACCTTGTTCGTTGATGGCCATGCGCACGCCATTTTCAATGGCCACACCCAAAGGTGCAAATGCGCCAGAGTAGGGCAACATCAAACCGACGCGAATTTTGCCGGACTGAGCCTGTGCTAATTCTGGCAATAGCAAGCTAGAGCTGGCGGCACCAACCAATGCGGCACTGCGCGTTAAAACTGAACGACGTGAGGGTGAGGTAGTCATGAATATCTCCTTGTATGATGCATTATGTTGCACATCAAGGGGCCAAAAAGTAAGGCAAAACCCTGATTTTTGGAAAAAATATGGCCTGCCCGGAGGGACTCGAACCCCCGACCTACGGCTTAGAAGGCCGTTGCTCTATCCAGTTGAGCTACGGGCAGATAAAAAAGGCCCTGGAACCTGAAAGGTAGGGCCTTGATAGGAAAAAATGGTCGGAGCGAAAGGATTCGAACCTTCGACCCTCTGGTCCCAAACCAGATGCGCTACCAGACTGCGCTACGCTCCGACAAGCCTAGTATTCTAATGCGCTAATGGGGGAAATCATGAAACTTGATTAAAAAGTTCTTCAAAGTTTCAAGATGTCCCTCGCTTAAGCGCTACTGCCTGATGGGCTGACAATTAGTCAGTGTGTTATTAGCTGCCACGCGTGACGGGCATTTCTACCTCACCTGGCATGAGCAAGTGCTTGGCCAACTCGAGCTTGGCCAAAGAGTTGCGGTGCACCTCATCGGGGCCGTCGGCCAAACGCAGTGTGCGCTGATGGGCATAAGCATAGGCCAATGGGAAGTCTTGTGATACGCCGCCGCCGCCATGCGCTTGAATGGACCAATCAATGATCTGACAAGCCATTTGAGGCGCCACAATTTTGATCATGGCAATTTCAGCTTTGGCCACTTTGTTGCCCACGGTGTCCATCATGTAAGCGGCTTTCAAAGTGAGCAAACGTGCTTGCTCAATCATGCAACGTGACTCAGCAATGCGTTCTTGCCAAACAGTTTGACGCGCAACTTCGCGGCCAAATGCCACGCGAGAGTTCAAACGTTTGCACATGAGTTCCAGTGCGCGCTCGGCTATGCCAATGGTGCGCATGCAATGGTGAATGCGTCCTGGGCCTAAGCGACCTTGCGCAATTTCAAAACCGCGACCTTCACCCAACAGCAAATTGGCTGCAGGCACCCGAACGTTCTTTAAGACCACTTCCATGTGGCCATGGGGCGCATCGTCATAACCAAAGACAGACAGTGCGCGCACCACCGTAATGCCAGGCGTGTTGGCCGGCACAATGATCATGGACTGTTGCTCGTGACGGCCAGCGTCTGGATTGGTTTTACCCATGACGATGTAAACCGCGCAGCGTGGATCACCCGCACCTGACGACCACCACTTGCGACCGTTGATGACGTACTCATTGCCATCGCGCTTAATTTCGCATTGGATGTTGGTGGCATCTGAAGACGCAACGTCAGGCTCGGTCATGAGGAAGGCTGAGCGAATTTCGCCTCTGAGCAATGGCTCTAGCCACTGGTCTTTGAGTTCTTCGCTGGCATAGCGTTCAAAGGTTTCCATGTTGCCTGTGTCGGGCGCTGAGCAATTGAAAATTTCTGCAGCAAAAGGCACTCGTCCCATGATTTCGCAAAGGGGTGCGTATTCCAAGTTAGACAAGCCTTGGGGTGCACGAGGTGACTTAGGCAAGAACAAATTCCAAAGGCCAGCAGCCAGTGCTTTGGGTTTGAGTTCTTCTACAATTTTGGTGGGGACCCAAGCATTGCCTTTGGCACGGTTGTCTGCAATTTCTTGAAAGAAGCGCGCCTCGTTGGGATAAATGTGCTCGTCCATGAAAGCCAGCAAGCGGGCTTGCATGTTTTTGACTTTGTCTGAGTATTCGAATTGCATTGAAGTTCTCCTGTTAAATCTTAAAAATAGGTGCTGTGTTAAGTGGGGGCTTAATGAACTTGGCTGGCGAACTGCCATGCCAACTCGGCCATGGGTTTGGCGCCGTTGCCTGACGCTTTGGCTTGATCGCTAGAAGCAGTGCCGTCGACCACGCGTTTGGCAATGCCTTGCAAAATGGCTGCGATGCGGAACAGGTTGTAGGCCATGTAGAAATTCCAATCGAGTGCCAGTTTCTCGGGTGTGGTGAAGCCAGTGCGTTGGCAATAACGTTGGATGTACTCGGCTTCTTCTGGAATGCCCAATGCTTTGTGATCTAAGCCGCCAATGCCGCGGAATGACCCTGGCTTGATGTGCCATGCCATGCAGTGGTAACTGAAGTCAGCCAGTGGATGACCTAAAGTGGACAGCTCCCAATCAAGCACCGCCAAAACTTTGGGCTCAGTGGGGTGAAACATCATGTTGTCTAGGCGAAAGTCGCCATGCACAATGCTGACCAAGGACTCGTCTTTGGCGCTGCTGGGAATGTGACTTGGCAACCAAGCTATCAGGCGGTCCATTTCTGGAATGGACTGTGTTTGGGAGGCCACATACTGTTTGCTCCAGCGGCCAATTTGACGTTCGATGTAACTGCCGGGCTTGCCATAATTGGCCAAGCCTTGGTCTGCAAACTTCACGGTGTGCAGCGCTGCAATGACGCGGTTCATTTCATCGTATATGTCGCCGCGTTGGCTGTTGGTCATGCCTGGCAAAGACTGATCCCACAACACTCTGCCAGCCACAAATTCCATGACGTAAAAAGCACGGCCAATGATGGCCTCATCTTCGCAAAGCACATGCATTTTGGCGACTGGCACGGCTGTACCGGCAAGGCCTTTCATGACGGCAAACTCTCGCTCAATGGCATGGGCCGATGGCAATAGTTTGGCCACAGGACCGGGCTTGGCGCGCATCACATAGGCGCAGTTGGGCGTGATGAGTTTGTAGGTCGGGTTCGATTGACCGCCTTTGAACATTTCAACGCTAAGGGGGCCTTCAAATCCAGGCATGTTGGCAACAAGCCAACGCTCAAGGACTGGCACATCAAAGGCATGCGTGCCGGTGACTGGGCGTGTGCCTACGAAATGATCAAACTGGCTCATGGCAATTACCGCTGTAGATGAACGAAGTGAGGATCAGGGTGCTGGCGTTCAGTTGTCCGACTCCACGATTTTGATAAGCGCTTCTCTGTCTAGCACAGTGAGGCCACCGGGTTCGATTTTGATGACATGTTCGCGCTCCATTTGTTTGAGCTCTTGGTTCACGCGCTGCCTGGAAGCGCCCAATAACTGAGCGAGCTCTTCTTGCGCCAATTGCAAACTGATTCGAATGGCTTTGGCATCGGACAAACTGGGCACGCCATAGCTTCGAACCAAGTGGTTGAGCTGTTTGGCCAAGCGCGCCCGGAGTGGCAATGTGTTCAAGTCTTCGACCAATCCGAAGAGCTGTCGAATGCGCCGTGCGTGCAAGCGCAGCATGGCGTCGTACAACTCGACGTGCGAGGATAGAATTTTCTTGAAATCTGCCTTGGCCACATTGAGCGTGGTGGTTTCGCCATGTGCGTAAGCATCGTGCGTTCGCCTGTCGCCGTCGAAGATGGAGACGTCGCCAAACCAAATGCCAGGCTCGACATAGGTGAGTGTGATCAACTTGCCCGATACGGAGGTGGAGCTGACACGCACCGCCCCTTTGGCACAGGCGATCCACTGCTCCGGCGGTTCGCCGCGGGCTGCAATGAGTTCGCCGTCTTTGTACCGTTTGACGTAAGCGCATCGGAGTATGTCGTGCCTGAGTGATGGTGATAGGGAAGAGAACCAACGGCCAGCGTTGATGCATTCTCTTTCCTCCATCGTAAGAATGGGTTCGTCCATAGTCTGTCTTTTGAGTGACTGGGTTGCAAAAATTTGTCGCCTGAGGGACCCTGTCTTACTCGTAGCGAGGTTTTTCTTTGTTTAAAAAGGCTGAAATACCAATGCCTGCGTTGACATGGTGCAAATTCTTCACGAAATGATCGCGCTCCAAAGCCAATTGGTGATGAAAGGAAGCGGCATCTGCTTCATTGATCAGCTCCTTGATGCTGGTCAAGGCATTGTGGGCCTTTTGATTTAACTGGCTTGCAAGGGTAAGGGCTGTGCCCAGCGCTTGCCCAGGTTCACACAATCTGTTGACCACACCCAACTGATGAAGTCTTTCTGCATGCATGCGCTCGCCTAGCATCAACAATTCGGTGGCCAATTGGCGCGGCACACTGCGAGATAAACTCCAAGTGCCGCCGCCATCAGGTGATAGCGCAATGTTGCTGTAAGCCATGACAAACACACTGTTTCTTGCTGCCACAATCATGTCGCAGGCCAAAGCCAAAGAAAATCCTGCGCCTGCTGCCGGGCCCTCAACCGCTGCAATGACGGGCTTTGGAAAAGTTCGAATGGCCTCTATCCAGTTGTGCAGGCCTTCGATGCTTTGAGCTTGGTGCTCCGGTGGTTGTTGGCGGTTGGTGTTCAGTCTTTGTAAGTTGCCGCCAGCACTGAACAAGGCCCCCTCGCCCGTAATGACCACGCTTTTTACTTCAGGGCTTGACTCGGCCACGCTCAGTGCCTCGACGCCTGCCGCATACATTTCTGGGCCAAGCGCATTCTTGTGTTCGGGATTGCTCAAGGTGAGAATGAGGGTGGCACCTTCGCTGGTGCTGAGCAGTTGAGCTGACATGATTTAGTCCTCGGTATGAAGTAAGGACAAGCCAATGGCGCCTCGGCGCCGTAACCATGGGCTTGGGCGATACCTTGGATCGCCGTAGACGGTTTGCAAATTGAACAGCACTTCCAAAACATTGGTAGGGCCTAATTTGTCACCCAGTGCAAGTGGGCCCAAGGGGTAGCCAAGGCCCAAAGTGACGGCAATGTCCAAATCTTGCGGTGTGCAAACACCTTGTTGGCACATGTCAGAAGCAATGTTCACGATGTTGGCCACAACGCGTTGGGTGATGAAGCCGCCGCTGTCACGCACCACGCTGACAGCTTTCCCATCTTTGGCAAACAGGGCATGTGCTGCATCGCGCATGTCAGATCGGGTGGCAGGGTTGGTGGCCAATACGCGTCGCTTGGTGGCTGCATCGTCAAACAGCATGTCAATGCCAATGGTCCGCGCTGGGTCCAGGCGTTCCACCACGGCCACGGTGGTGACATCAAAGCCTAATGGCGCAACAAGGGTGAGAGCGTGCGGGGAAGGTGAGGCGCCCGTTTCAAGGGTGGCGCCCAAATCTTTGAGGAGCTGTAAAAGTTCGAGGCGTCTTGTGGCACGAGGAGAGACCCAAACAGGCGGAAACTCTTTAACTTGTGGCACGGCGGGTTCTGGGGCCACAACTGCTTTACCGTCTGTGTATTTGTAGAAACCTTCACCCACTTTTTTGCCCACCACGCCCCCTGCTAAACGCTGGGCTGTGATGACGCTAGGGCGGTAGCGAGGCTCTTGGTAATACTGGTTATAGATTGATTCCATAACAGGATGTGACACATCCAAAGCCGTCAAATCGAAGAGCTCGAAGGGGCCCAATTTGAAACCAACTTGGTCTCTTAAAATTCGATCAATGGTGGCGAAATCTGCCACGCCTTCAGACACGATGCGCAAAGCTTCAGTGCCGTAGCCGCGGCCTGCATGGTTGACAATAAAGCCTGGTGTGTCGTGTGCTTGAACAGCTGTGTGACCCATTTGTTTGGCAAACTCAGTCAGCCGAATGCACACTTCAGGATTGGTTTTGAGGCCTGCAATGACTTCCACCACTTTCATCAATGGCACAGGATTGAAAAAGTGATATCCCGCAAATTGGGCGGGTCGCTTCAGGGCTGCAGCGATGGCCGTGACGGAAAGTGAGGAGGTGTTAGTGACCAACACTGTGGTCTCGGGCACCAGGTTCTCTAGTTCAACAAACAAGCTTTTTTTAATGTCGAGTCTTTCAACAATGGCCTCGACAATTAGCTCGCAATCTTTCAAATCTTGCAAGCTGCTTGCTGTTTTCAAATTTGTTTTGTAATTGGCAACAGTGCCTGCTTCAAGACGGCCTTTAACGACAAGTGAGTCCCATACTTGGTACACGGCCTCTTTGGCTTTAAGCGAGGCTTCTGCTTGGGTGTCATAGAGGAAAACAAGACTTCCCGCTTGCGCTGCAATTTGGGCAATGCCTCGTCCCATGGCACCTGCGCCAATGACGGCGACTTTGTTGAATGCAATGTTCATGATCTGAATGCGATTTGATTTAAATGTTCAAGCAGACAAAGTCTACTTGTGGCTTCTTAGCGACGAACTTGCAAAGCGCCAGGGTTGACGATGTTGGTGGGCGTGCCTTTGATGAAATTGACCACGTTGTCAAATGCGGCACCGAAGTACAACTCGTAGCTGTCCTTTTCCACATAACCAATGTGAGGCGTACAAATGCAGTTTTCCAATCGCAACAGCGCATGCCCCTGCAAAATGGGTTCGTGTTCAAACACATCGATGGCTGCTAAACCAGGCCGCCCCCGATTGAGCGCACTGATCAGGGCGTCGGGTTCAATCAGTTCGGCGCGGGATGTGTTCACAATCATGGCGGTGGTTTTCATGCGCGACAGATCTTCCAAGGTCACAATGCCTCGGGTTACATCGTTAAGCCTAAGGTGCAATGAAAGCACATCGCTTGTCTCAAAAAGTGCTTCGCGTGTGGTGGCAGGTATATGGCCGTCGCTTGCCGCTTTTTCGCGCGAAGCTTCACTGCCCCAAACAACGACTTGCATGCCGAAAGCTTTGGCGTAGCCCGCAACCAATTGGCCAATTTTTCCGTAACCCCAAATGCCCAATGTTTTGCCTCGAAGCACAGTGCCCAAACCAAAATTGGTTGGCATGGAAGCACTTTTTAAACCAGACTGCTGCCAAGCGCCGTGTTTGAGATTGCCGATGTATTGGGGAACTCGGCGGGCCGCCGCCATGATCAATGCCCAAGTTAATTCGGCCGGTGCATACGGCGATCCAGTGCCTTGCGCAACGGCAATGCCACGCGCAGAACAAGCCTCTAAATCAATGTGGGAACCCGCAGCGCCTGTTTGGGAAATGAGCTTGAGGCGTGGCAGTTTTTCAAGCAATTGCCGGTTGAGGTGGGTGCGTTCGCGAATGAGGACCAAGATGTCGGCGTCTTTAAGGCGAACAGACAACTGCCCCAAACCTTTGACTGTGTTGGTGTAGACCTTGGCGTTGTAGGCGTCGAGTTTGGCGGCGCAATCTAGTTTTCGGACGACATCTTGGTAGTCGTCAAGGATCACAATATTCATAGGCACTATTGTGCCTTGCCTAGAGGCCCCGATAAGGGAGGCGGATGAAATTTAGCCCTCAAGGGCCTCGAAAATCAGTGGGTGAGGGTGGGCTTTTTCTGGGCTTCAAGTGCGACCAGCCTGTCAAGTTCTGCGCAGACATCGGACATGCGGCCTGAAATGACCATGCGACCTGCGCAATGGGGTGTTTCGCCTTGTTCAGAGACACGAAGAACTCTTAAGGCACGTTGTTTGGCAAGCGTGTGGGTCTTGGGTGAGTTGGCAATGGAGGGTGTCTGAGCAAAAGGAGCAGTCTCCTCAAGTTGAGCTGCTGCACTCATGAATTTTTGAATGCCGTTGTAAATGCTAGAAATACCGAAAAGAGCGATGGTCATGGGTAGCCTTTTGAATGGAGTGAGTTGGGTTACATCAAGAGCGTGTTGCGAATGAGGCCGACCGCTAAGCCTTCGATGTCGAAGGGCTCGTCTGGGTTGACCAAAATAATGGGGTAGTCGGGGTTTTCTGGAAGAAGTTCAATGCGGTCTGCTTGACGGCGCAAGCGTTTGACGGTGACTTCATCGCCGAGGCGGGCCACCACAATTTGGCCATTGCGAACTTCTTTGGTGGCTTTGACGGCCAGCAAGTCGCCATCCATGATGCCTGCGTCTCGCATGGACATGCCGCGCACGCGAAGCAAGTAGTCGGGTTGTTCTTGGAAAAGGTGGCTTTCGACGTGGTAGGTGCGGTCGACATGTTCTTGGGCCAAAATAGGGGAGCCAGCTGCCACGCGGCCTATGAGTGGCAATGCCAATTGGGCAAAACCAGGCAGCGGCATGCTGAAAAGGTCTGTGGATTGGCGCGTGTTGTTGCGGGACGAGCCTTTGAGTCGAATGCCTCTGGATGTGCCGCTGACCAAATCGATGGCGCCTTTTCGGGCCAGGGCTTGAAGGTGTTCTTCTGCAGCGTTGGCCGATTTGAAGCCTAAGACTTGGGCAATTTCGGCTCGGGTAGGCGGTGCGCCCGTTTCGGCAATGGTTTTTTGGATAAGTTCCAAAATTTCTTGCTGTCTAGCTGTGAGCTTAGGTTGATCGTGCATGATGCAGTCCTTTGAAGGTGTCTGAAGCCAAATAACTGTGTTCTTATCCAGTTACTGTATTTTTAACCAGTCTTTTAAGAAATGCAAGCAAATAATCAAAAAATTGTTGTTTTAGGCACAGGAGGCACCATTGCAGGTGAATCTGATTCAGCCGATGAGGGCCTGACTTACAAGGCCGCGCAGCGCGGCATTGGTGAGTTGTTGAAGTCTGTCGGCAGCATCCCATTGCCGTGGCCACAAGTCTTGGCGGCCTGCCAATTTGAGGCTGAACAAGTGGCGCAATTGGACAGCAAGGACATGGACTTTGAAACATGGACTCATCTGGCAAAGCGTTGTGATCATTGGTTAGCCCAAGACGACGTGGTTGCGATTGTGGTGACGCATGGCACGGACACCTTAGAAGAAACGGCTTATTTTTTATCTCAGGTCATCAAGCATGCAAAGCCCATTGTCTTGACGTGTGCCATGCGGCCGGCCAATTTCAAAGATGCAGACGGCCCGCAAAACTTAAGAGATGCCCTGGTGGTTGCGGCCACCACCAAGGGGCCAGGTGTTTGGCTTGTGGCTGCAGGAGAAATTCACCACAGTCAGTTTGTTCAAAAAGTACATCCGACAAGATTGAATGCTTTTGATTCAGGTGAAACGGGTGCTGCAGGCAGTGTGCAAAAAGACACTGTTCAGTGGTTTGAAAACTTCCCCCAACCCTTGCCAAACCTAAGATGGCATGTATCTCAGCTTCCTGTGGCCGCGCAATGGCCATGGGTAGAGATCGTCATGAACTATGTCAACGCAAGCCACCAACATGTGGATGCTTTGGTCAACGCCGGCGTTCAAGGTTTGGTCATAGCTGGAACGGGCAATGGCTCCGTCAGTTCAAAAATGAAGGAAAGTTTAGTTCGGGCCCAAATGGCAAAGGTTCAGATTCGATTAAGCAGTCGATGCAACCAGGGTGCTGTGGTTCCTACCAGCAGCCATGTGTTTGATGCGCACGAGGCTTTAAGCCCTGCTAAAACCAGAGTGGCCTTGCTGCTGGACATCATGTCCGAGCGGCAAAGCCACTGTGCTTAGTTCATGACCAGCCACAGCCTAAGTAGCTTGGGCCTGCAGTTGTGAATGCGTTATTTTGTTGAACCAAAAGCGTGCAGAGCACGCTGGGTAATTTCCTCGACTGAGCCCATGCCGCTGATGGCACGGTACTGGGGAGCAGCTTGTGGTTCACGTTTCGCCCACTCAGAGTAGTAAGCCACTAGAGGCCGTGTTTGTTGGCTGTAGACATCCAAACGTTTTTTCACAGTTTCTTCTTTGTCGTCTTCGCGTTGCACCAAGGGCTCACCGGTGACGTCGTCTTTGCCTTCAGTTTTTGGTGGATTGAATTTGACGTGATAAGTGCGGCCAGAAGCAGGGTGTGAGCGGCGGCCACTCATGCGTTCAATGATGGCCTCGAAGGGCACGTCAATTTCAAGAACATAGTCCAATTTCACGCCAGCGGCTTTCATGGCATCAGCCTGAGGAAGGGTGCGTGGAAAGCCATCAAACAGGAAGCCATTGGCGCAATCGGCTTGGACAATACGTTCTTTTACGAGGTTGATGATGAGGTCATCGCTGACCAAGCCACCTGACTCCATGACGGCCTTGGCTTGCAAGCCAAGCGGGGTTCCGGCTTTGACAGCAGCGCGCAACATATCGCCAGTAGAAATTTGAGGAATGGCGTACTTGTTGCAAATGAATGCGGCCTGCGTTCCCTTACCAGCACCTGGTGCACCTAAAAGAATGAGTCTCATGAAAGTCCCGAATAGTTGTTGAATCTTTCGCCACGGCTTGGATGGCTTTCGTTAGAGAATATCATGGTACGCCAGTCTTTACCTGCCGAATCCAAGGCGCAGTGATCAGGGTTTGTTCAGAGCCCTGACCCTCTCTAAATCTTCAGGGGTATCGACACCGGGGCCAGGCACATCGGGGGTGATGTGAACCGCTATTTTGTGCCCGTGCCACAAGGCCCGCAATTGCTCCAAGGCTTCACCCGTTTCGATGGGTGCAGCTTGCAATGTTGGAAAGCTTTGCAAAAACCCTACGCGGTACGCGTAAATGCCAATATGCCGAAGGGGGGCAGGTTGTGGCAGGGTTTGAATGCCTTTCGCAAAACCATCTCGCCACCAAGGGATGGGTGCGCGGCTGAAATAGAGCGCCAATTGAGTTTGGTCGATGACCACTTTGACCACATTGGGATTGGTGAACTCGGCTAGCTCGTGAATTTCGTGGGCTGCCGTACTCATGCTGGCGGAGGGGCGCTGAACGAGTAATTCTGCCACCTGATTGATAAGTTCCGGATTGATAAGAGGCTCATCGCCTTGAACATTGACCACCACATCATGAGGTTTCAAACCCAACAGCGCACTGGCTTCAGCAAGCCGATCACTGCCGCTTGGATGGTCGACTTGGGTGAGCATGGCGCGAACCCCATGGGCTTGGCAGGCCTGAACAATTTCAATGCTGTCAGCAGCAACCACCACTTGGGAAGCATTGGAAAGTGCAGCCCTTTGCGCAACTCGAACCACCATGGGCAAGCCATGGATGTCTGCCAAGGGTTTATTGGGAAGTCGCGTGGATGCCAAGCGAGCAGGAACAATGACTGTATAGGCTTGCGACATGTGTCACTTCAGGAGAAATTAGACCAAGGGCGTGCGCGGTTTGAGTTGCTCTAACTCTTCGTCACTCAGTGTGCGGGCTTCATTTTCTAGCAAGATGGGAATGCCATTGCGGATGGGGTAAGCAAGCCGAGCACTGCGAGACCAGAGCTCTTGCAGTTCGCGCTGCAAATCTAGGGGGCCTTTGGTGACAGGGCAAACCAACAGTTCTAGTAATTTCGTGTCCATGGCTCAATGATACCTGTGACGGCTTTGAAAGAGTTGATCGAATGCTTCCCAAAATGATGGCTCTGGTTCAAACACCAAAGGCATTGCAAGCGCTTGCGGAAACCTAGCCCACAATTTAACGGCATCTTTTTCAGTGCAAAGAAGCGGCAATTCGGGATGAGACGGTTGCCATGTCTGAAAATGATCGTGATCGGGCAGATCCGTTGAATGGCGAATTTGAAATTGCCCTTGCTTCAACATGGCCAAAAAGGCTTCTGGTTTGGCGATGCCCGATACAACTTCGACGGGATTTAATTTCAAGTCTGCTACGGGTACTTGTTGGCCATCAGATGTCAAAGCAAATGAGCTGAGTTCACGGATAGATTCAAAACCTTCAGGCAATGTTCTCTGATGTGTGTGTAAAAGCAAATCGACTTGTCGGGGCCAGGGTTCTCGCAAGGGCCCGGCTGGCAGCAAATGACCATTGCCTAAACCTGTTGCATCCATGACGCAAATTTCGATGTCACGTTGCAGTGCAATGTGTTGGAGTCCGTCGTCACACACCAAAACATTGATGGAGGGGAACTGATTGAGAAGTTGCCTTGCCGCCGCAACGCGCTGCGTGCCTACAACCACAGGCACATTGCATTTTTGAAAAATCATCAGCGGTTCATCGCCTACATCAGTGGCCAAACTCTGCGCATTCACAATTTGCAACGATGTGTTTGCTCTGCCGTATCCGCGAGATACCACGCCTACCTGCAAGCCTTGCTTCACAAGACGCTGAACAAGGGCCATGGTGAGAGGTGTTTTGCCGCCACCACCCACCACAACATTGCCCACCACAATGACCGTGGCATTGACGCGATGCTGTTCTATCCAACCCAATCGGATGGCCCCTTGCCTTAAGCGCCATGCAATTTTGTAAGTGACTTCTAAAGGCCAAAGTAAATAAGTGATGGCATTGCGGTTGCGCCAATACTTAGGAAGTTGTTGCAGCCACTGGACCATGATGGCTTGTTTAAGGCTTGTTGGCTTGCGATGAATTTTGAGTTGCAAAGGCTATTTTGACAACACCATTCATTCGGGCAGCCTCCAGCACATTGACCACAGATTGGTGGCTTGCTGATGCGTCGGCTTTGATGATCAGTGCTGCATCCGTTTTGCGCAGTCCAGCCAAGGCCGCGCTAAGGTCTTGCAAAGTACGTCCTTCAATTTTGGCGCCGTTGACGGCATATGTGCCTTGCGAACTGACAACCACCACCCAAGACGGCGTGGCATCTGTTGAGCCCTGGGCATTGGCGGAAGGTAAGCTGACATTCATCTCATTGAACCGCGACCACGTGGTGGTGAGCATTAAGAAAATGAGAACAACCAAAAGCACATCAATGAAGGGAATCAAATTGATGTCGGGTTCAATGGCCGTGCTCTTTTTAAATTTCAAAATGAACTCATTCGAAGTTTGATTTACTCACGCATGGCTGCCAAATGTCTGGCAAACCGTTCAGAAGCCCATTCCATTTGCAAAACCAAACGGTCTACTTTGGACTTGAAGAAACGCCACGCCATGAGGCATGGAATTGCAACTATCAGGCCGAGTGCCGTGTTGTAGAGCGCTATTGAAATGCCATGCGCCAACTCTGCAGGTTGTTGTTGACCAGGCGTTTGTAACCCAAAGATTTCAATCATGCCAACGACTGTGCCCAACAAACCCAACAAAGGAGAGGCAGAAGCCAATGTGGCCAAGGCGGTGAGATAGCGCTCTAAACCTTGCGCTGCCATGCGACCTTCCATTTCCATGCTTTCGCGAACATCTTGGTGGCTGGCATTCGGGTTGAGAGAAAGTGTTTGTAAGCCGCTTGCAAACACTGGACCAACAGCACCCATTTTGGCAATTTCTTGGATGCTCGAGTCGCTAGGGAAACCCTGTTGCGTACTGTCGATGGCGCGTTGCAAAGCCTGCTCAGGCAAGACCTTGTTGGTTTGCAAGGCATAGAGGCGCTCCAAAATGATGGCGAGCGCAAAGATAGAGCACGCAATGAGAGGCCATATAGGCCAGCCTGCTGCTTGTATGATGCTGTACAAAATCAATCTTTCTACTTCTGGTTTCAGTTTTGATTATGGCCGATCAAATTGTTCTTCATTTCTGTGGATAACTTTGTGAAGAACATGGCTGTCGCAGGCTCGCAAACCGCATGAATGCTGGATTTTATTCTGGCGCTCATTTTTTATACAGTAAATTTTTTAATTAAATCAATGGCTTACACATCACCATGCCTGTTGGGCCTGCACAGTAGCGGCGCAATGCAAGTAAATTGCAAGCTGTGGACTGTTTGATCAAGAAAATACTGGCTTTTGTAACTGATATGGCCTTGAACACCGCGAAAAATAAGGTTTTTTCATGATGCGATTAGATTCTGCGCCCCGTGTTTGGTCAGTTGGGGCACTTTGCCTTGCAATTGCTGACACATTGAATGCGAGGTTCAACCCTGTTGCGGTCAAGGGAGAGATATCTGGCTTCTCTAGGGCGGCCAGCGGTCACTGCTATTTCAATCTGAAGGACGATAGCGGGCAAATACGCTGTGCCATGTTCAAAAGGGCCGCCAGTGCTTTAGGTTTCATGCCGAAAGATGGCGAAATGGTGGAGCTTAGAGGCAAGCTGGGGGTGTATGAAGCTCGGGGAGATTTGCAGTTGGTTGTGGAAACCATGCAAAGAGCGGGTCAGGGTGATTTGTTTGCGCAGTTTTTAAAACTCAAAGCCAACTTGGAAGCCGAGGGCCTGTTTGATGCTTCGCGCAAACGAGATATTCCCGCCCAACCACGAGCCATTGGTGTGATTACCTCACTGGGCGCAGCAGCTTTGCATGACGTGGTGAGCGCATTGCAAAGGCGTGTGCCTCATATTCCTGTCATAGTGGGGCCAGCTTCTGTACAAGGTATCAACGCGCCTTCAGAGTTGCTTCAAAGCTTGAAAAAGCTGGTCAGTTGGCAGGGGTCTTTTTCCACGCAGCCCTTGTCGATCGATGTCATCTTGATGGTTCGCGGTGGTGGTTCTATGGAAGATTTGTGGGCCTTCAATGATGAAGCCTTGGTCAGGGCTGTGGCATCTTGTCCCATTCCCATTATTTCAGGCGTCGGCCACGAAACCGACTTCACTTTGACAGACTTTGTGGCCGACTTGCGAGCGCCTACGCCAACAGCTGCAGCCGAATTGGTCGCAACCGAAGGCGCTCAGCTTCTGGCCGATTGCCAGCTTCTGCAAAACGCACTTGCTGATGCGCTGAACACCAGCCTAGACCGCTTGAGCCAAAGGCTAGACTGGATTGCCAATCGGCTTGGGCGGCCATCGAGCCGTTTGAAGGTCCAAACTGCGCAATTGATGCGCATGCACCAGTCGCTTCAATACGGATTTAAATCTCAGGTACAAGCTCAAAAGCAAATGCTTTCTAGACATTCAGAACATTTACCAAGGCTTCTTCAGCAAAATCTTCAGTTGCACCATCAGCGCAACTTGAACATGGGCACCCGATTGGGGCTGCTAGATCCGCACTTGGTTTTGGAGCGCGGTTATGCCTGGCTGACCGATGACAAGGGCCGAGCCCTCACGCATGCCAGTGACTTTCAAGCAAACCAATCCGTCACGGCCAGCTTGGCCGATGGGCAGGTGAATCTGCAAGTCAAATAGCGCTTTGACCAGAGGGCCCCATGTCAACCCCAGACATGCTGTGCCTATTGCATGGAATTCACAGACAAGCAAAGCCGATCGACCTACAATAGCCGATTAGATTTTTACTGCACTTTAACGAGGAACTCATGGAACACACCCTGCCAGCATTGCCCTATGCCATTGACGCATTGGCACCCAACTACAGCCAAGAAACTTTGGAATTTCACCACGGCAAGCACCACAATGCTTACGTTGTGAATTTGAACAATTTACAAAAAGGCACTGAGTTCGAATCAATGTCTTTGGAAGAAATCATCAAGAAATCCAGCGGTGGCATTTACAACAACTCTGCTCAAATCTGGAACCACACCTTCTTCTGGAATTGCATGAAGCCAAACGGCGGTGGCGAGCCCACAGGTGCTTTGGCTGCAGCCATCAATGCCAAATTTGGCTCTTACGCTGCTTTCAAAGAAGCCTTTGTGAAAAGCGCTGTGGGCAACTTTGGTTCAGGTTGGACTTGGTTGGTCAAGAAGGCTGACGGCAGCGTTGACATCGTTAACATGGGCGCCGCAGGCACACCTTTGACAACGGGCGACAAAGCCCTTTTAACTGTAGACGTATGGGAGCACGCCTACTACATCGACTACCGCAACATGCGCCCCAAGTTTGTTGAGACATTCTTGGACAAATTGGTCAATTGGTCTTTTGCAGAAGCCAATTTTGCTTAATTGAATTCGAGGCGGAATCAGTTGTTTCTGATACCGCCTCACCACAAAAAAAGCCCAGCGCAGTGCCCTGGGCTTTTTTGTTGAAAAAACCAGATCATCTAATCATCATGCCGCCATCGGCCACAATGGTTTGACCCGTGATGTACTTGCCGGCGGCGCTGGCCAATAGAACCGCAATACCGCCAATGTCATCTGGCTCGCCAATTCGGCGCAAGGGTGTTTCATTTTCGACCATGCCCGCTTTGACAGGATCGTCCGTGAGGGCCTTGGCAAAGGCTGTACGAATGAGGCCGGGTGCGATGCAATTGACGCGGATGTTGTCGGGACCCCATTCAACCGCCAAGTTCCGTGCCAATTGCATGTCGGCGGCTTTGGAAATGTTGTACGCGCCTATGACCGCTGAGCCATGTAAGCCGCCCACCGATGAGACCAACACAATGGCGCCATCCTTTTTAGCTTTCATGTCCGGATAGACCATGGTGCAAAGCCACGAGCTAGACAAGACGTTGTTGTGCATGACCTTGTTGAAGATTTCATCGCTCATGCCCGTGGTGGGGCCGTAGTAAGGGTTGCTGGCAGCATTGCAAACCAAAATATCAATGGGGCCCCAAGCATCGCGGGTTTTTTGCACCAAGTTCTGCAGTTGTTCTTTGATGGCAATGCTGGCGCTGATGGCCATGGCCGTGCCGCCTTCCGCTTGAATTTCCTGGACCACGGCCTCACAGGCTTCTTGCTTTCGGCTTGAGATCACGACCTTGGCGCCGGCGCGAGCCAATTGAAAGGCGATAGATCGGCCTATGCCTCGACTTGCGCCTGTGACAATGGCCACTTTGTTGTGTAAGTTGAACAGCTTCATGGGTCTCCTTGGTGGATGGGCTTGATTTTTTAAAAAAAGTAGTTTGCCTGTAAGAATCCATTTGAACTGTCGTGCGTGTGTCAGCGAGAATAGGGCATGGATCGAATTCAAACCGTTGTTTTAGGGGCCGGCGTGGTTGGCTTGGCCGTGGCACGTCAGTTGGCACTGGAAGGCCGTGAGGTGTTGCTCTTGGAGGCGGCAGACGCTTTTGGAACAGGCACTAGCTCTCGCAACAGCGAAGTCATTCACGCAGGCATTTATTACCCAGCGGGTTCTTTGAAAGCCAAGCTTTGCGTCCAAGGCCGAAAATTGCTGTACGGCTATTGCCAAGAGCGCCACATACCCCACAAACAGTGCGGTAAATTGATCGTGGCCACCTCTGCATCCCAAGTTGCCCAATTGGCTTCCATTCAAGCCAAGGCCGATGCCAATGGCGTTTTGGGTGCCGATCAATTGAGCTTGTTGACGGCAACCCAAGCCCAGGCCATGGAGCCCTCCTTGCAATGTGAGGCCGCGTTGTGGTCTCCTGGCACAGGCATTATTGACAGTCATGCCTTGATGCTGAGTTACTTGGGCGATTTTGAAAATGCAGGCGGCATGTTGGCGCTCAATTCTCAATTTTTGTCAGCCCAGGTTGTGCACGAGGCGGGGCAAACGCAGTTCATCGTTCGCACTGCGGATGGCACTGAACTTTTAGCCGACCAAGTGATTAATTCAACAGGCCTGATAGCCCCCCAGGTAGCGCGTCAGTTTGCGGGATCCAATTTGGCGCAACTGCCACTGGCTTATTACGCCAAGGGCAACTACTTCAGCCTCACGGGAAGATCGCCCTTTTCAAGATTGATTTACCCGGTTCCTGAGGCGGCAGGTTTGGGGGTGCACTTAACTTTGGACATGGCAGGCCAAGCCAAGTTTGGACCCGACGTGGAGTGGGTCGAATCGCCCGATGATTTGGATGTCAACCCCAGCCGAGGTGATGCTTTTTATGCCGAGGTTCGCAAATATTGGCCAGGCCTCAAAGATGGCGCTCTGATGCCTTCTTATGCTGGCATTCGTCCCAAAATCAATGCGCCCCATGAGAAGGCTGCCGACTTTTGCATCATGGGGCCAGAGTCCCATGGCGTGCCGGGTTTGGTTCACTTGCTGGGCATTGAGTCTCCGGGTCTGACCAGTTCCTTGGCCATTGCCAATGAAGTTTCGCAGGCCTTGAAACACTGAGCTTGACCAGCTCTTAATTGTGAGAGATCTGCTTCAGGGCTTTGGCCACTTCATGAACCAATGCGGGTCCTTTGTAAATAAGGCCTGTGTAAATTTGCACGACATCAGCGCCCGCTTCAATTTTGCTGACGGCATCGTAGCCACTCAAAATGCCGCCCACGCCAATGATGGGAAACTGTGTGCCTAGGTGCTGACGCAACAAGCGAATGACGCGGTTGCTTCCTGCCAAAACAGGCGAGCCCGACAAGCCACCTGCTTCATCACAGTGCGGCATGCCTTTCACAGCATCTCTAGACAAAGTGGTGTTGGTTGCAATCACGCCATCCATTTGGTGTTTGACAAGACTTTGGGCAATGACGGCCACCTGCGCATCGTCTAAGTCGGGGGCTATTTTGAGAAAGACAGGCACGCGTTTTTGATGGGTGTCTGCTAAGGCCATTTTGCGTTCGTTCAAGGCTGACAAGAGTTGATCCAGCGCTTCATCGGTTTGCAAGGAGCGCAGGTTTTTGGTGTTGGGGCTTGAGATGTTCACTGTCACATAATCGGCATGCTCGTACACACCACTCAATCCAATGAGATAGTCGTCGGTGGCTCGCTCAATGGGGGTGCTTGCATTCTTGCCAATGTTCAAGCCCAGCAATCGACCTTGACTTCTGAACTTAGACTTTTTCACATTGGCCACAAACGCTTCTAGCCCTTGGTTGTTAAAACCCAGTCGGTTGATCAAAGCCTTGGCTTCGGGCAGTCTGAACATGCGGGGTTTCTCGTTACCGGGTTGCGGCAAAGGCGTGACTGTGCCCACCTCAACAAAACCAAAGCCCATGGCACCCAGACCATCAATGCACCTTGCATTTTTATCAAGTCCTGCCGCCATGCCAACGCGATTGGGAAAAGTCAGGCCAGCCAATTGAATGGGGTCGGCAATCCAAGGCTGTCGGTAGGCCCTGTCCAGAAATGTATTCTGCGTTTGTGCCAACTGATTCAAGGTGAGATCGTGGGCAGTCTCAGGATCTAAGTTGAATAAAAAGGTGCGCGCCAGTGGGTAAAGGTTCAGGGACATTGGATAATCTCATTCAATTCAAGCATTGTCTCAAATAAACCCTATGAATCAAGACGAACTCAAAGCCCTGGTCGGTCAGGCTGCGCTTCAATATGTCGTGCCCGACCAAATTGTGGGCGTTGGCACAGGCTCTACTGTGAATAAATTCATCGAGGCATTGGCTTCGATGAAAGATCAAATCAAAGGGGCCGTGTCCAGTTCTGAAGCTTCCACAGCGCGTTTAAAGGCCTTGGGCATTCACGTTTTGGACTGCAATGAGGTGGTCGAGTTGGCTGTCTACATTGATGGCGCCGATGAAATCAATGGCCAAGGTCATATGGTGAAGGGCGGCGGCGCGGCGCTCACGCGTGAAAAAATTGTTGCGGCGCAGTCTAAGGTATTTGTTTGCATTGCCGACGAATCTAAACTGGTTTCAGTGTTGGGCGCTTTTCCTCTGCCTGTAGAGGTCATCCCCATGTCCAGCGCTCGCATCATCGCGCAGTTTGCAAGCATGGGAGGGCAAGCTCAAGTGCGCACGAAGGACGGACAGGCATTGGTCACAGACAATGGACAACACATCTTGGATGTGAAGGGCCTGCAAATCACGGATCCTGTGGCTTTTGAAGCCGAAGTAAGCCAATGGCCTGGGGTGGTCACTGTGGGCGTTTTTGCATACCAAAAAGCCCACGTTTGTTTGTTGGGTACTTCAGCGGGCGTGAAGACGCTGAAGTTTTAAGTCATCCTTTGGCGGCCATGCCTTGGTGCCTAAGCAAGGCATTGATGGAGGGCTCACGACCTCTAAAAGCAATGAATGATTCCAAAGCAGGGCGACTACCACCGGCCTCCAAAATAGCCTGTCTGTAGCGTCTCCCTGTTTCTAGGCTGGGGGAGCCATCTGACTGAGCGGTTTCTTCAAAGGCAGCGTAGGCATCGGCAGACAAGACTTCAGCCCACTTGTAGCTGTAATAACCCGCGGCATAGCCGCCTGCAAAGATGTGGCTGAAGGTGTGTGCCCAGCGGTTGAAGGCAGGGGCCTGAATGACGGCAACTTCAGCCCGGACTTTTTCCAAAACGGTCATGAATGTTTCTGCGGGCTTGTGTTCACTGTGCAGCAACATGTCAAGCAAAGCCAGCTCAATTTGCCGCAGTGTTTGCAAGCCGCTTTGGAAGTTTTTGGCAGCCACCATTTTGTCAAACAATTCGCGCGGCAAGGGTGCGCCTGTTGTGACATGAGAGGTCATGTGCTTTAACACAGACCACTCCCAACAAAAGTTTTCCATGAATTGGCTGGGTAACTCAACGGCATCCCATTCCACACCACTGATACCCGACACATCGCGCTCATTCACTTGTGTCAGCATGTGATGCAGGCCATGTCCAAATTCATGGAACAGGGTAATGACATCGTCGTGCGTCAGCAAGGCGGGGTTGCCATCGACACCCTCTGCAAAGTTGCAGACCAAGTGGGCCACTGGGGTTTGCAGTTGCCCGTTGTCTGGTCTTAGCCAACGTGCGCGAACATCGTCCATCCATGCGCCACCGCGCTTGCCAGCACGCGCGGGTTGATCAAGGTAGAACTGACCCACCAATTGGCCATTTCTTTCGATGCGATAGAAACTGACAGCCGGATGCCACACAGGGGCTTTGTCTGCGTGGATGCTGACTTCAAACAAGGTTTCAATGATCTTGAACAGGCCCTGCAAAACTTTAGGCGCTGTGAAATATTGCTTCACTTCTTGTTCGCTGAAGCTGTATCGGGCTTCTTTCAGTTTTTCGCCAATGTAGGGCCAATCCCAAGCTTGTGGATTCTGTAAATTCAAATGTTCGCTGGCGAATTGCCGCATGTCTGCCAAGTCTTTTTCAGCAAACGGGCGGGCTCTTTGAGACAAATCTCGAAGGAAAGAAATGACTTTGGCAGGCGAGTCAGCCATCTTGGTGGCCACTGAAACTTCAGCATAATTTTGATAGCCCAGTATCAGTGCTTCTTCTTGGCGAAGCTGCAATATTTCTTGGATCAGTTCGCTGTTGTCTAGGCTTGCAAATTCGGCATCGGTTTGATCGGAAGCACGCGTGACGTAGGCCCGGTAAAGTTTTTGTCTTAAATCACTGCTCGTTGCAAACTGCATCACAGGCAAGTAGCAGGGCATTTTCAAACTGAGTTTGTAGCCTTCTTTACCGTCTTTCTCGGCAGCTGTGCGCGCTGCCTGTATGACGTCCTGTGGCACACCTGCCAGATCTGCTTCTGAGACAAAAAGTGAAAACCGATCTGTTGCATCCAAAGCGTTCTCGCTGAATTTCTGACTCAGCTCGGCCATTCGTTCTTGAATAGCGGAATAACGTGTTTTGGCTTCGCCTTGAAGATCAGCGCCACCAAGCACAAAGTTGCGAAGTGCATTTTTCAAAGCCTGCTTTTGGGATGCATCGAGTTGCTCTGCATTGACAGCTTTGTATTTGGCATAAAGCCTTTCGTCAGAACCCAATCGCGTCAAGAATTCTGTGACCTTTGGAAGCGCATCGTTGTACGCTGCTCGCAACTCTGGCGTGTCTGCCACATGGTTCAAATGACTGACAGCGCCCCACGACGTGCTTAATTTTTCGATGCAAACATCAAGGACTTTCGAAATGGCATGCCAGTCCGAGGGAAAGTCAGATGCAGTCACAAGCTCTAATGCTTTTGAACTTGAAATCAGCAGCTCATCTAGGGCCTGATTGACGTGCTCAGGTTTGATCTGATCAAACAAGGGCAAGCCACCTGTTTGAAGCAAGGGGTTGGGCAATGAAGTGTTCATGATTCAGGGTCTGATTAAATCTTAAAAAGAAAAGTCGGTGGCTTAAATGCGCTCGGCGGCTTCTAGTGTGTTGATCAACAGCATGGTAATGGTCATAGGGCCAACGCCGCCCGGCACGGGTGTGATGTAGCCCGCCACTTGTTCAACACCGACAAAATCTACATCACCGCAAAGCTTGCCTTCTTCATTGCGGTTCATGCCTACATCTAGCACTACGGCGCCTGGCTTAACCATGTCCGCCGTTAGGATGTTTCGTTTGCCAACGGCCGCCACAATGACATCGGCCTGTAGCGTGATGGCTTTCAAATCTTGGGTTGCGCTGTGACAGATGGTGACAGTGGCATTCTTTTGCAAAAGCATCAAGGCCATGGGCTTGCCAACAATGTTGCTTCGGCCAATCACGACGGCATGCTTGCCTTTCAGTTCATACCCAATGCTCTCCAGCATCTTCATGCAGCCAGAGGGCGTGCATGGCCAAAAACCAGGCATGCCCGTCATCAACGCGCCTGCGCTTGCAATGTGAAAGCCATCGACATCTTTGGCGGGCGATATGGCTTCGATCACTTTTTGTGCATCAATGTGCTCTGGTAAGGGCAGTTGTACCAAGATGCCGTGAATGCTTGTGTCTTGATTAAGTGCTTTGATTCGATTTAGCAATGCAGCCTCTGTCAGGGAGGCAGGATGCTTTTCTAAGATGGAGTGCAGGCCACTGTCTTCGCAGGCCTTCACCTTGTTGCGCACATAGACTTGGCTGGCTGGGTTTTCGCCAACCAAAATAACGGCCAAGCCAGGGGTGATGCCCTTCGCTTTGAGGGCCGTGGTTCGCAGAGTGACTTCTGCTCGCAACTTTTGGGAGAGGGCATTGCCGTCTATTTTTTGGGCTGTCATGGGTTGCTAGGTTTCAAAGTCATTGAAATGATATCTTCAAGTAAAAACGCCCGCGAGTTGGTGTGTCACGGGCGTTCAGAGGGACCTGGTAAAGGCTAAACTGTTTTTAGCTCTTGGGGGCGGTTTGTCCCAAAGCAATTTTCAGCAAATCGGCAACGGTGTTGGCGTTGAGCTTTTCCATGATGTTGGCACGGTGGGCTTCAACGGTTTTGATGCTGATGCCCAGATCGTCGGCAATTTGTTTGTTCAAACGGCCGGCCACGATGCGCTCAAGCACTTGCGCTTCACGGCCTGTAAGTTTGGAGAGCAGGGCATCGCGATTGGCAGCATTTTGGTGATCAGAAAAAGACTCGCGAGCGCTGTCTAGCATGCGCTCAACCAAGTTGACCAAATCATCTTCCTTGAAGGGCTTCTGGATAAAGTCCATAGCGCCTTTTTTCATGGTGTCAACGGCCATAGGCACATCACCGTGGCCAGTGATGAAGACAATAGGAAGAGGTGAGCGGCGCTCAACCAATTTGTCCTGAAGTTCTAGGCCTGTCATACCGCCCATCCGGATATCGACGATCAGGCAAGCCACCTCACGAGGGTCGTAACGGCTGAGAAATGACTCTGCTGAGTCAAAACACCTGACGCGGTAATCTTTGCCCTCTAAGAGCCACTGCAGAGAGTCGCGAACTGCTTCATCGTCATCGACAACATAAACAGTTCCTTTTTTGGGTATCAAACTCATGGTGGTTCCCAGTTTTACTTGCTAATTCAATGTTTCAGTTGGCCGTCACAGGTATCCAGAAGGAGAAGCAACAACCAACAACTTCGTCGGCATTGTAGAGGTTCTCAGCCGTGATTCTGCCCAAGTGCGATTCGACAATCGTTCGGCACAGGTTGAGTCCAATGCCCATGCCCTCGTCTTTGGTGGAAAAGAAAGCCTCGTAAAGGCGTTCCATGACCTGTGGTGGCAAGCCTTTTCCAGTGTCACTGACCGAGAAATGGACAATATTTTGCGTGTCCAAGATCTTGGGAACGACCCTTAATTCCACATGTCGACGGCCAATTGGGCGTTCCGCGTTGTCAATTGACTCTGCCGCGTTTTTCATCAAATTGATTAAAACTTGTTCAATCAAGATAGGATCCACGCTAAGTTGAGGCAAACGTGCTGCAACGTAATGCGACAAACGAACATTGCGGCGGCGAAGTTCAATTTCTGCCAATTCAACCGCTTCATTGACCATGTTGACGACTGAGGAGGGCGTCCGATTGGGCTCGCTGCGTTTCACAAAAGAGCGAATTCGGTGAATGATTTGACCTGCGCGCTGGGCTTGGTGAGAGGTTTTTTCTAAGGCCCAAATCAGATCGGCTTCTTCAATTTGCTTTCCTTTGATTCGGGACAACAAGCCATTGCAATAGTTGGTAATGGCAGTCAGTGGTTGGTTGAGTTCGTGAGCCACGCTCGATGCCATTTCGCCCATGGTGATAAGTCGACTGGCGTTTTGCGCTCGTTCTGCTTGTTGGGATGACAACTCTTCAGCCTGCCTGCGAGCTGTGATGTCTGTGGCAATGACCAATTGGGCAAGTCGACCATCGGCCCAGTTGATATAACGGGTGCGGATTTCTAGCCATTTGGCCAGATGCACCAAATAAATCTCAGCGCGTTCAGCAGGTGCCACCGTGAGACTTTCTGTAGGCAAGCCCGCCAAAGCATCGACATCGTCCATTTCGGTTTCTGAGTTTCTGATGTCCAGCATGCCAGCTGTTTCAACCAAATTCAAATGGCCCATAGTGTCCGTGCCAAACCATTGTCGATACAACTTGTTGGCAAACAACAGTTCTGGGCTGCCAAGGGGCGCTACTGAAACAGATGCGTCCAGGGCTTCCAGCACGATGGTGAAACGTTCATAGGAGGCCGCCAATTGTTCCCTGACGCGATTGGGCTCTGTGATGTCCGTCATCGAGGTCATCCAGCCAGTTTGTTTGCCATTGGCATCGATCAGGGGAGAGACGTAAAGTCGGGCGTCAAAAATGCTGCCGTTTTTGCGTTTGACCCTGACTTGGAAGCCACCAGCTGTTTGTTTGCCGCTAAGCTCTTCCTCCAAGCGTGCCATCAAGAATTCTTTGTCTTCATCTGGCCAGTAAGGGTATGGTGCAACAGACCCTATCAATTCTTGTTCTTGCCAACCGGTCATTTGGCAGAACGCTAAATTGACATAACTGATTCGACCTTCCAAGTCCAGGGCCCGCATGCCAGTCAGGATGGAGTTTTCCATGGCGCGCCGAAAATTGGTTTCGGCAATCAACTCTTTTTGAGTTTGTTGTCGCTTGCGAGTGTGACGCCAGTTGGCAATCAGCATCCATGCGGTGAGCAAACTGAGGGAGCCGATGACCCAAAAAAATCCGTTACCAACCAGGTCTTGAGAAGTACGCCAAGCCTGAGCTCTCAGAATGAGTCCATTACCGACAGGCGATACGGGCACTTCGAATTCATTGTTTTGCATCGAAAAGCCAGGAATCAGACCTCTTAGGCTATTTCGTTTAGGAATTGACTGACCCGCAACCAGATTGCCATCACTGTCTAGCAATGAAACCGCATACTTGGCAGATATCTCACTTGGGACGCCGTATCTCAACAAGCTTTCAACAGCATATTCAGCCATGATCACGCCATTGAAACGCCCCTGCGCATTGGTCAGGGGTGTATGGAGTTGGAGGACAACGTTTTTGGCGTAATTTTCTTGACCTGTTGAGTTGTTGCCAATTGAGAGACCCCCATCATCTTCTTGAGAATAAATGGGTTGCATCAAGTCTCGAGCGAGGGTGTAGCTATTTTCAGATTCTCCCCACTTTAAAACCTCGCCAACGCGCCATTTTTGACTGATCAGGACACTCGGGGCAGTTTCGCTGGCCAAAACTTTGCGGCGATCATCGATCCATGCGATGGTTTTAACTTCTGGATTTTTGAGGACCAATGCTTCAGCACGTCGCGAGAACTCTTTCAGGTCAACGTCTTTGTTTGAGACATCACGTGCCAAGCGCATGATTTGTTCTTGTCGCTCCAACAACCTTAGCCTTAACCTTTGCTGGCTGTATTCGACATCTCGCTTGACGGCTTCTTGTTCTCGATCGGCTTCTTCGATTTTTAAGTACCAGAATGAGAAAGAAATGGCGCTGAAAAACAACAACACAGCAGCAATCGGGGCGAGTGTTGCAAACCTGTCTTGTTTGATTGGGTTTTGACGTTTCCACCAACGTCGCCACAAAGATACCGGCTTAATGGCTTTAATTACTTTTGTAACATTTTGGGGCTTCATAGCCGTAAGTTTAGGGTAAACACCTTACTTTAAATTTCGTAATATGAAATCAATAATCGCCATTTGAAATAATGTGAATATTGTGAGAGAATTTGGGAAAGTAGAGTCATCATGGCCTTCATAGGAGACAAACATGTCAGCTGTTCAGCCTAATCACATCCTCTCAGACTTGGATGCCATCGAAACCCGCGAATGGATGGACGCACTGTCCGCCGTGATCGAAAAAGAAGGTGGAGAACGCGCGCACTTCTTGTTAGAACAACTTTTAGAGCACGCTCGTCAGAGCAGCATTGACCTGCCGTTTTCCGCCAACACAGGTTATGTGAACACCATCGAACCTGATCAGGAAGTTCATTGCCCTGGCAACATTGAAATTGAAGAGCGGCTTCGCTCTTACATGCGATGGAATGCCATGGCCATGGTGGTCAAGGCCAACCGCCACAATCCTGAAGACGGCGGTGATTTGGGCGGTCACATTGGATCCTTTGCCTCATTGGCGCACATGTTTGGCGCTGGTTTCAATCATTTCTGGCATGCCGAAAGTGAAAATCACGGAGGTGACTGCTTGTACATCCAAGGTCACGTCTCGCCCGGTGTTTACGCTCGTGCCTACCTTGAAGGCAGACTGACAGAAGAGCAGTTGCTCAACTTCCGCCAAGAAGTTGATGGCAAAGGATTGTCCAGTTATCCGCACCCCAAATTAATGCCTGAGTTTTGGCAGTTCCCTACAGTCTCCATGGGCCTTGGCCCTTTGATGGCCATTTACCAAGCGCGCTTCTTAAAGTACTTGCATGCTCGGGGCATTGCCAACACCGAAAACCGCAAAGTCTGGGTTTTCTGCGGTGATGGCGAAATGGACGAAGTGGAATCTTTGGGTGCTATCGGATTGGCCGCTCGTGAGAATCTTGACAACTTGATCTTTGTCGTGAACTGTAACCTGCAGCGTTTGGATGGCCCGGTCCGTGGCAACGGCAAGATTGTTCAAGAACTTGAAAGTGAATTCCGCGGTTCTGGTTGGAACGTCATCAAGCTGTTATGGGGCAGCGAGTGGGACAAGCTCTTGGCTCGCGACAAAGACGGTGCCCTGCGCAAGATCATGATGGACACGTTGGACGGCGACTTCCAAGCTTTCAAAGCCAATGATGGTGCCTACGTTCGCAAACATTTCTTCGGTCGTGATCCACGTACCCTTGAGATGGTGTCACACATGAGCGACGAGGAAATTTGGTCTTTAAAACGCGGCGGTCATGATCCTCAAAAAGTGTACGCGGCATACCATCAAGCGGTAAACACCAAAAACCAACCTACTGTGTTGCTCATTAAAACTGTCAAAGGTTTTGGCATGGGCAAAGTGGGTGAAGGCAAAAATAACGTTCACCAAACCAAGAAGCTGTCAGACGAGGACGTTCGCTACATGCGCGATCGCTTTAATATTCCTGTGCCCGACAGTGAGTTGGCCAACGTGCCTTTCTATAAGCCAGCAGACGACACGCCAGAGATGCGTTACCTGCATGAGCGCCGCAAGGCCTTGGGTGGTTACTTGCCGCACCGCCGCACCAAAGCCGATGAAAGCTTTACTGTGCCTTCGTTGGACGTGTTTAAGTCTGTGATGGAGCCCACGGCTGAAGGCCGTGAAATCTCCACCACACAAGCTTACGTGCGTTTTCTCACACAACTTTTGCGTGACCAAGCCTTAGGCCCCCGCGTCGTGCCTATTTTGGTAGACGAAGCGCGTACTTTTGGTATGGAAGGTTTGTTTCGCCAAGTCGGAATTTACAACCCTGCGGGTCAACAATACACACCGGTCGATAAAGACCAAGTGATGTATTACAAAGAGGACAAAGCGGGTCAGATTTTGCAAGAGGGCATTAACGAAGCCGGCGGTATGTCCAGCTGGATTGCAGCAGCCACCAGCTATTCCACCAGCAACCGCATCATGGTGCCTTTCTATGTGTACTACTCCATGTTTGGTTTCCAGCGCATAGGCGATTTGGCTTGGGCTGCGGGCGACATGCAGGCGCGCGGCTTCTTGTTAGGTGGTACTTCTGGCCGCACCACATTGAACGGCGAAGGCTTGCAGCATGAAGATGGTCACAGCCATATTTTGGCGGGCACCATTCCAAACTGCATCAGCTACGACCCCACTTTTGCACACGAAGTAGGCGTCATCTTGCACCACGGCTTAAAACGCATGGTGGAGAAACAAGACAATGTGTATTACTACATCACCTTGTTAAATGAAAACTACCCCATGCCAGGCTTAACAGCCGGCACGGAAGAACAAATCATCAAGGGCATGTACTTGTGCAAGGCCGGTGGTAAAAACAAAACGCGCGTTCAACTCATGGGCTCTGGCACCATTCTGCGAGAGTCTTTGGCTGCGCAGGAGTTGCTCGCCAAAGACTGGGGCATTGCAGCCGATGTCTGGAGTTGCCCAAGTTTCAACGAACTGACCCGCGACGGCCAAGACGCCGAGCGCTTCAATATGTTGCACCCCTTGGAGGTGCCGCGCGTGCCGTTTGTGGCTCAGCAATTGGCCAAATTCGATGGCCCCGTCATTGCATCCACCGACTACATGAAAAACTACGCAGAACAAATTCGCTCCTTCATTCCAAAAGGCCGCACTTTCAAAGTGTTAGGAACCGATGGTTTTGGCCGAAGCGATTTCCGTAGCAAATTGCGTGAGCACTTTGAGATCAACCGTCATTACATCGTTGTGGCTGCACTCAAAGCATTGAGCGAAGAGGGCGCCGTGCCTGTGGCCAAAGTCGCTGAGGCTTTGAAGCAATACGGCATCAAGACCGACAAGGTCAATCCTTTGTACGCTTGATCAAAAGAATTGGAGACACACATGGCATTGGTAGAAGTCAAAGTTCCAGACATCGGTGATTTCGATGAAGTCACCGTGATTGAATTGATGGTCAAGGTGGGTGACACCATCAAAGGCGAGCAATCATTGATCACAGTTGAGTCGGACAAAGCATCGATGGAAATTCCCTCGTCAACAGCTGGCGTGGTGAAAGAGCTGCGTGTGAAGTTGGGTGACAAAGTTAAACAGGGTTCGGTGGTGTTGGTGTTGGAAGCCAGTGGGGCTGTATCTGCTCCTGCTGAGGCGCCTGCTGTTGCTGCACCAGCGACCGCGCCTGCAATTCAATCTGAGCCCGTTGCAGCACCATCCACTGTTGCTACGGTGTTAGTGACATCTTCGACTGTTGCTGCTGCACCTGCACACAACCCCGGCGCTCCAACACTTGGCTTGCCTCATGCCTCACCTTCGGTGCGCAAATTTGCACGCGAATTGGGCGTGCCTTTGGAAGAAGTGAAGGGCAATGGCCCCAAAGGTCGAATTTCACAAGACGATGTACAAGCCTTCACCAAAGCCGTGATGGCAGGTGCCATGCAAACCAAAGCTCAAGCGGACAAAGCCCCCGCAGGTGGCGATGGTGCTGCACTGGGCTTGATTCCTTGGCCCAAAGTAGACTTCGCCAAATTTGGTCCCATTGAACGCAAAGAAATGGGCCGCATCAAGAAGATCAGCGGTGCCAATTTGTTGCGCAACGCCATCATGATTCCCGCCGTCACCAACCACGACGATGCTGATATCACTGACTTGGAAGCTTTCCGTGTGTCAACCAACAAGGAAAACGAAAAGTCTGGCGTGAAGGTCACCATGTTGGCTTTCTTGATCAAGGCTTGCGTGGCTGCCTTGAAAAAATACCCAGAGTTCAACAGCTCTTTGGATGGTGATGCCATTGTCTATAAAAACTATTGGCACATTGGGTTTGCAGCAGACACGCCCAATGGCTTGATGGTGCCCGTGATTCGCGATGCCGACAAAAAAGGCATCTTGCAAATCAGCCAGGAAATGGGTGAGTTGGCCAAGAAAGCCCGTGATGGCAAATTGGGGCCTGCAGAAATGACGGGCGCTACCTTCACCATCTCAAGCTTGGGTGGCATTGGTGGTAAATACTTCACCCCCATCATCAACGCGCCTGAAGTAGCTATCTTGGGCGTGTGCAAGAGCACGCAAGAACCAGTTTGGGATGGCAAACAGTTTGTGCCGCGCCTGATGCTGCCTTTGTCTCTAACCTGGGATCACCGCGTGATCGATGGCGCTGCCGCCGCACGCTTCAATGCGTACTTGGGTCAAATTCTTGGCGACTTCCGTCGTGTACTCCTTTAACAACTTGCGGGACAAACCAATGCGAAGCATTGCTCTGTCCCCAACTGATTGAAAAACTATGGCACTGATAGATATCAAAGTTCCGGACATTGGCGACTTCGACGAAGTGACGGTCATTGAGCTGCTGGTCAAGCCTGGCGATGTGGTCAAAGCTGAACAAAGCTTGATCACCGTGGAGTCTGACAAAGCCTCCATGGAAATTCCCTGCTCACATGCTGGCGTGGTGAAAGAGCTCAAAGTGAAGTTGGGCGACAAGGTCAAGCAAGGCTCTTTGGTCTTGGTGCTAGAAGGTGAAGCGACGGCTTTAGCCACTGCACCGGCATCTTCAGCGCCTCAAGCTACAACACCCGTTGCCACGGCTTCGGCACCGCCTGCTGCTGCACCTGTTGCAGCAAATACGCCCAACTCAGCCTCCTACGGTGGCACAGTCGACATTGAATGTGATTTGCTGGTTTTGGGAGCTGGCCCTGGTGGTTACTCCGCTGCTTTTCGTGCTGCAGATCTGGGCCTTAAGGTGGTGATCGTTGAGCGTTACGCCACTTTGGGTGGCGTGTGTTTGAACGTGGGTTGCATTCCTTCCAAAGCTTTGTTGCACGTTGCCGCGGTCATGGACGAAGTCAGTCACATGGCCGATTTGGGTGTTGACTTTGGCACTCCCAAATTGGACCTTGGCAAACTGCGCACTCACAAAGAAAAAGTCATTGGCAAACTCACAGGTGGTTTGGCTGCCATGGCCAAAATGCGCAAGGTCACCACTGTTCGCGGCGTCGGTGAATTTCTTAGCGCCAACCATGTGGTGGTAGAAGAAACCACGGGCACCAGTCAAGAAAAAACGGGCGTGAAGAAAGTTCTGGCTTTCAAAAACTGCATCATTGCCGCAGGAAGCCAAGCCGTGCGTTTGCCCTTCATGCCCAACGACCCGCGCGTGGTCGACAGCACCGGCGCATTGGCTTTGAAAGATGTGCCCAAGCGAATGCTTATTTTGGGTGGCGGCATCATCGGTTTAGAAATGGGCACCGTTTACAGCACGCTGGGCGCTCGCCTGGATGTGGTTGAAATGATGGACGGCTTGATGCAAGGCGCCGACCGCGATTTGGTCAAGGTCTGGCAAAAAATGAACGCCCCTCGTTTTGACAACATCATGCTCAAAACCAAAACCGTTGGCGCCAAAGCTACCAAGGCTGGTATTGAGGTGACGTTTGAATCTGCAGAGGAGGGCGTTGCAGCCCCTGCGCCGCAAGTCTACGACATGGTCTTGCAGGCTGTGGGTCGCACACCCAACGGCAAGAAAATTGCGGCAGAAAAAGCAGGTGTGAGCGTGACAGACCGTGGGTTTATTCCTGTTGACATTCAAATGCGCACCAACGTGCCACACATCTTTGCCATTGGCGACATTGTGGGTCAACCCATGTTGGCGCACAAAGCGGTTCATGAAGCGCATGTTGCAGCTGAAGTCATTGCCGGTGAAATTCAAGGCAACAAAGAGTTGGCAGCCAGTGCTTTCAATGCTCGTGTGATTCCAAGCGTGGCTTACACCGACCCCGAAGTGGCTTGGGTGGGCCTGACAGAAGATCAAGCCAAGGCGCAAGGCATCAAAGTCAAGAAGGGTCTGTTTCCTTGGACGGCTTCAGGCCGCGCCATTGCCAATGGCCGTGACGAAGGCGTGACCAAGTTGTTGTTTGATGATTCACCCGAGGCTCATGGCCACGGCAAGATCTTGGGCGGCGGCATGGTGGGTACGCATGCGGGTGACATGATTGGCGAAGTGGCCTTGGCCATCGAGATGGGTGCAGATGCCATCGACATTGGCAAGACCATTCACCCACACCCAACATTGGGAGAAAGCATTGGCATGGCAGCCGAGGTGGCGCATGGCAGTTGTACAGACCTGCCACCTTCAAAGAAATAAGCTTTCAAGTGCAGAACAAAAAACCGCCTTCGGGCGGTTTTTTCATGGGCGAACTGGTTTTAATTTTTGACGGGTTCATTTTGTAATTTACCGGCTTGAACCCTTCTGGCACCATTGAACCTCTGTTGCCAATAGGCCTCGCGCATGTCATCCACCCGCACGGCTTTGCCAGGTCTGGGCGCGTGAATGAATTTACCGTCACCCACATAAATACCGACATGGCTGAAGGTTCGTTTCAGGGTGTTGAAAAAAACCAAATCGCCAGGCTTGAGTTCACTGCGGCTGATTTCTTCTGTGACTTTGGCTTGTTCCTCTGCTCTTCGGGGCAGAACCAAGCCAACAGACTTTTCATACATGTAGCGCACAAAGCCGCTGCAATCAAAGCCTTTTTCTTCGCTGGTGCCGCCCCTTTTGTAGGGCACACCCAGAAGCCCCATGGCTTGCATGACCAGTTCTGAGGCTTTGCCACCAAATGCGTTGCGCGCAGACTGTAGGGGCCCGCCCAACTGATTGCTAATTTGCTGCGTCAGTTGATCGGTCATTTGGGTGACCAATCCCCGCTCTTTGATCAGGCGGTCAAGGTCGTCCTCAACGGGAACCGCCAAGGCCGCCGTTGTCAGAAATACCAGTCCACATAGAATCAAGCGCATAACTGTTCAGTTTAATGCCATCTTCAATGGGTTAACACCCCCAATTTGGGTTGGGCAAACTGAGATTTTGATTAATTTGCACCGAGGCCTGAATATGCTGCTTGAAGTTGAATCCTCTCAATTGGTTCTGGTTGATTACCAATTGAAGTTAATGCCCGCCATGAAGGACGCACCAGCAGTATGGCTGCGCGCTGAAGTGCTGGCTCGGACCGCCAAGCTTCTGAATGTGCCGGTTTGGGCTACTGAACAAAATCCATCAGGACTTGGCGAAACATCTCCCGAGATTCGTCAACATTGCCAACGGGTGCTGGCCAAAATGGCTTTCAGTGGCGTGGAGGAGGGTTTGGGCGAATGGTTAAGTCCTCCCGCGCCTGCCGCGCCGAAGGGCAACGCTCGCAGCTTGCCACGGCATTTGCAAAAACCGGTTGAACCTGAAGCTGGGCCCTCCGTGGTCATAGCGGGTTGCGAAGCTCACGTGTGCTTGTTGCAAACGGCTTTGGATTTGTTGGAGGACGAGTTTGACGTCTGGGTCGTGACAGATGCTTGCGCCTCGCGCAGCGACCGAGATCGAGACGCCGCATTTGACCGATTGGCGGGCGCTGGGGCAGAGCTTTTAACCACTGAAATGGTGTTGTTTGAATGGTTGCGCTCTGCAGAAAACCCCAATTTCAAACAGGTTCATGCTTGGATCAAAGCCTTGGTTTAAGCTTTCAAGCGTCAGGAAGTCATGTCCGAAGTCAGTTTGTAGCAAGTCCCTCATGAATAATTATAAATTCAGAAGTCAGCCCCCGAATTAGGAGACAACATGGTTCAATATGCAGATTTTCACCAGCGTTCCATTCAGGACCGGGATGCGTTCTGGGCAGAGCAAGCCCACCAGATTGAGTGGCACAAAGCCCCTCAAGAAATCTGTGACTACAGCAACCCGCCATTTGCGAAATGGTTCAAAGGCGGTGAAACCAACTTGTGTCACAACGCCATTGACCGCCATCTAAAAGACCGTGGCGATCAAGCGGCGTTGATTTTTGTTTCTACAGAAACCGACCAAGAAGTCACCTACACCTACAAGCAGTTGCATGCAGAAATTCAACGCATGGCGGCGTCTTTGTTGTCATTGGGCGTGAAAAAAGGCGACCGAGTTTTGATTTACATGCCCATGATTGCAGAGGCTTCCTTTGCCATGTTGGCTTGTGCGCGCATTGGCGCCATTCACTCTGTGGTGTTTGGTGGCTTTGCTTCTGGTTCATTGGCTTCGCGAATAGAAGACGCCAGTCCCAAAGTCATCGTCAGTGCCGATGCAGGTTCTCGGGGTGGCAAAGTCGTTGTCTACAAGCCCTTGTTAGATGAGGCCATTCGTTTGTCATCCCACAAGCCCGATTCAGTGGTGTTGGTTGAACGTGGCTTGGCAAGCATGCAAATGACTGAGGGACGTGATTTGCTTTGGTCCACGCTGCGCGAAAAACACATGAACGCCGTGGTGCCCTGCGAGTGGGTCGATGCCACCCATCCAAGTTACACCTTGTATACCTCTGGTACGACGGGCAAGCCCAAAGGGGTCCAGCGTGACACGGGTGGCTATGCAGTGGCCTTGGCTTCGAGCATCCCCAATATTTTTTGCGGTAAGCCAGGCGAAACATTTTTCTGCACCAGCGACATCGGTTGGGTGGTCGGTCACAGCTACATCATTTACGGCCCCTTGATTGGCGGCATGGCCACCATTCTTTACGAAGGCTTGCCTACACGCCCCGATGGCGGCATTTGGTGGAGTCTGGTTGAGAAGTACAAAGTGACCGTGATGTTCAGTGCGCCTACAGCCATTCGTGTGTTGAAAAAACAAGATCCGGCTTTGCTTGGCAAATACGATTTGTCCAGCTTGAAGGCCCTGTTTTTAGCGGGCGAGCCTTTGGACGAGCCCACTGCAAAATGGATTTCCGAGGGTCTAGGCAAACCCATCATCGACAACTACTGGCAAACAGAATCGGGTTGGCCTATCTTGACGGTATGCAACGGCATTGAAAAAACACCCAGTAAATTTGGCTCTCCAGGTAAAGCTGTTTACGGCTACAACGTGAAGTTGTTGGACGATCAAACGGGTGAAGAGCTGACGCAGCCCCACCAAAAAGGCGTGGTGGCCATTGAAGGCCCTTTGCCGCCTGGTTGCTTGCAAACCATCTGGGGTGATGACGAGCGTTTTGTCAAAACCTATTGGGACACAGTGCCCGGTAAAACGATTTACTCCACCTTCGATTGGGGCATTAAAGACGAAGATGGCTATTTCTTTATCTTGGGCCGCACCGATGATGTGATCAATGTCGCTGGCCATCGTTTGGGCACGCGTGAAATTGAAGAGAGCATTTCTGGTCATGCCGCAGTGGCAGAAGTGGCTGTGGTGGGTGTGGCCGACAGTTTGAAGGGACAAGTGGCCATGGCCTTTGCTGTTCTCAAAGACAACGCACTTTTGAATGATCCTCAAGCCTTGTTAAAACTTGAAGGTGAAATCATGAAGGTGGTCGACAACTCATTGGGTGCGGTTGCCAGACCTTCGCGTGTTCGTTTTGTGTCTGTTTTGCCCAAAACGCGAAGTGGCAAATTGCTGCGCCGTGCCATTCAAGCGGTTTGTGAAGGGCGAGACCCTGGCGACTTAACCACCATGGACGACCCTGCGGCATTGCTTCAAATTTCAGATTTGGTTAAAGCTTCAAGTGCCTGACCTGTCATTGAGCTGACTTATGACTGACGGGATGGATCTGTATTCATCCCGTTTTTGTTGAATAAAACAGCTGATGTGATGCAAATCAATGGGATAATGCGCAAGTTACTTAGGCCCTTCCCCATGCCACAGTCGCATCCGCCAACCGGTTCAGCCGTGTCGCGGAAGGTAAATCAACCAACTAATGTTCCCTGAAGGGGAACGAAGGTCAGCGAAATATGAGTGAGACAAAATCCGTCTACACCGCCTACCAAGGCAACACCTATCTCTTCGGAGGCAATGCGCCTTACGTCGAGGAAATGTACGAGAACTACCTGGCCAATCCAGGCAGCGTTCCCGACAGTTGGCGCGAATACTTCGACGCCTTGCAACATGTTCCTGCTGTTGATGGATCATCTGCCAAAGACGTTCCCCATTTGCCCGTCATCAATGCTTTTGCCGAACGCGCAAAGCAAGGTGGTACCAAAGTCGTCATGGCCAGCGCCGATGCCGAAATGGGTCGTAAACGCACTGCTGCCCAGCAGCTGATTGCCGCATACCGCAACGTGGGGCAACGTTGGGCTGACCTCGATCCATTGAAGCGCACAGAGCGCCCCAACATTCCAGAACTCGATCCTGCGTTTTATGGTTTCACCGATTCCGACCAAGAAACTGTGTTCGACACCAGCAACACCTTCTTCGGTAAAAACGCCATGCCCTTGCGCGAATTGCTCAATGCATTGCGCGCAACCTACTGCGGCACATTGGGCGCCGAATTCATGTACACCACTGACCAAACTGAAAAGCGTTGGTGGCAACAAAAGCTAGAAAGCATTCGCAGCAAACCCAACTTCAATGCAGATCAGAAAAAGCACATTCTCGATCGCTTGACTGCGGCCGAAGGTTTAGAGCGATTCCTGCACACCAAATATGTCGGTCAAAAACGTTTCTCTTTGGAAGGTGGCGAAACCTTCATTGCAGCCATTGACGAGCTCATCCAAGCTGCGGGTGAAAAAGGCGTGCAAGAAATTGTGATTGGCATGGCCCACCGCGGCCGCTTGAATGTGCTGGTCAATACCATGGGCAAATTGCCCAAAGACTTGTTCGCTGAGTTTGACCACACTGCGCCAGAAGATTTGCCTGCCGGCGACGTGAAGTACCACCAAGGCTTCAGCTCTGACATCAGCACGCGCGGTGGCCCTGTTCACTTGTCTTTGGCCTTCAATCCATCGCACCTTGAAATTGTCAACCCAGTGGTCGAAGGCTCTGTGCGCGCACGCATGGACCGACGAGCCGATCCCAAGGGCAAACAAGTGTTGCCAGTGCTGGTTCACGGCGATGCAGCTTTTGCGGGTCAAGGTGTCAACCAAGAAACATTGGCCTTGGCACAAACCCGTGGTTATTCCACAGGCGGTACCGTTCACATCATCATCAACAACCAAATTGGTTTCACCACATCAGACCCTCGCGACATGGGTTCTACGGTGTACTGCACCGACATCGTCAAGATGGTGGAAGCACCTGTGTTGCACGTCAACGCAGACGATCCAGAAACAGCGGTGTTGGCCATGCAAATTGCGCTCGAGTACCGCATGACCTTCAACAAGGATGTGGTTCTTGACATCATTTGCTTCCGCAAATTGGGACACAACGAGCAAGACACACCTAGCCTGACACAGCCCTTGATGTACAAGAAAATCGGCGCACATCCTGGCACTCGCAAGTTGTTCGCCGATCGTTTGGCCGCACAAGGCTTGGGCGACACCTTGGGTGACGACATGGTGAAGGCTTGCCGCGCCGCATTGGACGCAGGCAAGCACACTGACAGCGATCCTGTTTTGACCAACTTCAAAACTCAGTTCTCTGTGGACTGGGCGCCATTCTTGAACCAAAAATGGACTGATGCAGGTAGCACTGCATTGCCCTTGGCTGAGTGGAAACGCATTGCCGAAAAAATCACCACCTTGCCAAGCAGTGTGACACCGCATCAGTTGGTGAAAAACGTTTACGACAACCGTGCAGCCATGGGCCGTGGCGACATGCCCGTCGATTGGGGCATGGGCGAGCACATGGCTTTTGCTTCCTTGGTGGCCAGCGGTTATCCCGTGCGCTTGTCGGGTGAAGATTGCGGCCGTGGCACCTTCACACACCGACACGCTGTCATTCACGATCAAAATCGTGAGAAGTGGGACATTGGTACTTACGTGCCTTTGCAAAACGTTGCTGAAAATCAAGCGCCTTTTGTGGTCATCGACTCCATCTTGTCTGAAGAGGCTGTGCTTGGCTTTGAGTACGGCTACGCTTCCAACGATCCCAACACGTTGGTCATTTGGGAAGCTCAGTTCGGCGACTTTGCCAACGGCGCCCAAGTGGTGATTGACCAGTTCATTGCCTCTGGCGAAGTGAAGTGGGGCCGTGTGAACGGCCTGACGCTCATGTTGCCTCACGGCTATGAAGGTCAAGGCCCAGAGCACAGCTCAGCGCGCTTGGAGCGTTTCATGCAGCTGGCGGCTGACACCAACATGCAAATTGTCCAGCCCACCACGGCCAGTCAAATCTTCCATGTGCTGCGCCGTCAAATGATTCGCAATTTGCGCAAGCCTCTGATCATCTTCACACCGAAATCTTTGCTGCGCAACAAAGACGCCACATCACCTTTGTCAGAGTTCACCAAAGGTGGCTTCCAAACGGTCATTCCTGAAAACAAAGCACTGAAGGGTGACAAAGTCAAACGTGTTTTGATTTGTTCCGGCAAGGTTTACTACGACTTGGTTAAAAAGCGTGAAGAACTGGGTGCTGACGACACGGCCATTTTGCGTGCCGAGCAGTTGTATCCCTTCCCACACAAAGCTTTTGCAACTGAATTGAAAAAGTACCCGAACGCCACCGAGTTGGTTTGGACGCAAGACGAGCCACAAAACCAAGGCGCTTGGTTCTTTGTGCAGCATTACATTCACGAGAACATGACCGAAGGTCAGCGCTTGGGGTATTCCGGCCGAGCAGCTTCCGCGTCGCCTGCTGTGGGTTATTCACACCTTCACCAAGAGCAACAAAAAGCTTTGGTGGATGGCGCATTCGGCAAGATCAAAGGTTTTGTGTTGTCCAAATAACAGACGCTACAAAAAGTATTGAACCAATTAAGAAAGAATCGAAATGGCTATCGCAGAAGTTAAAGTCCCTCAGTTGTCTGAGTCCGTGGCAGAAGCCACCATGTTGACGTGGAAAAAGAAAGTTGGCGACAGTGTCGCAGCTGACGAAATCTTGATCGAAATTGAAACTGACAAAGTGGTGCTTGAAGTCCCCGCACCGTCAGCAGGTGTTTTGTCAGAAATCTTGGTTGGCGACGGCGCTATGGTGCTTGCTGAGCAACTGATTGCTCGCATTGATACCGATGGCAAAGGGGCTGCATCAGCACCCACCGCAGCAGCACCAGCCCCTGCGGCCAGCGCCGCAGCAAAACCCGCTGCACAAAGCAACAGCATGGCAGGTGTGGCCATGCCTTCGGCTGCCAAGATCATGGCCGACAACAACTTGTCGTCTGGCTCTGTAGCGGGTTCAGGCAAAGACGGACGCGTTACCAAAGGGGATGTGTTGTCTGCTGTGGCCGGTGGCGCCAAGCCTGCACCGCAAGTTTCTATTCCAACGGGTATACCCACAAGTTCATTGCCACAAGTGGCTGCACCCGCAGTCAATTTGGGTGAGCGTCCTGAACAACGCGTGCCCATGACTCGACTGCGTGCGCGTGTGGCCGAGCGTTTGTTGCAATCTCAAGCAACCAATGCCATTTTGACCACCTTCAACGAAGTCAACATGGCGCCTGTCATGGACATGCGCAAGCGCTTCCAAGACAAGTTCGAAAAAGAGCACGGCATCAAGCTGGGTTTCATGAGCTTCTTCGTGAAAGCAGCGGTGCACGCTTTGAAAAAATACCCCGTGTTGAATGCCTCAGTTGATGGCAGCGACATCGTTTATCACGGTTACTTCGACATCGGTATTGCCGTGGGCTCACCCCGTGGTTTGGTGGTGCCTATTTTGCGCAATGCCGACCAAATGAGCTTTGCTGACATCGAGAAAAAGATCTCTGAGTTTGGCGCTAAGGCCAAAGACGGTAAGTTGGGCATTGAAGACATGACCGGCGGTACGTTCTCCATCTCGAACGGCGGCACCTTCGGCTCCATGATGTCCACCCCCATCATCAACCCACCTCAGTCTGCCATCTTGGGTGTGCACGCTACCAAAGACCGCGCCATGGTTGAGAACGGTCAAGTGGTGGTTCGCCCCATGAACTATTTCGCCATGTCTTACGATCACCGCATCATTGACGGCCGTGAAGCTGTCTTGGGCTTGGTGGCCATGAAAGAAGCGTTAGAAGACCCATCGCGCTTGTTGTTTGACATCTAAGTCTTAGGAAAAAAAGCATGAGCAAACAATTTGATGTGGTCGTCATTGGTGGCGGCCCAGGTGGTTACATTGCCGCCATTCGCGCAGCGCAACTGGGATTTCAAGTAGCGTGTGTCGACGAATGGAAAAACGCAACGGGTGGCCCAGCCCTTGGCGGAACCTGCACCAACGTTGGGTGCATTCCTTCCAAAGCTTTGTTGCAGTCTTCTGAACATTTCGATCAAGCCAATCATCACTTTGCCGACCACGGCATCGAGATGAAAGGTGTGAGCATGGATGTGGCCAAGATGATTGCCCGTAAAGACAATGTTGTGAAGCAAAACAACGATGGCGTTTTGTACTTGTTCAAAAAGAACAAAGTGTCTTTCTTTCATGGTCGCGCTGCATTTAGCAAGGCCGTTGAAGGTGGCTACGAAGTTACCGTCACAGGTGCTGCCAATGAAACATTGCATGGCACGAACATCATTGTGGCCACTGGCTCTAATGCACGTTCATTGCCCGGCACACCTTTTGACGAAGTCAATGTGTTGTCCAATGACGGCGCTTTGAATGTGGGTGCAGTGCCTAAAAAGCTGGTGCTGATTGGCTCCGGTGTCATCGGCTTGGAAATGGGATCTGTCTGGCGCCGTCTGGGCTCCGATGTCACCATTCTTGAAGGCCTGCCTACTTTCTTGGGCGCTGTAGACGAGCAAATTGCCAAAGAAGCCAAAAAGGCATTCGACAAACAAGGTTTGAAAATTGAACTTGGTGTCAAAGTCGGCGAGATTCAAAATAGCAAAAAAGGCGTCAAAGTGGCCTACACCAATGCCAAGGGTGAAGCCCTGAGCATTGAGGCAGACAAACTCATAGTGTCCATTGGCCGAGGGCCAAACACCATTGGCTTGAACGCAGAAGCAGTAGGCTTGCATTTAGACGAGCGCGGCGCCATCGTGGTTGACGCTGAATGCAAAACCAACTTGCCTGGCGTTTGGGCCGTTGGCGACGTGGTGCGTGGCCCCATGTTGGCGCACAAAGCCGAAGAAGAGGGCGTTGCCGTGGCCGAGCGCATTGCCGGTCAGCACGGCCATGTCAATTTCAACACCGTGCCTTGGGTCATTTACACCAGCCCCGAAATTGCTTGGGTGGGCCGCAATGAGCAGCAGCTTAAGGCTGATGGCGTGGCTTACAAAGCGGGCACCTTCCCGTTCTTGGCCAATGGGCGTGCCCGTGCCTTAGGTGATACCACTGGCATGGTGAAGTTCTTAGCCGATGCCACCACTGACGAAATTTTGGGTGTTCACATTGTGGGCCCGATGGCCAGCGAGCTCATTGCTGAAGCCGTTGTAGCCATGGAATTCCGCGCTAGTGCGGAGGACATTGCTCGCATCTGCCATGCTCACCCGTCGTTAAGCGAAGCCACCAAAGAAGCTGCCTTGGCAGTCGACAAACGGACCTTGAACTTCTAAGCTTTTTGAAGTCTCGTTAAACTACGAAGCCCGGGCCCGCCCCGGGTTTTCTTATTCCAAAGAACCTTTGTTCTCAGTATTTTTCAAGAGCATACGATCCATGTCCGTTAGATTAGCCTACGACCAAGAACTTCTAAGCAGAGGCTATGAGGCTGACCCTGCGCAACTCAGAGCAGTCGAGGCCCTAGAGCGCTGTGCACAAGAATGGGCGGCTTACCAAGAAAGTATCAGCAGCCCCTTTCGTTTTTTGAAAAAGAAACCGTCATTACCGCGCGGTGTTTACATGTTTGGTGGTGTAGGACGTGGCAAGAGTTTCTTGATGGACTGTTTTTACAACGCTGTGCCGGTCAAGGACAAAACGCGTTTGCACTTCCATGAGTTCATGCGAGAAGTGCACCGCGAGATGACTTTAATGCAAGGCACGGTTAATCCGCTGCAAGAGTTGGGCAAACGGATGGCCAAGCGCTATCAACTCATTTGCTTTGACGAATTTCATGTGGCTGACATTACCGATGCCATGATCTTGCACCGTCTGTTGGTGTCTTTGTTTGAAAATGGCGTGAGCTTCGTCACCACTTCCAACTTCAAGCCCGACAACTTGTACCCAGATGGTTTGCACCGTGACCGCTTGCTACCCGCCATTGCGCTGCTCAATCAGCGCATGGAGGTATTGAACGTTGACAACGGCACAGACTATCGCCGCCGCACCTTAGAGATGGTCAAGCTCTACCATTGCCCCTTGGGTGAAGAAGCCGACACTGCCATGACAGATGCTTTCAACAAGCTTGTCAGCAGCCAAGATGAAGATCCTGTTTTGCACATTGAAGCCAGAGAAATTATGTCAAGAAGGCGGGCAGGGGGTGTGGTGTGGTTTGACTTTAGAACCCTGTGTGGCGGGCCGCGCTCTCAAAATGATTACTTGGAAATTGCCACTCAGTTTCACACGGTGCTACTTAGCAATGTGCCCATGATGCCACTTAGTATGGCATCAGAAGCAAGGCGATTTACTTGGCTCATTGACGTTCTGTACGACAGGCGTGTTAAATTGATTCTATCGGCCGAGGTTCAACCCGAGGCCCTTTACACGAAAGGTCCTCTTGCGCATGAGTTTCCCAGAACCATCTCCCGTCTGCACGAAATGCAGTCGTCAGAATTCTTGGCTCTAGAACATCGCACCGTGGACACTCAAATCACTTAACTCAAGCATGTTTTCTTGCAACAAAGCTGTTCTGTTTCTTTTTCTGGGTTGGACCTGCACGATTGCAATGGCGCAAACTGAAAACTCAATGCAATTGCCTGAAACAGAGGCTATTGCACAACAGCGCATTGCGTTGGTTGAGGAAAAAAAAGTCATCTTGGATCATTTTCACGAGTCGTCTAAGGGGTGTTGGAAGCAATTTGCGGTCAACGATTGTTTGTTCAAAGCCAAGCAACAAAAATACCAGGCCTTGTTGCCCTTGGATCAACGAGAAATTGCTTTGAATGTACGCCAGCGTGTTCTCAAAGAGGCAGAGCGTCAGCAACGTATTTCGGGCAAAACCCAAGAAACGCCCAAAGACAAGGCAATGCCTTGAGCGCATTTCTTCAAGCAGTCGCAGCCACTTTCACAGAAGATGGCGTCATCGCGCAAGCTACCCCTCAATTTAAATCTCGTGCCGGGCAAACAGACATGGCCATGGCCGTTGCAGAAACCATTTCAAGTGGTGGTGAATTGGTGGTGGAAGCCGGAACCGGTGTGGGTAAAACCTATGCCTACCTGGTACCTGTCTTGTTAAGCGGCCAGCGCGCTTTGGTGTCGACTGCGACCAAGGCGCTTCAAGATCAACTGTTTTCAAGAGATATTCCCAAACTCATCGATGCTTTGAAATTGCCTGTCCGTGTGGCGCTGCTCAAAGGACGTGGCAGCTATTTATGCACCTTGCGTTTGTCTCAAGCCAGACAGAGCCATGATGCTTCGTTGCGCATTCACATGCATGCCTTAAGCAAAATTGAAACATGGTCGCAATCCACTCGAACTGGCGACCTCTCTGAACTGTCTGGCTTGGACGACCGATCACCCGTTATTCCCTTGGTCACATCAACGCGTGATAATTGTCTTGGTTCTCCTTGCCCCAACTTCAAATCTTGCCATGTCAATTTGGCACGCAAAGAGGCCATGTCTGCCGATGTGGTTGTCATCAACCACCATTTGTTTTTTGCAGACCTCAATGTTCGCGAAACGGGCATGGCTGAACTGTTGCCTTCGGTGCAAACTGTTGTGTTCGACGAAGCGCATCAGTTGAATGAAATTGGCATTCATTTTTTAGGTCGGCATCTGAGTACAAGCCAACTCTTAGAACTCACGCGAGACATCTTGGGTGCAGGTGTGCAAATGGCCAGAGGCTTGGTTGATTGGACCTTGATTTGCAGTGTGATGGAAAAATCAACCCGTGATTTGCGACTGACGGCTCAACATGCCAAATCAGGTTCACGCCTGCGTTGGATTGACCCCATTCCAGATGGCATTGAAACCTCTGAATGGTTACTGGCCATGGCGCAATTGCAGGTAGCACTTCAAGGCGCTCAAGCAGCGCTAGACACAGTGAGTGAAATGGCGCCAGACTTTGTGCGCTTGTACGAGCGCGTGTCTTTGCAATTGCGCTTGATTCAAGACTTTCAAGAACCCTGCGCGCAAGGCTCGGTGCGTTGGGCGGAGGTGGGTGCGCAGATGCGTTTGGTGGAGTCGCCCCTAGATATTTCCAATGCTGTGCACACACACATGTTGCAAGATCTGGCTCAGCAAGAGCCAAAGACCGGCCCGCAAAAAACCTGGATTTTTACTTCTGCAACGCTGGGCGAGGATGATCAAATGCGCTGGTTCACCGAGCCTTGTGGCTTAAGTGAAGCGCGCAAGTTAAGAGTCGCCAGCCCCTTTGACTATGCCAACATGGCCGCCATCTATGTGCCGCCGGGCATGCCCAAACCCAGCGAGATGACGCATACGCGCACGGTGTCGACTTGGGTTGAAAAACACGCGCGGAATTTGGGCGGCAGAACCTTGGTATTGACCACCACCTTGAATGCCATGCGAAACATTGGTGAGGCACTGACGGCTGCCTTGGGTCAAACAGGCGAGTTAGAAGTATTGGTTCAAGGACAAGGCCCTAAGCGCAGACTCATGGAGCGTTTTCGAGTGGGCTCAAGCGAAGGCGGTTTGGGG
>OFSB01000004.1_pt1 | contig 56196 bp, 50 predicted proteins | sample 1543251 | NCBI WGS metagenome assembly OFSB01 (sample SAMN05442521, study PRJEB24371) | freshwater metagenome | isolation source: Freshwater Lake | place: Canada: Niagara | collected 2012-08-03
CAATGCCATCCGCATGGCAGCGCTCATGAAGCAACGCGTGATCCATGTTTTCACGCACGACTCTATTGGTTTGGGTGAAGACGGCCCCACACACCAGTCTGTTGAGCACGCGGCCAGCTTGCGTTTGATTCCTGGCCTTGATGTGTGGCGTCCTGCCGATACTGCAGAAACTACTGTGGCATGGGCCGTGGCTTTGGAAAACAAAGACCGCCCCACAGCCCTGCTGTTGTCTCGACAAAACCTGCCTTACTCTCCCAAGTCAGATTTGGGCGAGATCAGCCGCGGTGCTTATGTGTTGGCTGAGCCTTCACGCGTGGGCATTAAGAAGACCAAGGCCGTCATCATTGCCACAGGCTCTGAAGTTCAGTTGGCTTTGAAGGCACAAGAGTTGTTGGCCGCGAAGAACATTGGTGTGCGTGTGGTGTCCATGCCCAGCACCACCACCTTCGATCGTCAAACCAGCAGTTACAAATCTGAAGTCTTGCCAGCCGGCTTGCCACGTGTGGCGGTTGAGATGGGCAGTACCGATGGTTGGTGGAAATATGGTGTTGCTGCCGTGGTGGGCATCGACACATACGGCGAGTCTGCACCTGCACCTGTGCTCTTCAAACACTTTGGCTTCACGGCAGAAAACGTGGCCGAGACCGTGCAAGCGGCTTTGCAGAAGAAATAAATCTTCGCGCTGCACTTGAAACAAATTCAAAATTAACTTTAAAGGAAATAGATCATGGCGATCAAAATAGGTATCAACGGTTTCGGTCGCATCGGCCGCATGGTGTTTCGCGCCGCTGTTCAAAATTTTTCTGACATTGAAGTGGTTGGCATCAACGACTTGCTCGAGCCCGACTACCTGGCCTACATGCTCAAGTACGACAGCGTGCACGGCCGCTTCAAAGGCGAGGTGTCTGTAGAAGGCAATCACCTGATCGTGAATGGCCGCAAAATTCGTTTGACCCAAGAGCGCGATCCTTCTGCCCTCAAGTGGCGTGAAGTCGGTGCTGACATCGTGATCGAAGCCACCGGTTTGTTCTTGGACAAAGCTTCTGCCGAGAAACACTTGGCTGCTGGCGCTAAAAAAGTACTGATGTCTGCACCTTCCAAAGACGACACCCCCATGTTCGTGTTTGGCGTTAACCACGCCACGTATGCCGGTCAAGCCATTGTGTCCAACGCCTCTTGCACCACCAACTGCTTGGCGCCCGTGGCCAAAGTGTTGAACGACAAGTGGGGCATCAAGCGCGGTTTGATGACCACCGTTCACGCGGCCACCGCCACGCAAAAAACAGTGGACAGTCCTAGCAACAAAGACTGGCGCGGCGGCCGCGGTATTTTGGAAAACATCATTCCTTCCAGCACAGGTGCTGCCAAGGCTGTGGGCGTGGTCATTCCTGCCTTGAACAAAAAACTCACGGGCATGTCTTTCCGCGTGCCCACATCCGATGTGTCCGTGGTTGACCTCACGGTTGAGTTGAACTCTGAGGCCACCTACGCAGAAATTTGCGCAGAGATGAAAGCCCAATCACAAGGCGCCTTGAAAGGCGTGCTGGGTTACACCGAAGACAAAGTGGTGGCCACCGATTTCCGCGGCGAGCCTTGCACCAGCGTGTTTGATGCCGACGCAGGTTTGGCCTTGGACAGCACCTTCGTGAAAATTGTCAGCTGGTATGACAACGAGTGGGGCTACTCCAACAAGTGCTTGGAAATGGTTCGCGTGATTTCTAAGTAATTTGCTTGGCCCCAAATTCACGCTTCAAGGCGTGAATGCAAAAAGCCCAACCATTTCTGGCTGGGCTTTTTTTCGACTGATAAAAACTTGCGCCGTTGTCACTCGACGCAAAGACTCAACTCAGGTGTTTGCCAATCAACCCTGCCAATTCAAACATCGTGATTTGATCTTTGCCAAACACCGGTTTGAGTTTGGCATCGGCATTGATGGCACGTTTGTTGGTGGGGTCTTGCAAGCCTTGCGCCTTGATGTAGTCCCACAACTTCTTCACCACTTCTGTGCGCGCCACTTTGTCGGTGCCTATCACTGCGGCCAAATCGGCGCTGGGCGTGAGGTTGCCCACTGCCGCTTTGCGCGGTGTTTTGGCTGCAGCCGTTTTCTTGGCAGCTACTTTTTTGGCAGGTGCTTTGGTGGTTTTAGCTGCGGCCTTACTCGCCGTTTTTCCAGCCGCCGTTTTAGCGCCAGCTGCATATTTCACAGGTGTTTTGCGCGGAGGGAACTTGCTCTTGCGGGGCTCAAACTCAAATACAACCTTGTCTTCTTCGGCGTTCCACGACAAGAAAGCCTTGAAGGCGCGGCGCGTTCGATTGCTCACAAACTTTTCTAGCAAATCGGTTTTCCCTGCGCTGAGAAGCTTGGCAATTTGCTCGCGCTCCACCACTTGTTGCAGCACAATTTTGCCGCTCTTGAAATTACACGTGGGTGTGGGTTGACCTTCTGTGGGCACGGCTTTTTCGCAAATGTAATTGCTGCCATGCTCATGCACAGCACCGCCGCATTTGGGACAAGCACCTAAAGACTCGCTACCGGTGAAGTCAACAATCTCACCGGTCTCTTCGCTGTTTTTATCATTGCCAAAATCAAATTCGAGCTTCCAGTTTTTCTCTTCTTCGTTGTACTTCAGTGCAATTTCAGAGGTGAATGGCCAACCCGCTTTGGAGCGGAAGCCTTCTAAAGGTCCAATCTTTTTGTCACGCAAGAATTGCTCAACTTCAGCTTGTTCAAAAGTTCGGCCTGCAGGTGTTTTGCCGAATGAGAAACCACAACCGGCAGCAGCCGTGTCATCTGACGCAGCATCTTTGCCAACACAGGCATACCGACGATAGTTTTCTCTCACAATGCCGCCACAAGTGGGGCAGGGTGTGCTTAAGGTGGCGTAGTCACCGGGTATGGTGTCGCGGTCGTACTCTTTGGCCTTTTTGACGATGTGCTCGGTCATGTTGGCAATCTGCTGCATGAAGTCTTCGCGGCTGAGTTTGCCTTGCTCCATTTGCGACAGCTTGTATTCCCACTCCCCCGTGAGCTCTGGCTTGGACAACTCTTCCACGCCCAGGCCACGCAACAAGGTCATCAACTGGAACGCTTTGGCGGTTGGAATCATTTCGCGACCATCGCGCAAAATGTATTTCTCATTGATCAATCCCTCAATGATGGCCGCACGTGTAGCTGGTGTACCCAAACCTTTTTCTTGCATGGCTTCGCGCAACTCGTCGTCGTCGACCATCTTGCCTGCGCCTTCCATGGCGCCCAGCAAGGTGGCTTCTGAATAGCGGGCAGGCGGACGTGTTTTGAGGGGCTTGCTTTCAACGGAGCCCACACCCACTTGCTCACCTGGCGCTACGGCCACCAAGTTTTGTCCTTTGTCACCTTCTTTGGCATCGTCCACCTCGTCGGCCGCTTCTTTGCCGTAAATGGCCAACCAACCGGGCTTGACCAAAACTTTGCCCTCGGTTTTGAAGCTGTGTCCTGCTGCCGTGCTGATACGCGTGGTCACCATGTACTCGGCGCTTGGGAAAAACACCGCCATAAAGCGACGCACCACCAGGTCATACAACTTTTGCTCCGCATCAGACAAGCCAGAAGGGGCCTGCAAGGTGGGAATGATCGCAAAGTGATCACTGACCTTGGCATTGTCAAAAATGCGCTTAGAGGGCTTGATATAGCCGTTGTTGAGCGCTGTGAGGGCATGCGGTGCCAAATGCTTCATGCCACTGTCGGCCAACATGTTGAAGGTGTCCTTGGCCACCGGCAAGTAGTCTTCGGGCAAGGCGCGCGAATCGGTACGCGGGTAGGTGAGGGCCTTGTGGCGCTCGTACAAAGACTGCGCCAGCGACAAGGTGGTTTTGGCAGAGAAGCCGAACTTGCCGTTGGCTTCGCGCTGCAAAGAGGTCAAGTCAAACAACTGAGGGCTGGCCTGAGAGGTGGGCTTGGCCTCTTCTGTGACGCTGGCTTTGGCGCCTTTGACGGCCTGCACAATGGCTTGCGCCTCCGCTGCAGTCCAAACGCGATCGGCTTTTTTCTCTGCGTCGTCGGCATCTTTTTTCCATGCGGTGTTGAACCACTTACCTGGGTAGGTGCCCGCGGCAGCATCGAACTGCGCATGCACTTCCCAATAATCGCGACTGATGAACTGGCGAATTTGCTCTTCGCGCACCACCACCACTGCCAAGGTGGGCGTTTGTACGCGGCCCACCGTGGTTAAAAAGAAGCCGCCATCGCGCGAATTGAAAGCGGTCATGGCACGGGTGCCATTGATGCCCACCAGCCAATCGGCCTCAGAACGGCTGCGCGCCGCATCGGCCAAGCCTTGCATTTGTTGGTTAGAGCGCAGCTTGTCAAAACCGTCGCGAATGGCTTGCGGCGTCATGCTTTGCAACCAGAGGCGCTGCACGGGTTTGCCCAAAGGAATGGTCTGACCCGCCTTTTGCGTGCCGGCATATTGCTCTATCAAACGGAAAATAAGCTCGCCCTCACGCCCCGCATCGCAGGCGTTGATCAAGGCGTTCACGTCTTTGCGCTTGGCTTGCTTCACCACCGCGTTCAGGCGCGTTTTGGTTTTATCGACCGGCTTTAAGTCGAAGTAGGGCGGGATGACGGGCAAATGGGCAAAGCTCCATTTGCCGCGTTTCACGTCAAATTTCTCCGGGGCCTGGATTTCCACCAAATGGCCCACCGCGCTGGTGACCACATAGGTTTCACTCTCAAAGTGGTCCTCGTGTTTCTCAAATTTACCTGCGATCGGCGTTAATGCGCGAACGATATCTTGAGCCACTGAAGGCTTCTCTGCAATTACCAATGTTTTCATCTCATACAATCCGGTCTCGCGTGCGCGCATGCGCACGTGTACACACACGGGCACGCGCACACGCGCGCCCACATGTTTTCACAATAACAAATTTTTCACGCCGTGGTCAAAAAAACTCATCTGTCGACAAAATCAAGTTTGAAGCCCGCGGCCAAGGTCAAGTCATTGACCTCTCCTGCGGCAGGCCGTCGGGTGCAGGTGCGTCGCTCTGGTGTGCACGGCAAAGGTGTATTTGCACTCATCGACATTGCAGAAGGCGAGACCTTGTATGAGTATGTGGGTGAGATCATCAGCTGGGATGAAGCGCAAGACCGCCACCCACACGACCCCGCAGACCCCAACCACACCTTCTATTTCCATGTGAACGAAGACAGGGTCATTGACGCTTTGCACGGCGGCAACTCCTCAAGGTGGATCAATCACAGCTGCAACCCCAACTGCGAAGCCGATGAAGAAAATGACCGCATCTACATCAAGGCCCTGCGCAACATCAAGGCGGGTGAAGAGCTCAATTACGACTATGGCTTGATCATTGACGAGCCCTACACCCCTCAACTGAAGGCGGAATTCCCTTGCTGGTGTGGCAGTGCCAATTGCCGCAAAACTTTGCTGGCCCCCAAACGCAGGCCCGCCACCCCCAAGATTCCCAGCCAAATCAAAAAGATTGAAAAGAAAATCAAGAAGCTCAAAAAAGAGCTGAAGACCGTGAAGAAAAAAGCGGCCTGATCGGTACTGAACTGAATTGAGGTGACCTTGAACGCTGGGGCTCCCCATCAACGCTGGCCTGCGGAAGCCATCTGGCAGTCCGTGGTGCCGCAATGGCCAGGGTTCAGCATCGAGATCCTGCCCGAAATTGATTCCAGCAACAGCGAGCTGATGCGGCGCGCCCGACAAGGCCGCCACGATCCTATTTTGTTGCTTGCAGAGCGCCAATCGGCAGGTCGTGGGCGTCAAGGGCGAACTTGGGTTGGCGAGCCAGGGCATGCGCTCACTTTTTCCATCGGCTTGCCCTACTACCCCAGCAATTGGTCCGGTCTTTCGCTGGCTGTCGGGCTCAGCTTGGCTGAGTCGCTTGGTGGGGACATCCAACTCAAGTGGCCCAATGACTTGTGGTGCCATCAAAAAAAGCTCGGCGGCATCTTGATTGAGGCCGCCAGCCAAGGCGACCAAAGCTATGCCGTGATCGGCATCGGCTTGAACATCCAACTGCCCGCCAACAAAGACCTCCGAACGCCTCCTGCGGCTCTTTCTGAGTTTTGGCAAGGTGTTAGCGCGCCCCTGGCTTTAGAACGCGTTGTGAAGCCTTTGCTAGACGCTTTGAGAAGCTTTGAAGCAAACGGCTTCAGCCCCTTACAACAACGCTTCAATGCGCGCGACGCACTTTGCGGTTTGGACGTCACCACCAGCGATGGGCTGTTCGGTTTGTGTGCTGGCGTGGACGATCAAGGCGCCATGCAAATTGACACGCCCAAAGGTCGAGTGAAAGTCAGTAGCGCAGAAGTGAGTGTTCGGCCAAAATGAAACACTTAAAGCTGCGCTGGTTGATTCTGGCCTTGATGCTGTCAAATGCGCTGCTGTATGGTTGGCGCGAAGGCCTCTTTGAAGCTTGGGGTTTCGCGCCTGAAAGTGCGCGTGAACCCTCTCGCAATTTGCAACAGATCCAGCCCGACAATGTCGTCATCACAAGGAAAATCTCATGAGCTTGAAACTTTATTTTGCGCCAGGCGCTTGTTCATTTGTGCCCCATTGCATGTTGCAACGGGCAGGCGCCGAATACGAGCCCATCATGGTCAAGTTGCACAAAGGTGAGCAACACGAAGCCGGCTATCAGGCCATCAATCCTCGCGGTCAGGTTCCGGTGCTGGTTGACGATGGACAGGTGGTCACACAGATTTTGGCCATCGTTTTGCACCTCGATCAAAAGTTTCCTGCCGCGCAGTTTTTGCCAACATCGCCCATGGCTAGGGCCAAGGCCATTGAAACTTTGGCCTGGATGAACAACACGGTTCATCCCACCTTCACGCACATCTTCATGCCGCAAAAGTTCAGCGACCAAGCAGACGTTCAAGCCAACCTGAAAGCGTTCAACACGCAGACTTACAAAGGCTTGCTGACTGAATTGGAAAGTTTCGTGAGCGCCAAAGCACCTTCTGCATGGTTATCGGGCGATCACCTCGGGCCCTTGGATGCCTATGCGCTGACGCTCACTCGATGGGGTTCTATCGCCGGCATCAACCCTAGCACTTACGCTTTATTGTGGGCGCACGTTCAAAGGGTTGCGGCCGACCAAGATGTCTCCGTGGTGATCGAGCGTGAACGGCTTCAGTTGAACTTGTTCAAAGGCTAAAGTCTTTTTTGCTTTTAGTTCAAAGTTAGCGCGAAAAGCGAATGGTGAAACAAGCGCCAGGGGGCGTCTGTCCGGGGTGTGCCATTTCAACCGTCACAGTGGCGCCATGGCGCTTTGCAATTTCTCGCACAATGGGCAGGCCCAAGCCAGAGCCATCTACATTGGTTCCTAAGGCTCGATAAAAGGGTTCAAACACCCGCTCTCTTTCGGCCGCGCTGATGCCAGGACCGTTGTCTTCCACTTGTACGGCCAAGGCTTGACTGTAGGGGTCTAACAAAAGGCGCACTGTAATGACGCCTATTCGCTCGGGGGTGCTAGGGGTGTAATGAATGGCGTTGTCAACCAAATTTCGAATCATCTCTTTGAGCAGCGTCGGGTTGCCTTGCAAGGTCAAAAAGCGCCGTTTTTTAGCCGTGTCGACGCCGTCATATCCCAGGTCCAGCCCCTTTTCCATGGCGTGTGGCAATGAGTCATTGAGCACCTCGCTGATCAAGGCCGCCATGTCACACGACTGCAAGTCTATAGACCCAGCGCCTTCTGCCCGAGCCAGCGACAACAGTTGATTGACGGTGTGCGTGGCTTGCACACTCGCACGACCAATTTGTTGCAGTGACTGTTTTAACTCTTCTTCTCCAGCTTCTTTTCTTTGCGCCAAGTCAGCTTGCATGCGCAAACCGGCAAGGGGTGTTTTCAATTGGTGGGCCGCGTCGGCTAAAAATCTTTTTTGAGTGCTTATCGAGTCCTTTAATCGACGCAGCAAATCATTCACTGAGGACACCAGGGGGGCCACTTCCAATGGCACGGCTTTTTCATCCAAAGGACTCAGGTCATCTGATTTTCTAGCGCGTATGCGCTCTTCCAATTCCGACAGTGGCTTGATGCCGCGGACCAAGGCCAACCAAACCAGCAAAACAGCCAGCGGCAAAATTGCAAACTGAGGCAGCATGACACCTTTGATAATTTCAGTGGCCAAGACTGATCTTTTCTCTCGGGTTTCAGCCACTTGAACAAGGACAGAACCTAATTCTGAGGTCGATTTTTCAGAAGTTAACTGAACCCAGGTGTAGGCCACCCGAACCTCGAGGCTGCGCATTTCATCGTCGCGAATTTTGACATCGTAGCTGCCCAGTTTTTCCTCGTCTTGTGGTTGCGGCAAATCGCGATCGCCACCGAGCAACTCGCCTTTGGGTCCAATGACTTGGTAGTAAACCAAGTCGGCATCATCGGCGCGCAGCAATTCGCTGGCGGGCTGGGGCAAGTTAAATTGAATGCGTTGTTGATCGGGGCTTAGCTTGACCAACTGCGCAAGCGCTTGGACGTTGTAAACCAAAGCGCGGTCAAACGGTTTGTTGGCAAGCCCCTGCGCCACCAACCAAGTGAGCGCCAAACTCACCGGCCACAACAACAGAAGTGGGGTGAGCATCCAATCCAAAATTTCGCCAAACAACGAGCGTTGCTCGCGGCGAAAAAAAGACACTTGCCAATTTTTACGGCTCATTCACCCACGGTGTTCACGGCACCGTTATCCTGGAATTTTTTCAAGGCAATAACCCAGTCCCCGCACAGTTGCAATGCGAATAGGACCCTTTTCAATTTTTTTGCGCAGGCGATGGATGTACACCTCAATGGCATTGTTGCTCACCTCTTCACCCCACTCGCACAATCGCTCGACCAATTGGTCTTTGCTGACCAAACGTCCCGCGCGCTGCAGCAAGACTTCAAGCAAGCCCAATTCACGCGCCGAGAGCTCGACCATCTTGCCGTCAATGGTGGCCACACGGCCAGATTGGTCATAGATCAATGGCCCATGTTTGATTTGTGAACTGGCCCCACCCATACCGCGGCGTGTCAGTGCTCGCACGCGCGCTTCAAGTTCTTGCAAGCTAAAGGGCTTGGCCATGTAATCGTCTGCGCCGTAGTCCAAGCCTTTGACGCGCTCTTCCACGCTGTCGGCTGCGGTCAGAATCAGAACGGGTAGCGTAGAGCCCCGTGAGCGCAACTTTTTCAACACCTCTAGGCCGTGCATTTTGGGCAAGCCCAAATCCAAAATGAGCAAATCAAATTCGCTGTTGGTCATGAGGGCCGCATCGGCCTCTGTACCGCTGGCCACATGGTCCACTGCGGCACCACTGCTGCGCAAGGTTCTCAACAAGCCATCGGCCAATACCTGATCGTCTTCTGCAATCAAAATACGCATCTTCGTCTCCTGCTTTTGCCATTGAACGGCTTTGCGAGGCCCTGTGAGGGTCTGACACAAATTTTAGGCGACTCTGGGTCTTTGCAGTCGAATCTTTCTTCAGGTGCTTAGTTTGCTTTCGTGCGCCTTGCCATCTGGCAAACGCCTCACATGCAATAGGCTTCCAATCCAAGCGCAACGACCGTTGCAACTTCGTTGCCCACAGAAGCCTTGAACTCTTCTTCCGCCTGTGCAACAGCCATTTGAAATGCGGCCAACCATGCCAAGCCTGCTGGCGTAAAAACGACCTGCCTGGCCCTGGCATCTCTTGAGTCACTTTCTCTTTTGACCAAGCCCCATGCTTCGCATTGGTTCACCAAATTGCCCATGGCTTGCTTGCTCATGCCTGCTGCATGCGCCAGTTCTGTCAGCCTTGAACCCTGCAGCGACAAATGGCGCGTGATGTGAATGTGGGCTGCACTGATTTGATCTCTGGCCGCCAAGTTGGACAGGGCCAATGGCACTTGGTCGTTGTTGGCCATCAGGCTCAAAACGCGAGCATCAAATCTGCGCATTGCATGACCTAGTAGGCGACCCAAATGGGTCTCACGCCAGCGATCGTCCAAAGCGGCCGTCAGCGCGTCTCTGGGCTCTAAATTCGGCGCTGAACTGTCATTGACTGGCATTTGCTAATAGTAAAGCAAACTGACTAAAAAATCTATTTACTGCCTGAGACAATGCGTTTACAGTACTGTTCAAGCATCCAGTCTTTGATCAACATTCTGAATGCAAACTTTTTAACCCGTTGATTCTCAAGGAGATTTTCATGAGCGAGCAAAACAGCGACAGAACCAAAGCCCTGCAAGCAGCCCTGGCCCAAATTGAAAAACAATTTGGCAAAGGCACCATCATGCGCTTGGGTGAAGGCGAAGTCATCGAAGACATCCAAGTGGTGTCCACGGGTTCTTTGGGCCTTGACATCGCCTTGGGCGTTGGCGGCTTGCCCCGCGGCCGCGTCGTTGAAATATACGGCCCAGAGTCTTCTGGCAAAACCACACTCACCTTGCAAGTGATTGCCGAAATGCAAAAAGTGGGCGGCCAATGCGCCTTCGTCGATGCCGAGCACGCCCTGGACATCCAATACGCCCAAAAGCTGGGCGTCAACTTGCAAGACCTGCTCATCAGCCAACCCGACACCGGCGAGCAAGCCCTTGAAATTGTCGACAGCTTGGTCCGCTCAGGCGCCGTCGACTTGGTCGTCATCGACTCTGTGGCCGCGCTCACCCCCAAAGCCGAACTCGAAGGCGACATGGGCGACTCACTGCCTGGCCTGCAAGCACGCCTCATGAGCCAAGCTTTGCGCAAGCTCACCGCCACCATCAAGAAAACCAATTGCATGGTTATTTTCATCAACCAAATCCGCATGAAGATTGGCGTCATGTTCGGCTCCCCCGAAACCACCACTGGCGGCAATGCACTCAAGTTCTACGCGTCTGTTCGCTTAGACATTCGCCGTACCGGCACCATCAAGCGCGGCGACGAGGCCATTGGCAACGAGACCAAGGTCAAGGTGGTTAAAAACAAAGTGGCGCCGCCCTTCAAAACAGCCGAATTCGACATTTTGTTTGGCGAAGGCATCAGCCGCCATGGCGAGATCATCGACATGGGCGTCGAAGCCAAAATCATCGACAAGTCGGGCGCCTGGTATGCCTACAACGGCGAAAAGATCGGCCAAGGCCGCGACAACGCCCGTGAGTTTCTGCGCGAAAACGCAGAGCTGGCCGCCGAAATTGAAAACAAAGTTCGCGAATCTTTGGGCATCCCTTTGCTGGCCGAAGCGGTTAACGCAGCCTAAGTCCGCATCAATTTGAATCTCTTTAACAGTTGCGCTCCTTGATCAATGGCTCAGCCTGGGTTTAAGTTGTCCCTCAAAGGACGTGCGCTGCGGCTTTTGTCGCAGCGCGAACACTCACGGGCTGAGCTGGTTCGCAAACTGTCGCCGCACGAAGAAGTGCCAGGTGAATTGGCACAAGTTTTAGACGATTTGCATGCCAAGGGTTTCATCGATGAGGCTCGCGTTCTAGAGTCCGTCGTCAATCACCGCGCAAGCAAGCTGGGCAATGGCCGCATCAAGCAAGAGTTGCAAGCCAAGGGCTTGGCGCCTGAATCGGTGGCTCAGGCCATGAACGATTTAAAAGACTCTGAGTTTGTGCGCGCTCAAGGCGTTTGGCAGCGCAAGTTTGGCTCACCGGCTGCCGACGCCAATGCGCGCGCCAAGCATTACCGCTTTTTACTCACTCGCGGCTTTTCTTCAGAAGTCGTTCGCAAAGTGGTGAAGCTATCTGGCGCCCCCGACGAAGACTTCGAAAGCTAAGTTTCGCAGCACTGAGCTTCGGAACAAGCGCCTTAAAGCCCCAGCATCAGTTTCAGGTTTTGGACGGCGGCGCCGCTGGCGCCTTTGCCCAAGTTGTCTAGGCGAGATACCACCACAGCCTGCCTGTGGGTCTCGTTTCCGAACACCCGAATTTCGAGTTTGTTGGAATCGTTGTTGCCTGTGGCGCCTAACTTGCCGCTTTCTTCTGCAGGTACCACGCTGACCCAACCGCCCTCGTTTTGGCTGCTGGCGTAGTGGGCGCGCATGGCTTCAAACACATCAGACACTTTGGGTTTGCCTGGTAAGTCGTCTAAGAACAAGGGCAACTCGACCAACATACCTTGCCGAAAATTGCCAACTGCCGGCAAGAAGATGGGGCGGCGTGTGAGGCCGGTGTACTTCATGATTTCGGGCACATGCTTGTGCTGGAGGCCTAAAGCATAGGCCTCGTGCAAGGGTGCGCGGCCTGCTTCATAGTCTTCAATCATGGCGCGACCGCCACCAGAGTAACCACTCACTGATGGCAAAGACACTGGAAAATCTGGAGTTAAGACGCCGGCACTGACCAAGGGGGCCAGGATGGCGATAGCGCCAGAGGCATAACAACCTGGGTTGCTGACACGCTGCGCATTGACCACCGCCTGGCGCTGGCCAGCGCGCATTTCAGGAAATCCGAAGACCCAGCTGTCGTTCACACGGTGTGCGGTGGAGGCATCAATGATGCGTGGTTTGTGACCGGCCAAAGCATCGATCATGGCCACCGACTCCTTGGCGGCGTCATCGTGCAAGCACAGAACCACCAAATCAACCTGGGACATGAGTTCTCGCTTGGCTTCTGGGTCTTTGCGTTTTTCAGGCGCGATGCTCACAAGCTGAACTTCGGGCATGGCCAGCAGACGCTCTCGGATCAAAAGTCCGGTGGTTCCAGCTTCGCCATCGATGAAAATTTTGGCCATTCAGGGCTCTCCCAAGATATTTTTGCTGGCCGTCATGTCAATGTAAGTGACTCGGCTCAAGATTGGTGCGTTGCAACATGATACAGTCGCCGGCTGAAGTGTCCAGTGCTTGTTTAGGGCAAATCACCCTGACTGGCTGGTGAGAATAACCACCCTCTGAGAGAAACCTCATGAAGATCCACGAGTACCAAGGCAAGGAAATCTTGCGTCAATTTGGTGTGCCAGTGCCCCGCGGCATTCCGGCCTTTACAGTGCAAGAAGCGGTGGAAGCCGCTCAAAAATTGGGCGGCCCAGTGTGGGTGGTCAAAGCACAAATTCACGCGGGCGGCCGCGGCAAAGGCGGCGGCGTGAAGCTGGCCCGCTCCATCGAAGAAGTGAAAAAGCTTGCCGGTGAAATTTTGGGCATGCAATTGGTCACTCACCAAACGGGCCCAGAGGGTCAAAAAGTTCGTCGCCTCCTCATTGAAGACGGTGCCGACATCAAAAAAGAATATTACATCTCCGCTGTCACCGACCGTGCCTCACAACGTGTGGCCATGATCGTGTCAAGCGAAGGCGGTATGGACATTGAAGGTGTGGCACACGACACACCCGAGAAAATCATCACCGAAATCGTTGACCCCGCATTGGGCCTTACTGATGCGCAAGCCAAGATGTTGTCTGACGCCATTGGCGTGCCTGCAGGTTCGACTGCCCAAGCCGCTGACGTTCTGCAAAAAGTTTACAAGTGCTACATGGACACCGACGCGTCTTTGGTCGAGATCAATCCTTTGATCTTGGAAGGCAACGGCGGCATTCGCGCTTTGGACGCCAAGTTCAACTTCGATTCCAACGCTTTGTTCCGTCACCCAGAAATCGTGGCTTACCGCGATCTGGACGAAGAAGATCCTGCAGAAGTGGAAGCCTCTAAATTCGATTTGGCCTACATCAGCTTAGACGGCAACATTGGTTGCTTGGTCAACGGTGCGGGCTTGGCCATGGCCACCATGGACACCATCAAGTTGTTTGGCGCCGAGCCAGCCAACTTCTTGGACGTGGGCGGCGGCGCCACCCCCGAGAAGGTCACAGAAGCTTTCAAGATCATGTTGAAGAACCCCAAAGTGAAAGCCATTTTGGTCAACATCTTCGGCGGCATCATGAAGTGCGACACCATCGCAACCGGCGTGATCACCGCTTGCAAGGCCACGAACTTGAACGTGCCATTGGTCGTTCGCATGAAGGGCACCAACGAAGACTTGGGCAAGAAGATGCTCCAAGAAAGCGGTTTGCCCATCATTTCCGTGGACACCATGGCAGAAGCAGCACAAGCTGCCGTTAAAGCGGTGAAAGGTTAATTACATGTCTATCTTTATCAACAAAGACACCAAAGTCATTACCCAAGGTATTACCGGCAAAACCGGTCAGTTTCACACTGAAAAATGCCAAGAGTACGCCAACGGTAAAAACTGTTTTGTTGCAGGTGTGAACCCCAAAAAAGCGGGCGAGTCCATCTTCAACATTCCCATTTACGCCTCCGTCAAAGAAGCGGCCTCCACCACAGGCGCCACGGTGTCTGTGATTTATGTGCCGCCCGCAGGCGCAGCCGCAGCCATCTGGGAAGCCGTAGAAGCCGACCTCGACTTGGCCATTTGCATTACCGAAGGCATTCCTGTCCGTGACATGCTCGAAATTCGCAATCGCATGCGCGCCAAAGAAGCGGCTGGCGGCAAGAAAACTTTGTTGCTCGGCCCCAACTGCCCAGGTTTGATCACCCCCGACGAAATCAAGATCGGCATCATGCCCGGTCACATTCACCGCAAAGGCCGCATTGGCGTGGTGTCTCGTTCAGGTACCTTGACTTATGAAGCTGTGGCGCAACTCACCGAAATCGGTCTGGGCCAGTCTTCTGCAGTCGGTATTGGTGGCGACCCTATCAACGGCTTGAAGCACATCGACGTGATGCGCGCTTTCAACGACGACCCAGACACCGATGCCGTGATCATGATCGGTGAAATTGGCGGCCCCGACGAAGCAGAAGCTGCGCGCTGGTGCAAAGACAACATGAAAAAGCCCATCGTGGGCTTTATCGCTGGCGTCACTGCACCTGCAGGCAAGCGCATGGGCCACGCCGGTGCCTTGATCTCTGGCGGCGCCGACACAGCCGATGCCAAATTGGCCATCATGGAAGAATGCGGTTTCAAAATTACCCGCAACCCTTCCGAAATGGCCCGTTTGCTCAAGGCCATGCTCTAAAGCCATAAGCAGTACTACGCACCCCACGGCCCAGTCGGGCCGTTAAAATTCAAGTCCCGACAAAAGAGATGGCCCTTAGGGGCCATTTCTTATTCCTACTAAAAATGCAAAGGGACTCTCATGGAAATGTTACAAACAGCCGACTTTTGGATCGGCTTGATGAAGATCGTCTGGATCAACATCATCTTGTCTGGCGACAACGCCGTGGTCATTGCTTTGGCCGCTCGCTCCTTGCCTGAAAATCAACAACGCCAAGCGATCATGTTTGGTTCGGGCGCTGCAGTTGTGCTTCGAATCGCCTTGACTGTTGTCGCTGCTGCGCTGCTTGAACTCTCTTATTTGCAAATCATTGGCGGCATCCTGCTCTTGTACATCGGCGCTCAACTCTTAAGTGAGGATGGCGATCATGAAGAGGGGGGTGTAGAAAAAGCCAGCTTGATGGTGGCAATTAGAACCATTCTGATTGCCGACTTGGTCATGAGCCTAGACAACGTGATTGCCGTTGCAGCTGCAGCCAAGGGCAATACGACCTTGCTTATCTTAGGTCTGGCCATCAGTATCCCCATGGTGGTTTTTGGCAGCGCCATCATGATCAAGCTCATGGCTCGCTTTCCCATCATCGTCACCTTTGGTGCCTGCCTCATTGGTTGGGTGGGCGGCGAAACCATTGTCAGTGACGTGGTGCTTCGTGAGTTCTCGGAAGCCAACCCATGGCTTCATTACGCCGCGGCCACCGTTGGCGCTTTGTCTGTGTTGGCCATTGGCAAGTTCTTTCAAAGCAAGCAAGCAAGCGAAGAAAAATCAGACGAACCTGCTTGACTTAGCGCAAGCATTTGTAGCCAAGCCGATCCCCCGTGGTCGGCTTTTTTACGTCCTAATCAGGGTCTTCGAGATTAAAATTAACCACTCCCTAGGAACACCATGACACGCCATAGCTCCACCTATTTTCGCGGCTTCACCCTGATCGAGCTCATGGTGGTCATCGCCATCATTGGCGTATTGGGATCATTGGCACTGCCTGCTTACCAAGACTACGCAGTGCGCGCCAAGGTCTCTGAAATGATGTTGGCGGCTACGCAATGCAAAACTGCCGTCACCGAAACTGTCAGCACGGCATCCCAAGCCGATGTCAGCGCTGCTTTGCCTAGAGCATGTGAAACACAAACTTCCAAATACGTGAGCGGCATGGTGGTAGACGCCAATGGTGTCATCACCGTCACCGGTAACACCAACACCCTGCGCGGCAATACCAGCGCCACGTCCAATGCACTCTCGCTCGTCCCAGTTCAAACAGGCAGCAGTCTTTTAAATGGCACCACCGACGGCGGCAAGTCCATCAGCGCTTGGAATTGCGGCCCTGCGGCAACCAACCCATTGAACGTGAAGTACCTGCCCAATTCTTGCAAAGGTGCGATCTAAGTGCTCATGCATCAAAGAAGTTAAACTCATTGCAAGGCAGCCAGCGAAGCTTGCTGTTAACAATTAACCCCTTGATGACGGTGCTTCCATGAAAAAACGCTACCTGCTCAGTGCCATCGCGCTGACCGCTTCTACTTTGCTCATGCCCTGCGTTGCCAGTGCACAAGACTTCCCCCCCAAGCGTCCTGTCACGCTTTTTGTTGGCTTTGCGCCGGGTGGTGCCGCCGATGCGGCCGCCCGTTTGATTGCCAAAAAGCTCACAGAAAACATCGGCCAAAACGTCATTGTGGAAAACAAGGCAGGTGCTGGTGGCAACATCGTTCACCAGCAAGTAGCCAACGGTGTGGCCGATGGCTCTGTGATTTTGCTGGGCTCCATCGGCCCCATGACCATTGCCCCACACATGATGAAGGTCGGCTATGAGCCCTTCAAAGACTTGGCGCCAATTTCTGGCGGCGTGAACTTCCCCAACATGCTGGTGGTCAACAAAGAGTCGGGCATCAAAAATCTGGCCGACTTTATCGCAATGGCCAAAAAAGCCCCAGACACGGTGTCTTTTGCCTCAACAGGTGCGGGATCTGCATCGCACCTCACAGGCGAATTGTTTGCCATTCGCACCAACACAGACATGCTGCATGTCCCTTACAAGGGCGGCGCACCCGCCATGCAAGACCTGTTGGCCAATCGCTTCACAGGTTATTTTTCTGCACCGCCCACGTCTATTCCGCACGTCGAGTCTGGCAAGTTGGTGGCCATTGCAACCACCGGCCTCACTCGCCCTAGCTATCTGTCCAATGTGCCCACCGTGGCTGAGTCTGGCTTTCCTGGTTTTGAAGCGCTGAACTGGTATGCGTTCCTGGCCTCTGCCAAAGTGCCTTCGGTCATTTTGGACAAATGGAATGCAGAGATTGTCAAAGTGCTCAACGACCAGAGCACCAAAGACGCACTCACCAAGCTTGGCTTGTCTGGCGCCCCTTCTTCCCGTTCAGAACTCACCGCCTTCATGCAGAAGGAGTCAGACAAGTGGGGAAAGCTGGTGCGTGAGCGAAAAATTACGGCTGACTAAATCGCTTCGTTTTCAGCCACCCAATGCCCCGACTTACCGCCTTGCTTTTCTAGCAGCTTCACATCCGTGATAGTCATACCGCGGTCGGCGGCTTTGCACATGTCGTAAATGGTGAGCAGGGCCACTTGCACGGCGGTCAGGGCTTCCATTTCCACACCTGTCGGGCCCACTGTTTCTGCGGTCGCATTGCAAACGATGGTCGGAATGCTGCCTACTAAAAGTTCAAACTCAACGGCAACACGCGTGAGCGCCAAAGGGTGGCACAAAGGAATCAAGTCAGAGGTTCGCTTGGCACCCTGAATGCCAGCAATTCGGGCAATGCCTAAAACATCGCCCTTTTTGGCAGTCCCAGCCTGCACCAATGCCAATGTAGCAGGCAACATTTGGATTCGGCCAGTCGCTACGGCCACACGGTGTGTAGCGGCTTTGGCACTGACATCCACCATATGGGCTTGGCCTTGAGCGTCAAAATGAGTCAAGGGTGAGGGTGTATTTGGCTGAGAATGAGGCATGACAATGGGCTGAAAAATTGGTAAAAACCATTTACAAACGGTTGACGTAGTTCGAGCATGATACGGTTTTCGGATTCTCCATCCTTGTTGGTACAAATACTTTGAAGCTTGCGCACCCAAAATCTAAGCCTCTGCTGGCCTTGTTGGCCATCTCCCTTTGGATCACGCCGGTCTTCTCTCAGTTGCCCTCATCAGCAGCAACAGGAAGCCTTCCCGCATTGGGTGATGGCGCAGACATCACTTTAAGCGCAGAGCGCAAATTGGGCGACCGCATTGCGCGCGAGTTGTTCAGGGATCCTGACTATCTGGAAGATCCGGTCTTAGATGAGTATTTGCAAAACATCTGGCAACCGCTTGTCAAGGGCGCGCAAGCACGAGGCGAGTTATCGCCTGAATTACAAGAGCGCTTCGCTTGGAGAGTCTTGATTGGGCGCGATCGATCGGTGAACGCCTTTGCCTTACCGGGTGGTTACTTGGGCATTCACTTAGGGCTGATCAGTGTGGTCACGACGCGCGATGAGTTGGCTTCCGTCATGGCCCATGAGCTTAGCCACGTGACGCAAAGACACATCTCTCGGTCCATGGGTGAACAAGCGCGCATGACACCTTGGCTCATTGGTGCCATGATCTTGGGCATGTTGGCCGCCAGCAAAAGTGCACAAGGCGCGCAGGCCATGATTGTGGGCGGTCAAGCCATGGCTGCACAGTCGCAACTGAACTTTTCGCGTGATATGGAGCGGGAAGCCGATCGAATTGGGTATGGCGTGATGTCTGAAGCTGGCTTTGACACGCTCGGTTTTGTCACCATGTTTGGTAAATTGCAGCAGGCCGCTGGTTTGAACGACAGCGGCTCTTTTCCTTATTTGCGAAGCCACCCCTTAAGCAGCGAACGCATGGCCGACATGCAGTCGCGTCAACAACTGCAAACACCACGTCCTGCCAATTTGGAAAGTGATCTGATTCAAGCCATGATGTCTTCTAGGGCTCGCGTGATGGCACAGCCAGGCGTTGATGCACTTCGCGCATGGGCCAATGAGGCAGCTGACACACACATCGACAAGCAAGTGCTAACGAAGCGCATGGGCGTTTTGTACGGTGCCGCTTTGTCTTGGATGCAATTGAGGGATACGAAGCAAGCCCGCGCTTTGATACCTCGCATGCAAGAAGCTGCAAGTGGTCACGCCACTGCGCTGCGATTGATACGTTTGTTCGAATCAGAACTGGCCTTCAAAGAAGATGACATGCGCGGTGCCGTGCGCGCCTTAAGTGCCACAGCCAACCAGGCTAATCGCCAATGGCCTCGCCCAGAACTGATTGCTTTGGCGCAGGCAAGCGCTCGCTTGCATGTGACTTCAAGCTCGGTAGAGACTGCACAGCTATTGGCCAACAGCATTGCGGCACTTCAAGCTTTGGTTTTGCAAACACCTCAAGATGCCCAAGCATGGCAGGTGTTGGCCACCGCATTGGCGGCTCAGGGTCGGCCTTTGGCATCCTTGCGCGCTGAGGGGGAAGTGCAAATTGCACGCATGGATTTTGGTGCAGCGGTAGACAGATTCAGGGCGGCTCAAGATGCCTCAAGAAGAGGGCCTGCACAAATGGGAGATCACATTGAAGCGTCGATTGTGGACGCTCGACTGCGCTTTGCACAAAGTATTTTGCGAGAGCAAATGTTAGAGAGAGACCGTTGAAGGCTGCAAGTCAGTTTTACTTTGCGCGATTGAGTGGCTCACAGGCACGCCATCCTTGGGAATTTTTTTCACAGGCCAAAACGCCTTCTGGCTCTGTCTTGGCATGTTTTTCAAACACCCACTTTTGCTTGTTTGTTTTAAAAATGTAGTTGTCTCTGAAATACACAAAATGACCGTCTTGCCCTGTGTAAAAGTAATCAATGTTGAATTGAATTTGCTGTGCTGTGATTTGCCAATTTTGAATGGTTTTCACAGCCAGGAAGGTGTCTGAATTTAAGTTTTGGATGTTGCGAATACTTCTGACTTTAGTTTCAGAGGCCGGTAACAAGGCGGGTGAAACACCATTGCCAAGCTGAGCATGTGTGAAAGCTGCAATGAAAGGCATTGCATCTGAAATTTGCTGAAGTTGCCATGGACTCAAATTCTCGGCTCTCAAATTAAACGCCTTTTTTTCATTCAAATAGGGCGGCTTGATTTTAAAAGAAATACTACTAACCTCATCGACATGACCCTTGTCCACAAAAAATTCTGCAGCGCACCCTGACAAGAACAACAAGCCAAACCCCAATACCAAAGACCCAAACAGTTTGAGGTCGGTGTGCAAGCGATTGACTTGTTGTTCTTGGTACATGCCTTGGCTCAATTACAACTTTGCGCCTGCGCTTGGTTGAAAGCGCTGGCACCCAACAAGGCAACGCCGACACCGTAAACACCCGCAATGACGTTGCAAGTCAAAGCGTTGCCGCCTTGTACCTTGCAGTCATTTAGGATGTTGTTGGACAGGTCGGTATCGGCGGTGCGCCTGCTGAAACCACACGTTGAGTAACTTTGGTCGTGCTGAAAGCAAGCTTGCGACACATCGATGCCAAACATCATGTCGGGCACGTAGGCATCACTTTTAACGGTGCCGCAACCTGCGCCCAAAGCATTGCCGTCTTCTCTCGCACCATTGGAGGTGCCTGATTCAAATTTCAAAAAATCCCAAAATCCGCCGCCATGAACTTGGCGTGTGAGTTCGATATTGCATTCTTGCATTTGTTTTTCCTTGGTTCATTTAAAAATAATCGATGATCAAAATGTCTGATGGTGCCAAGACCCCGACCAAATGGATGGGCCTCTCTGAGGGGGTGATGGCTGGCGTCAAAATGTCGCTGGCTTGATCCCCCTCAGTGAACACTTCTTTGACAAACTGGGCCTGGAAATCGAGTTGGGCTTGAGGAACCAAGCCAAGCTCTACCAAGCCCCAAATGACAAAATGTGGCCCCTCTAATGAGGCAAGGTTTGCGGTACGCCAAGAAATGAATGGCCCCTGGTCTGAGTTGTTGGCGTGTATGTTTGTAGTGTTTGCGTACATATTGGTTTTTGTTTATGAATACCAAATGGGTACTCATGGGCAAATCTTAATGTCGCAACGTCTGATTGGCGCTTGCAAGTGATTGCAGCATCACTCTGAGAAAAACGCCTTTCACAAAACGCTATGATCGCGATCCTCCTTCAAAGTACCTATGGCTGGCATCCACATCACCGACATCGAAGCGGCCATCAATTACTGGCGCGAAAAAAATCCCTCCCCAGACGGCGTCACGCTGCCGCGGGAGCTCAGAGCACTCGCAGAGGTTTATGCCTTGATGATTTTTTTCAAAGAAGATGAAGCCGACGAATTCACACTGCCACTCGCGGCCGCAGAAGCTTGGCAGGCTTGGTATGCCAGCACGCCCGATACACCCTGCATTGCCATTTGCTCTACGTCACAAGGCGACCCCGAGTGCAAAGGATGTGGCCGTACTTTTGAAGAGGTTCAGTATTGGACTGAAATGAGTGCCGGAGAAAAAAGATCAGTTTGGCGGCGCATCACCGTAGATGGCACCTCATGGCGGTTCAATCGCTATGCAGAGCGTGCCACTGAAGATCGCAACTTGTCACGTGCTGCGGCAGAAGCACAAGTGACGATCAAGTTTACCAACTGAACTACTTCCAACGCACCACTTCAAGGTGCACGCTGTCTTTTGAATTGCTTAAGGTCAGCGCACCCTCTTGCACAGTAGCTTGCAATTGCATGCTGCGCTCTGCCAACTTGGCCAAAGCCTGACTGGCTTCTGTCGGCACGCGCCACACCTGCAGTTTTTCCATGCGGGTGAGCTTGTTTTCAATGCCGCGCCACCAAACTTCAGCGGCATGGTTAAAGCAATAAACCATGACGGCATCGGCTTTTTGGCAAGCCTTGTTCAAGGGTTTGTCTTCGGGCTGACCGACTTCCACCCACAAGCGCGTTCGCCCCGTGAAGTCTCGCAAAGACAAATCGGGATCATCAGGATCGGACAAGCCCGATCCAAACGCCAACACACCATCACCATTTAGATCGGCTTGTAGTTTGAAGGCATTGAGGGCCAGTGCCAACAGGCGGATCATCATGCGTTCGTCGGTTTCGCTGGGGTGCCGCGCCAGAGTCAACGCATGGTCAGCGTAGTAGCTGTTGTCAATGTCGGCTATTGAAAGGTTGACTTTGTAGATCGTAGACTTGAGGGCCATTGAATGTGGACTCTTTGTGGGCCAATTAAACGCGTCGAGCCAGCTCAATGGCTTTGCCAATGTAGCTGCCAGGCGTCAAGGCCAAGAGTCGATCTTTTTCTGTTTGCGGTATTTCAAGCTGGCGAATGAGTCCGTGCAAAGCTTCAGCCGTGACAGCTTTTCCGCGGGTCACTTCTTTCAATTTCTCGTACGCGCCAAGCACACCATAGCGGCGCATGACCGTTTGAATAGGCTCTGCCAAGACTTCCCATGAGGCCTCCAAATCTTGCGCCAAGGCTTCCTCGTTCAACTCTAGTTTTTTCAAGCCCGACATGAGCGACGCATAAGCCAATGCGGTGTAACCCAGTGCCACACCCATGTTGCGCAATACGGTGGAGTCTGAGAGGTCGCGCTGCCAACGACTGACCGGTAGTTTTTCTGACATGTGCTTGAGCACGGCGTTGGCCAATCCCAAATTGCCTTCTGCATTTTCAAAGTCGATGGGATTGACCTTGTGGGGCATGGTGGACGAGCCAATTTCGCCGGCTTTCAAGCTTTGCTTGAAATAGCCCAAACTCACATAACCCCAAATGTCGCGCGACAAATCAATCAAGATGGTGTTGGTGCGCGCCACAGCATCGAACAACTCGGCCATGTAATCATGCGGCTCAATTTGAATGCTGTAGGGCTGAAATGACAAACCCAAACCCCAGTGTTCTGAGGAAGCGCCTGCCTCTGTATGCTCTGGCATTTCGATGACAGATTTGGAAAAGGCTTCCCAATCAAATTCGGGCCATGCAGAAAGATGCGCGTTGTAATTGCCAACTGCGCCATTCATTTTGGCTTTGAGTGGCACTGCCGCAATTTTGTCCCGCGCGTTGCGCAATCGGACCACCACGTTGGCGAACTCCTTGCCAACGGTAGTGGGGCTAGCGGTCTGTCCGTGCGTTCGGCTTAACATGGGCACCGCAGCATAGGCATGCGCCATGCTGCGCAATTGTGCAATGATTTCTTCGAGCGCAGGCAAGATGACTTGGTGCCTGGCTCCCTTGAGTTGCAAGGCATGGCTGGTGTTGTTGATGTCTTCGCTGGTACATGCAAAGTGCACAAACTCTGAAGCCTGCTCTAACTCGGGACGGTCTTTGAATTTGGATTTGATCCAATATTCAACCGCCTTCACATCATGGTTGGTGGTCTTCTCAATGTCCTTGATGGCCAAGGCATCTTGCTCAGAAAAGTGCGTGACCAAACCGGTCAAGTAGCGCCTTGCACCCAAAGACAAGGGTTTGAACTCTGTGAATCCGGCATCCGACATGGCCATGAACCATGCAATCTCGACTTGCACACGGCGATGCATGTAGCCCTGCTCGCTCATGAGAGGTCGCAAGGCATTGAGTTTGTTGGCGTAACGACCGTCCAACGGAGAAAGGGCGGAGATAGGGGAAGATGTCATGCCCCCATTGTAAGTTCTAGCCCTTACAAGGAAACCCCCTTTGGATTCCTCTAGAATGCGTCACACAAAACCCTGTTTTTTGACACTCTTTGACAAGAACAAACCATGAAATTAATCGGTTCACCTACCAGCCCCTATGTCCGCAAAGTCTGCATTGTGATGGCAGAAAAAAAACTCGAGTACCGCATGGTGGCCGAAGATGTTTGGTCAGCCACAACCACCATTCACGCCTCCAACCCGCTAGGCAAGGTGCCTTGTTTGGTGCTTGAGGGCGGTGAGGCTGTTTTTGACTCTCGCGTGATTGTGGAATATCTGGACACGTTGTCGCCGGTTGGCAAGTTGATTCCAGCCCATGGCCGAGAACGCGCAGAGGTTAAAACGTGGGAAGCCTTGGCCGATGGACTGCTCGATGCGGCCATATTGGCGCGCATGGAGGCCGCATGGGTGCATCGCCCCCCTGAGCAGCGCAGTCAGCCATGGATTGATCGTCAACTCGACAAAATAAACAAGGCCCTGCGCGCCATGTCGCAAGGCTTGGCAGAAAAGCCCTACTGCTCAGGTGCACACCTCAGTTTGTCCGACATTGCAGTTGGCTGTGCGCTCGGCTATTTGGATTTCCGCTTTCCCAGCATTCAATGGCGCAACACGTACCCCAACCTTGACAAACTGCACGAAAAACTCATGCAGCGTCAAAGCTTCATTGACAGCCAGCCCAAATAATCAGCTGCTATTGGCGCGCTTTTTTAACCAGCGCATGAGGCTGCCCACCCACGGCAGCTTTTCGTAAAGCTCCTCTGCTGCATCCCAATAGTCGCGGTGCAAGGTGATGCGCAATTGATCATCCAATACAAAGTGCGTGGTGCCCTTCACCACTTGCTCTGTGATGGTGTCAAAACGTTTGAATCGAAATTTGAAATCCCAGGTCATGAAAGCTTGATGGCCATCGATCACCTGCGCGGTGATGACAAAGCGCGGACTCTCAAGGGACGCGTACATGTGCAGAAAAATTTGTTCAATGGCCTCGATGCCGTGCACCTGGTTGAAGGGGTCTTTGAATTGCGCCGTTGGACTGTAAAAATTTTTCAGTTGCGCAACACTCTGCGGTTGGAGTTCTTCAAAGAGCTGGGCTATTTGTGCAAATGTTTCGCGCTGGTTCATGATCAGAGCCCGGTAAACCGACGAACCAACGCAAAGTAAACGCGATAAGGCAACAAACGCATGAGCTTCAACCAGCTTGTAAATCGCTTGGGGAAGTGAATGTCAAACAAGCCCTCTGCCCAACCTGCCAACATGGCTTTGGCAGCCTCTTCTGGCGAAATCAGAGCGGGCATTTGAAAATTGTTTTGTGCCGTCAAGGGGGTGGCCACAAAACCTGGGTTGATCACACTCACTCCAATGCCTTTGTCTTGCAAATCCATGTACAAGGTTTCGGCCAGATGCGTCATAGCAGCCTTGGTGGGTCCATAAGCCAAGCCATTTGGCAAACCGCGCCAACCCGCCACGCTGCTCACCAAGCTTATGTGGCCGTGGCCTTGCTGCAAAAAAATGGGCAGCACAGCGTCTAAAACCCGCAACAAGCCGTTGTAATTCACATCCTGATGCCTGAGCATGTCATTCAGGTCAAACGCTGTTGCGCGTTGCGCGCGGTAGTGCCCGGCGCAATACAGCACCAAGTCTAAAGGCCCGCCTGCGGCAACTTGCCGCGCAACATACTTCACTTGCAAGGCATCAGTCACATCCAGTGACATTAACGCGACGGGCAAGCCCTTGGTCTTGCAGACTTCGGCCCACTCGGACAAGGTGCCTAAATCGCGCGCCGAAACAATCACGTGCGCACCAGCGGCCTGCATTGCTTTGGCACAAGCCAAACCAATGCCGCTAGAAGCACCGACCAACCAAACTCGGCGACCTTGCCAATTCTGAATGGGCTGATTCATGGGTGCGCCCCACCTGCGCTTGGCGATTGCAACTGGCGGCATTGTGCCGTCGACAGGGGGTGTCATTTTGGCAGCATGAAGACTCATGGCTTGCCTCCAGCGACGGGCTCGCGCCGTGTGAAAGACAAAGTAACTTCGCCCAAAGTCAGGCCCAACTTGCTCATGACAGCTTTGTTCAACATCACTCGGTCGTCCATCAAATACATCCAATCGTCAAATTGAACATGCCAAACCGAGCCGTCTACAGGCAAGGCCAAGGTGTATTGCCATTGAAAAGCATTGCCTTTTGTTTGGCCAAAAGCCGTGCCCACTACATCGTCTGCGCGGCCTTCGTATCGGCCATTGGGCAGCGCCTTCAAGCGCCAGATCCTGCGCTCTTTTGTGCCGTCTGAATAGGTAAAGGCTTCATCCAGTACGCCTTCGTCACCTTGCCACTTGCAGTCCATGACCACCGTGAATCTTTTGACCACGCGGCCGCTTCGATCGGTGAAAACACCCCATGCGTCCACCATGCCGTTGAAGTACGTGCGCAAATCTAAAGCAGGTGTTTGTGCCGCATAGTCAGAAATTTGAGGGCCCGCACAAGCCGATAAAGCCAGCGCGCTTCCAGCCGCCAGGCTAACTGTGCTTGCGCGTGCAATCAAAGGCGCAGTCAAGCCTTGCGTTATATTTTGTAACCACAGACGTCTGTTCATCCATCACTCATTGTTGCCGGCTGCTGCGCCGACGGTTGAATCCAAAACACAAACAACACGGCCAATGCCAAAAGCTTCAGCACACACGGCAATACGCCATAAGCCAAAGACAAAGCCCTCAAACCTTCTGCAGTTTGAGTGCCTGGCGAGTAACCCCAATAGGAAAGCAGGGGTAAACACAGGCCGGCGGCCAAAGCCAAATTCAATTTACTGGCCAGATTCCACCAGCCCAAATAAAGCCCTTCCGCACGACCGCGATGTCCCAGTTGATCAATCACGCGGTTCAGCAAAGCAGCAGGCACCACCAAGTCTGCGCCCAAGGCGATGCCCGATGCGAGGCAAATCGCCAGAAAAGCGATTTCGTCGCCAGGGCCTAAAAAAACAACGCTGCCAAAACTCATGATGGCCAAAGCCATTCCAATCAACCACGACTTGGCTAAACCATGCGCACGCACAAGTTTGAGCCACAAGGGCAAGGAAAGCGCACCTGACAAAAAGTACACGCCTAAAAACAAAGGCGACATGGCAGCCGATGCCTGAATTTGATCTTCAATAAAAAACATCACCAGCCCCGCAGGTACTGCACTGGCAATGCCATTTAACAGGAACACCCAAAGCAGTTTGCGAAAACTGATTTGCTTCAGTGGCAAGTAATTGTCTTTGTCCGTCAACTCAGTATGGCTGTCTTTGAGAATCCGTGTTTGAAGCAGCACACGAGACCAAACGACCAAACCCATGAACAACATCAGACCTAAAAAAGCCGTGGTTGAAAGCCAACCAGCCATCACGGGCAAAGCGGATGCGATGACAACACCCACCAAGCCCGCACCCTCGCGCCATGCGACAACCCGGCTTTGTTGGCTTGCACCGCCGCCCAACCTAGAGGCCCAAGCTTGATGAAGAATGCTGATCCCGCTGTAGCTAAGGTGGCACAAAGTCACCCACACGCCTACCCAAATCACATAGTCAAAAGGGTCTGTGAAAGTGGGCGGGAAAAAAAGCGCGGCAAATGACAACAACAAGCCAATCGCATAGGCCAAGGCCGCGCCCAACACACTCACAGAAGAGCGCAAATAAAGGGCGTCGCTCAAGCGCCCTAGCATGGGGTCTACCAAGGCGTCTATCAAACGACTGAACAGCAACACGGCCCCCAAACTTGTCAACGGCACTGCAAACTGAGTGGCATAGAAATGCGGCAAATTCACGTACATGGGCAACGCCACAAAAGCCAAGGGCAATGCCAACAAGCCATAGCCCATGCTTTGCTTGTGTGTGATGTGTGGAAGCGCGCTCATAGCCCCTTTAACCAAGCTTGCCGCATAGCCGGCGCCGTCGTTGATTCGTGCAACCAGATTCCAAGAAACAGTTTCGCAAACAAAGGGTCTTGTATGCGGCCAATCACTTTGTCGTTGAAGAGAAATTCAGTGCCTGTCGTTGGGACATAGACCGCCTGCAGTCGGTCACCTTTTTGAACATTGGGGAAAATATCCAACATGGCTTTCAGCCACATATTTTCTTGATCGCGCGAGAAGGCACCTACTTTGCGCATTTCATCAATGGACCTTTTTGAAATGGCCGAGCCTTCAAGGCTTCTCAAGTAAGACAACTCCAAAACGAAAGCGTGCGCTGAATAGCTTGCCATGGAAAAGCCGGGACGAACCCATAGGCGCGCGTCATAAATATCAAAGCCCCAGACGCTCAATCGCTGTTGGGGCAAGGGCTGAACGCCGGGTAGCAAGGCTGGCGAGGCATGCACCAAGTTCAAAGCCAAGTGGCAAGCGAGCAAAGCAATGCCACACGAAAAATAGCGCTGAAAGCGAATGGCAAACATGTCAATGTTTTTTCTGTAAGGTGAACTGAATCACATCCGTGTTGGCCTCATCAAATGCAGCCTCGCAATAAGCCAAATAGAACTCCCACAAACGCAAAAACTGGGTGTCAAAACCTAAGGTCAAAACTTGCGCCTCTTGCGCCATGAAGTCATGGCGCCAGCGCCTTAAAGTTTCTGCGTAATCAGGCCCAAACTTCAACTCATCGATCACCTCTAAGCCTGCCATGCGGGCTTGTCTTCTGAACTCAGAAGGACTTGGCAAACACCCGCCAGGAAAAATGTACTGTTGAATAAAGTCTGTCGATTTCACATAGCGATCAAACAGCGCATCGTCAATCACAATGCTTTGAATACAAGCTTTGCCACCGGGCTTCAATTGTTGGCTCACGGTTTGGAAATAGGTTGGCCAGAACTCTTTGCCAACCGCTTCAATCATTTCAATTGAGCAGATGGCATCGTATGGGCCGTCATCAATGTCGCGGTAGTCTTGTAAGCGCAGGTCTGTTTTTTCAGCTTTGCCATTCCACTTCATGCGCGCATTGGCAAATGCCAGTTGCTCGGTCGACAAGGTCACGCCGGTCACACTGGCGCCAAAATCCAGTGTGGCCATTTCGGCCAAAGCGCCCCAACCACAGCCAATTTCCAGCACCCGCGACCCCACGCCCACATCGGTCATGCGCAGCGCGCGTCGAACCTTGGCTCGTTGTGCATCGCCCATGCTTTGCTTGTAATCACCTTCAAACAAGGCCGAAGAGTAGTTCATGGTGCCATCTAACCAAAGCTCATAAAACGCATTGCCCAAGTCGTAATGCGCATGAATGTTTTTTCGGCTATTGGCCTTGTGATTGCGATTGAGCAAATGCTTGATGCGGTAGGCCATTCGGCCCCACCACGTGCCAAAAATCAACTCGTCAACCACGCGTCTGTTTTGAATCATGACCCGCAGCAAGTCGCTCAATGAGGGCGTGCTCCAATCGCCGGCAATGTACGTCTCTGCAAAACCAATGTCGCCCGACTTCAGGCTGGCCGTGAAGACGTTCCAGTTTTGAAGGCTGATGGCGGCGTGAAGGGTTGAAGACTTCCCAAACACTTTGGTGCTGCGGTCTGGAAACTGGACCGTCAAAGTGCCATGCTCCATTTTTTCAAGCAATTGCAAAACTCTGCGAACTGCCATGGGGGCAGATTGAAGTTCTAATGACGTGCTGGTTGAGGGGCTGGTGTTCATGTTCAGCTGATTTTGGAAATAATCGATGGAGACGCTTGTCCGCGTGAAACCAATTCAGAGGGTGGTTCCGGTTTGGAAAAGAAAGGCACACGTTTAAGCCAAAGTAAAAGGGCATGCCAGTGAATGCGAAGCATCACGGCAAATGTGAAGAGGGGATAGCGCCAAAAAGTACGCCGAATTTCCGCGCGCGTGGCCGGCTGCAAAACGCCGCTGATGCTGGTTTGAATCAGGGGGCCGTTGTCATCGCCATGGTCAACCCGGGCGACAACGCGCTCAGCACCCGCTTGAAGTGTGCGCATGAACCTAAATTCATAGTCCCCTTTGACATCGCAAAAAGGTGAGACGTGAAAAATTTTATGGGCGTGTTCAGTGCGGCCAAATTTCGGTTCTGGCAACAAGTAGCAATGGCGCTCCCCAAAGGTGTTGTGGACCTCAGCCAAGATGGCGGCCAGCGAATTGTCTGGTCGATGGCAATACCAAAAGCTGACGGGCTTGAAGGTATAGCCGAGCACCCTGGGAAATGTTTGAAGCCAAATTTCTCCCTTGGCATCATGGATGTTTTCACTTTCAAGCAGCTCTTCAATCCAAGCCAAGGCGCCACCGTTTTCGGGTTGACGGCCATCGCCATGGTCGGTATCAAAAAACGACAACAAGCCCGATCTGTTGATAGACAATTCTGTTGGACTTGACTTGTCATTTTTTGAATGGTTGCGAGCTAAGTCCTGCAAATGCCGCATCGGCAGCATCAAAAAATAAGCGCTGTAATCAAAGGCGTGGCGTGCCGGCCTCAAGCGTACGTGACGAACTTGCCCATGGCCCAAAAGCACCCCGCCCGTGTTCATACATTAACCCTCTTGAGCAGTTCTCTGGCCACCGACAATCCTGATTTCAAACCATCTTCATGAAAGCCATAACCCAACCAAGCACCTGCATACCAAGTATGTTGTTGTCCTTGTATCTGGTGCAAGTGCTGTTGCGCATCAATGGCCGGCAAATCAAACACGGGGTGCGCGTAGTCGATGGTTTGGATGATTTTTTTCGGGTCGATCGTTTGCGTTGGATTGAGCGACACCACAACCGCTTGCGAATAAGGCAGCGGCTGTAATTTGTTCAAGAGATAGTGCAAACACACCCGGCTGCTTTCTTGCTGCTCATTTTCAGAGCGCACATAATTCCATGCCGCCCATGCTTTGCGTCTGCTGGGCAAAACTTTTTCATCGGTGTGTAAAACCGCCACATTGTCTTGATAGCGTATGGCAGACAAGTACTGCGCCTCGGACTGGCTTGGCGCTCTGAGTAGTCGCAAAGCTTGATCTGAGTGCGTACACAGCACCACTTCGTCAAAGCGTTCAGCATGGCCTTGCGTCATCACTCGCACACCGTCTTCATCACGCTCAATCATTTGGACGGGCGTATTCAAACGCTTATCGGCAATGCCGCTCACGATTTTTTCAACATAATTGCGTGAGCCGCCCTTGACGGTGAACCAACGTGGGCGATTGCTCACCTGAATCAGGCCATGGTTGTGGCAAAAGCGAATCATGGTGGCCACTGGAAAAGCCAACATTTGATCGGTTGGACAACTCCAAATGCAGCCCATCATGGGCAAGAAATACCAGTTCTTAAAAGCATCGCCAAAACCATGCTGATTTAAGAATTCAGAAAGTGGTTGACGCATTTCACTTTCTGCTTGTTGCTCGGCAATGCGCGTACACAGTTTATTGAAGCGCAAAACGTCATACAACATTTTTAAAAATTGCGGCCGTAGCAGGTTTCGGCGTTGTGCAAATACGGTGTCTAAGTCGCTGCCACTCCACTCCAAGGCCTCTTGTCCCCAGGCCTTGGGGGCTTGCACAGAAAACGACATGTCTGACAAGGCCGTCTCGACACCCAACTCCGCGAACAGGTTGATCAAGTTGGGATACGTTCTTTCGTTGAAAACCAAAAACCCGGTGTCCACGCCATAGGTGAGCATGCCCTTGTCCGTGGGCAAGGTGATGTCAACGGTATTGGCATGGCCACCAAAGTACGCGCCGGCTTCAAACAGTGTGATATCTGCTTGACCTTGGAGGCTGTGCGCAACAGCCAAGCCTGAAATGCCCGAGCCAACAATGGCAATCTTTTTGTACTTCAAGATGTCGTTCTCTGTAGGGTCTAACAGGTTCTGCTGACGCAAAGCTCAAGAGGCTTTGCGAGCGAGGCTTTTCTCAATGGCTTGGACCAAGCTTTTGCTTTCAGGGCTGGTCATGCTGTTGTAGCTGTCAATCAACTTGCCATCGCGGCCAATCAAGTATTTGTAAAAATTCCATTTGGGTCTTTGTCCGGGATCTTGCGCCAACTGCTTGAAAAAGGGTGCGGCCGCATCGCCTGTGACGGCTGTTTTGGTGAACATCGGAAACTTCACGCCAAAGGTGCTTTCACAAAAATCAGCGATGTCTTGGTTGTTGCCTTTTTCCTGTGCGAAGTCATTGGATGGAAAGCCCAAAACAACCAAGCCTTTGTCTTTGTATTGGCTGTAGACCGCTTCAAGGCCCTTGTATTGAGATGTAAAACCACAGTAACTGGCGGTGTTGACCACCAAGATCACCTTGCCACTGTATTGACACAGCGATTGCGGTTTCTCATCTTGTAGTCTTGGAAATGTATGGTTCAACAAAGCAGGGCATGACGCCGACGGCGTCAAAGCAGGGGCGGATGTCTGGGCCCAACTGACTGACATGCCCAGCACCCATAGCAACGCAGCCAACGATTTGATGAGTTTGTTGTTAAGCATTAAACTGTCCGTTCTGTTTTGTGACTGGACAGTTTACTTCTATTTTTTTAACTTGTCACGGGCTGTTTAATCCCTTTGCAGCTTCGGGAAAAACGGCCTGCCAAAGCGTCAAGATGGCGTCTCTTTCCTCTTGCAGTTCGGCTTTTGGTACCTGGGTGGGGGCCTCATTCAGCCGCGCTTTGTGTTGCACGCGGCGAAGTTCGCGGTAAGCCGCAGAAGCCTTGACGCCAACGTCCTTGGAAAGCAATCCAGCAACTTCTGCCCGCTGAAGCAAGGCAATGTTGCCCACATTGTCTGCCATTTCAGGGTGCGCGCAGGCATGCATCAGGACCAAAAACTGAACGGCAAACTCGGCATCTACCATGCCACCCGGACTGTGCTTCACATCAAAAAGATCGGGCTTGATGCTGTGTGCTGTTCGGACCCGATTGCGCATGGTCACGATTTCAGATTTCAAAGAGGCTTCATCGCGGGGGGCGCTGATGACGCTGCGCCGAACTTGGTCAAACTGGCTGGCCATCGCCTCATGGCCCATCACAAAGCGGGCGCGCGTCATCGCCTGATGCTCCCAAGTCCATGCCGTGTTGCTGCCTCTTTGTTGTTGATAATCTTGAAATGCAGCGAAAGTGGTTACCAACAAACCTGAGCTTCCATTGGGGCGAAGCGCCGTATCGATTTCAAACAAATCACCTTCTGCGGTTTTGACCGTGAACCAATTGATGAGCTTTCTGACAAAGGCGCCGTAGACCTCTGGGGCCCGCTCATCCGGATCTTCATACACAAAAACGATGTCTAAATCGCTGCCATAGCCCAGCTCTTTGCCACCCAATTTGCCGTAAGCCACAATGCCAAAAAGCGGTTCTTCACGGTGTCGGTTTTTCAAGCACGACCAACACCATTCGGCCGTGACACGCAAAACGGCGTCGGCCATGGCACTCAAATCGTCGGCCACTTGTTCTACGGTCAGGCGCCCCTCCACGTCGCGTGCCAAGGTTCGAAAAACCTCGGCATGGTGCGCCCGGCGAAGCAAATTCAACAAGTTCTCTTCGTCGTCTTCAAGGGTTCTTTTTAAGGCGGCCCGCCTTGCCTGAAGTTCAGACTCAAAGTCTTGCGCTACAAACCTTTGTTGCAACACATCGCCATTGGCCAACTCATCGATCACACCTGGATGCTGTACCAAATAGCGTGCTGGCCACTTGGCAGCCCCCAACAGGCGAAGCAATCTCTCATGGACCGCGGGTCTCTCAAGCATCATGGCCAAGTAACTTTCGCGCCGCATCAGAGGCTCCATCCAGTCGGCCATCCGGACTACCGCGTCCTCTTCAACCCGACCTTCTTGAAGCCATTGGGCCGTGCGTTGCAATAGCCGCATGAGGCGGCCCCTTGCATCGTCTCGAAGGCTTTTGACTTTGGGGCTGTCTTGCCAATGCGCCAAGCGGGTGCGGGCCTCGCCCTGAAAAAGGTCCAACACCGCCTCTAGCTCGGGCCTCTCGCTGGCGGCGCTCGTTTCACTAGCCTGGCATTGGCGATCACCGCCCAACAAAATATCAAACTCGTGTGCCACAACTTCGCGATGGCCATTTAAATCGATCAGGAAATCATGGCTTTCCGCATACCCCATGGTGCTGGCAATCCACCGTAAGTCGGCATCTTGCGTGGGCAGCACATGTGTTTGCTGATCGTCTAAATATTGAATTCGATGCTCCACTTTGCGCAAAAACACATAGGCTTGCGTGAGGGCCTGTGCGGTTTCAGCAGGCATCAGACCGGCTTTGGCCACGCGCTGTATGGCATCTAGCGTGGGGCGAGTTCGCAGTTCTGGAAACTGGCCGCCCCGCACCACCTGCAACAGTTGCACCGTGAATTCAATTTCACGAATGCCGCCCCTTGAAAGTTTGACATCGTTGGCGCGCTCGGGGTGTCCGGCACTCCTCTTGGCGGCGTGATCGCGAATCTGTTGGTGCAAGGTTCGCAAAGACTCAAACACGTTGTAGTCCAAATACCGTCTAAACACGAAGGGCAAAACGACACTGCGAAGCTTGTCAGCTGAAGCATTTTGGAGGGCGCTTCTGGGTGCGATGACCCGGCTTTTCATCCACGCAAAGCGCTCCCACTCGCGGCCCTGAACGAGCAAGTACTCTTCCAACGCACCCAAAGAGACCACGCTGGGCCCAGAGTTACCGTTCGGCCGAAGCGCCAAGTCCATCCGAAAAACAAAGCCGTGCTCCGTGGTCTCGCCAATCAAAGTGAAAAGGGCTTTGACAGCTCGGCTGAAATATTCTTGCACCGAAATTTTGCCGATGCCCTGTGCGTTGCCAGCTGTTTCGCCATCTTCGTCATACACATAAATAAGGTCGATGTCGCTCGAGACATTCAGTTCGCGCGCGCCCAACTTGCCCATGCCGATCACCCAAAACTCTGCTCTTTCGCCAGATGCCAGCATTGGCGGGCCGTGCCGCTCATCCAAGTCATGAAATGCCTGCTGACAAGCTTCGTCTAAGGCCATTTCCGCCAAGTGGGTCACCCCCAAGGTAATGGTTTCAAGTGACGCTCCTTGATCGCAGTCAAGCGCGAGCAAGCGCGCCATGCTCCACTGGCGCAAGATACGCAAGGCGGGACCCACCGCATGGCCCTGGCTGCGCAATTGTTGGTAGGCCTGATTCAAAAGCTCGCGGTGAGGCACGCCCGTCGGCAAGGTGGCAAAGACATCGACATAGCGCCTTTGAAGCCTTTGAAAAAAACGCGAGCCTTCTGAATGCGGCGGGGGACGCTTTGAATCCATGTCTGGGTCTGTCTCAAATGGGCTGGTGGCGGTCATAATTCCCTGCCTAGGTCTTTATGTCCATACCGTCACTCGAATGTTGAAGTTTTCTACCCTTGCCCAAATCTGCAGCACCGCCTTGCGCTTTGCCGCGTGGGTTTTGTTGGTGAGTGGCTTTGTCTTGGGAATGGCTTGGGCAGCATTGCATTTTTGGATTGTGCCCCGAATTGAAGACTTCAGGCCCAAATTCGAAAACTTAGCCACGCAAGCCATTGGGGTGCCTGTCCACATGGGCAAGTTGCTAGCCGTTTCAACGGGTTGGATGCCGACTTTCGAAATCCATGACCTCAGCCTGATGGATCCAGAGGGACGACCCGCCCTCACTTTGCCCAAAGTTATTTTTGCCATCAGTGTTCGGTCTGTACTCAGCCTGGGCGTCGAGCAGCTGGTCATCGACTCGCCTACCTTGGACATTCGTCGAACCGAAAAGGGTGACTGGCGAATTGCGGGTCTTGCCTTGAAAAAAGACAACTCACCTGACTCGGCTTTCGCTGACTGGGTTTTTGCGCAAAAAGAAATCCTGGTGCAGCAGGGCACCGTGGTGTGGACCGACGAGTTCAACCCGTTGAGCCGCGATAAGTCGGCCTTGAATTTGAATCAGGTGTCTTGGGTTTTGCGAAATTCTGCGCGCCATCACCAATGGCGACTAGACGCCACACCCCCGGCAGGTTGGGGTGCGCCCTTCACTTTCATGGGCGATGTGCGCCGCGGCCTTTTGTCAACTCATCCTGGGCGTATCAAAGATTGGGGTGGTCAGCTTCATGCAGAATTCTCAGATGTGAATCTGTCACAACTTGGCCCCCACCTGCCTTGGAATGTCAACGCCACACAGGGCCAAGGCGCCTTGCGCATGTGGCTTGACCTAAACCATGGCAACCTACAACAGGCCACGGCCGACTTGGTGCTAGAAAATGCCAAAGCGCAACTCAGCCCTGAATTGGAGGGCCTGTCATTCAAGCACATTGCGGGGCGTGTGTCGTTCAAACCCATGGCCAATGGTTTTGATTTTTCGACCGAGGGTTTGAGCTTTGACACCGCCGATGGTTTGCATTGGCCTGGTGGCAACATCAGCCTTTCTTATGCAGAGGCTGACAAGGGCACGGGCGCGCAAGGGCGATTTCATGGTGATCAATTAGATTTACTCGCACTTCGAAACATTGCACTCCAATTGCCTTTGCCAGAACCCGCCCGAAAGGCCTTGCAAGAGCACAAGGTCAGTGGATTGGTCAACCCCCTGCACATCGAGTGGACCGAAAAAAACACAGGCCAAGACAAAACTTACCAAGTCAAAGCGGCCAACGGCCGCGTTGATAACTTCTTTTTTGAAGGTGGCAAACCAGGCACCGCTACCGAAAATTGGCCAGGCATTGAGAATGCCAATATCAGCTTTGACATGAATGCAGAGGGCGGCCGTGTCAATGCTTCGATTCAAAAAGGGGCGCTGCAAATTAATCGCTTGTTTGAAGACCCACGCATCCCCTTGGAAAAGCTGCAAGCAGCGATCAAGTGGCAGCACCAAAGTAATGAACTTGTGGTTCCTGAGTGGCAGTTAAGTTTAAGCAATGCCGATGTCAAGGGTGATTTCAAAGGCAGTTGGAAGCCCAGTCCGCTTGCTGACAGTTTGGGTATTTTGGATTTGCAAGGCAATATTCAACAAGGCGATGCTTCGCGTGTTCACCGATACCTGCCCTTGAACATTTCACAAAGTGTTCGCTACTATGTGCGCGACTCGGTTTTAAAAGGTAGCCTTCAAGGCTTTGGCGTCAAAATCAAGGGCGATCTGAAAAAACTACCCTTTGCAAACCCCAAAGAGGGCGAGTTTAGATTTGCAGGCAAGGTCAAAGAGGCTCAATACGCCTACGTGCCACCCGAAAACCTCAAAACGGCGAATCGCAATGCAAGCTCAGAGGGCATTTGGCCGACCATGAGCAGTGTCAACGCTGACATCGTGTTTGACCGACTCAACTTCAAAGTCAATGGTGCATCGGGCAAATGGGGCAACATACCCTTCACGCAAATCAAAGCTGAAATCCCCAGCCTCAAAGACCCCGTGATTGTGAACGTTCAAGGAGAATCTAAAGCCAGCGCTAACCTTGTCCTGAATGAGCTGCGCCTTTCACCTGTGAACAACATGCTGAGTGGCGCATTGGCACAAGCCAGCAGCACAGGGACATTGACGACTCGCTTAAAGATGTCCTTGCCATTGGCTGATCTTGAAAAAACAAGCCTTCAAGGTAGCGTGGCACTGAGTGGCAATGACATTCGCATGCAGTCCGTGTTGCCCGTTTTTGAAAAAGCACTAGGCAGCATTCAGTTCACTGAGGCTGGCTTCAATTTGACGGGCGTCAACGCACAGTTTTTAGGCGGCCCCATCAGGTTAGAAGGTGGCACCCGAAAGCTACCTCTGCGCAGCACAGAAGCCAACCCGCTCATTCGCATTCAAGGGCAAGTCACCGCCAATGGCTTGCGACAAGCCAAGGAAATTCCTGCGCTCAGCTTGCTCGCTCAGCATGCCAATGGCGCAAGCAACTACACGGCAAGCCTAGGTTTCAAAGGCGGACAACCCGAGTTGAGCATTCAGTCGCAACTTCAAGGCTTAGCGTTCAATTTGCCAGCGCCGCTTCACAAAAAAGCCGAAGAACAGGTGGCCTTCAAGTTCGAAAATCTGGTTCAAAGCGTCAGCTCCTCCAACCCCAGCAAGGCTTTGCGCGATCAACTCCAGCTGACATGGGGCCGCTCTTTGTCTGCCTCTTATTTGCGCGACGTGAGTGGCGCTGATCCTCGCGTCATTCAGGGCCGCTGGCAGGTCGGAGAAACCTTTGCCACTCCTGGCGTTGCGCTGGCCGAGACCGGTGTGACGGCCTCTTTCAATTTGCCATCTCTGTCTTTAGACGACTGGGTGCAAGTGCTGTCGCCACCGAAGTCTAGCCCCACTTGGCGTCCAGCTCAAAGTTCCGCCCTGAGTCCTGCAACACAAAGCTACCTGCCAACTCGAATGACACTGAAAGCCAATGAGGTCACGGTGCAAGGCCGGCAGCTGCGCAGTGTCTTGGTCAGCGGCTCACGTGACGGCTATGTGTGGCGATCCAACTTAGACGCCAAAGAGTTCAGTGGTTATTTAGAATACCGGCAACCCAACAACCAAAATGCGGGCCGCATTTATGCACGGTTAGCGCGCTTAAGTTTGCCGCCTTCGGCAGATCAAACCGTGGAATCATTGCTAGAGGACTCTCCTTTAAGCATTCCTGCACTGGACATTGTGGTGGAGGACCTTGAGCTGCGCGGCAAAAAATTGGGCCGCGTTGAAATTGAGGCGGTGAACACAGAAACCTCACTTCCACGCAATACAGCCGGCGGTGAATGGCGCTTGAACAAGCTGAACATCACCCTGCCTGAAGCCAGCTTCAAAGCAAGTGGCAAATGGGTTACTTCAAAAGATGGGTCGCAACAAGCCAGCACCGAAATGAATTTTCGACTGGACGTTTCTGATGCGGGTAATTTGTTGACTCGCCTAGGAACCAAAGACGCACTGCGCGGAGGCGCTGGGAAATTAGAAGGACAAGTCAATTGGCAAGGCTCTCCCATGACCTTGCATTATCCAAGCTTGGGCGGCCGCTTCAATGTGAACATCGGACGCGGACAGTTCCTTCAAGCTGAACCCGGTGTTGCCAAGTTGTTGGGGGTCTTGAGCCTGCAAGCTCTGCCGCGGCGTTTGTTGTTTGATTTCAGAGACGTATTCAGCGCGGGTTTTGCCTTTGATACAGTCCGCGGGGACGTGTTGATTCAACAGGGCATTGCCAGCACACGCAATTTGCAAATGAAGGGCGTCAATGCCATTGTGCAAATGGATGGCAGCTCTGACATTGAAAAAGAAACTCAAAACTTACGCGTCCTGATCTTGCCCGAAGTAGATGCGGGCACCGCTTCATTGCTGGCGGGTATAGCGCTGAACCCTGCCATTGGTTTAAGCACATTCTTGGCGCAACTGATTCTCAAGCAGCCGCTAAGCCGAGTTAACACTCAAGAGTTTTTAATTGACGGCACTTGGAGCGACCCCAAGGTGACCAAGGTTGCAGCCACCGCTGTTGCACCTTAAGACTTGCGCGTGTTTTGTTCATGACGCCAACCGACCCTTTACCGCTGCAAAACACGCATCCTTTGTGGACCTTTTTCAAGTCTGTCACGCGCTCGTTTACCGACCGTCGCTTTTCATTGTGGATTGCCTTGTTTGGACTGGTGGTTGCTCTTTTGGTGACCTTGGTTTGGCTTGCGGGTCGGTATGAGGCCAGTCAATATCAAGCTGAATTAGACCGTGACACGGCAGATGCCGTGACTGACATTCGCAATGGTTTCAGCAGGCACATTGTGAGCCTGCAAACCTTACAGCTTAAGTCGTTGCCCACCAACTTATGGCAAGCAGAAGTGTCGCTTCTGTTGAGTCAAAACAGGGCTTGGCTTCGCGTTGAAAGAAGAGACCTGCAGGGCGTGATCTTAGATGCCTCGGCCTCTCCCTTTCAGCCAAACTTGTTTGACGCTCAAACGCGAATGAACGAGCAAGCTGAAATCGTTCAAACCTGTTTGCGATCCAAACGACTCAATGGACCCGCCTATTCGCGAAGTTACTTTGTACCCCAAGCCAATGGCATTGGTTTGGAGGTGATGGAAATGTGCCTGCCCTTTCTCGTGCAGGGACGTGCCGTCGGATTTACGCTTTTAACCTACGGGCTTCAAGAAATTCTGGCCACAGAGTTGGGCGAGACCTATGGTCGTCGCAATGAAATTTCTTTCATTGAGCCCGATGGCACGCGACTGGCCGTTCACGGTAGCTTGCCACGCGCCAAACGGCTGTTCACTGCAACTCAGTTGCTGGACTTGCCAGGCACAACGCTGATGCTTCGAATGGATGGTCGGCGCGCTACACCAGATGGGTTTACAAACATCTTGCCTGCCTTGGTCTTGGCGATGTCGATCGCCTTGGTCTCCGTTTTGGTTTTGCTGGTGAAAGATTCTCGGCGCCGACTTAAAGCGGAACGCGACTTGGCCGATGCGCTGGCCTTTCGAAAGGCCATGGAAGACTCCTTGGTCACGGGTTTGCGTGCGCGTGATTTGAAAGGTCGAATCACCTATGTGAATCCCGCGTTTTGTCAGATGGTGGGGTTTGAGGCCGAGCAAATCCTAGGCAAGTCGGCGCCCATGCCTTATTGGCCACCCGAAATGGTGGGCGAGTATCAACAACGTCAAGCGGTTCGATTGGCAGGCAACGCACCGCCGCGTGAAGGTTTTGAGTCAGTTTTTGTGAGAAAAGACGGTTCGCGTTTTCCGGTCCTTATTTTTGAAGCTCCCTTGATCAATGTCTTGGGGCAACAAACGGGCTGGATGAGTGCATTTTTGGACGTCAGCGAACAACGCCGCATTGAAGAGCTTTCGCGCTCTAGTCAAGAGCGCCTGCAAGCCACTGCGCGACTTGCGACAGTGGGTGAGATGGCTTCACTTTTAAGCCATGAGTTGAACCAACCGCTGGCCGCGATTTCAAGCTATGCAACAGGCTCTTTAAACCTGCTGCGGCACCCTGAGTTCAGCGATACGCCCCCGCCATTGAGCGACCTTCAAATGGCCTTTGAAAGAATTTCTGAGCAAGCTGGGCGTGCTGGAAAAGTCATTAACAGCGTTCATGATTTTGTGCGGCGGCGTGATCAAGACAAAGAAGTCGTAAGCCCTCAAGCCATCATTGATGCTGTCATGCCACTGGTGCAGTTGCAAGCTCACAAGTTACAGGTTCGCATCGAAACCAAATTGGATGTGCGCCTATCGCCTATTTTGTGTGACCGAACCATGGTCGAGCAAGTCTTGTTGAATTTGGCGCGCAATGGCATGCAGGCCATGGACTACCCCCACTGCCACAAGCGACTCCTCACACTTCAAGTTAAAAGAGCGACACCTGGCGAATCACATGGTTGGGTTGAGTTTTCCGTCATTGACATGGGGATCGGAATTTCGCCAGACATTGCGCAGCAATTGTTCACGCCTTTCTTCACCACCAAAGCAGAAGGCATGGGCCTGGGGCTTAGTCTTTGCCGAACCGTTGTCGAGCAACATGGCGGTCGTTTGGAGTTCGAAGCACAAGAGCCCTGTGGCACTCTTTTTCGCTTTACCCTTCCCACAGCCCCTGAGCTGTGAGCAAGGCTAAAATCCATTGATGCAACCTGCCCTGAACGCCTGTGTTTTCATCGTTGATGACGATGCCAGTGTTCGTGACGCGATGGCTTGGTTGCTGCGCTCGCGACGACTGATGAGCGAGGCATTTGCAAGTGCGGATGCATTTGAGCGCATGCTACAAGAAAAGTTTCCTGGCCCTAAAACGCCTGTGCCCACGCAAGCGGGCTGCATCTTATTGGACGTTCGAATGCCAGGGCAGAATGGCCTAGCGCTGTTTGAGACACTCATCGGTAACGGCTTGGCCCATACTTGGCCGGTTATTTTTTTAACGGGGCACGCCGATTTGCCAACGGCCGTTGACTGTGTCAAGCGAGGTGCATTTGATTTTTGCGAAAAGCCGTTCTCTGACAACGCTTTGGTTGACCGCGTAGAACACGCTTTGGGTTTGTCCAGTGAGCGTTTGGCGGTTCACCTTCAAAGTGCGGGCTTGGTATCACGCCTGCATGACTTAACCGATCGAGAGCGTGATGTGATGCAGCTGGTGGTTGAGGGCTTGCCCAACAAACTCATTGCCGATCAACTTGACATCAGTGTGCGAACGGTAGAGGTTCATCGATCGCGGGTTTTCGAAAAAATGGATGTGAAGTCGGCGGTCGAGTTGGCGAATTTGTTGCGGGAGATTTGAATGCGTTTGAAAGACCACAAGTCTTTGTGTCATTCTTTGGGCAGACCCTTTGACTCAGGCTCATTTGGCTTTTCAGACTTCAGCTCGCCCTTGTCACGGCCTGAAAACATGGTCCACCAAACAATTGCCAGCAAGATCAACAACGCCAACAACGCTTCTAACAAGATCAAACCCATGCATCATCTCCTTGGTTCGTGGATTTTAGGCAGCTTATTTGTTTTAGGTGTTTTCCTTTTGTCGGCATGCTCTTCTCCCGAGAAAAAGCCAACACCACAAACCGCCATCACACCACCCAAGGCGCCTGTTCTAGACTCGGCGACGGCGCCTGAAAATGCGCCCACCGTTTTAATCAAGCCCAAAAGTCGCTGGCTGTTGGCCAGCTGGTCTGACCTTCCTGGCTTTAACGCCGACAACTTCAACGAGGCGTGGGTCGCTTGGCGACAAAACTGTGCCCGAAACTTACCCAACACACAACGCCTTTGTGCCGATGTCAGGCGCTTGGACGGACAGCCTTCCGCATTGCAAAAAGCCTGGGTGATGGAAAACTTTCAACCCTTTCGCGTTGAGCATTTAAATGCCGCCGCCGCGCCCTCCAACGGGCTTTTGACGGCTTATTACGAGCCTGTTTTTGAAGCCTCTCGTACGCCAAGGCCTGGCTTTGAAGTGCCTTTGTATGGCGTTCCCGCCAATTTAAAAGCACGCTCTCCTTGGTTTAGCAGAGAAGAGATTGCCAAATTGCCCGCAGCCCAAGCCGCCCTCAAGGGCAAAGAAATCGCCTACATTGCCAGCCCCGTAGATGCCATGGTGCTTCACATTCAGGGGTCGGGGCGCTTGTGGCTTACTGACCGCGATGGCCGTCGCACCCAAATCAGATTGGCCTTCGCCGGCACCAACGAGCACCCCTATCAAAGCATTGGCCGATGGCTACTTGATCAAAACCTGACCAAAGATGCCACCTGGCCGGGCATCAAGGCTTGGCTTGCTCAAAATCCGCGCAGAACCAATGAGCTCATGTGGCGCAACCCGCGCTTCATTTTCTTCAAAGAAGAAGCCCTTCTCGGCGCCGAGGCGCTTTTGGGCCCTAAAGGCGCAATGGGCGTCCCCCTAACACCAGGACGGTCCATTGCGGTCGATCCGGGTAGTATTCCGTACGGTTCTGCCGTCTGGCTTTCCAGCAGCGGGCCTCAAACCTTATTAAATCGGCTGGTTTTTGCGCAAGATACTGGCAGCGCCATCCTTGGCGCCGTGCGTGCTGACTATTTTGTAGGTTCTGGCGACGCTGCAGGCGAAGTGGCCGGCCGTCTCAAACAAGATATGACAGCATGGGTTTTGCTTCCAAGATAAGCTGTGTCGATCTACACTGCGCCTAAATGCTTTTGAAAGTGGCACACCATGAACGCTCCCTTGCCTGAACATTTGCGCCAAGCACTGGCCAATGTCACCCTTGACGACAAATACAGCCTGAAATCAGGTAGAGCCTTCATGAGCGGCGTTCAAGCCCTGGTTCGCTTGCCGATGCTGCAACAAGAGCGCGATGCCTTGGCTGGCAAAAGAACTGGCGCTTTGATCAGCGGCTACCGTGGCTCGCCTTTGGGTGGTTATGACCAGGCTTTGTGGAAAGCCAAGTCTCACCTTGAAAAACATAACATCGTTTTTCAACCAGGCGTCAACGAAGAGCTCGCGGCCACAGCATTGTGGGGTACCCAGCAGTTGGGGTTTGCGCCACCAGGCAGCCAAAAACTGGATGGCGTTTTTGGCATTTGGTATGGCAAGGGGCCCGGAGTAGACCGCTGCTCTGATGTTTTCAAACATGCCAACATGGCGGGCACCACGGCTTGGGGCGGCGTCTTGGCCGTCGCTGGTGACGATCACATTGCCAAAAGCTCTACAGCAGCGCACCAAAGCGACCATATTTTCAAGGCCTGTGGCCTGCCAGTGTTCTTTCCTGCTTCTGTTCAGGACGTGTTGGATTTGGGTGTTCACGCCATTGCGCTAAGCCGTTTTGCTGGCGTCTGGTCTGGCATGAAAACCATTCAAGAAATTGTTGAGTCGAGCGCTACGGCCGACATCAACGCCGATCGGGTCAAGATTGTTTTGCCTGAGTTTGAAATGCCTCCTGGCGGCGTTCACATCCGGTGGCCTGACGCGGCCCTTGATCAAGAGGCCCGCTTGTTTGACTACAAATGGTATGCCGCACTGGCCTACATTCGCGCCAATCGTTTGAACCACAACGTCATAGAAGGCCCCAATGACCGCTACGGCATCATGGCCAGTGGCAAGGCCTACAACGATACAAGACAAGCCCTGGTTGATCTAGGTTTAGACACCGATACTTGCCAGCGACTGGGTATTCGGGTTCACAAGGTATCGGTTGTTTGGCCTTTAGAGGCTCAAAGCACACGGGAGTTTGCCAAGGGCCTGAAAGAGATTTTGGTGGTTGAAGAAAAACGTCAAATCATTGAATACCAACTAAAGGAAGAGCTTTACAACTGGCCCGATTCACAGCGCCCGCGCATTGTGGGTAAGTTTGATGAACTCGAAGGCGATGACTCCGGCGGCGAGTGGTCTGTACCCAATCCTATGGCGCATCGACTGCTTCGCGCCAATGCTGACCTCACACCCACCTTGATTGCCAAGGCTCTGGCCAAGCGACTCAAAAAACTTGATTTGCCCTCTGATGTGTTGGCACGCATAGATGCTCTGCTAGAGACCATCGACGCCAAGGAGCGCGCACAAAACAGTTTGGTTCTCAATCCATCGGCAGACCGCATGCCTTGGTTCTGCTCTGGTTGTCCCCACAACACCAGCACAAAAGTTCCCGAAGGCTCGCGGGCCATGGCGGGCATTGGCTGCCACTTTATGAGCGTTTGGATGGACCGCAGCACCGTTGGCTTTACGCAAATGGGCGGTGAGGGTACCCCTTGGATTGGCCAGCAACACTTCAGCAATGAAAAACATGTGTTTGCCAACATTGGCGATGGCACTTATTTTCACAGTGGCATCTTGGCCATCCGTCAGAGCATTGCCGCAGGCGTGAACATCACCTACAAAATTTTGTACAACGACGCGGTTGCCATGACGGGTGGTCAGCGGGTTGGCGAACGTGCTGAAGGACACACGGTTGTTCAAATTGCACAAAGCATGCGTGCAGAAGGTGCCATCGTGATCAAAGTGGTCACAGATGAACCCGAAAAATACGACGGCATTGCTTTGGCCGATGGCGTGTTGGTTCACCACCGCGATGAACTCGATGCCATTCAGCGTGAACTGCGCGAAGTCAAAGGTTGTACCGTCATTATTTATGACCAAACGTGCGCTACTGAAAAGCGCCGTCGCCGCAAGCGCGGCACCATGGTTGATCCGGCCGTTCGCGTGATGATCAATGAGCTGGTGTGTGAAGGCTGTGGCGATTGTGGTGTTCAATCCAATTGTTTGTCTGTTGAACCGCTCGAAACTGAATTTGGTCGCAAGCGAACCATCAATCAAAATACCTGCAACAAAGACACCAGTTGCCTCAAAGGTTTTTGCCCCAGTTTCATCAGCATCGAAGGGGGTCAACTTAAAAAGAAATCCAAAGAACAGAAGTTCAGTTGGGATTCTTTGCCCGCTTTGCCCTTGCCAGTGGTACCCAATTTAGACAATGTGCATCAGCCCTATGGCGTCGTCGTTGCAGGTGTTGGCGGTACAGGTGTCATCACCATTGGTCAGCTTTTGGGCATGGCAGCACACTTAGACGGTCTTGGCATCGTGACACAAGATTCTGCTGGTTTGGCGCAAAAGGGCGGTGCAACTTGGAGCCATGTTTTATTGGCAAAACACCAAGATCACATTCAAACCACACGCGTGAGCATGGCAGCGGCTGATTTAATTTTGGGCTGTGATCCCATTGTGGCCGCTGGCAAAGAAACTTTGTCTAGGATGATGGCAGGGCGAACTCACGTTGCTTTGAATTCTCACAGCACACCCACTGCTGAGTTTGTTAAGAACACACAGTGGCAAAACCCAGCCGACAGTTGTGCATCTGAAATTGCTTCTGCCGTTGGCCTTCAAGGCTTGGCTTCTTTTGATGCCGACCATCTTTCTTCTCAATTGATGGGCGATACGATTTACATTAATCCCATGCTTCTGGGTTATGCCTGGCAAAAAGGCTGGGTGCCTTTGAGCCTTGATGCTTTGAAGCGCGCCATCGAACTCAATGAAGTGGCTGTTGCGCAAAACCTAACTGCCTTTGAATGGGGACGCCATGCAGCGCATCAATTGCCAGCCGTTCAAGCTTTGTTAAAACCACAGCAAGTCATTCACTTCAAAAAACGCGACAGTTTAGAAGACTTGATTGCCACACGCGTCGATTTTTTAACAGCGTATCAAAATGCTGCATACGCCAAACACTACGAAAATTTTGTTTTGAAAGTCAAGGCCAAAGAAAGTACTTTTGGCTCATCGTTGCTGACAGAAACAGTTGCCCGCCAGTTGTTCAAATTAATGGCTTACAAAGATGAGTACGAAGTCGCCCGCTTGCATACCGACAAACAGTTCCTAGAACGCGTTAAAACCCAGTTTGAAGGCGATTTCAAGGTTTTCTACCACTTAGCCCCACCCCTCCTTGCCAAACGCAATGAGAAGGGCCAGCTCATTAAACAAAAAATGAGCCCTCACATGTTGTTGGCATTCAAGTTTTTGGCTCAGTTTAAATTCTTGCGTGGCACAGCCTTGGATATTTTTGGTCGCACCGAAGAAAGGCAGACTGAACGTGCGCTGATTCAGGAGTACAAGGATGCCATCGATGAATTATTGGTGTCTTTGAAATCAGAGAACCTTGCCTTGGCCGTCAAAATGGCCAACGTGACTGAACAAGTCAAAGGTTTTGGTCATGTGAAAGAAAAACATTTAGCGGCTGTCATGGTGCAGTGGCAAAACTGCATGGATGCATTTAGAAAAGCAATTTAATTTGAATTCTGAGTTTGTCTTTGTATTCTTCTTTTATAGAGATTAATACATAGTAGTAGTAGATAAGGAGAGGCTTGTTCTGTGGACAAGTCTCTTTTTTCTTTATAGATCAATGCATTGAATCATTTTGAAGGGTGTGCACGGCGCTGCTACTGCTGTGTCACTCAAATATGAATAACTTTAGAAAAATAAAATAACTGTGGATAACTTGCTTGTTATCCCAAAACTATCCACATGTTTATTCGTTGACAAAATGTGCATGTTCAATGATTGATTTCAAAGGTTTAAAACCAGCTGTTTATGTACCGAAAAGACCCGCTCTGAAATCATCTACTGCTTGTATCAGTTCTTCACGCGTATTCATGACAAATGGCCCATGTTGTGCAATGGGTTCGTTCAGAGGCTGGCCTGCTATCAAAAGAATTTTGGCACCAGGTGAGCCTTCAATGACAACACCATTTCCTTCATTTTGAAGGATGGCCATTCTGTGTAAATTAACGGCTGTTTTTGCGCTGTCACTGATCACATTGACGTGACCTCGATAAACAAACAAGAAGGCGTTGTGAAGGGGGTTCAATCTTTGTTGAAAACAACTCTCAGCTTCAAAATGGATGTCTAAGTAAAGTGGGTTGGTAGGAAACAAGTCAATGGGCCTGTGAATTGCACCTTGTACACCGTTGGATTCACCTGAAATGACCCGGACCCTTATGGACTCATGGGGCTGGTATTCTGGGATGGTGTCACTTTGAATATCTTCATAAGCAGGCGAGCACATTTTTTGGGAGGAAGCTAAGTTCAGCCAAAGCTGAAACCCCTCCATCACACCTTCTTCTTGTTCAGGCATTTCACTGTGAACAACGCCTCTACCGGCCGTCATCCATTGAACACCACCATTTTGTAAAAGTCCCTCGTGACCGGCACTGTCCTTGTGCCGCATTCTTCCTGCAATCATGTACGTGACGGTTTCAAAACCCCGATGGGGATGATCTGGAAAACCACCACCGTAATCATTGGGATCATCGCTGCCGAAGTTGTCAAGCATCAAGAAGGGATCGAGCCGCCTCTGGTGAGCTTGCGTTAAAACGCGCGTGAGTTTGACGCCATCACCGTCTCGAGTGGCGTGGCCCATGACTTGTTGTTCAACGCGGCGACCCAGAAAAGCTTTGTTGTTTGAGCTCATGAAACAGTCTTAGAGGCTTGGATAGTCGGTGTAACCAGCAGCCAGTCCGCCATAAAAAGTGGCGCGATCTGGGGTGTTGTAAGGGCCGTTTTGCTTCAACCTTGTGGCCAAGTCTGGGTTGGCAATGAAAGACTTTCCAAAGGCAATCAAGTCTGCACCGTCGGCAATGGCTTGGTCAGCCAAGGCCCTGTCATAGGCATTGTTGAGCATCCAGGCGCCATGGCCGCCGCCTTGTTGATAAGCCTTCTTCAATGCCATGTAGTCAAAGGGTACCTCACCTTGTTGAAAATCACGGGCAGCACCCGTCGAGCCTTCAATGGTGTGCACATAAGCCAGACTCAAAGTACCAAGGAAACTTGCAACGTGCTCAAACAGGGCTTGTGGCGAGGCGTCACTCGCATCGTTGGCTGGTGTGACGGGCGAAATGCGAATACCGCAGCGACCGCCACCAATCTCTTGGCTCACGGCCAGCATCACTTCTTTTAAAAGGCGAGTGCGATTTTCAATGCTGCCACCATAGGCGTCAGTGCGGTGATTGCTGTCAGCTCTTAAAAACTGATCAATTAAATAGCCATTGGCCGCATGCACTTCGATCCCATCAAAGCCAGCATCGATGGCATTTTTTGCAGCGCGCCGATAGTCTGAAACGATGCCCGGTATTTCCGCCAACTCGAGCGCACGTGGCACCGATGTTGGGACAAAGCTTGGAACGCCATTCTCAATCAGCACCGTTTTTGACTTGGCAACAATGGCCGAAGGTGCAACGGGTGCTTGCCCGTTGGGCTGAAGGCTGGTGTGTGAGATGCGGCCAACGTGCCAAAGTTGCACCACTATTTTTCCGCCTTTGGCGTGCACGGCGGCCGTCACAGCTTGCCATGCCTTGACTTGTTCAGCGGACCAAATACCTGGCACATCCGCGTAGCCTTGGCCTTGGTGGCTGATGGCGGTTGCTTCTGTGATGATGAGGCCTGCGCCCGTTGCAGGGTTGGCGCGTTGCGCATAGTATTCAGCCATCAGCGCGTTTGCCAGGGCTTGTGGCGCTCGGTTGCGAGTGAGAGGTGCCATCACAATGCGTGAGGCAAGTTGCAGTTGGCCAGCTTGGCAAGGTTCAAATAAGTTTTTCATGACGCAAAGCATAAGGTTTTTCACAGCGCTCTGGTTGGCAATTTGCATTTCTATGGCGGCTGCCGTTTCGCTTGGCATGACCCGTTTTGCATATGCTTTGCTACTGCCACCCATGCGCGATGACTTGTCTTGGACCTACACCATAGCAGGCAGCATGAACACCTTCAATGCGGTGGGCTATTTAATCGGTGCCCTGATCACGCCTTCCATGTTGAAACGTTGGGGCGCGGTGTCTGTTTTGATTGGCGGCGCGTTCATGGCTTCTTTGTTGATGGCCTTGACAGGGTTTTTTTCTGAAACACCCATCCTTTTGCTTCAACGTTTGTTGGCGGGTGCGGTCAGCGCGGCGGTCTTCGTCTCTGGTGGTTTGTTGGCGGCTAGGCTTGGTTCGCATTGGCCTGCGCAGTCGGGCTTGTTGCTGGGCCTTTATTACGGCGGAACAGGCTGGGGAATTGTTTTGTCCGCACTCTTTGTTCCTGCTGCACTGTTGGCTGCAAATGAACAATCGTTTGTTCATCCTTGGGCGTGGGCTTGGTGGGCCTTAGCATTAGCGTGCTTCGTCATGACGCTTGTACTTTTTGCCATTCGTTTACCCATGAAAAATGGGACAGCAGAGTTGAAGCCCTTGAACACCCTAGACGAAACACCCGCACATCAAGCCCGAAAAATGCATTGGCCCGATTGGCTATTTGGGTTAGCAGGGTACGGCCTTTTTGGTGTGGGCTACATTGGTTACATGACCTTTGTTGTGGCCGTCTTGCGCGAGCAAGGCGCAAGCGCATCTCAGATTACTTTCTTCTATGCCTTGCTGGGATTTGCGGTTGTTGCTTCATCCAGAATTTGGGCGGGCTTGTTGAATCGCTATCGAGGCGGGCAGTCTTTGTCGATTTTGAACGCATTGCTGAGCGTGGCCACCGTCATCCCCGTCATAACAAGTGCATGGCCGATGATGCTTGTCTCTGGCTTGTTGTTTGGTGGTGTATTTTTGTCGGTGGTTGCCTCGACCACAGCCATGGTGAAACACAACCTGGTGCCCTCACAGTGGGCGGCGGGCATCAGTGTTTTCACAGTGATCTTTGCTATCGGACAGATCATTGGGCCCACCATGGTGGGTTGGATTGCCGATGGCCCGGGAGGGCTTCAGCGGGGCCTTCTTTTTTCTGCCGGCGCCTTGCTACTGGGCGCCGTCTTGGCGTGGCAGCAAAAACCTATTCAGAAAAACTGAAGCACTTTCAGACGTCGTAGCCAGGATTTTCGCGATTGAGTTTTCGCAACAAAGAGGGCCAAACAAAACTGCCTCCTAGGCCGCCAGTTTGGACCTTCATCACGTGTGCAATGCCCTTCAAAATCTCTGGGTTGACCGCGGTCAGATCGGCTGCGCCGCTTTGACCTGCAAGTGCATCGACTTGAATGCGGCAGGTGTTTTCAAACGTGTACATGCTCAAAAAAGCATCGGCAATGGTTTTGCCAACCGTCAGTAAGCCATGATTGCGCAGCATGAGAAAGTTGGCCTCTCCCAGGTCTTTTTGCAAGCGCGTTTTTTCATCGTCGCGTATCGCAACGCCTTCGTAGTCGTGATAGGCCAGCGAAGCCAAGACAAAAGTGCTTTGCTGGCTGATGGGCAATACGCCTTGTTTTTGTGCGCTCACCGCTACGCCTGCGCGGGTGTGCGTGTGAAGCACACATTCTGCGTCTGGGCGCGCCTCATGCACGGCGCTGTGAATGACGAAGCCTGCGGGGTTGACCGGATAAGGGTTCTCTGCATCCAGTTTGTTGCAATCCATGTCGATCTTTACCAGGCTTGATGCAGTAATTTCATCAAACATCAGGCCATAGGGGTTGATCAGAAAATGATGCTCATCGCCACACACCGAGGGTGGCAATTTGGCGCTGATGTGGGTAAAAACCAAATCGCTCCAACCATACAAAGCAACCAGTCGATAGCAGGCCGCCAAATCGACACGAAGCTGCCATTCATCAGGGTGGCAGCGTTCTTGATGGGTTTGGGCTTGGCTCATGGAATCTCCTGTTGGGGTGTGTTTGGAGCTTAGCGTGAGAGGGCGATAGAGACCAGTCACGCAAGGAACACCTGATGCAGATAAAATCAACCCCCTTGGCCACTGGCCTCTCACGGCGCGAGCAGCGCCGACCTTACGGTGATGGACTGGTGATTTGATGCTTTACCCACAAGAATTTGATGTGATCGTTGTCGGCGGCGGCCATGCTGGCACCGAGGCCGCCTTGGCGTCTGCGCGCATGGGTTGTCAAACGCTCTTGCTGACGCACAACATCGAGACCTTAGGTCAGATGAGTTGCAACCCCTCTATTGGCGGCATTGGCAAAGGCCACCTGCTGAAAGAGGTCGATGCTTTGGGTGGCGCCATGGCCATCGCAACGGACGAGGGCGGCATTCAGTTTCGCATTTTGAACAGCTCCAAAGGCCCTGCTGTGCGCGCTACGCGTGCCCAAGCAGACCGAATTTTGTACAAGGCGGCCATTCGCCGTCGTCTCGAGAACCAAGAAAACCTGTGGTTATTTCAGCAGGCTGTTGACGACCTCATGGTTGAGTCAAACGGCACAGAAGACCGTGTGGTGGGGGCTGTGACGCAAGTGGGCGTTCGCTTCCGATCAAAAACAGTGGTCTTGACGGCCGGTACATTCCTAGATGGAAAGATCCATGTAGGCTTGGAAAACTATTCGGCAGGGCGGGCGGGTGATCCTCCGGCTGTCAGTTTGTCTGCTCGCTTGAAAGAACTCAAGCTTCCTCAGGGCCGCTTGAAAACGGGCACGCCGCCGCGCTTAGATGGGCGCACCATTGACTTTTCAAAGTGCCAAGAACAGCCTGGCGATGGCATGCCGGGCGGCTTAAACGCCGAAGCCGGCGTTCCTGTTTTCAGCTTCATGGGGCGCGCAGACATGCACCCCGCACAGATGCCTTGTTGGATCACGCACACCAACGAGAAAACGCACGACATCATTCGGTCTGGCTTTGACCGAAGCCCCATGTTCATGGGAAAAATAGAAGGTGTTGGCCCAAGGTACTGCCCAAGCGTGGAAGACAAGATCAATCGGTTTGCCGACAAGGACAGCCATCAGATTTTTTTAGAGCCCGAAGGTCTCACGACGCACGAGTTTTACCCCAACGGCATTTCAACCAGTTTGCCATTTGACATTCAATACGCATTGGTCCGCTCCATGAAGGGGCTTGAGAATGCGCACATTCTGAGACCTGGCTATGCCATTGAATATGACTATTTTGACCCGCGCTCGTTGAAGAGCAGTTTTGAAACGCGCCAAATTGGCGGACTCTTTTTTGCGGGACAAATCAACGGTACAACGGGTTACGAAGAAGCGGCCTCGCAGGGCTTATTTGCTGGCATCAATGCGGCGCTTCAATGTCGATCCTTGTCTGGTGTTGGCAATGACATGGGCGGCTCTTGGTTGCCCAGCCGCGACCAAGCTTATTTAGGTGTGTTGGTCGATGACCTTATTACCAAGGGCGTGACAGAGCCGTATCGCATGTTTACCAGCAGGGCAGAGTTCAGGTTGCAGCTGCGGGAAGATAACGCAGACATGCGCTTGACAGAGCTTGGCCGTCAAATAGGCTTGGTAGACGATGAGCGCTGGACTTCCTTTTGCACAAAGCGGGAAGCTGTTTCACGTGAAACAGAGCGTCTGAAGTCTACGTGGGTCAATCCAAAAAACCTTCCCGAGGCGGAGTCTGCGCGTGTGTTGGGCAAGTCTATTGAGCATGAGCACAACCTGTTTGACTTGCTCCGTCGACCCGGCGTGAGTTATGAAGGCCTGATGTCCTTGGATGCAGGACGGTTTGTTGCAACAGCTGTTTCACGTGAAACATTGGGCGATCTCACAACATCCGTGATTGAACAGGTTGAGATTGCTGCCAAGTATTCTGGGTACATTGACCGCCAGAGGGTTGAGGTAGAGCGGGCCGCACATTTTGAAAATCTGAAGTTGCCCGCAAAACTTGACTACCTTCTGGTCTCCTCTTTGTCGATCGAGGCCCGACAAACCTTGTCCAAGCATCGTCCAGAAACCCTGGGCATGGCGTCCCGAATTTCTGGAATTACCCCTGCAACCATTTCCTTGTTGCTGATTTATCTCAAAAGGGGTGGTTTTAAGGAGTTCGTTTCGGTCAAGCCCGAAGTGGCGGAGTCGGTTGCGGAAGGCCTGGAGAGTTTGGCGCCATGACCGCCGCGGCCGAAGTGCCTGAAGTGGCGCTTCTTCAAGCGCTTTCCGTGGGCGTAAAGGCCTTAGGGCTGAATGTGACAGAGGCTCAGCAGCGACAGTTGTTGAGCTACATGGCGCTCATTCAAAAGTGGAACAAAGTCTATAACCTCACTGCTTTGAAAACGCCTCAGGAAATTTTGACTCACCATTTGTTAGACAGCTTGTCCTCAATTTCTCCCTTATTTCGCTATCTTGCTCAGGGCGCAAAGGGCGTCGACCAAGAAATCGAGTTGTTGGATGTGGGTTCAGGCGGCGGTTTGCCAGGTGTGGTGATTGCCATTTGCTGTCCCAGCATCCGTGTCACATGTGTCGATACGGTTTCTAAAAAGGCGGCATTTGTGCAACAGGTTGCCGCCAGTTTAAAGTTATCTAACTTGCGCGGGCTTCATGCGCGGGTAGAAAGCTTGAAGGGGCCGTTTGACGTCGTATGCTCCCGAGCATTTGCCTCTTTGCCAGACTTTGTAAACTGGTCGGTTGGCGCCTTGTCCGAGCAGGGCGTTTGGATGGCCATGAAGGGCAAGTTGCCCGAAGCAGAGATGGCGGCGTTGCCTTCTTTTGCAGAAGTGTTTCACGTGGAACAACTCCAGGTTCCTGGTTTGGCGGCTGATCGTTGCATGGTCTGGATGAAAAAATCAGTAACTTTGTCTACTGAAGCAAGCGCGACCTGAGTTTCGCCCCTTACACTTGGGCTCATTGAGAAAGCCTTTGATGTTTGGAATTTCTGATTACGGCGCTTTTGTTGCAGCCTTCGTGTTGCTGTTGTTCTTGCCTGGACCTGGCAATCTGGCCTTGATTACCTCTACCACCCAAGGCGGCATGAGGGGTGGCACGGCCTCAGTTGCGGGTTTGATTTTGGGCGACCAAATTTTGTTGTGGATGACCGTTGCGGGTGTTGCGGCACTTCTGCAAACCTATCCGCATTTGTTTTTGGCCTTGAAATGGGTGGGCGCTGCTTACCTTGCTTGGTTGGGTTTTAGAATGGTCTTTGCAAAGCCGGGTGAGGGGCCATCGATCAAGATCACACCGGGTCACTATTTCAAAGAAACCATGTTCATCACCTTGCTCAATCCTAAGGCGATCATGTTTTACTTTGCTTTTTTCCCGCAGTTCATTGACCCCGAGCAACACCAAGGAATGATAACTTTTGTATTCATGGCGGTGAACATTGCCGTTTTGGGCTTCCTGTACTGTTTTGGCGTTGTCCTCATCACCCACAGGATGGCAACACGCCTTAGAGCGAACCCCAAAGTGTCTGGGTTCTTGCAAAAAATTGCTGGCTTGTTCTTAATCGGTTTTGGTCTGAAATTGGCCTTGGGCAAATAATCGCTTCGTCGGAAAAAAAGAGTTACAAATGGCAAAGATTTTCTGTGTTGCAAATCAAAAAGGCGGCGTTGGCAAGACCACATCAGCGGTTAACTTGGCTGCGGGCTTGGCCAAAGTGGGGCAGCGTGTTTTGTTGGTTGACCTCGATCCACAGGGCAATGCAACCATGGGCTCGGGCGTTGACAAGCGGCAGCTAGAGCTCAGCGTGTACGACGTTTTATTAGAGTCGGCCAGCATTCAAGAGGCGGCCATTTTTTCAGAAAAATGTGGCTATCACGTGTTGGGCGCCAACCGCGAACTGGCCGGTGCAGAGGTTGAACTGGTTGACCTTGAAAGACGCGACCAACGTTTGAAGTCCGCATTGGAAGTGGCAGACAAAGACTTTGACTTTGTCTTAATTGATTGCCCGCCGTCTTTGTCCATGCTCACCTTGAATGGTTTGTGTGCCGCGCATGGCGTGATTGTGCCGATGCAGTGCGAGTATTTTGCGCTGGAGGGGCTGACCGATTTGGTGAACACCATCAAGCAAGTGCATGCCAATTTGAACCCTGATTTGAAAATCATTGGTTTGCTGCGCGTCATGTTTGATCCGCGAATTACTTTGCAACAGCAAGTGAGTGAGCAACTTAAATCGCACTTTGGAGACAAAGTTTTTAACACGGTCATTCCTCGAAATGTGCGGCTGGCAGAGGCGCCTAGCTATGGTTTGCCAGGCGTTGTGTTTGACCCTTCTGCCAAAGGCAGCCAAGCGTTTGTAGAGTTTGCCAGGGAGTTGGTACAGCGCATTCCAACGCTTTAAGGCCACGAAAGCGTTTTAATGGAAAACCCAAAAGTCCTTATATTGCCTGGCTGGCAGGGAAGTGGGCCTTCACATTGGCAAAGCCTTTGGACCCGTCAATATGCTGATCAGCTTGTAGAGCAACATGACTGGATGAGGCCACTTCGCGGCGATTGGTTGGCGCGATTGGACGATGTGATGTCCGACTTGAGTGGGCCCGTCTTCTTGGTTGCACACAGTTTGGGTTGCATTCAAGTCGCAGCTTGGGCGCAAATTTCTGCACAATGCCACAAAGTCAAAGCGGCTTTGTTGGTTGCGCCTGGCGACGTAGAGGCCTCGCCTGTGCAAGATGTTTTTTCAAGTTGGCGTCCGATTGCTTTGACTGCGCTGCCCTTCAAATCAATTTTAATTGGCAGTGAAAACGACCCTTATTGCACCCTTGCACGTGCAGAACAGTTTGCGCTGGCCTGGGGGTCTGAGTTTTTAAACTTGGGCGAATGCGGACACGTGAACGCAGAATCAAATTTGGGTGACTGGCCTGAAGGCCGCGCCTTGTTGAATGAATTGATGAAAGAAAAAAAACATGGTGACTAAAAAACCAAAGGGCTTAGGCCGAGGGCTGGAAGCTTTATTGGGCCCTAAAGTGCAGGACGAACCCAGTTCGCCTCAGGCCGTTGAGGCGGCAGCCAATCGAACACCCAGTAGTTTGTCTTTGAGTGAGTTGGTGCCAGGCATGTACCAACCTCGAACACGAATGGACGAGGGCGCACTCTATGAGTTGGCCGAGTCCATCAAGGCCCAAGGCATCATGCAGCCCATCTTGGTTCGCAAGTTAAGTGATGGCCCCAATGCTGGCAAGTATGAAATCATTGCGGGTGAGCGACGTTTCCGCGCATCGCGACTGGCGGGTTTGAACGAGGTGCCAGT
>OFSB01000006.1_pt1 | contig 49705 bp, 49 predicted proteins | sample 1543251 | NCBI WGS metagenome assembly OFSB01 (sample SAMN05442521, study PRJEB24371) | freshwater metagenome | isolation source: Freshwater Lake | place: Canada: Niagara | collected 2012-08-03
CAGCAAAATCTGTGCCATCACCTGCTAAAAATGTGGGCATAGTAGCTGGGGATAAAATAGTTAAAGTAAATGGCATCTCATATCCAGAGTGGAATGATGTCATAACAGTTATTAGAGCATCTGCTGGAAAGCAGTTAGATATAACAGTTGATCGAAATGGCAGTTTGATAAATCTATTGGTAACTCCAGCAGCTCGTGATTTAGATGGTGAAAAGATTGGCGTGCTCGGTGTAGTTAATGAGATTGGCACAATTACTTATGGACCTTTTACTGCGCTAGGCAAGGCAACTAGATTTACTGGTGAAATTTTGCAAAATAGCATTACATCTTTAATTTCACTGCCAAGTAAGATTCCAGATTTGATAAATCAAACATTTGGCAATCAAGAGCGTGATCCAGAAGGTTTAGTAGGTGTAGTTGGTGTTGCTCGAGTAAGTGGTGAAACTGCTGATACTAAGGCGTTAACAATTAGAGAGAAGATCGCCACCTTTATTTTGATTATTGCATCTTTGAATATATTTGTTGGCATGTTTAATTTACTTCCGCTTTTGCCATTAGATGGCGGACATATGGCGGTAGCAATTGCTGATGGGGTAAGAAATACTCGGGCAAAGGCAAAGGGCTTGGCAAAGCCGGCACCATTTGATGTCGAACGGCTCACACCAATAACTATGGTGGTCTTTGTATTAATGGCTTCTTTGTCACTTCTGCTGCTTACTGCAGACATACTCAACCCAATTCGGCTTAATTTCTAGGTAAGGTTTACCCATGGTTGATTTAGGAATTCCATCAGCGCCACCACCAACACTTGCTCCTCGCCGCAAATCTCGGCAGTTAAAAGTTGGTTCAGTATTAGTAGGAGGTGATGCACCAGTTTCTGTTCAATCGATGTGTACGACTGTCACATCGGATGTAAATTCAACCTTGCAGCAAATTGCAGAGCTAACCGCATCTGGTTGCCAAATTGTTCGAGTCGCAGTTCCATCTCAAGATGATGCTGACGCACTTGCTCAGATTGCTAAGAAATCACAGATTCCAGTAATTGCTGATATTCACTTTCAGCCAAAGTATATTTTTGCTGCCATTGATGCTGGTTGTGCTGCGGTTAGAGTAAATCCAGGAAATATTAAACAATTTGATGACAAGGTTAAAGAGGTGGCAAAGGCAGCAGGTGATGCTGGTATTCCAATTCGAATTGGTGTTAACGCCGGCTCACTTGATCCAAGACTTCTAGCAAAGTATGGCAAGGCAACACCAGAGGCGTTAGCTGAGTCAGCGTTATGGGAAGCATCATTATTTGAAGAGCATGGCTTTAGCGATATTAAAATCTCAGTTAAACACCATGATCCAGTAACAATGGTTAAGGCTTATCGATTATTAGCTGCAAAATGTGATTACCCATTACATCTTGGTGTTACTGAAGCTGGGCCAATTTTCCAAGGGACAATTAAATCTGCTACTGCTTTTGGCATATTACTTGCAGAAGGAATTGGCGACACTATTCGTGTTTCACTTTCGGCCCCACCAGTTGAAGAGGTTAAGGTCGGTATTTCAATTTTAGAATCTCTTAATTTGCGCCAACGAAAGTTAGAGATTGTTTCCTGTCCATCATGTGGCAGAGCCCAAGTTGATGTTTACTCATTGGCAGAAAAAGTGCAGGCAGGATTGCAAGGAATGACTGTGCCACTTCGCGTTGCAGTTATGGGTTGTGTTGTTAATGGACCGGGTGAGGCAAGAGAAGCAGATCTTGGTGTGGCATCTGGAAATGGTAAGGGTCAAATATTTGTAAAGGGTGAGGTAATTAAAACTGTGCCAGAGGCACAGATAGTTGAGACGCTAATTGAAGAAGCGATGCGCCTTGCGGAAGAAATGGAAGCCGCTGGAGTTGCATCAGGTGAGCCAACTGTTGCAGTTAAATAGATAGGCTTTACCTATGCTTAGGATGTCCACATTATTGCTGCGCACCCTGCGAGATGATCCAGCAGATGCTGAGGTTGCATCCCATCGATTACTAGTTAGAGCAGGTTTTGTTAGAAGAATTTCAGCTGGTGTTTATTCTTGGTTACCACTTGGCTATCGCACATTTAGAAAAATAGAGCAGGTAGTACGAGAGGAGATGGATAGCGCCGGATTTCAAGAGGTGCACTTTCCAGCTCTACTTCCAAAAGAGCCGTATGAATCAACAAATCGTTGGACAGAGTACGGTCCAGATTTATTTAGATTAAAAGATCGAAAAGGTAATGATTATTTATTAGGTCCAACTCATGAAGAGATGTTTACGCTAATGGTTAAAGGTGAGTTCTCTTCCTATAAAGATCTGCCACTATCTATTTATCAGATTCAAACTAAGTATCGCGATGAACCACGTCCTCGTAGTGGAATTATTAGAGGACGAGAGTTTGTAATGAAAGACTCATATAGCTTTGATTTAGATGATGCTGGTCTTGAGGCTTCTTATAACAAACACCGACAGGCTTATATAAAAACCTTTGACCGGTTAGGACTTAAGTACAACATTGTTTCAGCAATGAGTGGAGCGATGGGTGGATCAAAATCTGAAGAGTTTTTAGCACCTTGCCCAACTGGTGAAGATACTTATGTACTTTGTAAGGCTTGTGGTTACGCCGCAAATGTTGAAGCGATGATTTGTAAAGTTGCGCCTTACCAAGGCGAAAAAGTTGGCGCTATTGAACTACTTGATACACCTAATACCCCAACAATTGATTCTTTAGTTGAAATTTTAAATAAGAAGTATTCAGCTTCAATTACTGCTGCTAATACCTTAAAAAATGTATTAATCATGGCTGATGAAAAACCAATTGCAGTATTAGTACCAGGAGATCGCGAAGTTGATTTAAAACGCCTTGGCGCTAACTTGCCAGAGGTTAAAGATTTAAGGTTATTTGAGGATGCAGATTTTGCTAAGTATCCAAAATTAGTTAAAGGATATGTTGGCCCACAAGATGCTAAAGCCCTTGGTGTGAGCGTTTATGCAGATCCAAGAGTTAGTCAAGATTCTGTTTGGGTTACTGGTGGAAATAAGAAAGATGTTCACGCTAGAAATGTTACTTGTGGGCGTGATTTTAAAGTCGAACATTATGTCGAAGCAGCTGAAGTTAAAGCAGGAGATAATTGTCCAAGCTGTGATAAGCCAGTAATTATTGATCGGGCAATTGAAATTGGTCATATATTTCAATTAGGAAAAAAATATGCTGAGGCACTTGGCTTAACTGTTCTAGACAAAGAGGGTAAGCCAAAAGTAGTAACTATGGGTTCATATGGAATTGGTGTATCAAGAGCAGTAGCAGCTATAGCTGAACAAACTTATGATGAACTTGGATTATGTTGGCCAGCTGAAATTGCACCAGTTGATGTTCACATTGTTGCAACCGGGAAAGAAGATCAACCATTTGAAGTTGCTGAGCAGATTGCTAAGGATCTAGAGGCAAAAGGGTTAGAGGTTTTACTAGATGATCGCAGGGAGGCAAGTGCGGGAGTCAAATTTAAAGATGCAGAGCTAATTGGTGTTCCAAAGATAATAATTGTTGGTAAATCATTAGCAGATGGAAAAGTGGAGATAAGAGACCGTAAGTCATCAGATAAAGTTGAGGTTGCTTTAGCTGATGTGGTTAAAACACTAGTTAAGTAATTTATGAGTTTTGAAGTTTTAATTTTTCTAGCTCTTGCCTCAGGCTTTGCTGGCTTCGTAGATGCAATGGCTGGTGGCGGGGGACTTATTCAGTTACCAGCCTTACTAATTGGGTTACCAAATAAAGAGCTTCCATTGATTTTAGGAACAAATAAAGTTCCTTCAATTTTTGGCACAACAGCGGCAGCTCGTAATTACTTTAAAAACATTAAACCTGACATTCCATTAACAATTTCGATGATGGGACCAGCATTTATTGGCTCTATTACAGGTGCTGCTTTTGCCGCTACTATTCCAAAAGATTTTTTTAAGCCATTTATTGTATTTTTATTAATTACTGTCGCCATTTATACCTGGCGAAAGCCAGCACTTGGCATGAATGAAAATCTTAAATTTACTCACAAAAAAAGATTGCTCTTTGTTGCATTAATTGGATTATTTATTGGTTTCTATGATGGCATCTTTGGACCTGGTACTGGAACCTTTTTAGTCTTTTTTCTAGTCTCAGGTATCGGTTATGCATTCTTAAAAGCATCTGCAACTGCAAAATTAGTTAACATCGCAACGAATGCGGGCGCCATATTAAGTTTTCAACTAACCGGACATATCTGGTGGCAATTAGGCTTACTGCTAGCTTTTGCAAATGTGGCGGGCGCAGTAATTGGCTCACGCCTTGCAATCAAAGGTGGATCGCCATTGGTTCGTAAAGTTTTTCTAGCTGTCATCTTCTTACTCATCGCTCGCGTTGCTTGGGATACATTTATAAGTTAAACTACTAACACAACTTAATATCGAAGAAGGAAAATATGGGAAAGAAAGAAGATATATCTGCGGCGATTACTCCCGCACTAGAGGCCCTCGGTTTTTACCTTGAGGATGTAACAATTATTTCTGCAGGGCGTCGAAGCATGCTCACAGTTATTGTTGATGGCGATACTCATTTATCTCTTGATCAAGTTACCTCTGCAACTAAAGCAATTGGTGAGATAGTAGAAAGTGTTCAAAGTTTGGGTGAAACCCCATTTACATTAGAGGTCACCTCACCTGGACTAGATCGCCCACTAACTAAGGTTCGTCACTGGCAAAAAAATATTAACAGGCTGGTAAAAGTTGTTTTATTAGATGGATCAGAAATTAAAGGAAGAATAAAAGATGTTAATGAAGTAAGTGCCACAGTTGATGAAAAAAATATTAATTATTCTGATATTAAGCGGGCAACTCTTGAAATTGAGTTTAAGCCGGTGACTAAGTGAGTGTTGATGTAGCAGCACTTAAAATACTTGCCGAAGAAAAAAAATTACCACTTGAGCGATTAATAAATGCAATTGAAAATGAGGTAGCTAAAGCTTATGCCGAGCTACCAGTTGCTAAGCCGCATGGGCGAGCAGTTTTAAATCGCCAAACTGGTGAGATCCTTATTTATATTCCATTACTTGGACCAGATGGTGATCGCATCGATACCGTTACCGATAATCCAGATGGTTTTGCAAAACTAGCTGATAAAACTGCGCGTAAGGTTATTAAAGAAAAAATGCGCGAAGCTAAAGATCTTGAGGTAGTTACAGAATTTTCTGGCTCCGTTGGTGATGTAATTGGTGGGATTGTGCAGCAGGGTAGGGATGCTGAAGTTATTTATGTAAGTTTAGGAAGAGTTGAAGGAAAAGTTCCGCCCGCTGAGCAAGTAAAAGGTGAGGTATATAAACATGGCGATCGAATTAAATGTTTTGTTGTAGATGTTAAGCAAGGTGAGAAAGGTCCGGAGGTAACACTTTCTAGAACCCACCCTGCATTTGTAAAAATGCTATTTGCATTAGAGGTTCCTGAAGTTAAAGAGCGAGTTGTAGATATTGTTGGAATTGCTAGAGAACCTGGAGCAAGAACTAAGTTATCAGTTAGAACTCACCGAGCAGGAGTTAGCGCAAAAGGAGCATTAATCGGGCCGCAAGGTTCTAGAGCGCAAAATGTAATGAATGAATTAAATGGAGAAAAAATTGACATTATTGATTTCTCTGATGATCCAGCAACTTATGTTGCTAATGCGTTAGCGCCAGCTCGAGTTACATCAGTTGAAATTGTTGATTTAGAAAGTAAATCAGCCAAGGTAATAGTTCCAGACTTTCAATTATCACTTGCAATTGGCAAAGATGGCCAAAATGCCAGGCTGGCTGCTCGCCTTACCCAGTGGCGAATTGATATCCACCCAGATAATCCAGTGACTTCAATTAAGGCGGAAAACGTAGAGGGTGCGGTAGATATTTCTCCTGTTGAAGGGGCTTAGGGTAGAGTTGTCATGTTCAGTAAAAAGCTACGGCAACGCAGTTGTATCGCTTGTCGAGGCTTAGATAACCGAACAGATTTGATTCGCACGGTTCTAGTCGGCAATGAAATAAAGGTCGATTTAAATCATCGAATGCCTGGTCGGGGAGCATGGCTTCACAGCAAATGTTTTCTGGTAGCAGTTGAGCGAAAAGCTTTTAATCGTTCCTTCAATTATGAGGGGCAGATTAAAGTGAAAGAGTTAGAAGATTACTTAAAAAACTTAAGTAATTAATTCAAAGTATGGAGCGAGCGAGAATGACACTCTAATGAGCACTGCAAGATTATGAGTAGGTCTATTTAGGTTCGCACGTAACTAACGTCGGGCCAGGAGAAGGAGAAGTGTGGCCAAGGTCCGCGTTTATGAATTAGCTAAAGAGTTAGGGCTTGAAAGTAAAGAGCTACTAGCAAAGTTAGTAGAGGTCGGCGAATTCGTTCGATCTGCATCATCAACAGTTGAAGCACCAGTTGTGCGAAAGTTGATGGATAAATTTCCTGATTTAATGCCGGCTGAAGCTGCGCCGAAAGCAAAGAAAGCACCTGCTAAAAAAGCGGCTGCAAAGATAACTGTAAAAGTTGAAGACCTTCCTCCTGAGCTACAACAAATGATTGAAGATGCCACACCAATTACAAAACCAGTAGTACCTCCTCGCGCAGCTAATAATCCTTTTTCAACAACACCTAACGCAGCATCTGCTGGCAGTTCTATGCCAAGACCGCCACGTGCTGGAAATAATCCATTTAGTTCAGGTAGCGGTGCAAGCCGTCCACCTGCAAGACCAATTCGTCCAGGTGAAGCAGGACGCACACCAGGAAAAATACAACCAGGACAACGTCCGCCAATGTCAGGTGCACGTCCTGGTTCAGTACGCCCAGGTTTTGCTGCACGTCCGCCACAAAGTAATCCACGTCCAGCAAATGCTGCTGGTAGTTCACGTCCAACAACTGGTTCATCTCCTTATCGCTCACCATCTGCATCACCAACTGGTTCACCATTTGGCGGTAAAGGCGGAGGTCGTCCACCACAAAGAGGTGGGGCTGCAGGTGCTTTTGGTAAAGGCGGAAAAGGTAAAGGAAAAAATAGAGGACAAAAGAGTAAAAAAGAAAGACGCGAAGATTTTGAAAATTTACCAGCACCACAATTAGGTGGCGCAGTTGTTCCGAGGGGCGACGGTAAAACTGTAGTTCGCATGAGGCGCGGTGCAACATTGATGGATTTTGCTGAAAAAATTAGCGCAGATCCAGCCGCATTAGTTTCAGCTTTATTTCATTTAGGTGAGATGGTTACCGCAACTCAATCAGTTGATGAAGATACCTTCACAGTACTTGGCGCAGAGCTAGGTTTCATCATTCAAATCGTAAGTCCTGAGGATGAAGACCGTGAGTTACTTGAAGAGTTTGATATTAATTTAGAGCAAGAGTTAGCTCAGATTGATCCAGAGGATCTAGTAGTGCGCTCGCCAATTGTCACAGTAATGGGACATGTTGATCATGGTAAGACTAGGTTGTTAGATGCGATTAGAACTACTGAGGTTGTTAAGTCAGAAGCTGGCGGAATTACTCAGCACATTGGTGCTTATCAAATTCACCATGATCACAATGGAACAAACAGAGCAATTACATTCATTGATACTCCAGGACATGAAGCCTTTACCGCAATGCGTGCACGAGGTGCGAAGGTAACTGATATCGCAGTTCTTGTAGTGGCAGCTGATGATGGTGTTATGCCGCAAACAATTGAAGCTTTAAACCATGCGCAAGCAGCCGATGTTCCAATTGTGGTTGCTGTGAACAAGATGGATAAAGAAGGCGCTAATCCAGACAAGGTGCGTCAACAATTAACTGAATACAACCTAATTGCAGAAGAGTATGGTGGACAAACAATGTTTGTTAACGTTTCAGCTCTTTCTGGAAAGGGAATTGATAATTTAATTGATGCAATTTTATTAACAGCAGATGCTGCTATTGATCTACGGGCAATTGCTGATGACATTGCAAGAGGTGTTGCAATTGAAGCAAATCTTGATAAAGGACGTGGTCCAGTTGCTACTGTGTTAGTGCAACGTGGAACTCTTCATGTTGGTGATGCAATTGTTGCCGGTGGAGCATATGGTCGCGTACGTGCGATGCTAGATGAGCATGGTGAAGCAGTTGAATTTGCTGGACCATCTCGGCCTGTTCAAGTTCTTGGCTTTACCTCTGTTCCAGGAGCTGGTGATTCATTTATTGTTGCCGAAGATGATCGAACTGCTCGCCAGATTGCAGAAAAGCGTCAGTTAGCTTCTCGTAATGCATCCCTTGCTAAGGCTCGTAAGAAGGTTTCATTAGAAGACTTCCTTGAGCAATCAAAGGTAAGTACATTGAACTTAATTCTTAAAGGTGACGTTTCTGGATCTGTTGAAGCATTAGAAGATGCGTTACTTCAACTAGATGTTGGTACTGAAGTTGACTTAAGAGTTATTCACCGTGGTGTTGGCGCTATCACTAAGAACGATGTTACTTTGGCATCAGCTTCAACTGCTGTAATTATTGGCTTTAATGTTAAGCCAGAACCACAAACTGCAGTATTTGCCGAACATGAAGGTGTTGAGGTCAAGTTCTACACCGTTATTTATAAGGCGATTGAAGAGATCGAAGCATCACTTAAGGGATTACTAAAGCCTGAGTTTGAAGAGGTAGTTCTTGGTAATGCGGAAGTTCGCGATATCTTCAAATCAAGTAAGTTTGGAAATATTGCTGGATGTATGGTCTCTGACGGAAATATTCGCCGAAATGCAAAGGTGCGCACAATGCGTGCTGGTGTAGTAATTGGTGAGAATTTGAGTATTGAATCACTTCGCAGATTTAAAGATGATGCCACCGAGGTTCGAGAGGGCTTTGAGTGCGGTATTGGTCTTGGATCTTTTAAAGATCTACAAGTTGGCGATGTAATTCAGGTTTATGAGAACCGTGAGAAAAAGCGGGCCTAAATATGCCAAGTAAACGCCCATTACAAGTTGCAGACCGAATAAAAGAAATTGTTGCTAACGCTCTTGAATCTAGAGTAAAAGATCCACGCCTAGGTTTTGTAACAATTACAGATGTTCGTGTAACTGGTGACTTGCAGCAAGCATCTATTTTTTACACAGTACTTGGAGATAACGCAGCACATGAAGCAACTGCGGCAGCATTAAGTAGTGCTAAGGGAATGCTTAGATCTGAAGTTGGTAGAGCACTTGGACTTAGAATTACACCATCACTTGAATTCTTCTTAGATGGTATGGGTGAATCTGCTTCTGCGATGAATGATTTAATTGAGCAAATGCACAAGGCTGATGCGGAGTTAGCTAAATTACGTGCGGGTGCAAAACCAATTGCTGAAGATCCATATAAAAAGCACGACTAAAAGGTGAATTAATGGATGGCTTCCTGCTAATTGATAAAGCCGGTGCAATGACTAGCCATGATGTTGTTGCAAAAGTAAGAAAGAAATTAGATACAAAAAAAGTTGGTCATGCTGGCACATTAGATCCAATGGCAACTGGGGTATTAGTACTTGGTGTTGGAATTGCTACACGGTTACTTCCCTATATTACTGATGGTAAAAAAGCTTATCAGGCCACAATTTTATTAGGTGCGGCAACGCATACTGATGATAAAGAAGGAGACATTACTTTTACTGCAGATAAATCTGCCCTAGCTAATATTTCTGATAAAGAGATAACCAATGAGTTAGGCAAATTTGTTGGAAAAACTAAACAAAGACCTAGCTCAGTATCGGCAATTAAAATTGATGGAAAAACTGCGCACGCTAGAGTAAGAGCTGGTGAGAATGTTGAAATTGCTGAACGTGATGTAGTAATTGATGAGATTAAAATAATTAATATTCAACGACCTAACGATCAAATTCAAGTAGAAATATCTGTTACTTGCTCAGCTGGTACATATATCCGGGCCATTGCCAGAGATTTAGGTGATCGTCTAAAAGTAGGAGGTCATTTGATTAAGTTAAGGCGAAACCTAGTTTCACCTTTCACACTTGATCAATGTAAATCCATTGAAGAATCTGCGCTAATTCCAATAGGTGAGGTAATTGAAAAGATATTTCCAATTCGAAAACTTGATTTATCCCAAAGCCGAGAAATATCTTTTGGGCGAGTTATCGAACAAAATCCGCAACCAGGGGTATTCGCGGCAATTGATAACCAGGATAACTTTGTGGCCTTGCTTGAAAATAAATTACAGGCCAGTCAAATGGTCGCAGCCCCAATTCTAGTTAAGGGATCTGGGCAATAGATGAATGTGAAAGAATAGGCATATGAAAAAGGTTGTAGCAATTGGTATCTTCGATGGTGTTCATGCTGGGCATCAACAGATAATTAGTGCTGCAAAACTAATTGGTGATGTAACAGTTCTAACCTTTGATCCGCACCCAACCTCTGTAATTGCTCCTGAGCGAGCACCAACTCAATTAGTAAATATTAAAGACCGGATTAAATTGCTTAAGGCAGCTGGAGCATCAGGTGTTGAGGTAATCAACTTTAATAAGGATTTTTCACTTCTTTCTCCGGATCAATTTATTGAGGATATATTAATCGGCAGATTTGCAGCCGAACATGTTGTAGTGGGTGAAAACTTTAATTTTGGTTATAAAGCGCAAGGAACTCCTAAATACTTAGGTGAGGTTGGACCGAAATATGGTTTTGGTCTTTCTGTTGTTAAGTTAAAAGAGGATCGTGGTTCAACAATTTCATCTTCAAGAATTAGAAATTTAATTATCGATGGTCAGATTGAACGTGCTAATGAGTTACTAACTCGCAATTATTATTTAAAAGGCCCTGTTATTCATGGCGAGAAACGTGGGCGTGAGATTGGTTATCCAACTGCCAATATTGGATTAACACCTTTAGCCACAATTCCAGCTGATGGTGTTTACGCTGGCTGGTTAACTGTTGGTGAAAATAAATGGGGAGCAGCAATTTCAATAGGAACTAATCCAACCTTCGCCGGTGTTAGAAATAGACAGGTTGAAGCCTACGCAATTGATCAAGTGGGTTTAGATTTATATGATCAAGAGGCAAAGATTGATTTTGGATTTAGGCTTCGAGATACTTTGAAGTTTGATGCCGTGCCTGAGCTGCTTGAGCAAATGAAAAAAGATTGTGATCAAGCCCGCAAATTAACCGTTAAATAACGCTCAATTTCTACTCGATTTTAATTATCAAGGACTGCGCTGGTAATCTTGCGCCACTAAAGCGAGAAAGTGCGCCTTCGTGAACAACACCGAGGCCCTCGTGACAGACAGAAGGAGCAATACACATGGCATTAACGCCAGAGGTTAAAAAGGAAATAATTAGCAAGTACGGCTCATCTGCAACTGACACAGGAAGCCCAGAGGCACAGGTAGCACTTCTTTCAAAGCGTATTGATGAGATAACACAACATTTGCAGACAAATAAAAAAGATCATCACAACCGTCGTGGTTTGTTATTGATGGTCGGTAAGCGTCGTCGGATTTTGCAGTACCTCGCCAAGACAGATATTGAGCGCTATAGAGCGATTATCGAAAAGCTCGATCTTCGCCGTTAAATAACAATCAGCAAAAAACTTTATCGCTAAGAGTTTTGGTCCTCGGTAGTGGTTTCCGGAAAACGATTTTCCGTGAACTTCGATCGAAGATCCATTCTCTAGATTTAAAGTGTTGAGAAATGGAGATGACCCATGGAGGGTCAAGATGTGCAATCAGCCGTTGCAAAAATAGACAACGGTAAATTTGGAAAGCGGGAGATCCGCTTTGAAACTGGCCGACTAGCTCGGCAAGCAGCGGGAACCGCTGTTGTGTACTTAGATGATGACAGCATGTTGCTATCTGCAACTACTGCATCAAAAAATCCGAAAGATCAATTTGATTTCTTTCCACTTACAGTTGATGTGGAAGAGCGAATGTATGCCGCTGGCAAAATTCCTGGATCATTTTTTCGTAGAGAAGGCCGTCCTTCTGAGGATGCAATCCTTACCTGCCGCTTAATCGATCGCCCACTGCGCCCATCCTTTATTAAAGGATTACGTAATGAGGTTCAAATCGTTGTAACGGTTATGGCTTTAAACCCAGATCATATGTATGACGTAATTGCGATTAATGCTGCATCTATGTCAACACAATTAGCTGGCTTACCATTTTCTGGTCCAATCGGTGGTGTGCGTGTTGCATTAATCGAGGGTCAATGGGTTGCTTTCCCAAATCATTCTGATTTAGAAAAAGCAGTCTTTGATATGGTAGTTGCAGGTCGTATTTCAGATAATGATGTTGCAATTATGATGGTTGAAGCAGAGGCCACCGTTAAGACAATTGGATTAATCAAAGATGGCGCAACTGTGCCAACTGAGGAAATTGTCGGACAAGGTCTTGAGGCTGCTAAGCCATTTATTAAGATCCTATGTGAGGCTCAATTAGCACTTGCTAAGAAGGCCGCAAAGCCAACGGGTGAGTTTCCAGTATTCCTTGAGTACCAAGATGATATTTATGCAGTAGTAGAAAAAGCTGCAAAAGATGATCTAGCAAAGGCATTAACTATTGCAGGTAAGCAAGATCGTGAAACAAAACTTGATGAGATTAATAAGTCTGTTGTAGAGAAAGTAAGCGTTGATTTCTCAGAAAGAACTAAAGAGATATCAGCAGCACTTCGCTCTGTTACTAAGAAATTAGTACGCCAGCGAGTATTGCGCGAGAAGATTCGCATCGATGGTCGTGGACTTCGTGATATTCGTGCGTTAACTGCTGAAGTTGAGGTAATTCCTCGTGTTCATGGTTCTGCAATATTTGAACGTGGTGAGACTCAGATTCTGGGTATTACTACTTTAAATATGCTCAAGATGGAGCAACAACTAGACACACTTTCACCAGAAGATCACAAACGCTATATGCATAACTACAACTTCCCGCCTTACTCAGTTGGTGAGACTGGTCGAGTTGGTTCTCCTAAGCGTCGTGAAATTGGACATGGTGCACTTGCTGAACGCGCATTGCTACCAGTTCTACCAACTCGCGAAGAGTTTCCTTATGCAATTCGTCAGGTTTCAGAAGCTCTTGGTTCTAACGGATCAACATCTATGGGATCTGTTTGTGCTTCAACAATGTCATTACTAAATGCAGGTGTGCCACTTAAGGCCTCTGTTGCCGGTATTGCCATGGGTCTTATTTCAGATGTAGTAGATGGTAAAACTGAGTACGTAGCACTTACCGATATCTTAGGAGCCGAAGATGCTTTTGGTGACATGGACTTCAAAGTTGCTGGTACAAAAGAGTTTGTTACTGCATTGCAATTAGATACAAAACTAGATGGAATTCCAGCTTCAGTTCTTTCAGCAGCTCTGCTGCAAGCAAAGGAAGCACGTCTTGCAATTCTTGATGTTATGAACCAAGCAATTTCATCACCTGATGAGATGTCATTACTTGCTCCTCGAATTATTTCAATTAAGGTGCCAGTAGACATGATTGGTGCAGTTATCGGGCCTAAGGGCAAGATGATTAATCAGATTCAAGATGAAACTGGCGCTGATATCACCATCGAAGATGATGGAACTATTTATATTGGAGCAACTGAAGGATCAGCTGCTGAGGCTGCGAAAGCACAAATTAATGCGATCGCAAATCCAGTTCAACTATCTGTTGGTGATAAATTCAATGGCGCAGTTGTAAAACTTGCAACATTTGGTGCATTTATAAACCTAGCTCCAGGTAAAGATGGCTTGCTACACATCTCCCAGATTCGCAAGATGCATGGTGGAAAGCGCATTGAAAACCTTGAAGAGGTAATGAAAGTAGGAGAGAAGATTGAAGTGGTTATTAATGAGATTGATCCAAAGGGTAAATACTCATTAGTTCCAGCAAATCTTTCTGAAGAAGCAAAGAGCGAGTAATTTGGCAAGAACGGTCTTATCAAGTGGCCTACGTATAGTCACTGAAGAGGAAAGATCTGTTCGCTCTGCAGCTTTTGGTATTTGGGTCAATGTTGGCTCCCGCGATGAAACAGTTTCAACTGCGGGAGCCTCACATTTTTTAGAGCACCTATTATTTAAAGGAACAAAAAAGAGATCTTCTTTAGAAATTTCATCCGCTATTGAAGCAGTTGGTGGTGAGACAAATGCCTTTACCTCAAAGGAGTACACCTGTTTTTATGCACGGGTGATTGATAAAGATCTACCACTAGCCATTGATGTAATAAGTGATCTAATTACATCATCTGTAGTTAAAGCAGCTGATGTTGATGCTGAACGCAAGGTTGTACTTGAAGAAATAGCAATGCGCGATGATGATCCAAGTGATTTAATCCATGATTTATTTCTAGAAAAATACTATGGTGATACTCCGCTTGGTCGACCAATTTTAGGATCAGTTAAATCAATTAAAAGCATGAGTCGTAATACTGTTTTTAATTACTATCGAAATCGATATAAACCAGAGGATTTAGTTGTTTCAGTTGCTGGAAATGTTAAGCATAAAAATGTAGTGGCAATGGTTGAAGAGGCACTTTCAAAGGATAATTTTCTTGATCAGCCTAAGAAAGATTTTAAGGTAAGAAACTCACCCCAGATTAAGGTCGCAGGAAAAGGTGAAGTAACTCTGCTAGAACGTAAAACTGAGCAAGCACATATTGTTTACGGCGTTCCTGGAGTTGCTAGAGATGATAAACGCAGATTTGCACTCGGCATCTTATCTTCAGCTCTTGGTGGTGGTATGTCATCTAGATTATTTCAAGAGATTAGAGAAAAACGCGGGCTTGCTTATTCAACATATGCTTACAGTCAGCAATTTGCAGGTAGTGGAGTTTTATCTTTTTATGTTGGATGTAAACCAAATAAGGCAAAGGAAGCAATAAAAATAATTCAAAGTATTCTCTACGATGTTGCCGAGAATGGATTAACAAGTGATGAGATCAGTAGGGCAAAAGGGGCAGTTTCTGGCTCTTTAGTATTAAGCCAAGAGGACACTGGCTCCAGAATGACTCGAATTGGTAAAAGTGAGTTGGTTTATGGGCAAGTCCTTAGCTTTGATGAAATATTGCGCGAGATTTCTTCAGTAACACCTGAGCAAATTAAGGAAATTGCCAGCGAAAGCTTGCCAATATCTCCTACCCTTGCGGTAGTGGGACCATTTAGATCTACTTCTGAGTTTGAAAGGTTAATTTCATGAAGGTCGCAGTTCTTGGTGCTAAAGGAAAAATGGGCACAGAAGCAGTTTCTGCAATTAGCGCAGCAACTGACTTAACACTAAGTGCATCCCTTGACCTTGGAGATTCACTTGAAGAATTAATCAAGACAAATACTGAAGTTGTTGTTGATTTTACTAATCCTGATTCAGTTATGAAAAACTTAGAGTTTGCAATAAATAATGGTATTCATGTTGTGGTAGGAACAACTGGATTTGATGAAAAAAGACTAGCGCAATTAAAAGAGCTACTAAGTAAGAATCCAAAAGTTGGCGCACTAATTGCTCCTAACTTTGGGTTAGGCGCTGTATTAATGATGCAATTCTCACAAACAGCAGCAAAGTACTTTGAAAGTGCTGAAATTATAGAATTACACCATGCCAATAAAGTAGACGCTCCATCTGGTACAGCAATTCGAACTGCTGAAATGATTACGGATTCTAGAAAACTAACCAAAAAACCTGCGATGCCGGATTCAACTAAATCAGCATTACCAGGATCACGCGGATCTAAAGTTGGTGATGTTCCAATTCACTCAGTTCGCTCCCATGGTTATGTTGCCCATCAAGAGGTAATTTTTGGCGATATGGGCGAGACATTAACTATTCGCCATGACTCAATTAATCGAGCAGGGTTTATGCCTGGCCTTTTAATTGGAATTAGAAATGTGAAAAAATACCCAGGACTAACAGTTGGTCTTGAAAATTACATGGAGGATATGAAATGAGTGAAATAACAATGTATGGAGCAGAATGGTGTGGAGATTGCCGCCGTTCAAAGAAGTTTTTAGATTCAAATAATGTTAAATACAACTACATCGATGTTGAAGCTGATGCCTCGGCCTCAGATAAAGTAATTGAAATTAATGGTGGTATGCGCTCAATTCCAGTAATTATTTTCTCAGATGGAACTCATTTAACTGAGCCATCTGATTCTGCTCTAAAAGAAAAACTTGAGTCTTTAAAGGTTCTTTAAAACAAGTTATATATTCCAGCAGAGGTTATTGCTGCTGAGATTACAACTACTGGAAATGGCGCTTTAAACTTTAAAGCTATCAGCGCAACGGCTACTCCAGCTACTCTTTGATCAATTACTAGCTCATTACCTTGCGCAAATGTTTGAATACCAACTAAAGCGCTGAGTAAAACAATTGGAACAAGGGTATTAATTCTTTTAAATCTTGGCCTATCTAGCCATTTTTCTGGAACGCTATGACCAATATATTTGTTTAAGAATGCGGTCAAGCTCGATCCAATTACTGCTATCCAAATTGCGGTCATTTTTTCCACCCAAAAATCACAGCAAGTATCACAGTAGTAATTATTGGCACTCCAGCAGGAGCGATTGGTGTTAATAGCAATGCCAATGCAATTGCTGCTGCTGTGATTAAAAATTCTCGCTTCTTTTTAATTCGTGGCCAAACTAATCCACAAAATGCTGCTGGAACTGCCGCATCTAATCCCCATGCTGCTGGATCACCTATTGCACTGGCCCCTAGGGCGCCTAAATAAGTGAATAAATTCCAAAATACATAAACTCCAATACCTGTGACATAAAAACCACGGCGCTTGTCAGAGTCATTCTCTTGCATAGTGGCTACCGCAGTTGATTCATCAATTGTTATCTGAGCAGAAAGAATTCTTTTTATCCCAAAAACTTTTAGGATAGGAGCCATCTGTATTCCATAAAGTGAGTTACGAAAACCAAGCAAGGTAGCAGTTGCTATGGCGCTAATTGCAGATCCACCTGCGCCCATAATTCCAACAACTGCAAATTGTGATGCACCAGAGAAGAGTAAAAGTGAAAGCAGGCAGGTTTGTAAGATCGAAAATCCTGCAGTTACTCCGGCTGCGCCAAAGGCTGCCCCATAAAGACCAACGGTAAAAGCAACGCTTAAAGAGGTTCGATCTACCGGATTTGTCTTTGGATTAATGAACACGCCGATACCTTAATCCAAGTAATCATCAATCACCAAAGATAGGGTCACCGTCATGAGTGATGAGATCATTTTTCGTGAGGATATGTCAGTTGAGCTAGTTAAATCTAGTGCGAGTGATGCCGATGTTATTTGGGCTGCACGTGTATCAACTGCAGGGGATAAATCATTAGAAGATGTTGGTTCCGATGCTTCTAAGTCTGAAGGTTTGATAAATTATTTAGCAAGAGAGCGACATGGTTCACCATTTGAACATACCTCAATGACATTTTTTATTTCAGCTCCTATTTTTGTTTTTAGAGAATTTATGCGACATCGAATCGCTTCATATAATGAAGAAAGTGGTCGCTATCGCGAACTTAAGCCAGTGTTTTATGTTCCAAGCAAAGAGCGTAAATTAGTTCAGATTGGTAAAGCTGGTTCCTATACATTTATTGATGGCAATGCTGAACAATATGAAATAACTGTTAAAGCAATTAAAGAGACATGCAAATTAGCATATGCAAATTATCAAAAGATGCTTGATGCAGGCGTAGCACGTGAGGTGGCAAGAGCAGTATTACCAGTAACACTTTATTCATCTATGTATGTAACTATGAATGCTCGGGCCTTAATGAATTTTCTATCACTGCGAACAGCCCGTGATGGTTCACACTTTCCGTCATACCCGCAACGTGAGATTGAGATGGTTGCAGAGAAGATGGAAGCCGAATTCGCCAAGCTAATGCCGATCACCTATGGAGCATTTGAAAAATCTGGCCGCATAGCGCCATAAATAAGCGGTAGCCTTAAGCCATGCAAATTACGCCACCATTCGGACGGTTAATTACCGCAATGGTCACACCATTTACTAAATCAGGTGAGATCGACTGGGCTGGGGTAGAAAAAATTGCCAATCATCTTGTCTCAATAGGACATGATGGAATTGCAGTTAATGGCACAACTGGTGAGGCACCAACTACATCTGATGATGAAAAAGATCAGATAGTTAAGACAGTAAGAAAAGTAGTCGGTGATAAAATTAAAATTATTGCTGGAGCTGGAAATAATGAAACCTCACATTCAATTGAGCAAGCAAAGCGCGCCGCTAAAGCTGGAGCAGATGGCTTATTGGTTGTAACTCCTTATTACAACAAGCCACCACAATCTGGAATTGAAGCTCACTTTAAAGCGATGGCAGATGCCACGGATGTACCAGTAATGATTTATGACATTCCTGGGCGCACCGGTGTTGAAATTGAGTCGGACACAATTGTTAAGTTATCTGAGCATAAAAATATTGCAGCACTTAAAGATGCAAAAGGAAACCCAGCTGCTACCTCTTGGGTAATTAAAAGATGCGCAATTCCAGTTTATTCTGGTGATGATATTTTAAATCTTCCACTACTTTCAGTCGGAGCAGTTGGCTTTGTTTCAGTCTGTGGCCATACCGTTGGCTCACAATTACGAGCGATGTTAGATGCATGGTTTAAAGGAGATTCAAATAAAGCACTTGAAATACATCAACAATTACTTCCAGTATTTACTGGAACATTTCGTACACAAGGTGCGATACTTTCAAAGGCTGCATTAAATTTAATGGGTCTTCCTGGTGGATTTACTAGATTGCCACTTGTCGATGCAACCGAGGCGCAAGTTGCCCAATTAAAGGTTGATCTGCAAGCCGGCGGCGTTAAATTAAAATAAATAAATGAATCATCCCCATCCTGGTTTGCCTTACCCTGCAAAATTAGCTAAAAAAACTCTGCGCATTGTGGCCCTTGGTGGCTTAGGTGAGATCGGTCGAAATATGACCGTATTTGAGTATGAAGGAAGATTGTTAATTGTTGACTGCGGTGTTTTATTTCCAGGCGATGATCAACCTGGAATTGATTTAATTTTGCCAGATTTTTCATATCTTAAAGATCGAATGAATGATATTGAAGCAATCTTTTTAACTCATGGGCATGAGGATCACATAGGAGCGGTGCCATATTTATTAAGAGAACGTAGTGATATTCGAATAATTGGTTCTCAATTAACTCTTGCATTTGTGGCGCCAAAACTTAAAGAGCGACGAATGAGTGCGCCTATGACGCAGGTTAAAGCTGGTCAAATAGAAAAAGTTGGTCCGTTCACACTTGAATTTGTAACTGTAAATCATTCGATTCCAGATTCACTTGCTGTTGCAATTAAAACACCAGCCGGAGTTATTTTACATACTGGTGACTTTAAAATGGACAAGATGCCACTAGATGGAAAGGTTACTGATTTAGAAACTTTTGCAAGATTAGGCAAAGAAGGAGTTGATCTATTTTTAGTAGATTCAACAAATGCTGATGTACCTGGCCTAACAGTTGCCGAGAAAGATATCTATCCAGCGCTTAAGGAGGCGATAGCTAAGACACCTCGCCGGGTTGTTGTCACCTCATTTGCATCTCATGTACACAGAATTCAGCAGGTATTAAATGCAGCCCAAGAAGCAAACCGAAAAGTTGCCTATGTAGGTAGGTCAATGATTCGTAACATGAAGTTGGCTGAAGATTTAGGATATTTAAAAGTACCCACTGGATTAGTTGTTGATTACAAGGATATTGATAGTTTTGGTGACAAGATTGTATTAATTTGCACCGGCTCACAAGGTGAACCACTTGCCGCGCTCTCTAGAATCGCAAATGGTGATCATGAGATTATGGTTGGAAAAGGTGACACAGTTGTGCTGGCTTCTTCCTTGATCCCAGGAAATGAAAAATCTGTTTACCGAGTAATTAATGAATTAACTAGATTTGGTGCCCATGTTGTGCATAAAGGAAATGCAATGGTGCACGTATCTGGTCACGCTTCAGCTGGAGAACTTCTGCATTGTTATGAAGTAGTTAAGCCAAAAAATGTATTACCAGTTCACGGTGAGTGGCGACATATGCGAGCAAATGCAGATCTTGCTATGCAATCAGGTTTATCTGAACACAATGTTGTAATTGCTGAAAATGGAATCACTATCGATGTGGCAGATGGCCATGCTGATATTTCAGGATCAATCCCGTGTGGCTATGTTTATGTTGATGGCCAAAGTGTTGGAGAAATAACTGAGAGTTCATTAAAAGATAGAAGAATTTTAGGTGATGAAGGATTTATTTCAGTTGTTGTAGTAATTGATTCTCAAAGCGGAAAGATTGTGGCAGGCCCAGATATTCATGCCAGGGGATTTACAGAGGATAAAACATTATTTGATGATGTTAAAGGTGATATTGAAAAGGCATTAAGTAAGGCGGTGGCCGGCGGATTTAATGGCACACACCAACTCTCTCAAGTTGTTCGCAAAACAATCGGAAGCTGGGTGGGGGAGGAACATCGTCGAAAACCGATGATCATTCCATTAGTAGTTGAGGTTTAGTAATCCAAATTTAGTTAAGTTTTAGGATAAAGTGCGCGCCGATTACACCAAGTAATTAACTTATTCTTTAGGCTTATCTTCTATGGCAAAGAAGAAAAATTCGTCAAAGAAATCCGGAATATTACCGGCTCTCATAAGAGCAATTAGCTCTGTTTGGCGTTTAATTTCTAAAATTATAGGAAGCGCAGTTAGGTTTGTATTCCGGTCATCAAAAGATTTAGATCCTGAACACCAGCGAGATGGCATAGCATTCTTTCTTTTTATTTTGGCGCTACTTGCAGGGTCTGGGACTTGGTTTGAACTAGATAATGTATTAGGTAGAGGTATTTATGCATTTTTATTTGGAGCAGTTGGAGTTCTTGCATACTTAACGCCATTAATATTTATCTATTTTGCCTATCGTCTATTTAAATCACCAGATGATCCTGCCGCAGTTGGGCGAATGACAATTGGAACTATTTTAATTCTAGTTAGTACCACCTCCCTTGCTCACATTATTAATGGCTCAGTTGGTAGGGGTGCAACAGCTATCCGTGAAGGTGGTGGCTGGGTTGGTTATGGTATTTCAACTCCACTTATTACTTTAGTCACCGAGATTTTAGCTATTCCAATTTTAATTATCTTCCTTATTTTTGGTTTACTTGTAATAACTAAGACCTCATTTTCAAAACTAATCAGGCAGTTTATGAAAGTATTTAAGATAGGAACAGCTGGTATAGGAAGTGTTAGAGCAAGGCGGGCACAGCGTTTAGTTGATGAAGATTTTGAGGTAAGTGAATCTCCTCCTTTTGAAACTCCACTAGTTAAAGATTTAGTCGAGGAGTATGAGCCATCTGAATTAGATTATGAAGTAGAACTTGAAGATTTTGATGAGGTGACTCAGGCAATTCCAAAAATTAGTAAACCAGTAAAGAATGAAAACATAAGACCACAGCAACTGCTCTTATCCTCAGATATTAAGTATGAATTGCCACCAGCTGATTTGCTTCGAGCGGGGCCAACTGCAAAAGGTAAATCAAAGGTAAATGAAACTGTAGTTGCAGCTCTTAAGCAGGTATTTGATCAATTTGAAGTTGATGCCCAAGTTACTGGTTTTATGCGCGGGCCAACAGTTACTCGTTATGAAGTTGAACTAGGTAATGGCGTTAAAGTTGAAGCCATCTCGGCGCTCTCTAAAAATATTGCATATGCAGTAGCAAGTGGTGAGATAAGAATACTTTCGCCAATTCCTGGTAAATCAGCAGTTGGAATTGAAATACCAAACTCAGACCGGGAGATTGTGGCCTTAGGAGATGTCCTGCGTTCATCAGTATCAGGTAGTGATCCGCACCCAATGTTAATTGCGTTAGGTAAAGATGTTGAAGGATCTTTCTTGTGTGCAAATTTAGCCAAAATGCCCCACTTATTAGTAGCTGGTGCTACGGGTGCTGGTAAATCTTCCATGATTAATTCCTTAGTTGTTTCAATTCTTATGCGAGCAACACCTGATGAAGTTCGACTAGTAATGATTGATCCAAAACGTGTTGAGCTAACAAATTATGAAGGTGTGCCCCATCTAATTGCGCCAATTATTACTAACCCTAAAAAAGCTGCAGATGTTCTAGCTTGGGTAGTACGTGAGATGGAGATGCGTTATGACGACCTATCTGTCTTTGGTTTTAGACATATTGATGATTTTAATAAAGCAGTTAAATCTGGAAAAATAACTGCAGTTGCGGGTAGTGAAAGAACCCTTGAACCATATCCTTACTTATTAGTAATTGTTGATGAGCTAGCAGATCTTATGATGGTGGCAGCACGAGAGGTTGAGGAATCAATAGTAAGGATTACTCAATTAGCAAGAGCTGCTGGTATTCACTTAGTTCTTGCAACTCAGCGGCCTAGCGTTGATATTGTTACTGGTTTAATTAAAGCAAATGTGCCATCTAGATTATCTTTTGCAACTAGTAGCTTGGCTGATTCAAGAGTTATTTTAGATACACCTGGGGCTGAAAAATTAGTTGGACAAGGTGATGGTTTATTCCTGCCAATGGGAGCAAGTAAGGCAGTTCGTATTCAAGGTGCTTATGTTTCAGAACGTGAGATTGAAGCAGTTGTTAATCATGTTAAAGGACAACTACAGCCGGTTTATAGAATTGATTTAAATGCACCGATAAAATCAAATTTAGTAAGTGATGATGTCGGAGATGATCTTGATTTATTATTACAAGCAGTTCAACTAGTTGTCTCTACACAATTTGGATCAACTTCAATGTTGCAACGTAAATTAAGAGTTGGATTTGCTAAAGCTGGCCGGTTAATGGATTTAATGGAAAGTCGCGGAATAGTTGGACCAACTGAAGGTTCGAAGGCCAGAACTGTTTTAATTAACGCCGAGCAAATGCCAGATGTACTGGAGTCACTTCGCGGTAATCAATAATTCACCAATCTTCGGGGGGGTGAATGACTGGGTGAACTTTAGGATTGCTAGAAACTGGGCGCGCTGACCCCCAAAAAGTCTGAGAAAAAAACTTTCTAAAATTCCTAAACTGCCTTACCCTTAGACTCCCCAAGTAAGACAGGTAAAGCGATGGCAGAAAAATCATCCTTACAGCAAGCGCGAGAAGCTGCTGGTTTAAGTGTTGAGCAAATTTCAGCAATCACAAATATTCGCGCAGGGGTTATAAGAGATTTAGAAAATAATTCAGTTGAGGTTTGCGGTGGCATTGCATATGCCCGTGGACATGTTAGAACTATTGCAAAAGCAATAAATTCAAAAACGGGCAAAGCAATCAATATTGATACAGATATTTTAGTAGCCGAACTTGAGGCAGCTCAGAGTATTGAGAGTAAGAAGATAATTGATCAGTTAGCTGAAAATAATGTTGCTGATAGGCCAAAAGAGAAGAAAAGAATGAAATTTGGCACCCTTGCCACTATTTCAGCTACAGCATTAAGTATTGGCTTTATCGCTCAGGTTGCAATCAATAATGTTGCATCAATTAGTGATGGCGTAACTACAATCTCAGTTAAGAAGCCAAGTGTGCAAGAGAGTACCGCGGAGATTAATTTGCCAGCGGGAGTTAATCTTGTTCTTACCGGTGTATATGGCAAGAGCTGGGTTGGGTTAACTAACGCAGATGATCAAGTAATATTTAATGGTCATATAGCTGAAGGACAGGTTGCAGCATTTAATGATTCAAGGATTCTAAAAGTGGTTATTGGTAATGCTGGGGCGGTTAAGCTGAATTTAAATGGCACAGATTTGGGAGTTGCTGGCGCTGATGGTGAGGTAGTTCGGTTAGATTTTGATGAAAACGGGCAGTTGTAGCAGAAAAAAGAGTAGTAATTTTTCGCGCTATCCTTAGCGCATAGTGAGCACTAAAACCATAAATAATAAATCACCTCGAACAGTTGCCTTGGTGACTTTAGGTTGTGCCCGAAATGAAACAGATTCTGAAGAGTTAGCTGGAAGGCTAGCTGCTGATGGATGGAAGTTAGTTTCAGATCCAGCAAAGGCAGAGATTGCAGTTATTAATACCTGTGGATTTATTGAAAGTGCTAAAAAAGATTCAGTTGATGCCCTAATTCAGGCTCACTCACTTAAGGAAAATGGTGTTACAAAAGCAGTAGTTGCAGTTGGTTGTATGGCTGAAAGATATGGAAATGAATTAGCCACAGCAATGCCAGAGGCGGATGCAATTCTAAGTTTTGATGATTACAAAGATATTTCAGCCAGACTTTCTACCATTATTGATGGTGGAAAAATTAATACTCATGTTCCTAAAGATCGCAGAGCTTTGCTGCCAATCGCACCAGTTGCGCGAGCGCAACAACGTGCCCAAGATAAGGCTGCTGAGATTTCACCCCTTGGCTCAGTTCTTCGAGTGCGATTAAATGACGCCCCAATTGCCCCTCTTAAAATTGCAAGTGGTTGCGATCGAAGATGCTCATTTTGTGCGATTCCATATTTCAGGGGCTCCTTTGTCTCACGCCAGCCTGCTGAGATTATCCAAGAGGCTAAATGGTTGGCAGATAATGGAGTATCTGAGCTTTATTTAGTTAGTGAGAACACCACCTCATACGGCAAAGATTTTGGTGACTTAAAGCTTATGGAGAAGATGTTGCCAGATCTAGCAAAGATAGATGGCATTAAGAGAATTAGGCTTTCCTACCTGCAACCTGCAGAGGTAAGGCCATCACTTTTGCAAGCAATTGTTAGCGTGGACAAAGTAGTTCCATACTTTGATCTTTCATTTCAACATGCCAATGGAGATCTACTAAGGAGCATGCGCCGCTTTGGAGATGGTGAAAAGTTTCTTCATCTAATTACGCAAATTAGAGCGCTTAATCCAGCAGCTGGAATTAGATCAAATTTTATTGTCGGATTTCCAGGTGAGAGTGATGCCCAGTTTATGGAGTTAATTGAATTCTTAACTCAGGCACAATTAGATGCAATTGGCGTATTTGCATACTCTGATGAGGATAAAACAGAGGGAGCTACATTAGGAAATAAAGTAGCAGCTGAAGTAATAACTGAGCGGGTAAATGAACTCTCCACATTAGTTGATGAACTAATTACGCAACGAGCTGAGATGAGAATTGGTGAGAAAGTTTGCGTCCTAATTGAGGATGAATTAGAGCAAGAGGGCAGAGCTGAGCATCAAGGACCAGATGTGGATGGCTCAACTTTTATAAAGTCCCGCAATAAGTATCGCGTGGGCGAGTATGTTGATGCAATAGTTAGTGATGTCCTAGGTGTTGATTTGATTGCGCAGGTTTTATAAAAGTGAAGGAATTAAATCTTCCTAATACCCTAACAATTTTTCGAATCCTGGCTCTGCCATTTTGCGCCTACGCATTATTTAAAAATGGCGGCGAAGATGATAGCTGGCGAATTATTGCTTTTATACTTTTCTTTATTGTTGGCCTAAGTGATATTTTAGATGGAAAAATTGCAAGATCTAGAAATCAGATAACTGAGTTTGGTAAATTACTTGATCCAATCGCTGATAAGGCAATGCTTGCCACCGCAAGTATTTCAGCCTCACTCCTTGGCATGTTATCTTGGTGGGTAACTGCAATCTTTTTAATCCGCGAGATAGCCGTAACTATTTTAAGATTTGCCGTAATTAAAAAAGGTGTAATCCCAGCAAGTAAGGGCGCAAAGTTAAAGACTTTTTTCCAAAACTTTTCAGTCGGCTTCTATATCCTGCCGCTGCCATCATATTTAAATCTACCTCGAGACTTATTTACAGCAGTTGCCATTTATCTAACCATTACTACTGGAGTTGATTACTTTAGAAAGGTGCTTAGAAAGTGAGTAATGAAGAGATTGCTAAATCAGTTATTAAGAAGTTAAGTAAGTTAAATAAGAACTTAAGTGTGGCCGAATCAATTACTGGTGGAGGCCTGGCTAGGGCCCTAACTGATATCGCAGGTTCTTCAAAGGTGTTTGTTGGTGGGGTAATTGCCTATAGTGATGATGTAAAAATTAATCAGTTATTAGTTAGTAAATCTAATCTTAAAAAATATGGCCCAGTCTCTGAAGAGGTTGTATTGGAAATGGCCCAGTCTTGCCTTAAGAAATTTAAAACAGATTACGCTCTGGCTACAACTGGTGTGGCAGGTCCAGGTATGGCCTATGGAAAAAAAGCGGGAACGGTCTGGATCGCAGTAGCAAGTAAAAAAGAGAGTTTCACAGTCGCTCTTTCTCTACCTGGCACGCGGGAAGTTATCCGCCACGCCACAATTGCCAGCGCATTATCAGCTTTAGAGCGTATTCTTAAGCCGTGATACTTCTACGCACCCACATAGGTAGCACCCTTCGTGCTGCCCGCATTGAGCAAGAACGCACCCTGCGAGATGTTGCAAAGAGTGCTCGAGTCTCTCTCGGTTATCTATCTGAGGTAGAGCGTGGACACAAAGAGGCCTCTAGCGAATTGTTAAATGCAATTTGTACAGCCCTTGATCTATCACTTTCCACAATCTTAGTTGATGTTGCCACTGTGGTTAAAACCCACGAATCCCCAGTATTAACAATTTCGACTTTGCAAGTGGTAGAGACCGCAGCTTAAGTTGTCTGCCGAGTCGGCGCTTGTTACCTACGCCCGCCAACGAGATACTAGTAATAAATCAAGAGTTGCAATTTTAGCTGGCGCTAAATTAGTTATTGCTAAAGTCGGAAATTATCAATCAAATATTGCAGATATCGCAGTAAGTGCGCAGGTAGCTAAGGCGACTATCTATAATCAATTTGCGGATAAGGCAGAGATGATGGAATCTTTGGTTGAATCTGAAGTGATTAGGCTTACTGAATTAGCGCTCGCAGCTAGTTCAAGGCAAGAAGGATTAGCGCTACTCTCAAATGCTATTTCCCAAGATTTGGCACTTCGTAAATTAGTTGAATCAGACCCTAGTGATATAGCAAGACTGGTAACAATTACAAATCATCCAACCTGGGTATTAGTCCATCAAGGAATTGCTAAAGTTTTTGGCGCAGATTCAGCCGCATGTGGTGTGATTCTTAGGTGGTTAATTGGGCAGATTGCCTCCCCAATTACCGAAGAAGAATCAGTTGCCCAAGCTAGGCGACTTGCCGCTTCTTTATTTAACTAGAGATTAATCTAATTTGCGTTAAATTAAGTTAATGAGGATTTCTCAACTTCGAGGTAAATTAAGTGATTACTTTCCAGATGCTGACACCTATGCCAGAGATATCATCCATAGCGAATTAGGTGGGATAAGTGTGAACGCGGCAATTGAATTGGGGATGGAGCCGGATGAGATATGGAAAGCAGTAGTTCGGCATAACCCTTCGATGGCTGAAAAATACAGATAACGGCGTGTCCTAGCCCTGTTTTACCCTTTCGAACAGTTGTTCGATACAATTATCTCGCCCAACCAGAGCGGTTCCACAGTTCCGCTGGCCTCTCAGCCAGCCGTCAGTGATGTTCCGTACCTTCTGGACTGAACATATGACCTCGCATTAGGGGATGAAAGCCCTAGAGCTGGTCAAGGAGATGAAAGGAAAAAATCACTATGGCCTCTACAAATAGAGAACCACAAGATGAGAAAAAAGAAGATAAACGATCTAGTGATCGTGCTAAATCCCTAGATACCGCCCTTGCCCAAATCGAGCGTCAGTTCGGTAAAGGATCGGTAATGAAAATGGGAGACCGCAAAGCTGTTGCTATGCAGGTCATTCCAACTGGCTCAGTTGCATTAGATATCGCACTCGGCGTTGGCGGCCTGCCACGTGGTCGAGTAGTTGAAATCTACGGCCCAGAATCATCAGGTAAAACCACAGTTGCATTACATGCAATTGCAAATGCCCAAAAAGCTGGTGGTATTGCAGCATTTATTGATGCTGAACATGCATTAGATCCTGAGTATGCAAAGAAACTTGGCGTTGATATTGATGCGCTATTAGTTTCACAACCAGATACTGGTGAACAGGCACTTGAAATTATGGATATGTTAGTTAGATCAGGTGCGATTGATATTGTCGTAGTTGACTCAGTTGCAGCATTAGTACCAAGAGCTGAAATTGAAGGTGAAATGGGTGACTCACATATGGGTCTACAAGCTCGCCTGATGTCACAAGCACTTCGTAAAATGACTGGTGCACTGCACCAATCAAATACCACTGCAATATTTATCAATCAGCTAAGAGATAAGATCGGTGTTTTCTTTGGATCTCCTGAGACAACAACTGGTGGAAAAGCACTTAAGTTCTACGCTTCAGTTCGCTTAGATGTACGCAGAATTGAAACCTTAAAAGATGGTCAAGATGCGGTTGGTAATAGAACCCGCGTTAAGATCGTTAAGAACAAGGTTGCTCCACCATTTAAGCAAGCAGAGTTTGACATCATTTACGGTGTTGGAATTAGCCGTGAAGGATCATTAATTGATATGGGTGTTGAGATCGGAATTGTTAAGAAATCTGGCGCCTGGTTCACCTATGAGGGTGATCAACTAGGTCAGGGTAAAGAAAATGCCCGTGCCTTCTTAATTGATAATCCAGATCTTGCTAATGATATTGAAACTAAGATCCGGGCTTCATATGTGCCATCTGAGGTAGATCCTGCCTTAGTAGCAGCAGTAGATGAAGCAACCGCTGATGTTGAGTTTTAATCACTAACTAAATAAATAACACCTTGAAAAAATCTCAGGCTGTTGTAGCTGATCCCTACTCAGAGGCGATGTCGATTGCGTTATACGCTCTCGCTCCTCGTGCTAAGAGTAGGGATGAGTTATATAAACAATTATTAAAGCGTGGGGTTGAATCTGATACTGCTAATGCAGTTTTAGATTCACTTGAACTACAAGGTTTATTAAATGATCTAGAGTTTGCCAAATTATGGTCAGAATCTAGGCAGAGGGCAAAGAAGTTAAGTAAGCGAGTTATTGCCAGTGAACTTCGCACTAAAGGCGTCTCCCAAGACATAATTACCGAAGTTATTGAAGAGATAGATGATGAAAGTGAGTATGCCCAAGCTTTTACACTTGCGCAGCGAAAATACAACTCTATTGCTCATCTTGATTCCGAGGTCATCTACCGCCGGATCTCATCACTTTTAGCCCGCAAAGGTTATGGACATGGTATTTGCGCAAGAATTATGCGGGAGTTAACCAGCGTTAATTAGGCAAGTAGAATTAGGCAATGCCTACCTTTGTAGTTGAAACCTATGGATGTCAGATGAATGTCCATGATTCAGAGCGGATTGCCGGACTTCTACTAGATGCTGGCTACACCCAAGCACTAGCTGATACACAACCAGATTTAGTTGTATTTAATACCTGCGCAGTTAGAGAAAACGCTGATAATAAACTATATGGAAATCTCTCCTTTTTAGCACCGCGGAAGAAAAGTGATCCTAATTTTCAAATTGCAGTAGGTGGCTGCATGGCTCAAAAAGATAAAGACATAATTATTAAACGCGCACCATATGTTGATGTGGTATTTGGTACGCACAATATTGGTTCACTACCCATGCTGTTAGAGCGTGCTCGAATTGAAGAGGCTTCACAAGTTGAAATAAAAGAATCACTTGAACACTTTCCCTCAACTCTGCCAGTAAAGCGAGACTCAGCCTTTTCAGCCTGGGTATCTGTATCTGTTGGTTGTAATAACACTTGCACGTTTTGCATAGTTCCTCAATTGCGTGGAATAGAAAAAGATCGACCAGCTCATGAAATTATGAATGAGGTGAGGGCATTAGTTGATGCTGGGGTAGTTGAAATAACTTTACTTGGCCAAAATGTTAACGCTTACGGAGTTGATTTTGGTGATCGTGGGGCATTTGCAAAATTACTCCGCCAGTGCGGTGAGGTGCAAGGTTTAGAAAGAGTCAGATTTATGTCACCACATCCACGAGACTTTACCGATGATGTAATTGATGCAATGGCACAAACTAATAATGTTATGCCGCATCTTCATATGCCACTGCAATCTGGAAGCGATAAAATTCTGCAAGCAATGCGCCGTTCCTATCGCACTGATCGTTATCTAGGAATAATTGAAAAAGTTAGAAAAGCTATGCCTGATGCTGCAATTACAACCGACATAATTGTTGGTTTTCCAGGAGAGAGTGATGAAGATTTTTCTGCGACTATTGAAGTTGTTAAACAGGCTAGATTCTCTGCAGCCTACACATTCCAATACTCAAAACGACCTGGTACACCAGCTGCTTTAATGGCTGATCAAATAGGTGATGATGTAATGGCGCATAGATATAACCAGTTACATAATATTCAGCAAGAGATATCAAAGAGTGAAAATGAAAAGCAAATCGGTAAAACTGTCGAGTTATTAGTATCTAGTAATGAAGGCAGGCATGATGTTGATCAAAAGCGTATGAATGGTCGAAGTGCTGATTTTAGGCTTACTCATTTTGATAATTCTGCAAATACTGCCCGGCCTGGTGATTTAGTTAAAGTAAAAGTTACGCAAGGCTTTGCTAATCATATTCTGGCCAGTGCTCCGATATCAGTTACGAAAACCAAGGGTGGAGATGTCCACGCATCTTGGGTAGAAGATATTGGTGATAAAAAGATTTTGTTAGGAATTCCAACTCTTAGCTCACTGAAATCTTTGTAATATTAAATGAGTTTAACTGTTATATGTGGTGCAACTGCAACTGGGAAAAGTGAGTTAGCAGTAGCCCTTGCTAAAGAAATAAATGCTGAAGTAGTAAATGCTGATTCAATGCAGGTATATAAAGGTATGGATATTGGCACAGCAAAATTAACAATGGCGCAGCGAGATGCAGTAGCACATCACTTAATTGATGTTTTAGATATTACTGAGGAGGCAAATGTCTCTTGGTATCAACAGATAGCTAGAGATAAAATTGATGAATTAATTGCTTTAGGTAAATCAGTTGTTGTAGTTGGTGGTACTGGTCTTTATATTAAAGCTATTCTAGATGATCTAAATTTTCCAGATACTGATCCACAGGTTAGAGATAAAATAACAGAGCAGGCAGATCAATTAGGAAATGAAATAATGCATGAAAAACTTGCAAAATTAGATCCAGCAGCTGCACTAGCCATTCCGAAAGAGAATATTCGAAGAGTAATTAGAGCACTTGAAGTAATTGAATTAACTGGTAAGCCCTTTACCGCCAATTTACCTAGGCAAGAAAGTAGTAAGTATCCAAATGCTAAACAATTTGGTTTAGTCCTTGATCGCAGTAATTTAGATGAAAAAATAGATCAGCGCGTTGATGATATGTGGGCAAAAGGTTTTGCAAGAGAGGTTTCACTACTTATGACACAAGGGTTGGAGCAGGCAACAACTGCAAAAAAAGCTCTTGGCTATAGCCAGATAATGAATTACTTAAATGGTGAATGTGATGAAGAGTTTGCAAAACAGGAGACCAAACGAGTTACTAGGGCATATGCCAGAAGGCAGGAAACCTGGTTTTCAAGAGATGATCGGATTAAATGGTTGGCCCCAGATTCAATGCAGATACGCCTAGAAAAACTCTTGGCTAGTATTAATTAATGGTTAAAGCTACCTACGGTCATGGCACACACAATGATTTTGTATTGGTCTTTGATGAAAGTGATGAGCTGAAATTCTCACAAGAACAAATTAAAAGAATCTGTGATCGCAAAACTGGTGTTGGTAGTGATGGCTTTATAAAGATTGTAAAAAAAGAGGGCAGCTGGTTTATGGATTACTCAAATGCTGATGGCTCTCAGGCTGAGATGTGTGGCAATGGCATAAGAGTAATGGCAAGATATTTAACTGACCGTAAACACCAAAAGAGTGGTATCTATGCAATTAACACTAGAGATGGAAAAAAGTTTTTAGCAGTGCCAGAGCAAGGTGATATTTCAGTCAATATGGGTCAGGTTTCACAAATTCCAGGTGAAATAATTGTTGAGGTGAATTCAAATAAGTATCGAGGATTTAACATTAATGTAGGTAACCCACATGCTGTTGTATTTACTGATGACTTAACTTTGATAGGGGATTTAAAGAGTGCACCAATTGTTTTACCAACTGATCAATATCCAGATGGAGTAAATGTCGAATTTGTTCAGTTTTTAGATAATGGTGAGATCATGATGAGAGTCCATGAGCGAGGAGTGGGTGAAACCCAATCATGTGGAACTGGCACATGTGCGGTTGCTTTTGCTGCAAGTATTGAGAAGAATAAAAAGCTTCCAAGTAAGTGGATAATTAACCCACCAGGTGGACAATTAACTGTTGAAATTGATGCCCATAGTAACGCTACTTTAACTGGTCCAGCTGAATTAGTTAGAGATATTGAGTTGGATAAGTATTTGTGAGTGATTCAAAGTTTGATAAAGAGGATTCACTTGAGATTGATATTGACACATTAATTAGGGAAAACGCACAAGCAGTTGCAGATTATGAATTAAATGAGAGCCCAGTAAGTTCTAATCAAGATCTACAAGATCGCCAGGCGCTTCGCAGGGTTAGTGGATTATCTACTGAGTTACAAGATGTTTCTGATTCTGAGTATCGCCAACTTCGTCTTGAAAAAGTTGTCCTAGTTGGTGTGTGGACACAAGGCAGTGCATTAGATGCAGAGAACTCACTTAAAGAGTTAGCCGCACTTGCTGAAACTGCTGGCTCACAAGTTATGGAAGCATTAATTCAGCGCCGAGATAAACCAGATTCAGCAACATTTATCGGCTCTGGCAAGGTTAAAGAGGTTAGAGAAGCCGTTGTTGCAACTGGAGCTGACACTGTTGTTTGTGATGGTGAATTATCACCTGCTCAACTTAGAACTCTTGAACAAAAAGTTAAGGTCAAAGTTATTGATAGAACAGCTTTAATATTAGATATTTTTGCTCAACATGCAAAAAGTAGAGAAGGTAAGGCACAAGTTGAATTAGCTCAGATGTCATACATGTTGCCACGACTTCGTGGTTGGGGTGAGTCACTTTCTCGCCAGGCTGGTGGAATTGGTGGTCGCGGACCAGGAGAAACAAAGATCGAAACTGATCGACGAAGAATTAATGACAAGATGTCAAAGCTAAGGCGTGAGATTAAAGAGATGAAAATTTCTCGTGATACTAAGCGAAATGAACGCAGAAGAAATAATATTCCCTCCGTTGCTATTGCTGGCTATACAAATGCTGGAAAATCCTCACTCTTAAACAGATTAACTGGCGCAGATGTATTAGTTGAAAATGCTCTCTTTGCCACATTAGATCCAACTGTTAGAAAAACTCAGAGTGCTGATGGTCGCATCTATACATTTGTTGACACAGTAGGTTTTGTAAGACATCTTCCTCATCAATTAGTAGAGGCATTTAAATCAACACTAGAAGAAGTTTCAGAGTCTGACTTAATCGTCCATGTTGTTGATGGCTCCCATCCTGATCCACAAGAGCAACTGCGAGCAGTTAGACAGGTAATTAATGAGATAGGCGGCGGTGAGATTATGGAGATCATCGCTATTAACAAGGCAGATGTATCTGCCCCCGAGGTACTTATGAATTTACTACGTAATGAAAGTAACGCTTATGCAATCTCTGCTAGAACTGGTTATGGTGTTGATACTTTAGTAAAGGCAATTGAAGCAGCTCTACCAAAGCCAAAAGTAGAGATTAATGCGGTGATTCCATTTAGTAGAGGAGATTTAGTAAGTGCTGTTCATGAGCAGGGTGAGATTATTTCCGAGGAGTATTTACCTGAAGGAACAAAGATTCATGCAATGGTTGGTGGAGCGCTGGCTCAAAAAATTCAGATGCTTTGAGATTAGCCTCCAAGTGGAGTATCAGTTGCTTCACCTAATAAGATCAGGGTTACCGGCAAAGAATGGTGGCGAATTAAGTGGGGTTAGTTTTAGTTCAGGGCGCAGAGGCTTTGTTAGCTGATAGAGCTATTTCAAAAATTATTGCTTCAAATCCTGGTGCTCAAGTAATAACTTTATCGGCCGATGAAATTGAAAGTGGCGTTATTACAGACAATCTGGCTCCATCATTATTTTCTGATGCGAGGGTTGTAGTAATTAAGGAAATACAAGATTTAACATCTGATTGCAGTGATGAAGTTGGTGATTATTTAGAAAATCAGGATGAGAATTTGACCTTAATACTTTGGCATAAAGGTGGTGTTAAAGGGAAAGCACTAGTAGATAAGATTAAAAAAGCAAAAGCAGAAGTTATTGTTTTTGAAGTGATAAAAAAAGATAGTGAAAAGTCTGACTTTATTCGCTCAGAATTTAAAAGATTAGAAAGAAAAGTTAGCACTGAAGCTGTATCAGCATTAATAGATTCATTAGGAAGTGATCTTCAAGAGTTAAGTGCAGCCTGCTCACAGTTAGCCTCTGATGTTACATTTAGCAAAATTATTGATGAGGATGATGTCAGGGCGTATCAGCAAGGAAGAGTTGAAAGTACGGGATTTGATGTTGCCGATGCCGCACTCGATGGTAAGACGGCAATAGCACTAATTAATTTACGTAATGCCCTTGCAACTGGTACTGATCCAGTTTTAATTGTTAGCGCATTAGCTTCATCACTTAGGACGTTAGCAAAAGTCTCTGGACAATCAAGTAGCAGTAAGTCTTTTGAATTAGCATCCATACTTGCGCTACCACCATGGCAGATAGATAAAGCTCGTCGCCAGTTATCTGGATGGAATGAGATTGGTTTAACCAAGGCAGTTATCGCAATCGCTAATGCAGATGCTGATATCAAAGGGGCAGCCTCAGATCCCATTTATGCCTTAGAGCGGGCAATAATGACGGTTTGTTCTGCAAGGAGTGGCAGATAATCACGCTCAGTTTGAGCGTAAGCGCCATACGCTGATACCCTACGGATCTTCTTAAAGTTAGTTTTAAGATAAACAACGAGAAAAGGTAATCCTAAGTGGCAAATATTAAGTCCCAGATCAAACGTATTCGCACCAATAACAAGGCGCAGGATCGTAACAAGGCATATCGCTCAGCACTGCGTACTGCGATTCGTAAATTCCGTGATGCTGTTACATCTGGTGATGCTGCGAAAATAAAGAGTGAATTTACCGATGCTTCTCGTTCATTAGATATGGCTGTATCAAAAGGTGTAATTCATGCAAACAACGCAGCAAACAAAAAGTCAGCGATGGCCAAGTTGGCCAACAAAGCTGGCATTCGTTAATTTTTTAGACACCTCTAAGGCATAAATGCCTGCTATCTCGATTGCTAAAGCACCGCAACCTGCTGCAACAAACCCAATGCAGATTAGAAATTTCTGCATCATTGCCCATATCGATCATGGTAAATCAACACTGGCAGATCGAATGCTTGGTATTACTGGCGTAGTTGAAGATAGAAATATGCGTGCACAGTATCTAGATCGAATGGATATTGAACGCGAGCGAGGCATCACAATCAAAAGTCAAGCAGTTAGATTGCCATGGCGATCTGGACTTGATAATCAAGAATACATATTAAATATGATTGATACACCGGGCCACGTTGATTTTACATATGAGGTTTCACGTTCACTTGCTGCATGTGAAGGCGCCGTATTACTAGTTGATTGCGCCCAAGGAATTGAAGCACAAACCCTAGCTAATCTTTATTTAGCTATGGAAAATAACCTAACTATTATTCCTGTCTTAAATAAGATTGATTTACCAGCAGCTCAGCCAGAAAAGTTTGCTGAAGAATTAGCTAATCTAATTGGTTGTGAGCCAGAGGATTGTTTGCGCGTCTCAGGTAAAACTGGACAAGGGGTAGAGGTTTTACTTGATCAAATTACGAAGCAAATTCCAGCACCAGTGGGTGATCCAAAAGCACCTACTAGGGCATTAATTTTTGACTCAGTTTATGACTCCTATCGTGGCGTTGTTACTTACGTGAGAGTAATTGATGGGCATTTATCACCACGTGATCAAATTCAGATGTATTCAACTGGTGTTAGACATGAGATGTTAGAGGTTGGAGTTATCTCGCCAGAGCCTTTAGCTAGCAAAGGCTTAGGAGTTGGTGAAGTTGGTTATTTAATTACTGGTGTAAAAGATGTGCGACAGTCACGAGTTGGTGACACAGTTACTACATACAACAATCCTGCCACTGTGCCACTTGCTGGTTATAAAGATCCTAAGCCAATGGTGTTTTCTGGTCTTTTCCCATTAGATGGTGCTGAGTATCCGATGTTGCGTGAGGCTCTAGATAAATTGCAGTTAAATGATGCAGCTCTAGTATTTGAGCCAGAATCTTCAGCAGCATTAGGTTTTGGATTTAGATGTGGCTTCTTAGGCCTACTTCATATGGAGATTGTTAGAGAAAGATTAGAACGTGAGGCTGGTTTAACCTTAATTTCAACTGCACCTAGCGTGGTCTATAACGTCACACTCGATGATGGTAAAAAATTAGTTGTAACAAACCCATCTGAGTATCCAGATGGAAAAATTGCTGAAGTACAAGAACCAATTGTTAAGGCAACCATCCTGGCCCCTAGTGAATTCATTGGCACGATTATGGAATTATGCCAACAGCGCCGGGGTGTGCAAAAAGGAATGGATTATTTATCTGAGGATCGCATTGAAATTCGCTATACCCTGCCACTAGCTGAGATAGTTTTTGATTTTTTTGATCAACTTAAATCCCGTACTCGCGGTTACGCATCTTTAGATTATGAGCCAATTGGTGAAGAATCTGGTGATTTAGTAAAAGTAGATATTTTATTACAGGGTGAAAAAGTTGATGCATTTAGCCAAATTGTTCACCGCGATAAGGCTTATGCCTACGGAGTATCAATGACCGGCAAGTTGCATGAATTAATTCCCCGTCAGCAGTTTGAAGTACCTATTCAGGCAGCAATTGGTGCAAAAATTATTGCACGTGAAAACATAAGAGCTATTCGTAAAGATGTTTTAGCCAAATGTTACGGTGGAGATATAACTCGAAAACGTAAGTTACTTGAGAAGCAAAAAGAGGGTAAGAAGCGAATGAAGATGGTCGGACGAGTTGAAGTGCCACAAGAGGCATTTATTGCTGCGCTGACAACTGATTCGGATAAAGCGAGTGAAAAGAAGAAGTAAGTGAACCTAGCCTTTTATATTCATATCCCATATTGCGTCAAACGGTGTGGTTACTGTGACTTTAATACATACACACCTGCTGAGCTGCAGTTAACTGAAGGGTTAACGCAAATATCTAACTCTTATATTGATCTATTAGTTAAAGAGATAGAATTTGCAAGAAATCAAGTTGGCGAAAGTGCCATAGTTCCATCAATATTTTTTGGTGGCGGTACCCCTTCTCTTATGGAAGCATCTGATATTAAGCGGGTAATTACTGCCATTAGTGAGCAATTTAAATTAGACCCAATTGCTGAAGTAACACTTGAGACTAATCCTGACACTGTTACAAAAGAAAAACTAAAGCAATTTTATGATGCTGGAGTAAATCGAATTTCATTTGGCATGCAGTCCTCAGTTCCACATGTTTTAAAAACACTCGATAGAACCCATAATCCAGAGAATTTACCGCAGGTAACTAAGTGGGCTACTGAGGTTGGCTTTAAAGAAATTTCCGTTGATTTAATTTATGGCACACCGGGTGAGAGCAAGCAAGATTGGCAACAATCAATTGATTCAGCACTAGCGCTACCTATATCTCACATTTCTGCTTATGCTCTAATTGTTGAAGAAGGTACAAAACTAGCAGCACAGATAAAACGTGGTGAGATTGCAAAGCCTGATGATGATTTAACTGCTGAGAAATACATAATGGCAGATAAAGCTTTTACAACAGCTGGGTTTAATTGGTATGAGTTAAGTAATTGGGCTAAACCGAATTCACAAAGTAAACACAATTTAGCTTATTGGCTAGGTCATAATTGGTGGGGAGCAGGCCCAGGTGCTCATTCTCATATAAATGGGAAAAGATTTTGGAATGTTAAGCATCCAAATTTATATAAACAAAAAATTCAGGCTAATGAAACAGTAATTTTAGACTCTGAAGTATTAAAAGGTTCACAGATAGAAAGTGAAAGATTAATGCTTTCAATTAGATTGCCTCAGGGATTAGAAAAAAATACATTAAATAACCAGCAAATTTTGGAATTAACCGATTATGTAAATAGTGGCCACCTTGATCAAGAAAATTGGAATCTGGGCCGAGCAACTTTGACCCTAGATGGGCGTCTCATTGCCGATCGTATCGTCCGCGAAATACTGTTGTAGTAGCGTTGGCTTATGAGTAGCACAATGGCCAGTAGGCAACTTGAGATATTAAAAGCGATAGTTGATGAGTACGTGGCAACAGAGGAACCTGTTGGTTCTAAAACAATCGCATCCCGTGCCGGACTTGGAATTTCTCCTGCAACTATTCGAAATGAGATGGCAGTACTAGAAGATGCTGGATTAATTACTCAACCACACACTAGCGCTGGACGAATCCCTACAAATAAAGGGTATCGAGTATTTGTAGACCAACTTGATCAAGTTAAACCTCTTTCTAATGCTGAGCGCAAAGCGATTGAGAATTTCTTAGATGGTGCCTCTGATTTAGATGATGTAATTAGTCGGACAGTTCGCCTCCTAGCGCAAGTCACAAAACAAGTAGCTGTTGTTCAGTATCCATCACTTAGCAAAGCAAAAGTAAGGCATATTGAATTAGTTTTGCTTAACCCAGCTCGAGTTATGGTTGTTTTAATTACAGATACTGGCAGAGTTGAACAAAGAATGGTTGAGATTCCATTTGATATTAGTGAAAGTGCTCTTTCTGATCTACACAAAAAATTAAATATGGCTATCGCGACACAATCATTAGCGAATGTCGCAGATAAATTAGATTCACTTGCGAGTACTTATAGAGGTAGCGATAAATCAAATGTTTTGGTAGTAATTGCCACTTTAATTGAGATGGCAATAGAGCATCCAGAGGAGAGGGTTGTCTTAGCTGGAACTTCAAATTTAGCTCGTGCCAACCAAGATTTATCAAGCAGTATCCATCCAATTTTGGAGGCATTAGAGGAGCAGGTGGTATTGCTTAGATTATTATCTGGCACAGATTCTTCAGTCAGAGTTCAAATTGGAGATGAGCAGAGTGAGAAAAGTTTGCGTAAAACTAGTTTGGTATCGGTTGGATATGCAGATATTGGCGCCCTAGGAATTCTAGGACCAACTCGTATGGATTACGCAGCATCAATTACAGCAGTAAATGCGGTAGCCAATTATGTTGGAAGATTTCTAACGGAGAATAAATAAAAGATGGCTGATTTATACGAAACTCTCGGTGTTGGAAGAGATGCAAGTTTTGATGATATTAAAAAGGCTTATCGTAAATTAGCTCGTAGTTATCATCCAGATGTTAATCCAGACCCAAAAATGTCGGAGAAATTCAAGGAAATTACGGCAGCATATGAAGTCTTAAGTGATCCTGATAAACGACAAAATTATGATGTTGGCGGAAACGGTTTTGGTTCTGGCTTTGGCAATGCTGGCTTTGGTTTTGGCGACATTATGGATGCATTTTTTGGTGGCGGCCAGCAACGCGGTCCTAGGCCAAGAACAAGGGCAGGACAAGATGCTTTAATAAGAGTTGAAGTTGATCTTAAAGATGCAACATTTGGCTGTGAGCGAGAATTAAACGTTGAGACTGCTATTTCATGTACCAAATGCGCAGGTACAGGTTGCGCTAATAATTCAAGACCACGTACATGTGATATTTGTAAAGGCAGAGGAGAGACTCAGCAAGTTGCTAGATCAATTTTAGGCCAGGTCATGACAAGTAGACCATGCAATAGCTGCCAAGGATTTGGCTCAATTATTTCTGATCCATGTAGTGAATGTGCTGGTGATGGTCGAGTTCGCTCCCGCAAGAGTATTCCTGTAAAAATTCCAGCAGGAGTTGAAACCGGTAATCGTATTCAACTAAGTGGGCAGGGTGAAGTTGGTCCAGGTGGTGGTCCAGCGGGTGATTTGTATGTTGAAATAGTTGAATTAGCCCATGAATTTTTAGTTCGAGAAAATAATAATTTACATATATCAGTTGCGATACCAATGGCATCTGCAGCACTTGGGACTACGGTGGAGATTGACACATTAGATGGTAAACAAAGTGTTGAAATACATGAAGGAACTCAAAGCGGATCTACCGTATCACTGCGTGGACTTGGTGTAACTAAACTACGTGGCTCCGGAAGAGGGGATCTAATTGTTCATATTGAGGTAACAATCCCAAGTAAATTAAATAAAGAGCAGAGTGATTTGCTAAGAAAATTTGCACAATCCAGAAATGATGAGCCAGGGAAGGTATCAATTCACAAAAGCCAAGACGAGGGTTTCTTCAGTAAAGTAAGAAATGCTTTCCGCTAGTGCTTTCCTTATTTTTCGTTGATGAATTAAGTGGCAGTAAAACACAGATACTTGATAGCGATGAGGCTCATCATGCAATCAAAGTTATGCGTCTTAAAATTGGTGAAGAGATTAAAATTTCAGATGGGGAAGGCAGTTGGGTATCTGGACCAATCTCTGAAATTGCTAAGAAAAGTCTTAAAATAACAGTCACCTCAAATGGTGTTGAGAAAATTAAAAAACCTGAATTAATCCTTGTGCAGGCTATAACTAAATCTGATCGTAATAAAGAAATGTTAGAGCTAATTACTGTAGCTGGTGTGGATCGAATAATCCCTTGGCAAGCAGATCGCTGTATTAGTAAATGGCAATCTAACTCTTACGATAAGTGGAGTACTTCAATTAAAGAAGCAAGTAAGCAATCTCGAAGAGTTAACCTACCTAAATTAGAGAAAGTGATGAGCACAAAACAAATTATTGAGCAGATGGCAGTAAGTGATTGCATTATTGTTTTTCATGAGAGTGCTGATCAAAAATTCTCAGACCTAACTATTTCACAGAGCGCATCTGCTATTTACCTAATAATTGGACCTGAGGGTGGAATTGCGGAGGGCGAGCTTGAAATTTTTAAAGCGAAAGGCGGAAATCTAGTCCGGTTAGGTGAGCCAGTATTGCGCTCAGCACATGCTGGATTTGCTGCTCTTGCGTCAATTCAAACTAAGTTAGGGCGGTGGTAATAATGGATTGCTTATTTTGTAAGATTGTTAGTGGAGATATTCCAGCTACCGTTGTTAAAAAAACAGATTCGATTACTGCCTTTAAAGATATTACTCCTCAAGCCCCAACACACGTATTGATAATTCCAAACAAGCACTTTGAGAATATGGCAGAGGTTGCCAATGCTGATGCTGATTTAGCTGGCCAGATATTTAAAGTTGCAGGTGAGATTGCTCATGAATTAGGTTTAAAAAGCTATCGGACCAATGCAAACACGGGTTTGGAGGCTGGGCAATCAGTTTTCCACGCTCACTTACATCTCTTAGGTGGCAGATCATTCGCTTGGCCACCAGGTTAAATATACAATTAGATTAATGGATCCAATCGTAATTAAAGTTCCGACCGCATTTGCTATGGTCGCACTTGTTGGTCCAAGTGACTCATATCTTAGAATTTTAGAAAGTGAATTTTCTCAACTCTCAATCACAGTTCGCGGTAATGAAATCTATGTAAAAGGTGAGATTGAAGTTGCTAAGCAATTTGAGGGCTTAGTTGAAGAATTAATTGCGATTTTGCGTAGTGGTCAAAACTTAAATACTGACATGGTCCGTAGATCAATTGGAATGATTAAACAAGATCCTGCAGAACATCCAGCTGAGGTACTCTCACTTAATATTTTGAGTAACCGTGGGAAAACTATTCGTCCAAAGACTGCTAATCAAAAGAAATATGTTGATGCAATTGATACCAATACAATTACTTTTGGAATTGGTCCAGCAGGTTCTGGTAAAACTTATCTAGCGATGGCAAAAGCAATACAATCTCTGCAGTCAAAGCAGGTAAATAGAATAATTTTAACTAGGCCAGCTGTTGAGGCAGGGGAGAGATTAGGATTTCTTCCAGGAACACTTCATGAAAAAATTGATCCGTATCTCCGCCCGCTATTTGATGCTCTACACGACATGATTGATCAAGATGCTATTCCTAGACTGATGAATTCTGGGGTAATTGAGGTAGCACCTCTTGCATATATGCGAGGCCGTACCCTTAATGATGCTTTTATCATTTTAGATGAAGCGCAAAATACAACTGCTGAACAGATGAAAATGTTTTTAACTAGACTTGGTTTTGGTTCAAGAATGGTTGTTACTGGAGATGTAACTCAGATTGATCTACCTAATAATTCACAATCCGGTTTAAAAATTGTTCAAGATATTCTAAAAGATGTTGACGATATAGCTTTCATGCACCTAAATGCTGAAGATGTTGTCCGAAACCGTTTAGTTGGAGATATTGTGACCGCATATGGAAATTGGGATGAGAATATTTCAAAATCAACCTTTCCTATTCGAAGCGGAAAAGGTGATCGTTAATAGCTCAGAACTTTGAGCAAATACTTATGAAAATAGAATTAGAAAATAATTCACATGTTAAGTGCAATGAAAAAGGCATTCAGTCTGTTGCTGAGTTTGCATTAAATAAATTAGGTATCCACCCAGACTCTGAGTTAGCAATTAGATTAGTAACTGAAGAAGAAATATCTGAGTTACATGTGAAATGGATGAATCTACCTGGTCCAACTGATGTCTTATCTTTTCCAATGGATGAGATGAAACCAAATTCAGCATCTAATGGCCCAGGCATTATTGGAGATATTGTTCTTTGCCCAGCATTTGCAGAAAAAAATGGTAAACAGTCTTTAGAAAAAGAACTTGAACTACTTACCGTTCATGGAGTTCTACACCTGCTTGGATATGACCATCAAGAAATATTAGATGAAGAAGTAATGTTTAAACTTCAAGAAGATTTTCTTAATCAGTGGAGGATGAAAGTATGAGTCTTGCTACTTTATTTTCCGTCATTATTTTATTAGTTTTTGCTGGGTTTTTAGCTGGTAGTGAATCAGCACTTACATCTTTATCAAGATTGCTAATTGAACAAGTTATTGATGCAAAACCCAAGTATGCAAGTAAGTTTTCCAGATTCACTGAAAATCCTGCTAGATATCTAAATGTTTTATTACTAGTAAGAAAGAGTTGTGAATTAACTGCAACTGTTTTAGTTGCGGCTGCATTTATTGAGATAACTGATAATAAAGCAGTGGCTTTAACGCAAACAATTGTTTTAATGGTGGCGATATCTTATGTAATTGTTGGAGTTGGTCCTAGAACTCTTGGTAAACAAAATGCACTCTCTTGGTCAAAGCCAGCAATCATCACTGCAGATTTGCTTTCAAAATTACTTAGCCCGCTTACTAATTTATTAATTACAGTAGGAAATGCAATCACACCAGGTAAGGGTTTTAAATCTGGGCCATTTTCAACCGAAGCTGAGTTTCGTGACTTAGTAGACCAAGCGAGCGAAAGTGGCTTTGTCGAAGAATCTGAGAGGGAGATGATTCATTCTGTTTTTGATCTTGGGGAGACAATGGTCAGGGAGTTAATGGTTCCAAGAACTGAGATGGTTTGGATTGAATCTGGAAAGAATTTAAGACAAGGACTATCCCTTGCGCTGCGCTCTGGCTTTACCAGAATTCCAGTCATTTCAGAGAATTTAGATAATGTTGTGGGCATTGCTTATGTTAAGGATTTAGCAAGGCGAGTTCATGAAAATCATGACGCAGAACAGAGTGAAAATGTTGAAGAACATTTGCGTAAAGCAACATATGTACCAGAGACTAAAACTGCAGATGAGCTATTAAAACAGATGCAGCGCGATCAAATACATATGGCTATTGTGGTTGATGAATACGGCGGAACTGCTGGCTTAATAACAATTGAAGATATTTTAGAAGAGATCGTTGGTGAAATTGCTGATGAATATGATGATGATGAAGCTGAGGAAGTTGAATGGATAGATAAAGAAAAAGCTCGTATCTCAGCAAGATTACATGTGGAAGATTTTGCCGAGAAATTTGAAACAAGTTTCACAGTGGAAGAAATTGAAGATGTTGACACTATTGGTGGTTTAATTGCGAAACACCTTGGTCGCGTACCAATTCCTGGTAGCACAATAACTGTTCCCGGCTGGAAACTAACAGCAGAGCGACCAGTTGGTAGGCGCCATAGAATCGCAACAGTATTAGTTGAAAAAATTGCGGAAACGAGTCAGGCAACAGATCAGTTGTAAGATGCTCTAATGCGGATAATTAGATTCTCAGCTCCAGAAAAGCTTGGGGTAGGAACTGATCCATTATTTGGGGTATTAAATGATCAAGATGCAATATTGGTTTTACGTGGAGATCCAATTTATTCTGGCATTGTTCCAGCAGAGAAAAGTTTAAAACTAAGTGATGTTAAGTTGCTCGCACCAGTAATACCCCGTAGCAAAGTAGTTTGTATTGGTAAAAACTACGCGGATCATGCCGCTGAAATGGATTCAGAAGTTCCAAGTGAGCCCATAATTTTTATTAAACCAAATACATCAGTTATTGGACCAAATGAGGTAATAATCTGGCCAAGAATGAGTGAGCGAGTTGATTATGAAGCAGAACTTGCAATAGTAATTGGGCGTATTTGTAAGGAAGTTCCAGCATCAAAAGCAAAAGATGTTATTTATGGCTACACACTGGCAAATGATGTTACTGCTAGAGATCTTCAAAAGAAGGATGGGCAGTGGAGTAGAGCTAAGGGGTTTGACACTTTTTGCCCACTTGGACCTTGGATTGAAACAGAGTTTATTCCAGGAGATCAAAAAATAACTTCCACATTAAATGGTGAGGTAAAGCAGTCCTCTATGCTTTCAGAGATGATATTTAAGGTCCCTCAAATAGTTGAGTTTGTAACAAATGTAATGACACTACTTCCTGGAGATGTAATTCTTACCGGCACACCTGCTGGTATCGGTCCTATGCCATCTGGAGCATCAATTACTGTGGCAATTGATGGTTTGGGCGCTCTTACTAATAAGGTCTCTTCTCGTGGCCAATAATTCTGAAGTACGTGTGCGATTTGCACCATCACCAACTGGTGATCTGCATGTCGGAAATATAAGAACTGCCCTATTTGATTGGGCATATGCAAGGCATACTGGCGGAAAATTAATTTTTCGAATTGAGGATACTGATAAAGAGCGTGTAACAGATGAGTACATCCAAGCCGCAATTCAAAGTTTAAAGTGGCTCGGATTAGATTGGGATGAAGGACCTGAAGTGGGTGGTGAGTATGGCCCCTATCTACAATCAGAAAGATTAGATATTTATAGCCAGTGGTCACAAAAGTTTTTAGATCAAGGTGATGCTTATTATTGCTATTGCAGCTCTGAAGAGTTAGAGGAGCGCAGGCAGGTGCAAATGAAAAATAATAAAGCACCTGGTTATGACGGTAAATGCCGAGATTTATCAGATGCACAAATTGAGCAATATAAATCTGCTGACCGCAAACCAGTCGTGCGTATGCGCATGCCGAATGGGGAAACAATTTTTACTGATCTAATTCGTGGTGAGGTTAAATTTGAACATGAATTTGTTCCAGATTTTGTTTTAGCACGAGCAGATGGTTCACCACTTTATACACTTGCGGTTGCAGTTGATGATGTTTTAATGAAGATAACTCATGTGCTACGGGGAGAAGATTTACTTTCATCTACTCCAAGGCAGATTAGAGTTTATCAAGCGATGGGCCTTACCCCAGCGCAGTATCCAGTATTTGCTCATCTGCCGTTTGTGATGGGACAAGATAATGCAAAATTATCTAAGCGAAATGGTGAAGTATCAATTAATTGGTATCGCGAACATGGCTATTTGCCCGAAGCCATTTGTAATTATTTAGCCCTTCTTGGTTGGTCACCTGGAGATGATAAAGAAAATATATCTATGACTGAATTAGTTCAGTTATTTACCATTGAACGAGTTAACAGCAGCCCAGCTAGATTTGATCCGAAAAAACTTGAAGCAATTAATGGCGATAAAATTCGAGCCCTCACCTTAGATAAGTTTTTAGAGTGGGCTTTGCCATTTTTGATAAAAGAAAAGGTTATTACTGGCACACCAGAAGAGATTGCGATTGTTAAATCAGCACTACCAATAATCCAAGAGCGAATCGTTACTTTAGCTGAAATCCCTGCCATGCTTAACTTTCTATTTGTTAAGGATTTTGTAGTAGCCCCAGATGAGTTACCAAAGATAAAAGATGAAGGATCACAACAGGTTTTAATGGTTGCGTTAGCGAAAATTGAGCCACTTTCTACCTGGAATCACACAAGTATTGAAGAGGTATTACGTAGTGCATTAATTGATGAGTTAGGTCTTAAACCAAGAATTGCCTTTAGCGCACTTCGAATTGCTGTAACTGGTTCTCATATTTCACCACCATTATTTGAATCATTAGAGTTGTTAGGCAAGGAGCGCTCGATCGCACGAATTAGGGCGGGGATTTCCAAATAAATTGTGGTGCAGGGTATTCTTATCCCTGCATTAAAAATAAATAATGGGGTATGGGGTAATTGGCAGCCCAGCTGATTCTGGTTCAGCTTGTCTAGGTTCGAGTCCTGGTACCCCAGCGATTTATTTATGTTCTACCGTACGGCTCCGTCGTCTAGTGGCCTAGGACTCTGGCTTCTCAAGCCAGCTACGGGGGTTCGAATCCCCTCGGAGCTACTTACTTATTATTTTTTAGTAAGTAGTCACTTAATCTTGCAGCAGTTGCAACAATTGCTGCAGCGTGAAGCCTGCCTGGCTGACGACTTAATCTTTCCATTGGCCCACTAATACTTACCGCAGCAATTACTTTATTATTTGGTCCACGAACAGGTGCTGAAACTGATGCCACCCCAGCCTCTCGCTCACCAACTGATTGCGCCCAACCACGGCGGCGAACAGCGGCAAGATTTGCTGCTGTAAATTTTGCATTTACTAATCCACGATGAAGTTTTTCTGGGTCCTCCCACGCAAGTAAAATCTGAGCAGCAGAGCCAGCCTGCATAGTAAATACAGTGCCAACTGGGACAGAATCTCTTAATCCGGTTAATCGCTCTGCAGTAGCTACACAAATTCGTAGATCACCTTGCCGGCGGTAGAGCTGTGCGCTCTCACTAGTTGCATCTCTAAGTGCAGTAAGGGCAGGTGTTGCAATTGCTAGTAACTTATCCTCACCAGCTGCTGCAGCTAACTCAGATGAGCGGGTGCCTAAAATAAATCGACCAGAAAAATCCCTACTAACTAATCGATGGTGCTCAAGGGCTACGGCTAATCGATGGGCGGTAGGTCTTGCAATGGCGGTGGTGGCAACAAGTTCACTTAATGATTGCGGACCGGCCTCTAATGCGGCAAGGATGCGTAAGGCTTTGTCTAATACACCAACTCCGCTATTCTTCTTGTCCACACTCTGATAATGCCATCTCATTAGGTGAGAAGCAAATCTAGTGAATATTTTGCAAGATAAGGGAGTAAGTAGGAAATGGGTAAGACGTTAGCTGAGAAGATTTGGACTGAGCATATTGTCAGCTCAAAAGCGGGTGAACCAGATCTACTTTACATTGACCTACATTTAATTCATGAAGTAACTAGCCCACAAGCATTTGATGGCCTGCGCCTTGCAAATCGAAAGGTGCGCCGGCCTGAATTAACTATTGCAACTGAAGACCACAATGTTCCTACTCTTAATATTGATAAACCGATTGCTGATCCCGTTTCAAAATTGCAAGTAGATACTCTTCGAAAGAATTGTGCTGAATTTGGTGTACGAATACATTCACTAGGAGATGTTGAACAGGGAATTGTGCATGTGGTTGGACCACAACTGGGTATAACTCAACCAGGTATGACAATTGTTTGCGGGGATTCACACACCTCAACTCATGGAGCTTTTGGTGCGTTAGCATTTGGAATTGGTACAAGTGAGGTTGAGCATGTTCTTGCAACTCAAACCTTGCCATTACTTCGACCAAAGACTATGGCAATAAATGTTGAAGGCACATTAAAACCAGGAGTGACTAGCAAAGATATTATTTTGGCAGTAATTGCAAAAATTGGAACTGGTGGTGGCCAGGGTTACATTCTTGAGTACCGAGGAAGTGCAATTAGAGCGCTTTCAATGGAGGCTCGTATGACAATTTGTAACATGTCAATTGAGGCTGGTGCTAGGGCAGGATTAATTGCACCTGATCAAACAACATTTGATTATGTTAAGACAAAGCCTCACGCACCAGCAGGAGCTGATTGGGATGCCGCTCTTACTTATTGGAAAACATTATCTACTGATGCTGATGCAAAATTTGATAAAGAAATTAACTTAAATGCTGATGAATTAGCACCATTTGTAACCTGGGGAACTAATCCAGGTCAAGGTTTGCCACTTAGTGGATCTGTGCCAAACCCAGCAGATTTAAGTAATGCTGAAGATCGCGGAGCAGCTGAACGTGCTTTGGAGTATATGGATTTAAAACCAGGGACTCCGCTTAAATCAATTAAAGTAGATACTGTTTTCTTAGGTTCTTGCACAAATGGGCGGATTGAAGATTTAAGATCTGCCGCTGATATTTTAAAAGGAAAAAAGATTGCATCAACACTTAGGCTTTTAGTTGTGCCAGGCTCTGCCCGAGTTAGATTGCAAGCAGAAGCTGAAGGCTTAGATAAAGTGTTTTTAGATGCTGGCGCTGAATGGCGCAGTGCTGGTTGCTCTATGTGCCTAGGAATGAATCCTGATCAACTAAAGCCAGGTGAGCGAGCAGCATCTACTAGTAACCGTAACTTTGAAGGCAGACAAGGAAAGGGCGGCCGTACCCACTTAGTTAGTCCTTTGGTAGCAGCAGCTACCGCTATTAAGGGCACATTAGCCTCACCGGCGGATTTGTAATATGGAAAAATTTGTTAAACATACCGGCAGCGCCTTACCACTGCGCCGTAGCAATGTTGATACCGATCAAATAATCCCAGCTGTTTATCTAAAGCGGATTACCAAAAACGGTTTTGAAGATGGGCTATTTGCCGCCTGGCGCAATGATCCAGCATTTGAGTTAAATCAACCTCAATATAAGAGTGCAACAGTTTTAGTTGTAGGTCCTGATTTTGGTACAGGCTCATCTAGAGAGCATGCGGTTTGGGCTTTGCAAAATTATGGCTTTAAAGTTGTTTTATCCAGCAGATTTGCCGACATCTTCCGAGGTAATTCACAAAAGATGGGGCTATTAACAGTTATTTTGCCACAGGATGAGATTGAAAAAATTTGGAAAAAAGTAGAAAGCGCACCTGATACCAAAATAACTGTTGATTTAGAGGCTAAGACAGTCTCATATGACACAGCAAGCATCGCCTTTGCCATCGATGATTACACCAGATGGCGACTAATGGAAGGCTTAGATGACATTGGGTTGACCTTTACAAAAATTGATGAGGTAACAAAGTTTGAAGAAAAAAGATTGAGTTTTAAGCCTAAAACACTACCAATTCGTTAAGTTAAACTCTAAAGTAATTCTTTAGAGTTTAGTAAACTCCCTTAAAAACCCTTGATTTATAATAAGAATTTGATGCCGACACACCGATTTAATTAACCAAACTATTTCACATCACCCCATAGATTAACCCTTAGTTAAGCAAACGCTTAATGTTTATGCGTAAATAAGGGGAAATAATGAACAAGGCCCAGTTCATCGCTTACCTAGCACCACAATTTGGTGATAGTAAGAAAGAAGCTGCTCGCGCTATTGAGGTTGTTTTTGATGCGGTAGTTCGCAATATCTCAAAGGGTGAAGATGTAATGATTAATGATTTCGGTAAGTTTAAGAAAGTTGATCGTCCAGCACGTAAGGGACGTAATCCATTTACCGG
>OFSB01000008.1_pt1 | contig 48324 bp, 50 predicted proteins | sample 1543251 | NCBI WGS metagenome assembly OFSB01 (sample SAMN05442521, study PRJEB24371) | freshwater metagenome | isolation source: Freshwater Lake | place: Canada: Niagara | collected 2012-08-03
GCACGTTTGCGTAATGCCAACTCGGCTTACCATGACAAGGTTTCAATGCCTTCATCATCGGTTAAAGCTCGAATTGCTGAAATATTAAAACAAGAGGGATATATCGCTGGTTTTTATATTGAGAGCAACCCAATTGGGTTTGGCAAAACCTTAGTTTTAGATCTTAAGTTTGGTTCAAACCGTGAGCGATCAATTGCTGGTTTGCGCCGTGTTTCAAAGCCAGGACTTCGCGTTTACGCAAAATCAACTTCACTACCTAAAGTTTTAGGTGGTCTTGGCGTTGCAATCATTTCAACATCATCTGGTTTGCTAACTGATAAGCAAGCCAACAAACAAGGAGTAGGCGGAGAAGTTCTCGCCTACGTATGGTGATCTGATGTCACGTATTGGAAAAATGCCGATCACAATTCCATCTGGAGTTGAGGTAAATGTTGCTGGACAATCTGTTTCAGTTAAGGGTCCAAAGGGAACTTTAACTCATGTATTAGCTGGACCAATTGCTGCAAAGCAAGAGGGTTCAACTCTTACTATTACTCGCCCAGATGAGAGTCGAGAGGCTCGCTCACTTCACGGTATGTCTCGCACCATGATCTCTAACATGATCGAAGGTGTTACTAATGGATATAGCAAGAAGATAAATATTGTTGGTGTTGGTTACAAGGTTGCAGCAAAGGGTAAAAACCTAGAGTTTGCACTTGGCTATAGCCATCCAATTAACTTTATTGCAGATGAGGGAATTACTTTTAAAATTGATTCTCCAACTGAAATCACTGTAGTTGGTATTAATAAGCAATTAGTTGGTGAGACCGCTGCCAAGATTCAAAAACTTCGCAAGGTTGATCCATATAAAGGTAAAGGTTTGCATCTAGAAGGTGCACACATTCGCCGCAAGCAAGGAAAGACAGGTAAAAAATAATGGCTATCGGTTATAAAGTCGTTAAGGGCTCTGCTACAAAAGCTCGCGCCCGTCGTCACTTCCGCTTGCGCAAGCGCGTTTCTGGAACAGCTCTTCGCCCACGTTTAGTTGTTTCTCGCTCTGCTCGCCATTTATTTGTGCAAGTTGTTGACGATACAACCTCAACTACTTTGGCATCTGCCTCCACTATGGAGAAAGAATTGCGATCTTTCACTGGCGATAAGACTGCAAAGGCAAAGCAGATTGGCGAGTTAATCGCAAAGCGTGCAAAAGAAAAAGGAATTTCTACTGTGGTTTTTGATCGCGGTGGTAATAAGTTCCACGGCCGAGTTGCAGCTGTTGCAACAAGTGCTCGTGCAAATGGATTGGAGTTCTAATGGCCGGTACTACAACCCCTACCACCGGTAGCCGTGAGAATAAGCCAAAGGGCGGTCGTGAAAAACGCGAACGTCGTGATGGTGATTTCCAAAAGGAAAAGTCTCCATATACCGAGCGAGTAGTTTTCATTAATCGTGTTGCCAAAGTTGTAAAGGGTGGACGTCGTTTCTCCTTTACTGCTCTAGTTGTTGTTGGCGATGGCAAAGGAATGGTTGGCGTTGGGTATGGAAAAGCCAAAGAAGTTCCACAAGCTATTGCTAAAGCAGTTGAAGATGGCAAAAAGAATTTCTTTAAGGTTCCAATTCTTAATGGAACTATTCCTCACCCTGTACAAGGTGAAAAAGCTGCCGGAGTTATTTTACTTCGCCCAGCATCTCCTGGTACTGGCGTAATTGCAGGTGGACCAGTTCGCGCAGTACTTGAGTGTGCTGGCATCACTGATGTATTAACAAAATCTTTAGGATCAGGTAATCCAATTAATATGGTCCATGCAACAGCAGCAGCATTAAAAATGCTAGAGAATCCAACTGCTATTGCCGCTCGTCGTGGCCGCCCTCTTGAAGATGTTGCACCTGCAGCAATAACAAGATTAATTGCTGAGCAAGTAAAGGTTGGTGCCTAATGCCAAGATTAAAAGTTACTCAAGTTAGATCAAAGGTTGGTAATCCTCCTGATCAACGCAACACACTTCGCTCACTTGGTTTAAAGCGAATTGGTGATGTAGTTGTGAAAGAAGATCGACCAGAGATCCGCGGAATGGTTTATGCAGTTCGTCATTTAATTGCAGTTGAGGAGGTTGAATAACAATGGTGCTTAAGGTTCATCATTTACGTCCAGCTCCCGGAGCTAAGAAAGCTAAGACTCGTAAGGGTCGCGGTGAGGCTTCAAAGGGAAAGACAGCTGGTCGCGGTGGCAAAGGAACACGTGCTCGTAACGTAGTTCGTGCTGGATTTGAAGGCGGTCAATTGCCATTAGTTATGCGCTTACCAAAACTTCGTGGATTTAAAAACCCAGAAAGAATTGAGTATCAGGCGGTTAACATTTCAACTATTAATTCACTATACCCAAAGGGTGGGGATGTAACAGTTGATGATTTAGTTAAAAAAGGCGCAGCCCGCAAAGGCTTTCCAGTTAAAGTACTTGGTAATGGTGAGATATCAGTGAAGGTAACTGTATTAGCTCATGCATTCTCAAGTTCTGCTTCTGAGAAGATTTCAGCTGCTGGCGGAGCCGCAAAAACACTTTAATAATTATTTAGTAGAAAGGAAAAGATCTTGTTAAAAGCATTCGCAATGGCGTTTAGAACACCTGACCTGCGTAAGAAGATCTTGTTTACCCTTTCTATTATGGCTCTATTTAGATTTGGTTCAGTTGTACCAACTCCAGGAGTTTCATATGTAAATGTGCAGGAGTGTTTAAAGACTGCAGATACTGGTGGTTTGTTTGGATTAATTAACCTATTTAGTGGTGGAGCGTTACTACAACTAAGTATTTTTGCTCTCGGTATCATGCCTTACATCACTAGCTCAATTATTGTGCAGTTGTTAACTGTAGTTATCCCTAGATTTGAAGCACTAAAGAAAGAGGGACAATCTGGAACTGCAAAGTTAACTCAGTACACCCGCTATTTAACTATTGGTCTTGCAATCTTGCAGTCAACTGGATTAATTGCAGTAGCTAGAATTCAAGGCAGAATTTTTTCAAATTGTTCTCTACCAATTATTCCTGATACATCATTACTTCGTGTTATTACGATGATCGTAGTTATGACTGCTGGTACATCAGTAATCATGTGGTTAGGTGAGTTAATCACTGATCGTGGTGTTGGAAATGGTATGTCAATCTTGATTTTTACTTCAATCGCTGCAACCTTCCCAGGACAACTTTGGTCAATTAAATTACAAAAAGGCTGGTTCGCATTTTCATTTATTATGGCAGTAGGTGTTTTAATTGTGGCTGCGGTAGTTTTTGTTGAGCAATCTCAACGTCGTATTCCAGTTCAATATGCTAAGCGTCAAGTAGGACGTCAGCAATATGGTGGAACTAGTACTTATATTCCAATTAAAGTAAATCAAGCTGGTGTTATTCCAGTTATTTTTGCATCTTCATTACTTTATATTCCTTCACTAATTGTTAACTTCAGTGGTAGCCAAGCTGGTTGGGCAAACTGGGTTTCAAAGAATCTTATTTCAGGAGATAACTTCTTCTATATCGGTGTTTATGCGCTCTTAATTGTTTTCTTTACTTACTTTTATGTAGCAATTACTTTTAATCCAGATGAGGTTGCTGAAAACATGAAGAAGTACGGCGGCTTTATCCCAGGTATTAGAGCGGGCCGGCCAACATCTGAGTATCTGCAGTATGTGTTATCAAGAATTACTGCGCCAGGTGCGCTTTATCTTTCAATTGTGGCAATAATTCCTTTTATTGCTTTAATTCTTTTCCAAGCTTCACAAAACTTCCCATTTGGTGGAACCTCAATTTTAATTATCGTTGGTGTTGGCTTAGATACTGCAAAGCAGATTGAGTCTCAACTACAGCAACGATCCTATGAGGGGTTCTTGCGCTAATGCGATTAATCCTGGTTGGACCACCAGGTGCTGGTAAGGGAACACAAGCAGTTCATCTAGCTAAGTACTTTAAAATCCCACATATCTCTACCGGTGATATTTTCCGTGCTAATTTAAAAAATGGAACAGAATTAGGAAAACAAGCACAAACTTTTATGGATCGTGGTGAGTTAGTGCCAGATTCAGTAACTAATGAGATGGTTAAAGATCGCCTAGGAAATTCTGATGTAGCAAATGGCTTTTTGTTAGATGGTTTTCCACGTAATACAAATCAAGCACAGGTACTTGATCAGATTTTGGCAGATAAAAAAATGCCACTAGATGCTGTACTTGAGTTAAAAATAGATAATGCACAAATCATTAAGCGATTATCTGGTCGCAGGACATGTAAAGAGTGTGGCGCACCATCTCACGTAGAGTTTGAAAAACCAAAGGTGGCTGGAGTTTGCGATAAATGCCAAGGCGCGCTCTACCAACGAGAAGATGATAAAGAAGAGGTATTAACTCGTAGATTAGATATTTATAGCGAGCAAACAATGCCAATCATTAAGTATTATGAAAAATTTGGCTTATTAAAAAATATCTCAGCCCTAGGTGATGTTACTGAGATAACTGATAAAGCGATTGCGGCTTTAAAATAAAATATGGCAATTGAATTAAAAAACTTAGACCAACTAAAATCTATGCGCAAAGCAGGATTAGTTGTGGCTGACACATTACAACTACTTAAGCAGAGCGCTCAGGTAGGCATGACTACTCTTGAATTAAATGAAATAGCAGTTGCTAACCTAGCTAAACATGGTGCTAAATCTTCCTTTCTTGGTTACCACGGATTTCCAGCAGTGATATGTGCCTCTGTTAACGAAGAGGTTGTTCATGGTATTCCTAATAAGCGAAAGCTTATTTCAGGTGATGTTTTATCTATTGACTTTGGCGCAATTATTGATGACTGGCATGGTGATGCTGCAATTTCATTTGGATTAGGTGAGGTTGATCCCGCTGATCAAAAATTAATGGATGTGTGTGAAGAGTCAATGTGGCGAGGAATTGCTGCAGGTAAAAGTGGCGGCAGATTAACTGATATCTCCGAAGCTATTGAAAGTTATATTAATTCTCAAGGTAAGTATGGAATTTTGCGTGAGTATGGCGGCCATGGAATTGGTAGCGCTATGCACCAAGAGCCACATATTTTAAACTTTGGTCCAGCTGGAAATGGACCTGAACTAGTTCCTGGGATGGCATTAGCACTTGAACCAATGATCACTAGAGGCAATGAGCGAACAAAAGTGTTAAGTGATGATTGGACTGTGGTCTCACAAGATTCATCTAAAGGTGCTCACTTTGAACACACTTATACAATCGCACCAGATGGAAAAGCCTTTGTTCTAACCTCATTAGATGGTGGAAAGGCTGAGCTAAATAGGCTCGGAGTGCAAATTTCAACACTGTTGTAAAGTATGTCTGTGAGTAAAAATTATGGCGAAATTATGCGATCAGAAATCGCTCAAACTCCTGAAGTTTTTCAAAATCTTTCAAATAAGATATCTGATTATCAATCACTAATAAATCAGCTTAATTTAAGTCGTATTCAATCTGTTATTTTAGTTGCTCGTGGAACTTCAGATAATGCAGCATTGTTTCTCAAGTATCTAATTGAAACTAAAGTAGGTATTCCTTGCGGCCTAGCCTCACCTTCGGTTGTAACAATCTATAAAAGTAAATTAAAACTAACTAACTCTCTAGTAATTGCAGTCTCACAAAGTGGTCAGTCACCCGATATTATTGCCTACACAAATGCTGCAAAAGCTGGTGGGGCAGTAACTCTTTCAATGACTAATGATCCAAGTAGCCCACTTGCTAAGGCAACTGACCTACACCTTTATCTTGAAGCTGGAGTTGAAAAGGCGGTGGCAGCTACTAAGAGTTATTCAGCCCAATTACTCCTTTCTTATATTTTTGTCAGTATTTGGGTGAATGAAAAAATTGATTTAAGTAAATTAATTAAAGAAACAAAAGTTCAAGTTGATAATATCTCAGTAGTTGAAAAAGTTGTTGATGATTTTGATCATAAACATGGTGTAACTGTTATGGGTCGAGGTTTTGCATATGCAAATGCTCATGAGGCTGCACTAAAAATACAAGAAACTCTAAAAGTTCCAGTTTCATCATTTTCCTCTGCTGATTACCTTCATGGACCAATCTCCTCACTTACTCAAAACTCTAGGGTTATTCTTTTATCTCCTGGTAACTCAGCAGATGAGTCAATATCTGCAACTGTTAAAAAAACACGAGATATTACTAATAATATTTACTGGATTGGAACTGGTTTTAAAAAGAACGAAAATGAAGTTTTAATTGGTGGATCAACTGGTTTAGGTGAAGCTGAATCAGTTATAGCTGATGCTGTTGTATTACAGCAATTTGCAATGTTACTTGCAATTAAAAATGGTTTAAATCCTGATGCTCCAATTGGTTTATTAAAAGTTACTCAAACAATTTAAATGCTGCTATCTGAAGGTAATTTTGCTACCAGTCGGGCATATATTGATAGTAACTGGGTTGATGGTGGCATAAGTGTTGAAGATTATAAATTAACTTCTTATAGTGAATCACCTGGTGATCAAGGAATGGCAATTCCTGGCTTTGTAGATCTTCAAGTAAATGGTCATGGTGGTATTGATTTATTAAAAGCAAAAGATGTTTCAGATATAAGAAAAATATCTCGTTCTTTATTTAATCATGGGGTTAGTGCGTATTTGCCAACTTTAATTACTGGCCCTATTGCAAATCATTTAAGAGTTATATCTTTAATTGAGCAGGTTAGAAAAGAACCGTTGCCGGGTGAGGCAATAATAATTGGCACTCATTTGGAAGGCCCATTTATTTCACCAGTAAAGCCTGGTGTGCACCCAGTGGAACATATATTAGAGCCAGATATTAAGTTACTTGGGGAATTTATCCGAACTGGAAAAATATCTCAGGTTACTATTGCACCAGAGCTTGCAAAAGCTGTTGAGGCAATTAAATTTCTAACCGACTCTGGGGTAGTCGTTTCACTTGGTCACTCAGATGCTGATACTAAACAAGCCAATAATGGATTTGATGCTGGGGCGGTAACTGTTACACATCTTTGGAATGCTATGCGAAAAAAATCTGAAAACCAACCAGGATTAGCTCAGGTTGCTTTAGAGCGAGATGATGTAGTTATTCAATTGATTATTGATGGTGTTCACCTTGATAAACAATTAGTGATTGATTCAATAAAACAATGTGCAAACAGATTCATCGTAACAGTTGATACAGTCTCAGCAGCTGGGTTAGGCGATGGTAAATTCCAATTAGGAGAAGTTGAAATTGAGGTTAAAAATAATCGTGCATTAAGGTCAGACGGCACATTAGCTGGCGGAGTTAGCACACTTACTAACTCACTTTCACTTATGTGGGAGTACGGAATTTCACTAGAGGATGGCCTTGATTCAATTACTTCACGGCCGGCAGATTTGATGGGTAGATCAGATTTAGGGCGATTATCTCTGGGTAGCCCAGCGCAGATCTGGTCATTCTGAACTGGTTTTTACTTTTTCACCCCCCACGCATAAACTATCCCTCCTGCCTCGCAAGGGGTAAACCTGATTTAGAACAGATAAGTAGGTATCGCTTGGCCAAGAAAGACGGTGCTATTGAGATCGAAGGCACTGTTGCTGAAGCACTACCGAACGCAATGTTCCGAGTTGAGTTAACAAATGGACATAAAGTTTTAGCACATATCAGTGGAAAGATGCGACAGAACTACATTCGTATTTTGCCAGAAGATAAAGTGATTGTAGAACTTAGTCCGTATGACCTCACTAGAGGTCGAATTATTTATCGTTACAAATAAATAATTTTTAAACTGTAGTTGTTAGAAAGGTAATCGTGAAGGTCAAACCTAGCGTGAAAAAGATTTGCGACAAGTGCAAAGTTATTCGTCGTAATGGCCGCGTTATGGTGATCTGCGACAACCTACGTCATAAACAACGTCAGGGTTAATTTAAAAAACGCGTGATGCGACGTAATTAAGGTAAAACTTAATTATGACCCTTAGTCCGAAAGGCTGAGGCCAGATAAGAAATTATCTGGGGGCATTGCGGAGGACCTTTCGGATATTAGAAACAGGTTAACGATATGGCACGTCTTGTTGGTGTTGATCTTCCTCGCGAAAAGCGGTTAGAGATCGCACTTACCTATATTTTTGGAATGGGACTTACCCGTGCGCAAGCAACACTTGCCGCTACCGGTATCTCACCAAACATCAGAGTTAAAGATCTACAAGAGCCAGAATTGGCAAAGCTTCGTGAATTCATTGAAGCCAATTATAAAATTGAGGGTGATCTTCGCCGTGAGATCGCTGGCGATATTCGTCGTAAAGTTGAAATTCAAAGTTACCAAGGTTCTCGTCACCGCAAAGGATTACCAGTCCGCGGTCAACGTACTCATACCAATGCTCGTACTCGCAAGGGTCCACGTGTTGCAATCGCTGGTAAGAAGAAGGAGACCAAGTAATGGCCGCCGAAAAAGCTAAACCAGCTAAAGAAGCAGCAGCAAAAGCTGCACCAAAGAAAATTAAAGCACGTAAGAAGGATAAGAAAAACGTTGCCTTCGGTCATGCTTATATTAAGAGCACATTTAATAACACCATTGTTTCAATCACAGATCCAGCAGGTGGCGTAATTGCTTGGTCATCATCTGGTCAGGTTGGATTTAAAGGTTCTCGTAAATCAACTCCATTTGCTGCGCAAATGGCTGCTGAGGCTGCTGCTCGTAAAGCGCAAGAGCACGGCTTAAAGAAAGTTGATGTATTTGTTAAGGGACCTGGCTCTGGCCGGGAAACTGCAATTCGTTCATTACAAGCAGCCGGTCTTGAAGTTGGAGCCATCGCAGATGTAACTCCAGCACCACATAACGGTTGTCGTCCACGTAAACCACGTCGAGTATAAGGAAAGGGAGAAAACTATGGCTCGCTATACCGGTGCAGATTGCAAAAGATGCCGTCGCGAAAAAGTAAAGCTCTTCCTTAAGGGCTCTAAGTGCGATGGACCAAAGTGTCCAATTGAGTCACGTCCATATCCACCAGGACAACATGGCCGTGCTCGTTCAAAAGATTCTGAGTACTTATTACAGATGCGTGAAAAGCAAAAGTGTGCACGTATTTACGGAGTACTTGAGAAGCAGTTCCGTGGTTACTACGAGGAAGCAAACCGTCTGCAAGGTAAGACTGGTGAGAATCTTTTGGTACTACTTGAAACTCGTCTAGACAATGTTGTCTTCCGCGCTGGCTTTGCTAAGAGCCGGGATATGGCACGCCAATTAGTGCGCCATGGTCACTTCTTAGTTAATGGCAAGAGCGTGAACATTCCATCATTTAGAACTACACCGATGGACATAATTGATGTTGTACCAGCTTCATTGGATACCACACCATTTATCGTCGCAAGTGCAGAGCTTGGTGAGAAAACTGTTCCAGCATGGATGGAGGTTGTGGGTTCTAAAATGCGAATTTTGGTCCACGCCGTTCCAACCCGCCCAATTATTGATACTCAAGTACAAGAGCAACTAATTGTTGAGCTTTACTCCAAGTAATCAAGTACTTAAGCAGTAAAGATTTACCGCAGTAAAACTAAATATCGTAAGCCAACCGAAAGATCAAATAGAGGGTCTTTCAGAACATACGGAGGAACAAAGTGCTAATTGCACAACGCCCAATCCTCACTGAGGAAGTTGTAAGCGAATACCGTTCACGGTTCATTATTGAGCCGCTAGAACCTGGTTTCGGCTACACACTTGGTAATTCAATTCGTCGCACCTTATTATCTTCAATTCCAGGAGCTGCTGTTACTGGTATTAGAGTAAATAATGCGCTGCACGAGTTCACTGCTTTAGAAGGTGTGAAAGAGGATCTAACTGAGATCGTCTTAAACATCAAAAACCTAGTTTTATCTTCAGATAATGATGAACCATCACTTCTTTACATTCGTAAAAATGGTGAGGGAATTGTTACTGGCGCAGATGTGGCCGCTCCAACAGGAGTTGCCGTACACAATCCAGAACTTCACATTGCAACACTAAATTCAAAGGCAAAGTTTGAGATCGAGTTAACTGTTGAGCGTGGTCGTGGTTACATCACCGCGGTACAAAACAAAGCAGCAGGGGGAGAGATTGGCCGGATTCCGGTTGATTCAATTTACTCACCAGTGCTTCGTGTTACCTACAAAGTAGAGGCAACACGTGTTGAACAACGCACCGACTTTGATCGATTAGTTCTAGATGTTGAGACCAAGAGATCAATGAAGCCATCTGATGCTATGGCATCTGCTGGTAAGACATTAGTTGAGCTATTCGGCCTTGCTCGTGAATTAAATGCTAACGCTGAAGGAATTGAGATGGGACCTTCCATTCAAGATGCAGCACTCGCTGCAGATATGGCACTTCCAATCGAAGATCTTGATCTAACAGTTCGTTCTTATAACTGCTTAAAGCGCGAAGGAATTCACACAGTTGGTGAATTACTTTCTCGTTCAGAGGCAGATCTAATGGATATTCGTAATTTCGGATCTAAATCAATTGATGAGGTTAAAGCGAAATTACAATCTATGGGAATGCAACTTAAGGACAGCCCAGCAGGTTTTGATCCAACAAAGCATGCTAATTACGGAAGCAGTGTTGATGATGAACTTGTCGACGCTGAAGAGGTCTAGGAGAGATCATGCCAAAACCAAGTAAAGGACCACGCCTAGGTAGTGGACCAGCACATGAGAAATTATTACTAGGCACATTAGCTGCGCAACTTTTCGAAAAAGGAAAGTTAACAACAACTGAGGCAAAGGCAAGACGCCTTCGCCCACTTGCTGAGCGATTAATTACTCATGCAAAAAAAGGTGATCTACCTGCACGTCGTCGCGTGATGGCAAGAATTTCTAGTAAATCAGTTGTTCATACTTTATTTACAGAGATCGCACCACGTTTTGCTACTCGTGATGGTGGCTATACCCGCATTACCAAAATCGGTCCACGCAAAGGTGATAACGCACCAATGGCAGTGATTGAAATGGTTGAAGCAGGATCGCCAGTAAAAAAGGTAGCTAAAAAAGCAGCAGCGAAAGCTGAGTAAAACACAAAGTTAAAAAAGATTATGACTAAACCCACTCTTGAAGTTAAGAGTGGGTTTTCTCGTTTAAGAGTTGATTTAACTTATCAAGGTACAAATTTTTCTGGTTGGGCAAAACAACCAAATGAGCGAACTGTTCAAGAAGAAGTAGAAAAAGCTTTAAGCATGATTACCCAAACTAAAGTTGCAACAATTGTGGCTGGGCGAACTGATGCTGGTGTGCATGCAAAGCATCAAGTGATTCACACTGATTTACCAACGCAAACTGATATAAATAATTTAGCATTTAGATTAAATCAGATTTTAGATGCAGATATAAGGGTATTAACGGCGCAGTGGGCACCTGATAACTTTCATGCCAGATTTACTGCTATTTCGCGCACCTATCAATACAAAATAATAGATGCGGGCAAAGTAACTGCGCCCCTAGATAGACATGACAGTACTGAATGGTTTCGCCCATTAGATATTGAATTAATGAACTCTGGTTCTAAACTGCTTCTAGGCGTGCATGATTTCTTTGCATTTTGTAAGTTTCGTGAAGGTGGTAGCACCATAAAGAACCTACTTAAATTTAATTGGCATCGCGATGAAAAAGATGTTGTAATTTGTGAGATAAGCGCTGATTCTTTTAGATATAACATGGTTAGGAATTTAGTAGGAGCAGCAGTCTGTGTGGGCGAAGGTAGATTTAAACCAGAGTGGATGCTTGATACTTTAATGAATAAGGAAAGAATTCCAGATAGTTATGTATTTCCAGCAAAAGGTTTAACTCTGATTTCAGTGGAATATCCACCAGTAGAGCAATATTTGAGCAATTATGAGAATTATTTGGCGACCCAAGAGAACTCAGAGGATGAGGGCTGATTTTAAGCGGGGTGTTAAAGCGGTTTTGACCCAAAGCCTCACCTAAAGGTAATCTTGCCCCTCTGGAAATGACCCGATAGGGAAAATCCTTTAATAAGAAAGCGAGATAACTGTGCGCACTTTTACACCAAAAGCTGGTGATATCACCCGCAGTTGGTATGTCATTGACGCGCAAGATGTAGTGCTAGGTCGTCTTGCTACACATGCAGCACACTTACTTTACGGAAAACATAAAACTACATTTGCTCCTCATATGGATATGGGTGATTTTGTAGTTGTTATTAATGCTGAGAAGGTAGTTTTAACTGGATCAAAGAGTTCACAAAAGTTTGCTCACCAACACTCTGGTTATCCAGGTGGTATGACCTCAACTGTTTACGCAGATTTATTTGAGAAGTTTCCAACCCGTGCGGTTGAGAAAGCAATTAAAGGAATGTTGCCAAAGAATTCAATTGGTAGATCAGCTGCAACCAAACTAAAGGTTTACGCAGGATCTGAGCATCCACATGCAGCACAAAATCCAAAGGTTTTTGAATTTAACCAAGTTTCCCAGATCGCAAAGAAGTAATAGGAGAGTAATGTCTAACGAGATTATTGAAACTACTGAAGAGGATCTACCTACTTCATACAGTTCAAGCACACCAGCTGCAGCAACTAATCGCAAAGCAATCACCGCACCAGGTGGAGGCGTTGGTCGTCGTAAAGAGGCAGTTGCTCGAGTTCGCTTAGTTCCAGGATCTGGTCGATGGGTTGTAAATGGCAAGCCACTTGAGGTTTATTTTCCAAATAAGGTTCACCAACAATCAGTTTCAGAACCATTTCGCACGGTAGGTGCAGAGGGTACATACGATGTATTTGCTCGCATTGATGGTGGCGGAACATCTGGTCAAGCTGGCGCACTTCGTTTAGGTGTAGCACGTGCTTTAAATGAAATTGATAGTGATGCAAATCGTCCAACACTTAAGAAGGCTGGCTTCTTAACTCGAGATGCCCGCGTAATTGAGCGCAAGAAGTATGGTCTTAAGAAAGCTCGTAAGCGTTCACAATATAGCAAGCGCTAATTACTTAACTCGATTAAATCTAATATGGCCCTCTTCGGCACCGATGGTGTACGAGGTGTAGCTAATGTTGATCTCACAGCTGAACTTGCAGTTGATTTAGCAATTGCAGCCGCACATGTTTTAGGTGAAATTGGTGCATTTGCTGGACATCGACCAAAAGCAATTGTTGCTCAAGACTCTCGCGCATCTGGTGATTTTTTAGAGTCAGCAGTTGTTGCTGGCTTAACTAGCGCCGGTGTTGATGTTTACCGAGTTGGCGTATTACCAACACCTGCAGTTGCCTTCTTAGTAAAAGAAAGTAATGCCGATCTTGGCGTAATGATTAGTGCATCTCATAATCCAATGCCAGATAACGGCATTAAGTTTTTTGCTAAAGGTGGAGATAAATTAGCGGATCAGGTTGAAGCACAAATTGAAGCCAGGTTAGGTGAGAGCTGGAGTAGGCCTACCGGATTAGATGTTGGTCGAATATTTTTTGATGAAAGTGCAAAAAAGAGATACATAGAGCACCTGCTTTCTACTATGAATACAAAATTAACTGGACTTAAGGTAGTTGTGGATTGCGCTAACGGGGCAGCATCAACTGTGGCACCTGGTGCGTATGAGCAGGCTGGTGCGGTGGTAACTGCAATTTCTGCTACCCCAACTGGTTGGAATATTAATGAGAATTGTGGCTCTACCCATTTAGAAAACCTAATTAATGAGGTTAAAAAATCTGGCGCTGATATTGGAATTGCCCATGATGGTGATGCAGATCGATGTTTGATGGTTGCAAAAAACGGTGAAATTATAGATGGTGATCAGATTTTAAATATTTTAGCCACCGCCTATTTAGCAGAAGGTAAGTTAAATAAACAGACCGTTGTTGGAACAGTTATGAGCAATCTTGGCTTCATTAAATCTATGCAAGCAGCTGATATAAAAGTTGAAAAAACTGCAGTTGGTGATCGATATGTATTAGAGAAGATGCTTGAAAATGATTACACCCTAGGTGGTGAGCAATCAGGACATATTATTATGCGCCAATTCTCAAATACTGGAGATGGCTTATTAACTGCCCTACAGGTAATGCAAGTTGTTGTGAAATCAAAAAAGTCACTTCAAGAGTTAGCGTCAGCAATGCAGAAGTACCCACAGATTTTGATAAATGTTAAAGATGTAGCAAAAGAAAAACTTGCATCCTCAGCAAAAATTAAGGATGCAATTTTAGAATCAGAGAAAGAATTAGCAGGTAGTGGGCGAGTACTACTACGTGCATCTGGCACAGAATCACTGGTACGGGTAATGGTTGAAGCAAATGATTTAGAATTAGCTCAAAAGGTCGCTGATTCATTGGCTCAACTAGTAAGATCAGAACTTAAGCAATAAAGGGAGTTAATAATGTGTGGGATAGTTGGCTACACAGGAAAAAATTCTGCACTTACTCCAGTACTTGATGGTCTACGCCGACTTGAATACCGAGGCTATGACTCAGCCGGAATTGCACTTGCAACACAAGTTGGTAAACCTTTATATGTTGAAAAACAAGCTGGTAAATTAAAAAATCTTGAAGAGGCATTAGTTAAGAAATCAGATTCAAACAGCGGAATTGGTCATACTAGATGGGCAACACATGGTGGACCTACCGATACCAATGCGCACCCACATTTAGATAATGAGGGCAAGTTAGCTTTAATTCACAATGGAATTATTGAAAATTATGTAGAACTACGGCAGAAGTTAGAAAAACTTGGACATAAATTTAAATCTGAAACCGATACCGAATCAGTAGTTCACTTACTAAGTGATGCTCGTAAAGATAATAATGGAGACTTAGCCGCAGCAATGAGGCAAGTTTGTAAGCAACTTAAAGGCTCATTTACTCTTCTTGCGATCCACTCTGATAACCCATCACATATTGTTGGAGCGCGCCGTAACTCACCATTAGTAGTTGGTGTTGGCGAAGGTGAAAATTTTCTTGCCTCTGATGTAGCAGCATTTATAGCACACACAAAAATTGCCCTTGAGTTAGGTCAAGATCAGGTTGTTGAGATAACCCCAAACTCTGTCGTAGTAACAGATTTGTCAGGTCAGATAGTTAAGGCAAAAGAGTATGAGATTTCCTGGGATGTAAGTGCGGCTGAACGTGGTGGATTTACTCACTTTATGCTTAAAGAAATTTATGAACAACCAAAAGCAATAGCTGACACATTAATTGGCCGATTAAACGGTCTTAACTTAAAACTTAATTTTAAAAAGTTTGAAAAAATTGTAATTATTGCCTGCGGCACCGCTTATAACGCAGGTTTGGTGGGCAAATATGCAATTGAAAAGTGGGCACAGATCCCAGTAGATGTTGAACTTGCCTCTGAGTATCGATACCGAGAGCCATCTCTTAATAAAAAGACCTTAGTAATACCGATCTCACAATCTGGTGAAACTATGGATACTTTAATGGCGCTACGTTATGCAAAATCAAAGGGTGCAACAATTCTTTCAGTTTGTAATACAAATGGCTCAACTATTGGCCGGGAATCAGATGAAGTTCTATATACACATGCCGGGCCTGAGATAGCTGTCGCATCAACTAAGGCTTTTGCAACACAATTAATTGCAATGTATTTAATTGGCTTAGAAATAGGCAGGAAGCTAAAGAAGTTAAGTAACAACGAAATTAAAGAGATTACTGAGCAACTTACTCAGTTACCAGCAAAGGTTGAGCAAATACTTGAAACTGTTGAGCCACTTAGGGAACTGACTCGAAAATTTAAGAGCGCAGAGTCTGTATTATTTTTAGGTCGCCATGTTGGATATCCAACTGCCCTAGAGGGAGCTCTTAAATTAAAAGAGCTTGCTTACATGCATGCTGAAGGTTTTGCAGGTGGTGAGTTAAAACATGGACCGATTGCATTAATTGATAACGGAACACCGGTGGTTGCAATTATGCCTACTTCTTCCGGAATATTAGCTGAGAAGATGGCAAGTAATATTCAAGAAGTGAAAGCAAGAGGTGCAGTAGTAATTGTAATTAGTGATTCTGAATTTACTGGGGCTGATCATTTAATTCGTATCCCAGAAGCTAATCAGTTACTACAACCAGTTTTATCTGTTGTACCACTACAGGTAATCGCATATGAAATGGCAGTGGCACGAGGAAATGATGTTGATCAACCTCGTAACCTAGCTAAATCAGTAACAGTTGAGTAAGTAGATGCCAGAACAAAGACGGAAGCAGAAGAACTCTGCAGTTAAGTTAACAATTCTATTTACTGGTATTTATGCGTTAATAACTCAACAAGTATTAGCAAACTCATGGATTAGAAGGCTAGATGAATGGATCTATGATCGTAGTTTTCTTTTAGTGGCACCTAATAAAACTCCAACCTTAGTAATTCTAATTGATGATCTTGGCCTGCGATGGGTAACATCAGCCATTTTATTAATTACTGCAATTCTAATTAGTAAAAGGTTTAATTCATGGCGGCCAGTAAATTTATCACTGCTTGCATTATTTTTACTTAATCTTACTGTTGGTGCATCTAAATTATTATTTGGTAGAACTAAGCCAAGTACAGGATATGACTTATTTTTTACAGATAGTGGACTTTCTTATCCAAGTGGTCATGCTGCAAATGCAATTCTTTCCTGGGGGATGCTTGCATATCTAATCTTTAGATACTCACATAAAGAGCCGTTTGAGGGTATGCGCCTTACCTGGTTTGTATCTATTGTTACTATCGGAGTCTGTTTGGCATCTTTATATAGAAATACACATTGGTTTTCAGATTTATTGGGCGGCCTATTTATTGGTTCGGCGCTTCTGGTTGCAATTATTGCAATTGATCGATCAATTACCTCAGATCGCCAACCCTCATAAGGGGCAGGTAGGCTAATTACATGAGTCGCGCCAGTGCTGAAATAAATCTTTCTGCAATAACACAAAATTTTAAATCAATAAAAAGTCGAACTACTGCCGATGTGTTAGCAGTTGTTAAAGCTGATGCTTATGGTCATGGCTTAATCCCAGTTTCAAAAGCCTTAGAAGAAGCTGGTGCTGATTGGTTTGGTACTGCCTTACTTGAAGAGGCAATTAATCTTCGCAAAGCTGGAATATTAAAACCAATAATTAGTTGGCTTACGCCGTTGGGTGAGGATTTTAAAAGCGCAATTGATTTAGATATTGATTTAGGTATTCCTTCCATTGATCTTCTAGATGAGGTTATTAAAGCCGCATCGTTAACTGGTAAAACTGCTCGCATTCATCTTGAAATTGATACCGGGATGAGCCGGGGTGGAGTGTTATCAGAGTGGGATCAACTAATTAAATCTGTCTTAGTAGGAGTTAATTTAAAGCAACTAAAAGTTATCGGTATCTGGTCACATTTTGCTAGGGCGGATGAGCCAGATGAATTAATGAATCAAGAACAACTAAGTTTATTTGAGGAAAAAGTTAACCAGGCAAAGGCTGCTGGTATTGATGCCCAATTTATTCATATTGCAAATTCAGCGGCGTTATTTACAAACAAGATTGCACATAAAAATATTATTCGCTCAGGCATAGCATTATTTGGATTAAGTCCAGATATAAAAACTATTGGAGATTCTTCTTCACTTGGTTTAAAGCCTGCCATGAAGTTAAAAGCAAAACTAAACTTAGTAAAAGAAGTTAAGGCAGGATCAAGTGTTGGCTATGGCGGTACTGCAGTATTAAAGAGTGATACTAAACTTGGTGTAGTTGCACTTGGTTACGCAGATGGAATTCCTCGAAGCACAAATAATCTAGCTGGAGTATTTGTGGATAAAAAACGTGCTCCAATAATTGGCCGAGTTTCTATGGATCAATTCGTAGTGGATTTAGGTATCACATCTACTGCAAAAACAGGGGATGAAGTAATTGTTTTTGGCGATGGTAGTAGTGGTGAGTACACAGTAGATGAGTGGGCTAAGGCAGCTAACACAATAAATTATGAGATTATCACCCGAATCGGCCCACGTGTGCCTAGAATCTACCCTCGTGAGTGATTCAAATCTGCTTTCAATTAAGTCGTTATCAGTTTCATTTGGTGGATTAAAGGCGTTAGCAGATGTAAATTTAGATTTACATAAAAATGAAGTGATCGGTTTAATAGGACCAAACGGTGCCGGAAAAACAACTTTATTTAATGCACTCTCTGGACTAGTTGATGTTGAATCTGGCTCACTTGAAATAAATGGAAAATCTCATAAATGGCCAAAACCTTATGAGCTAATTGATCTTAAGATCTCCCGCACCCTGCAAGGAGTTGGTTTATTTCCAGAGTTAACAGTTTTAGAGAATGTAATGATTGGTGCAAGCAAGAGTGCTAGCAGTGGTTTAATTTCATCAGCCCTTGGTTTAAGTGGGCGTGATGAAGAAAGACTTAAACAGCGCAGCATGACCGCACTTGAGCGTGTTTATGCTTCCGGTATTGCTGATATGCGAGCAGATTCTCTGCCTTATCCAGTTACAAAAAGAGTTGCAATAGCTAGGGCGTTAGTTAGTGAACCAAAAATTCTTTTACTTGATGAGCCTGCTGGTGGACTTGGATCATCAGATATTGAGTGGATGAATTCATTAATTCACAATTTAGCTTCACAATGTTCGATAATTTTAGTAGAGCACCATATGGATGTAGTCATGTCAGTTTGTGATCGATTATATGTATTAAATTTTGGTCAAGTTATCGCCTCTGGAGATGTTGAAACAGTTCGCAGAGATGAAGCGGTAGTTGCGGCATATTTAGGGGTGAACAATTGAGCCTTGTTGTTGAGAATTTAACTATTGATCATGGCGCAATTAGGGCAATAAGTAATGTCTCTTTTAAAGTTGCCGAAGGTCAACTAGCTGCAATTATTGGTGCAAATGGTGCAGGTAAGACCACATTACTGCGAACATTATCTGGCTTAAAAGAATCAGTATCTGGCACTGCTAGTTGGAATGGTCAATCGATCTTAGAAAAAAAACCAGAGGATCTTGCTAGGTCAGGCATCATGCATGTTTCCGATGGTAAATCAGTAATTGCTGAGTTAAGTGTTAAGGAAAATTTAGCCTTAACCGGTTTATGGCGAAAAGATAAAAAAGATGTGGCAGCTGCAACTGCGGAGGTAGTAGAACTTTTCCCAATTCTTGGACAGCGAATGGCGCAGACAGCTGGTTCTTTATCAGGGGGTGAGCGACAGATGTTAGCTATTGGTCGTTCATTAATTGCTCGACCAAAATTATTACTCCTAGATGAACCCTCCCTTGGCCTAGCACCTTTAATTGTTGAGCAAATATTTCAATCAATTAAAGATTTAGTAAAGCGGTTAAATTTAACGGTTGTATTAGTTGAACAAAATGCGATGGGTGCTCTAAAAATTGCTAATGAGGGTATTGTTTTAAGTTTAGGTTCAGTTGTGGCAGTTGATTCAGCCCAAACACTTCTAAATGATCCAGCAGTTCGCACTGCTTATTTGGGATTTTAATATGAATCAATTTATAACAGCTGTATTAACATCACTTTCTACCGGTGCCATCTACGCTTTAATGTCAATTGCACTTGTATTAGTTTGGCGATCAACTCGGGTAATTAATTTTGCTCAAGCAGGTCAAGCAATCCTGACAACCTATATCGGATATGAAGTGGTCACTAGAAGTGGTTCATACTGGATTGGCTTAATTTGCGCAGTAATTAGCGGAGCATTACTTGGAGCCGGTATAGATAGATTTTTTATGAGACCAATTTTTAAGCGAGTAAATTCAGGGCCAATAGTAATGATTGCACCAGTTGTTGCCACATTGGCATTACTAGGAATTATCCAAGCAGTAATTGGATTTATTTGGGGTTTAAGTTATCAAACTATTGAGGCACCAATCTCAACTGGTGGACTAAATATATTTGGTTCAATTATTGCATTTAGCCCATTTAATTTAATGGTACTAATAGCAGTCACATTAAGTATGATTTTGTTAACTATTTTATTCCAAAAAACTAATATCGGATTAGCCCTTCGCGCTTCAGCATACGCGCCTGAGATTGCAAAACTATCTGGCATAAGAGTTGATGCAGTTAGAACTTTAGGTTGGGCACTGGCAGGAGCTGCAGGTGGACTAGCTGGAATGCTTTATATACCGGGTACTAACTTATATCCAAATGCCATGGATGTTTTATTAGTTTTTGGTTTTATTGCTGCAGTAATTGGTGGCTTAGATAGTTTATTTGGCGCAGTAGCTGGTGCAATGATTTTAGGTTTTGCAGTTAATTTTTCAGCCTCATATATAAGTTATAAATTAGTTTTCCCAACAGCATTCGTAATTTTAATTTTAGTATTACTTCTTAAGCCAAAAGGCATCTTCTCAAGTAGTAAGGGAAGGAGAGATTAATGTTAAAGATATCTGCAACTAAAAAGAGATTATTTGGATTTATAATTTTGGGGTGGGTTTTACTATTAATTAGTGATCGAATTGGTGAACTGCGTCAATACCAAGGTGCATTTGTTGCTATGTATACACTCGCAATTGCTTCAATAATTTTACTTACTGGCTACTCCGGTCAGTTATCACTTGGTCACGGTGCGTTAATGGCAGTTGGTGCATACGCAGGAGCATTATCAGTAAATAACTTTAAATTACATCCTGTTATTGCATTAGTTCTAGCAGCTTTAATTGCAGGTGTTTTTGGTTTACTTCTTGGATATGCAGCAGCTCGCTTAAGTGGACCATATTTAGCTGGTACTACTTTGGCACTTGCAGTATCTCTTCCTACAATTGCAAATCAATTTCCAGTTTTAGGTGGCGAGCAAGGATTAGCATTTGATATCGGCGTTCCACCTGCCAGGCTTGGTGAAGATTTCTCCCAGTATCAATGGTTTTTCTGGATAAGTTGTTTGTCTGCTCTAATTATGATTTGGTTTTTAGTTAATTTACTTAACTCAAGATATGGCAGAGAATTTAGAGCATTAAGAGATAACCCAACAGCTGCTCAATTAGCAGGCATAAATATTGGACGCCAAAAAGCGTTGGCTTTCTCCCTAAGCGCCGGAATTGCCGGTCTTTCTGGGGGTTTGCTGGTAATGCTAATTAGTGGGGTCTCACCGAGTGCTTTCCCGCTTAGCCTCTCCTTTTTATTGCTGGCAGGCGCGGTTGTTACTGGCGTGTACAGCCTAAAAGGTGTGATTATTGGGGCTCTAGTCCTAGTGGCTATACCTGAAATAGCAGAATCAGTAGTATCGCGCATAGGAGGTTCTGAAGGGTTCACCACAAGTTTGCCTGGGTTCATGGTCAGTTCATTATTGATACTGGCGGTGCTCTTCGCACCAAATGGGCCAGGACACTTACTTCATAAGAAAAAGCACCTTAAACATTAAAGACAACTCTAGGGAAGGAAATAAATGATCAGAAATACTCGCATGAAACGATTCTCAATCGTTTCGGTGGTAGCCACAGTAGGAGCGCTAGTTTTTAGCACTCTTCCTGCACAAGCTGCTGACCCAGGCCTTAGCGCAAAAGAAATCAAGCTAGGTTACTCCGGTCCACTTACTGGCTCAGCCGGTCAGGTTTACGGAAAATTACCAGGAGCCATGAAGGCTTACTTCGATCACATCAACGCTAACGGCGGAGTTTATGGTCGCAAAATCAAGTTAGTTGTAAGAGATGATAAGTATTTACCTACTCTTGCTGCTACTCAAACAACAAATTTAGTTTTAAATGACAAAGTTTTTGCGCTAGTTGGCGCGCTAGGTACTGCAACTCATAGCAAGGCTTACGTTGCAGCATCTTTGGCAAAGAAAAATGTTCCTGATCTATTTGTGAATACTGGATTTAGTGGTTTTGCTAATAAGGCCAAATATCCAACTACCTTCACAATTCTTCCTAGCTATGCGATGGAAGCAAAGATCATGGCTAAGTTTATTAAGGACACACCAACACTTGCTCCACAAGCATCATTCTTGATCGCTCAAGATGATGAATTTGGTGTAGATGGTGTTAACGGATTTAAATTAGGTGGTCACACATTTGCAGCCGCTCCAACACTTTACCCACAGGGTGGGTTGAGCGCAGCACTTGCTGAAGGAGCACTTACTAAGTTAAGTGCAGTCCCTGGCAAGCCAGTTCTAGTTCTATTTGGAACAACTGACTCAACAGCTACAATTCTAAAAGCTGCTGAGAAGTTATCACTTGTTTCTAAATTCACTTGGATCGCTGGATCTGTCGGTGGAGATGCCAACACATTGTTAGCACTTGGTGTTAAGCCAGCAACAATTAATGGCGCACTTGCTGCATCATTTTTCCCAGATGCAAAGGATGCAACTGATTCTTATGTTAGTGAATTCTCAAAGATTAATACCAAGTACAACAAAGGTGTCTCATTCGACAACGTAGTACTACAAGGTATGAACTCAGCAATGCTAACTGTGCAATCACTTCGCGCCGCTGGTAAGAATCTAACTCGCACCGGCTTAATCGAGGCAATTGAAAGTAAGGGTGCAGGTTTTGCTAGCGCAGGACTTGTCCCACTTAACTTTTCAGCTACTAGCCGTGTTGGTTATAACGGATATTGGTTTGGTCAGTTAAATGAAAAGGGAGAGCTAAAGCCATTTGGTGGCAAGCTAGCCATTTACACAACTGACTCAGCTTCAACTTCAGCACCAACTGCTTCCTCATACGAGCGTAAGCCAGTTCCTAAGAATGGGGTACCAACAAACTCATGAAAAATATAAAACTTAAAAAAGGCTTAACCGCCATATTATCTGCAGCACTTATCACTACTTTCACGGTAGTTATTCCAAGTACTGCAAGAGCAGATGTTTCATGTACCGACGTCAGCAAGCTTTATTCTGATTTCAGTTATGAAGAGTGTGTGGGCACTGATTTTCAGGGTGCTAATTTTAAGATCAGAATGCCAGAGAAATTTAATGGCACGCTTTTCTTATACTCACATGGAATTAGGAATCAAGTTTTATTGCCAATTATTCCTGGCGTGAATCCAGATGGTTCTTACTCACGTGTTAGAAATATGCCTGATGTGGCTCCAGGAAGAACTGCAGCTGATCAAGAGGCAAATGCTCTAGATCTATTAAGTCAAGGTTATGCATTAGCTGGTGCAAGCCCACGTGTTCAAGGGTGGGCTGTTCCTGAGGCTATTGAGGCCAACATGAATCTATTGGAAGAAGCAAAAACACTATTTCCAAAAGTGAAAAAAGTAGTTTCATGGGGTGATTCTCTAGGTGGACATATTTCACAATCAATGTCTGAGCAATTTGGAGTAATTGATGCAACAGTTAATTTGCACATGGCTGGCTCAGCTGCATCACAATTTAACTATGCAGGTGATGTATTTTGGCTAACTAAGGTTCTCTTTGATCCAACCATGAAGGGTTCTGGGTATACCAACAGATTCCCAAATGATCCTGAAGGCTACAAAGAATTCCTAGGTGATGTTACAAAAGCACTAACAGTGCTTAATGCATTAGCTACTGCTATTGGTAAAAATCCAGTATCACCAGCATGGCCAGAGACAGCAACTAATATTCCGGCCTCTCTAAAAGCAGTTCCAGTACGAAGTGCAATTTTATTACTAGGCCTTCTATCTGGAATTCCAACACAGTCACAAACTTATGACGCTTCATCTGGACCAGCAGGTCCACTTGAAACTACCTTTGGTGTGGCAATTAGCCCTGCACTCGCTGTGCTTGAAAACTATGCTGCAGCATTAGCTTTAGGAACTGTTTCATATTATGACGCAGAGACTAGATGCGGCGGTATTGTTTTTGATAACACTGCTACTGATTATGCAGCACGCCTAGGTGATAACGGTGATGTGTTTGCCGCTGCCCTATCTGGTAAAACTGCAACAAATGGGCTCTTAGCTTTCTTAAATCCTTTAAACCCAGCAGCGAAGAGGGTTAAGGGTGATGCTAAAGCAATTGAGTGCATTAATAATCAATCGCAATACACTGGAAAAGTAACTGTTCCAACAATTACGCTTTCACAAACTGCCGATAACATCACACCTGCAGGCTATGTTCAAAGTTTTAAAAATAAATATGGTCAAATGGTGGCTAGTAAAAAGGCAAAGCCTGGTCTGTTGTTAAATATTTGGAATAAACCCCCAGATACTTATACAAAATTTAGTGCAGCAGGATCTGGTATAGCACCAAATGTTCCTACAACTGGAACCACTCATTACATGTTCACAAATCAACAGGTAATGGCGGTTGCCAAGCTGGCAGCAGCTGCAGCTAAGACTGGAAAGTTACCTTCAGTTAAAACTGCTAAGTCCGCATTCAAGGGTGATGCAAGTATCTTCATTGATCCTGACTTCGCTCCTGCGTTACTTCCTCAAGATAAGTAAAGCTTGACTTAAAAGTGGCCTCCTAGAAATAGGGGGCCATTTTTATATCTATAAACTACTCACGCCATGAAAACTTCAGTCAACACAGTTGATCAAATGCACCAACTTGGCGCCAAGATAGGTGCTCAGTTAAAGCCAAGTGATGTAGTTGTATTAACTGGTGATTTAGGTTCAGGTAAAACAGTTTTAACGCAAGGAATAGCATCCGCCCTAGGATTATCTGATATTACTTCACCAACATTTGTGATTAGTAGAATTCATAAAGGCAAACCAAACTTCATACATATTGATGCATATAGATTATTAGATTCAAGTTTAAGTAATTTTACTGATTTAGATTTTGAAAGTTATCTTCCAAATAGCATATTTGTTATTGAATGGGGAGCACCTTTTGTTGCAACACTTACTGATCAATATTTAGATATAAAAATCACACAAGGAGAAAATGAAAATAGTCGCAACCTTGAGGTAACTGCAGTTGGCCAGCGTTGGCAAGGATTTAATCTATGAGCACCGTGCTTGCAATTGATACTTCAACCTCTCAGACCTCAGTAGCTTTAGTTGAAAATGGAAAAGTATTATTTAACGAATCTCACCTAGACCCACTTGCACATGGTGAAGTATTACCAAAGTTAGTAGCCCAAGCATTGAAGTTAACTTCAAAGATAGATTTAGTTGCTGTAGGTATGGGCCCTGGCCCGTTTACTGGTTTGCGAGTTGGAATTACATTTGCACAAAGTTACGCACTCGGTGCCGGAATTAATTGGGTAGGAGTTTGCTCTCTAGATGCTATGGCTGCAAATATAAGAGAAGAAGATTTTATTGTTTCAACAGATGCTCGTCGCAAAGAGCGGTATTGGGCAAGATATAAAAACGGTGTGCAATTCACAGCACCTGCAGTAAGTAAGGCAAGTGAATTAGAAAAGCTGGGTGTGCAGATTTTCCAAGAGGGGGATTATTTTCCAGACCCAGTAGCAATTGCCAACCTTGGATTAGGTAGTAGCTCAGTTACTGAGCCAATTTATATTAGAAAACCTGATGCATATCCACTGCCAGATGGTGTGAAATTTAGAGCAATGACCGCACTTGATTTAGTTTCAGCAGTTGGAATTGAAAAGCAAGTTTATGGAAAAGCTGCTTGGTCTAGTGCGCAGTTTAAAGAGGAGTTTGCTAAGGCCCCAAAAAACGCTAATTACTTAGCTGCTGAATTAGATGGTGAATTAGTTGCATACGCTGGTATTTTCTTTGCAGCAGATGTGGCTGATATTCACACGATCACAGTTACCGATAAGCATCGCCGTAAGGGGATTGGCCGGGAATTACTAAAAAGAATGATTGATTGGGCAAGAGTTAAAAAAGCAGATGCAATCATGCTTGAGATGCGCCTTGGTAATGATCAAGCCCGCCCACTTTATGAACAATATGGATTCGTAGAGATTTCAAAGCGAGAAAATTATTATGGTCCTGGCCTTACCGCAGTTGTAATGCGTAAGGAGCTTAAGTAATGGCTTTAGTTCTTGGTATTGAAACCTCATGTGATGAAACAGCGGTAGGTATTGTTGATGATCGTAAATTATTAGCAAATGTAATCTCATCAAGTGTTGATCAACATGTGCGCTTTGGTGGTGTAGTTCCTGAAGTTGCTAGCCGCGCCCACCTAGAGGCCATGCAGCAGGTAATTAAGCAGGCACTTATTGATGCTTCAATTTCAATAAAAGATATTGATGCAATTGCCGTGACTGCAGGTCCTGGTTTAATTGGCGCTTTACTAGTTGGTGTTAGTAGTGCATCTGGCCTAGCCCTTGCATTAGATAAGCCGCTATATGGCGTTAATCATCTTTCAGCACATATTGCAGTTGATCAATTAGATAATTCAAATCAACTACAACCAGCTATTGCCTTACTAGTTAGTGGCGGACACTCCTCCATTTTACAGGTTAATAACTTGGCAACAGATGTAGTTGTTAAAGGTGCAACTATTGATGATGCTGCAGGTGAAGCATTTGATAAAATTGCTCGATTAATGGGCTTAGGTTTTCCTGGTGGGCCATTAATTGATAAACAGGCATTAGCGGGTAATAAAACTGAGATTAACTTTCCAAGAGGGTTAACGTCGCCAGCTGATCTTGAAAAACATAAATATGATTTTTCATTTTCTGGTTTAAAAACAGCGGTTGCTAGATATTTAGCACAAACTCCAAATTATAAAAAAGCAGATGTTGCAGCATCATTTCAAGAGGCGGTAGTAGATGTATTAATAACTAAATCACTGGCTGCATGCAAAGAAAGTGGAATAGATAAATTAATAATTGCAGGCGGTGTTGCAGCTAATCACCGGCTACGTGAATTAGCTAAGCAACGTTGTGAAAGTGCAAAGGTTGAGCTTCGAATTCCACCAGCTAACTTATGCACCGATAACGGAGCCATGGTGGCTGCCCTGGGCTCTTTGGCCATAAATGAGGGCGTAGCGGCCTCAGAGATAGGCATATCAGCTGATTCAGCAGCGCCGGTAACTCAGGTGGTCTGGAAGTAGCAGGTGATTTGCCCTAGCGCTATACGCCCTTTAAAGTTGGCTTTAGCACTCTAAGCCCCCGTGTGCTAATTCAGCATTCGGGTTACTTCAGAGGGATTAACAAAATAAAGAAGGAGATATCAGATGGCAATTTCAATTAAGCCACTAGAAGATCGCATAGTTGTTAAAGCAAATGAGGCAGAGCAAAAGACTGCATCTGGTTTAGTAATTCCAGATACTGCTAAAGAAAAACCACAAGAGGGAACTGTAATGGCAGTAGGTCCTGGCCGTTTTGAAAACGGAAACAGAATTCCATTAGATATTAAAGAAGGTGATGTTGTGCTTTATTCAAAGTATGGCGGCACTGAAGTTAAGTACAACAATGAGGAGTACTTAGTACTTTCATCCCGTGATGTACTAGCAATTATTGCGAAGAAGTAAGCCGTGGGTAAATCACTTCAATTTGATGAAGCTGCAAGACGCGCGATGGAGCGCGGTGTAAATATCCTGGCTGACACTGTAAAGGTAACCCTTGGTCCTAAGGGTCGTAACGTAGTTATTGCAAAGAGCTATGGAGCGCCTTTAATCACTAATGATGGTGTAACTATTGCTAAAGAGATTGAGCTATCAGATCCAGCAGAAAATATGGGTGCTCAGCTTGTTAAGCAGGTTGCCGAGAAGACCAATGATGTAGCAGGAGATGGCACAACAACTGCAACAGTACTTGCCCAAGCTATGGTTAAAGAGGGTCTACGTAATCTTGCAGCAGGTGCACAACCTATGGAGCTTAAGTATGGAATTGAGCAAGCAGTTAACGCAATTACTGAAGCACTTCGCAAAAACTCAACTGCAGTTAGCGGAAAATCTCAGATTGCAGATGTTGCAACAATTTCAGCTCAAGATAAAGCAATTGGTGATCTAATTGCTGAAGCAATGGATAAGGTCGGTAAAGATGGCGTAATCACCGTTGAAGAGTCATCAACTACTGGACTAGAGCTTGAATTCACCGAAGGTATGCAATTTGATAAGGGTTATATCTCACCTTATTTTGTTACTGATGCAGACCGTATGGAGACAATTTTAGAAGATGCATACATTCTTATCTCTGGCCAGAAGATCTCAGCACTAAGTGAAATTCTGCCAGTACTAGAAAAAGTTGCACAGGCAAGTAAGCCATTATTAATTATTGCTGAAGATGTAGAGGGTGAAGCACTTTCTACTTTAGTTGTTAACCGTATGCGTGGAACTTTTGCATCAGCTGCTGTTAAAGCACCTGGCTTTGGTGATAGACGTAAGTCAATGTTGCAAGATATTGCGATATTAACTGGCGGTCAGGTTATCTCTGCTGAAGTTGGTTTAAAGCTTGAACAAATTGATATCTCATTGCTTGGTAAGGCTCGCAGAGTTGTTATTTCAAAGGATGCCACCACAATTGTTGATGGCGCTGGAAATAAAAATGATGTGGCAGCAAGAGTTACTGAGATTCGTCGCGAGATTGAAAATACTGATTCTGATTGGGATCGCGAAAAACTACAGGAGCGAGTTGCAAAACTTGCTGGTGGTGTTTGCGTAATCAAAGTTGGTGCACATACTGAGGTTGAATTAAAAGAGAAAAAGCACCGTCTTGAAGATGCTATCTCTGCAACTAGAGCTGCTGTTGAAGAAGGAATTGTTGTTGGTGGAGGTGCGGCATTAGTACATGCTGCAGCAGCCCTTGATAATGATTTGGGCTTTGAAGGAGATCGAGCTGTTGGTGTTCGTCTTGTGCGCAAAGCATGTGATGAACCACTTCGTTGGATTGCAGAAAATGCTGGCCAAGAAGGCTATGTTGTTGTTTCAAAAGTTCGCGCAATGAAACCTAATGAAGGTTTTAATGCTTACTCTGAACAGTACACAGACCTTGTTAAAGAGGGTGTAATTGATCCAGTTAAGGTAACTAGATCAGCACTTGCAAATGCTGCATCAATTGCTGCAATGTTTATTACAACAGAGGCACTTGTCTTTGAAACTCCAGAAGAGAAGAAAGAAGAGGCTGCAGGTCATGGCCACTCACATGGAGCAGGTGGGCACTCACACTAATATAAGTAAAAAATAGAAGCCTTGGTTTTAAAATTCTCGATAATCGACTAGCATCAACTAGTGGGAAATGTAACGCTAACAGTTGATTGCGGCGGAACTGGAATCAAGGCTTCTGTATTTGATCAGCACAGCAAAGTTTTAGTTGATTTTCCTTATCTTAAAACCCCGTATCCAATGTCACCAAACTCTTTAGTTGGAATCATTTCTAATTATGTTTTAGCAGATCATCGCATTAATCGAGTTACCGTGGGATTACCTGGCATGATTCGTAACGGAAAAATCGTATTTATTCCTCACTACATTAATAAGCGTGGCCCTCGCACTATGCCAGATCCCCATTTAAAAAAGTTATGGCATGCTTTTGATTTACAAAATACACTTCATAAAAAACTTAAGATGCCAATTTTAGTTTTAAATGATGCAGAAGTTCATGCCGCTGCAGTCATTACTGGAAAAGGTTTAGAGTGCGTACTTACTTTTGGTACTGGTCTTGGTAGCGCCATGTTTAGTGAAGGTAAATTAGCTCCACATCTTGAGATCTCTCATGCCACGATCCGATATGGAAAAACTATTGATGCTTGGATTGGTGAGATATCAAGGCGGCGTATGGGAAATCAACTCTGGTCTCGCAGAGTTAAGGCTCTAATTGGAGAGTTATACCCAATGATTATTTGGGATAAGTTATATATTGGCGGAGGCAACGCGCAACGTATTAGTAAGTCAGCACTTAAAAGCTTTGACTATAAAGTAAAGATAATTCCAAATTCAGCTGGGGTTTCAGGTGGCGTAAAAGCCTGGGATCTTAGAGCGTAAGTTTTAAAGATAACTCACAACAGATACGATTAGATATATGTCCGATATTGAATTAGGTCCAGGCAAGCGCGCACGAGCAGCTTATTCTTTTGATGAGATTGCAATTGTGCCATCAAGGAGAACTCGCGACCTTGAAGAAGTTTCAATTAGTTGGCAAATTGATGCATATAAATTTGAATTACCATTTATTTCAGCTCCAATGGATTCAGTAGTTTCACCTGAAACTGCAATTGCAATTGGAGAAGCTGGTGGGCTAGGTGTTTTAAATCTTGAAGGTATTTGGACAAGATATGAAGATGCGCAGAAACAATTATCAGATATGGCAAAACTTTCTGAAGATAAAGCAATTAGAAAAATGCAAGAAATTTATTCAGCTCCTATTCAACCAACTTTGATTAAAGAGCGATTGGCGCAGATTAGAGCAGCTGGAGTTACTGTTGCTGGAGCGCTCTCACCACAACGGACTGCAGAGTTTCACAAGGCTGTCATTGATGCAGGCGTTGATATTTTTGTTATTCGTGGCACAACTGTTTCTGCCGAGCATGTTTCAGAAAAAACTGCCCCACTTAATTTAAAGAAATTTATTTATGAATTAGATGTACCAGTAATTGTTGGTGGTTGCGCCACTGCTCAAGGTGCACTGCATTTAATGAGGTCAGGAGCTGCTGGTGTTTTAGTTGGTTTTGGTGGCGGATCTGCCCACACTACGAAAACAGTTCTAGGAATTTCAGTGCCCATGGCATCAGCAGTTGCAGAGGTAGCATCTGCACGCCGCGATTATTTAGATGAATCTGGTGGCCGATATGTTCATGTAATTGCCGATGGTTCAGTTGGTAGCAGTGGTGAGATTGCAAAAGCTGTTGCATGTGGAGCGGATGCAGTAATGATGGGATCCCCTCTTGCTAAAGCATCTGAAGCACCCGGTAAAGGTTGGCATTGGGGACTTGAAGCACATCACGGACAACTTCCAAGAGGTAACCGTGTGCAAGTTGGCACAGTCGGTACTTTAAATGAAGTTTTAACTGGCCCATCGAACACCTCAGATGGCTCAATGAATTTATTTGGAGCACTCAGAAAGTCAATGGCAACTTGCGGCTATTCTGATCTAAAAGAGTTCCAGCGAGTTGAAGTGGTAATTCAGCCTTAGTTGTAATCTGTGAAATCACTTAAAGTTTGTCAGTAATTAAGGGATATCTATAAATTTCTTTTGTTAAATCAAGAGTATTGAGTAAACTTAAACCATGAGAAAAATAATTAAGTTTGCGATAGCAACTTCTTCACTTATTATTTTTTCCACCATACTTACGCCAGTTTCAAATGCTGCACCTAATAAATCTTTAGATAAAATTAATTGTAAGAACACAAAAGCAAAAAGCCATACTGCTAAAAATATTGAGCCACCTGAAATTAAGGGACCATTTCAAAATAGAACTTTTACCTTCACAACAAACTGCGGAAATATTGTAATTAAAGCAGATGGGAAAAGTGCTCCAATTACAGTTACCGCATTATCAGCGCTAGCAGCTGGTGGTTTTTTTGATCAAACACTTTGCCACAGACTAACTACTGAAAATATTTATGTTCTTCAGTGTGGAGATCCAACTGCAACTGGCTTAGGTGGACCAAATTTTACTTACCGAGATGAAAATCTACCTACTAATGCTGAAGATAACTATCCAGCGGGTGTAGTTGCAATGGCTAACTCAGGGCAGAATACAAACGGTAGTCAATTTTTTATTGTTTATGCAGACACATCTCTACCACCTAGTTACACAATTTGGGGCAAAGTAACAAAAGGTTTAGAAATTGTTCAAATGGTTGCAAAAAGTGGAGTATTGGATGGAAAGAAAGATGGTTCACCAAAACAAAAAATTGGAATAGAAAAAGTAAAGGTTCGTTAGTTAGTATTTACAATCTTAAACACTTCAGCAACTGATCCAGCTGGCAGATTATTAGCTTGAGCATTTCGCTCACCCCACTCACGGACCATATTTTCTAAGTTTTCATTATGAGCAGTTTGGCTAACATGACTATGAAGTGCTTTCATTTTCTTATCAAAAGTTGAAGTGATATCAATAAAGTGATCCGGATTTGAATTAGACATTACCCAAACCTCTTTTACTCGCCACGGTTGTAATCCTTCATTTTTTAGTAAATCTTCAAATGCAAATGGGTTTCTAGAATCTGGATAGACAGCTTGAATTGCCGCTTCACCTGCAGCCATATGATCTGGATGGGATGCAAATAAGCGGTCCCAATTCCTATCTGGTGATTGGATAAGCATTCGATCAGGTTTAGTAATACGAATTTGTCTAACAATATCTTTGCGTAATTCAATAGTTGGTACTAACCAACCATCTCGATAATTTAAAAATGTTATATCGGTAACTCCAACTGCTAGACCTGCCTCACGTTGCTCACGTTGGCGAATTTTAGGCATTTCCTCACGTGGCACAGTTAGATCTTCGCCACCTTGATCACCATTTGTGCAGATGCAATATGAAACCTTAATTCCTTTAGCACTCCAAAGCGCAATAGTTCCCGCAGCTCCAAAGTCACAATCATCAGGGTGCGCAGTTACAACTAAAACTCGCTCGATCTCACTGTCATTTAATGGCTCCATCATTGGCAAGGTTACCGCAGCAATTTGCCTCATCGTACCGACCGATAGACTTACCAATATGTCCGCGTTAATCGAAGGTTTAAATCCTCAACAAATAGCAGCGGTTAAACACGAGGGTTCACCATTATTAGTTGTAGCAGGTGCAGGTTCTGGAAAGACCCGAGTACTGACAAGAAGAATTGCTTATTTATTAGCGCAGCGAAATGTTGCTCCATATGAGGTACTAGCAATCACCTTTACAAATAAAGCAGCTGGTGAAATGAAAGAGCGAGTTGCGCAATTAGTCGGTGATCGTGCCAAAGCTATGTGGGTATCAACATTTCACTCAGCATGTGTGCGGATACTGCGTAAAGAGGCTTCATTACTTGGTTATACAAACTCATTCACAATCTATGATCAAAGTGATTCACTAAGGCTAATTACTCTAGTGATGCGTGATTTAAATTTAGATGCTAAGCGCTATGCACCAAGAGCGGTAGCAGCTTTGATCTCGCAGGCAAAAAATGAACTAATGGGTCCAGCAGATTATTTAAATCAAGGCAAAGATCAATTCCAAGAGATAGTTGCCCAAGTCTTTGCTATTTATCAAAAGCGATTAAGCGGTGCTAATTCAATGGATTTTGATGATTTAATTGCAAAAACTGTTGAAGTCTTACAACGCCATCCAGAAACTAGAGCTAAGTATCGCTCACGCTTTAAACATATCTTGGTAGATGAATATCAAGATACTAATCATGCCCAGTATGTCTTAATTAAAGAGTTGGTAGGAAGTGCCTCTGATTCCTTCGCTTTAGCTGAGCTTTGTGTTGTGGGAGATGCTGATCAATCTATCTACGCTTTTCGTGGGGCTAATATTCGAAACATTTTACAATTTGAAGCAGATTACCCAGAGGCTAAAACAATTTTGTTAGAACAAAATTATCGCTCAACTCAAAATATTTTAAGCGCAGCTAACGCAGTGATTTCAAATAATGAAGGCAGGAAAGAGAAAAATTTGTGGTCTGAAAATGGCGCTGGTTCAACAATCATTGGTTATGTGGCAGAAAGTGAACATGATGAGGCTGATTTTGTAGTTCGCGAGATTGGCCGGCTTCGTGACTTAGCAAAATCAAATCCAGGAGATACCGCAATTTTCTATCGCACTAATGCACAATCTCGTGTTTTTGAAGAGGTATTTATGCGAATAGGAATTCCATACAAAGTAGTAGGCGGAGTTAGGTTTTATGAGCGAAAAGAAATTAAAGATTTTCTTGCCTACCTTAGAGTAATTGTTAATCCAAACGATGAAGTTTCACTTAGAAGAATTATTAACACACCAAAACGGGGTATTGGTGATCGAGCCCTTGATTTACTAGACCTATACGCCCAGGGTAATAACTTAACTTTTTGGCAGTCATTATGTGAGGTTGAAAAGAATCAAGAGATCGCTCAAAGATCTGCTGCTTCTTTAATTGAGTTTGTTAAATTAATTCAATCGTTACAAACACTAGTTGAGGCAAAAACTAGGCCATCTGTTATTGCACAAGCAGTACTTGAACAATCAGGATTACTTACTGAGTTATCAGAGAGTAAAGATCCACAAGATGAGGTTAGAGTTGAAAACTTAGAGGAGTTAGTCGCAGTTGCAACAGAGTATGAAGAGGGTGAAGTTGATGACGGAGAAGAAATTTCATTAGTAGGTTTCTTAGAGGATGTCTCACTTGTTGCAGATGCTGATCAAATACCAGAAGGTGAAGATCATGGCGGAGTAGTAACGATGATGACATTACACACCGCAAAAGGACTTGAGTTCCCAACAGTTTTCTTAACAGGTATGGAAGAAGGTATTTTTCCACACTCTAGAACACTTGGTGATCCAGATGAATTACAAGAAGAGCGCCGGCTTGCTTACGTTGGACTAACGAGGGCTAGAGAAAATCTTTTTATCACTAGAGCTGAATATCGTTCATCATGGGGTTCACCTAATTACAACCCAGCATCTAGATTTCTAAGTGAAATACCAGATTCAGTAATTGAATGGAATCAAGCGCAGGAAAAAGCTCCTTCAATTAAAACTACATCACGGCGCACATTCGCCCCAGTTAAAGCAACTGGCAAAATAAATACCACCATGCAACTTGAAGTTGGTGAGCGCGTATCACATGACACATTTGGTTTAGGAACTGTAGTTTCAGTAAGTGGTGAGGGTGATCGAGCCGAAGCAACCATAAATTTTGGCTCATTTGGTGAGAAGCGACTACTACTTCGTTATGCACCAGTTGAGAAATTATAAATTTACTCACTTTCTCATTACTATTACTACCTTGCGCTTTCCTAAATTTGATCGGGGAAATTAGTGGATCTTTTTGAGTATCAAGCACGTGATCTATTTGAATCTCATCAAATTCCAGTGTTAGCCGGCGCAGTTGCCACCACAGCAGATCAGGCATATTCAGCTGCTGAAAAAATTGGTGGAAAAGTTGTTGTTAAAGCTCAGGTAAAAGTTGGTGGCAGAGGAAAAGCTGGTGGAGTAAAGCTGGCAGAAAATGCTGCTGATGCTAAAGAAAAAGCCGGTGCAATTTTAGGAATGGACATAAAAGGACACATAGTAAAAAAAGTAATGATTGCTCAAGCAGCACCAATTGAATCTGAGTATTACCTAGCAATTTTATTAGATCGTGCTAACCGAAACTTTTTAGTTATGGCATCAGTAGCTGGTGGTATGGAGATTGAAGAGGTTGCCCATAAAACTCCAGAAAAGCTAGCAAGAGTTGGAATTGACCCAAATAAAGGCATTGATAAGGCGCAAGCATTGGAGATTGCAAAGGGTGGACAATTTCCAGCAGATGTTTTAGATCAGGTTGGTGATGTGTTAGTAAAACTATGGCAGGCATTTATTAAAGAAGATGCCACCTTAATGGAGATTAATCCATTAGTTAAAACTACTGATGGCAAAGTTATTGCTTTAGACGGCAAAGTTACTTTAGATGACAATGCTATTTTCAGGCATCCAGAGCATGAGGCTCTAGTAGATCATGATGCAACTAATCCACTAGAAAAATTAGCAAAAGAAAAAGATTTAAATTACGTTAAATTAGACGGTCAGGTAGGAATTATTGGTAACGGCGCAGGTCTGGTAATGAGTACGTTAGATGTTGTGGCATATGCTGGAGAGAAATATGGCGTTAAACCAGCAAACTTTTTAGATATTGGTGGGGGTGCCTCTGCTGAGGTAATGGCAAATGGTTTATCAATAATTTTAGGAGATAGTGACGTTAAAAGTGTATTTGTAAATGTATTTGGTGGAATTACTGCTTGTGATGCAGTCGCAAATGGAATTGTGCAGGCCCTTGAAATCCTTGGTAGTAAAGCTACTAAACCAATTGTAGTAAGACTTGATGGTAATAATGTTGAACTAGGTCGAAAGATATTAAGTGAAGCAAATCATCCATTAATTCAGCAGATAGAAACAATGGATGGCGCAGCAGCAAAAGCGGCAGAGTTGGCGGCGAGTAAATGACAATTTTTGTTAACGAAAGTACTAAAGTAATTGTGCAAGGTATGACTGGCTCTGAGGGAACTAAGCACACTAAACGTATGCTTAAAGCTGGTACAAAAATTGTTGCTGGTGTAACACCTGGTAAAGGTGGTCAATCTGTTGATATGGATGGCCAAATAATTCCAGTGTTTAATTCAGTTAAAGAGGCTATCTCAGCAACTGGAGCTAATGCTTCAGTTGTATTTGTGCCACCTAAGTTTGCTAAAGCTGCAGTAATAGATGCTATTGATGCGATGATTCCATTAGTAGTTGTAATAACTGAAGGAATTCCAGTCCATGATGTTGCTGCTTTTTATGCATACTCAGTTGAAAAAGGTACAACTCAAATCCTTGGCCCAAACTGCCCAGGAATTATTAGTCCAGGTAAAACTAATCTTGGAATTATCCCCTCAGACATAACAGGCAGTGGACCAATCGGTTTAGTTTCAAAATCTGGAACCCTTACATATCAGATGATGTTTGAATTAAGAGATTTTGGTTTTACTACTGCAGTTGGAATTGGTGGAGATCCAATTATCGGTACAACACACATTGATTGTTTGCGTGCATTTCAAGATGATCCAGCAACTAAGGCAATTGTGATGATTGGTGAAATAGGTGGGGATGCAGAAGAGCGTGCTGCGCAATTTATTAAGGAGTATGTAACAAAACCTGTAGTTGGATATGTTGCTGGCTTTACCGCACCTGAAGGTAAAACGATGGGCCATGCTGGCGCAATTGTCTCAGGTTCATCTGGTACTGCAGCAGCTAAAAAAGAAGCATTAGAGGCTGTCGGTGTTGCGGTTGGTAAAACACCAAGTGAAACCGCTAACTTGATGCGCAAGATATTGAATGGATAAAAAGCAGATAGGAAAATAATGGTTGCGCGTAGGTTATGGACAGCGCTGCAACAAGTAATTCGCTCAGTTCTAATAATTCTTTTCCCACTTGCATTTATAACTTTATTTGCTTGGGCAACTGCTGGTAGTACTTACGGAACTACTTCTGATCCAATGCGGGCAGCTGTTTGGCTTTGGTTAGGTTCACACCTAACCCCATTTAACATAACAAGTAATGAAGTAAGTGGCTATCTCTCCTATTTACCACTTGGCGCAGTTGTTTTGCCTTGGCTAACTATGCGCCTTGGGTATAAAAGAGTTCTTGAAGTAGTTGAAAATAAAAAAGTTAGTCGAGCATATTTTATTATCGCCTACTTATTAATCTATTTACTTCTCACTTTAATTTCTAGTAATTCACAAGTTTCAACTGATCTATTTAGGGGGTTAGGAATTTTATTCATTCTACTTCTAACCGCTACCACAGATCTTAAGGTTGAAAATTCTATAAAGTTGCCAATGCAAATTTTCCTGATTATGTTAGGTATTGCCGGTATCTTATTTTCTATTTCTTTAATGCTTAATTTTTCAACTGCAAAAAACTTAACTATTGTGCTAAATCCAGGGATATTAGGTGGCCTACTTTTATTACTACTGCAGTTGTTATACCTACCAAATATTATCTTTACCACTCTTAGTTATATTCTAGGCTCTGGTTTTTCATTAGGAAAAGCTACTGATATCTCACCATTTATATTTAACTTAAGAGAGATTCCAGCAATTCCAGTACTAGCTGGGCTACCTTCTGATAAGAATATTTGGTTCCTCCTGCCCACATTGATGATCGCAATTTACGGCTGGATTAACTTAACTTTAATATTTAAGTTAAATATTGATACAAAAAGTAAGCGCCAATTAATTTTAAGATTTTTTATTCTTTCAATTTTAGGCGTAATGATTATTGCATTTATCACTTCAGGATCATTAATCTCTAGCAATATGTCACCGGTTGGTGTAAATCCTCTACGAATTGGAGCAGTAGTAACAGCGCACCTCTTGTTCGTGCTGCTGCTAATGATCTTGTTGCCAAAGGTGTTTAAGAAGAAAGATAGCAAGGGTAGGCTTACCATATGAGCGCAGTGATAATGGATGGCAAAAAATTAGCCAAGCAGACTAAAGATGGCATAGCTGCTCAAATTAAACAGAGTAATAAAAAATTAGGACTTGGTACTATTTTAGTTGGCGATGATCCAGGCTCACTAGCTTATGTTGAAGGAAAGCACAGTGATTGTGCTGAGGTTGGTATCAACTCAATTAGAGTTAAATTACCTAAAACTGCAAGTGAGCAAGAAATCATCAAAGCTGTAAATGATTTAAACAATAATCCAGATTGCACAGGTTTTATTGTTCAACTGCCACTACCAAAATCTGTTAATACTGAAAAAGTCTTATTAGCAATTGATCCAAAAAAAGATGCAGATGGTCTAAATCCAGTTAACTTAGGTAGTTTAGTTTTATCAGCAAATAAAGTAATTCCCTGCACACCTAAAGCAATTTTGGCATTATTAAATGAATATAAAATTAAGTTATCCGGCAGTAAAGTTTTAATAATTGGTCGAGGTACTACTGTTGGCCGCCCGCTTTCAATCTTGTTATCTCAAAAACCTATTGATGCCACCATTACGCTGGCGCACTCAGCAACAAATAACTTGATGGATTTAATTAAAGAAGCAGATGTAGTAGTTGCAGCTATTGGAGTAGCACATTTTATTAAGCCAAATATGGTTAAGCCAGGCTGTACCGTAGTTGATGTTGGAATTACTAGAGAAGATGGCAAACTACTTGGTGATGTTGACCCAGCAGTTGCACAAGTTGCTGCTTACTTCACACCAACACCAGGTGGAGTCGGACCGATGACAAGAGCTATGTTGCTAAGTAATCTACTTGAGTTAGCAAAGTAATGAAAGAAAATTTCACACTAGATCAGATCCGCCGCTTTTCACTTGCGGTGGTAGTAATTGGTCTAATCATTTCAATTAGTGGGGCAGTTAGAACTGGCTCAATAATTTTATCCCTTGGCGCTAGTGCATTTGTTTTAGCTAGGCACTCTCAAGTTAAAGTTAAGCGAAATATTGAACTAGTTTTACCGATTATTATCTGCATTATGTTATTTATCTTGGCATTATCCCTGCCGAACGCTAGATAAATCACCGATTTAGAATTATTAGAAGTAATCAGTAATATTAGCCGTGCACCCTGAAAGGATTAAATGAGTAGATCTGGAAAAGTAACAGTTGTTGGCGCCGGCTTCTATGGATCAACCACCGCACTTAGACTTGCTGAATATAATATTTTTGAAACGGTAGTTTTAACAGATATTGTCGAAGGAAAATCTGAAGGCTTAGCTTTAGATATAAATCAATCTAGATCAATTGAAAACTTTGAGACCAAAGTAATTGGCGCAACAACTAATGCTGAAGGCGGCGGTTATGAGAAAACTGCTAACTCAGATGTAGTAGTAATAACTGCTGGTCTTCCAAGAAAGCCTGGTATGAGCCGAATGGATTTAATCGGCGTTAATGCCGGCATTGTTCGAGGAGTTGCAGAAAATATTGCAAAGCACTCACCTAACTCTGTGATTATTGTGGTTTCAAATCCACTTGATGAGATGACCGCTCTTACTCAGTTGGCAACAAAGTTTTCTTATAACAAAGTGATTGGCCAAGCTGGCATGTTAGATACTGCCAGGTTTACTAATTTTGTTGCTGAAAAATGTGGTGTAGAGATCGCTAGCGTTAAAACATTAACACTTGGTTCACACGGTGAGACTATGGTGCCAGTACCAAGCCGCTGCACTGTAAATGGCAAAGCATTATCTGAAGTCTTATCTGCTAATGAGATTGCAGATTTAGTTGATAAAACTCGAAATGGTGGAGCTGAGATTGTGGCATTACTTAAAACAGGTTCGGCTTACTACGCACCATCTGCAGCAGCAGCTCGAATGGCAAGAGCAGTAATTACTGATTCAAATGAGGTAATGCCAGTATGTGCTTGGGTAAATGGTGAATATGGAATTAATGGAGTTTATTTAGGAGTTGAAGCTCAGATCGGTAAGAATGGTGTGAATAAAGTTGTCGAAACTAAATTAACAGCCGATGAGTTATCCTCATTAAAAGTTGCTGCTGAGGCAGTTCGCACCAAACAAGCAGATGTTAAAGATTTATAAGGGAGAATAAGGATATGAATAAGATTAAAGTAGTTGGTACCGTTGTTGAATTAGATGGTGATGAAATGACTAGAATTATTTGGTCATTTATTAAAGACTCTTTGATCCTGCCATACCTTGATATAAATCTTGAGTACTACGATCTTGGAATCGAATATCGCGATAAAACTGATGACCAAGTAACAATTGACTCAGCTCATGCAATTCAAAAGCATGGCGTTGGCGTTAAGTGCGCAACTATCACTCCTGATGAAGCAAGAGTTGAAGAGTTTAAGTTAAAAAAGATGTGGAAATCACCAAATGGAACAATCCGTAATATTTTAGGTGGAGTAATTTTTCGTGAACCAATCATTATTAAAAATGTCCCAAGATTAATTCCACATTGGAATAAGCCAATTGTAATTGGCCGCCATGCTTATGGTGATCAATACAAAGCAACTGATTTTCGTGTACCAAGTGCTGGAAAACTAACCGTTACGTTCACTCCAGAAGATGGTTCAAAACCAATGGAGTTTAACGTCTTTGATTTTCCATCTTCAGGTGTTGCAATGGCGATGTATAACCTTGATGATTCAATTCGTGATTTTGCAAGAGCCTCATTTAACTATGGATTAATTAGAAAATATCCAGTATTTCTATCAACAAAAAATACAATCTTAAAAGCTTATGATGGTCGCTTTAAAGATATCTTCGCAGAAGTTTTTGAAAAAGAGTTTAAGGCTGAGTTTGCTAAAAATAATCTCGAGTATGACCACCGATTAATCGATGACATGGTGGCAACATCATTGCGCTGGGAGGGCGGTTATATCTGGGCCTGTAAGAATTATGATGGCGATGTTCAATCTGACACAGTTGCTCAAGGTTATGGCTCACTTGGCCTTATGACATCAGTACTTATGACACCAGATGGAAAAACAGTTGAGGCCGAGGCAGCTCATGGCACAGTTACTCGCCACTATCGCGATCACAAAGCGGGTAAGGCAACCTCTACAAATCCAATTGCATCAATATTTGCTTGGACACAAGGACTGGCCCACCGCGCTAAATTAGATAACACTCCTAAAGTTGCAGAGTTTGCTAAGACACTTGAGCGAGTTTGTATTCAAACAGTTGAGAGTGGAAAAATGACTAAAGATCTAGCGTTGCTAATTAGTAAAGATGCACCATGGCTTAATACCCAAGAGTTTTTAGCTGCAATTGATGATAATTTAAAGAAGGAAATGGTTTAACACTTAAAACAAAAAGCCCCACTTGAGTTCAAGTGGGGCTTTTTAATGTCTACTTAATTTAAACGCTTACCGGTGGCAGCATCAAATAAATGAACTACATCAGGATTAGCACCAACAGTTACAGTTTGCCCAGCCTTAGGTGGATTCTTTGGATCCCATCTAATAATTATCTGACCAAGATCCTCTGTTGTATTAGCAAACTTCAGCGACTTATCAACTGGCTTGCCATAAACAAAAGCATCAGAGCCAAGCTCTTCAACAACTTCAACTAGTACTTCAAAGCCAGTTGATGCTGGTGCTAAGGCCTCTGGCCTAATTCCAACTGTGATAGATGATCCAGCAGATGATGGCACAGCAATACCAAGATTTCCTAGCATTGCCTTACCACTAGAGACAGAAGCAGTTAGTAGGTTCATTGCAGGTGAACCAATAAAGCCGGCTACGAAAACATTCTGTGGTTTTTCATAAAGATTTCTTGGCGTATCAACTTGTTGTAGTAAGCCATCTTTAAGAACTGCTACGCGATCTCCCATAGTCATCGCTTCAACCTGATCATGTGTTACATAAACAGTTGTAATTCCAAGTCGGCGCTGTAGCGCTGCGATTTGGGTACGAGTTGCAACACGAAGCTTGGCATCTAAGTTTGATAATGGCTCATCCATTAAGAAAACTTGTGGCTCACGCACGATTGCACGTCCCATTGCAACTCGCTGACGTTGTCCACCAGAGAGCGCCTTAGGTTTGCGATCTAAATAATCTTCTAAATCTAATAATTTTGCTGCTTCGCGAACCCGGCGATCACGTTCTTCTTTTGCAATGCCGGCAATTTTTAATGCAAAGCCCATGTTTTCAGCCACTGACATATGTGGGTAGAGAGCATATGACTGGAACACCATTGCGATATCACGATCTTTTGGTGCAACATTTGTTACATCTTTATCACCGATTCGAATTGATCCGGTATCAATTTCTTCAAGTCCGGCCAACATACGTAGTGATGTTGATTTACCGCAACCAGATGGTCCGACTAGTACTAAAAACTCACCATCATTAACAGTGAGATCTAATTTATCTACCGCTGGTTTTGTAGTGCCAGGATAGATTCGAGAAGCCTGTGAAAATACAACTGAGGCCATGGTTATTTACTCCTTCTCCGGGTAGGTACGTACCCGACGATCCGTTGGATGAAGGTCTCACGGTTGTGAGAGTTGGCAAAGGCTACGACAAGAAGGGGTGAATGGGAAGGGGTATGGGTTTATACGCTCACCGCAGCCACTGAGTGGCCAGGTAGATATCATTGGAGATATGGCTTCAGGTGCTCTGCAAAGTATCGCAATCGTTTTAGGCCTAATTGCGTTGGGCGCAATATTTGTTGCCGCTGAAATCGCACTTATTTCCCTACGAGATTCTCAAGTTAAACAAATATCAACTAAAGGAAAACGTGGTGCACGAGTTGCCCACCTAGCAAAAAATCCTAATCGATTTCTAGCAGCTGCTCAGATCAGCATTACATTATGTGGTTTTTTATCCGCTGCCTTAGGCGCGGAACAACTAGGTGTATACGTAATTCCAAGGCTAGAAGAGATCGGTTTATCAGCAGGTACTAGTGAGGTAATTTCAATAGTTGTAATTACTTTAGTGATTGCCTATATCTCATTAGTATTTGGTGAGTTAGTTCCAAAGCGATTAGCGCTATATAAGACAGAGGCGATTGCACTCGCGCTCGCTGCCACAATTGATCGAATTGCAAATTTATTTAGGCCAATTATCTGGCTTTTATCTCACTCAACTGATTTGGTAGTTAGATTATTTGGAATTACTTCAAAGTCGGTTAGAACACAGATTTCAGAGGCTGAGTTAATGGATTTAGTTAGTGGTCATGCCGATTTAACTAAGGAAGAGCGGGATATTGTTGAAGAGGTATTTAATTCAAGTGATCGACTTATCCATGAAGTAATGGTGCCTAGAACTGAGGTTGATTTCTTAGATGCATCTTTAACTATTTCACAAGCACGAAAAGTGGCAGTTGAGCTTGCTCACTCTCGCTACCCTGTTGTTCGCGGTAGCAGTGATGAAGTAATTGGATTTTTACATGTAAGAGATTTACTTAATCCAAAATTAGACGATACCCAAATGACGATCATGGAGATAGTTCGAAATGTAATATTTTTACCCGGTACTAAAGGAGTATTACCTGCCTTAACGGAGATGCGAAGTAGACGGCAACATATTGCAATTGTGCTAGATGAGTATGGTGGTACTGATGGAATAATTACTTTAGAAAATTTAGTCGAATGTTTAATTGGTGATATTCATGATGAATATGACGGACATGAGTCTGCTCCCGTGGTTCAACCTCGAACTGGTGATATTGAAGTTGATGGTTTGATATCTCTGGAAGATTTACATGAATCAACTGGTATTACATTGCCAGAGGGTCCTTATGAAACAGTTAGTGGTTTTGTAATGCATTACTTAGGGCGAATTGCGCAGGTTAACGATGTAGTTCGAATTAATGGCGCACGCTTTACAATTATCAGTATGAGTGGCAAACGAGTTGGTCAGTTACTACTTGCTAGAGATGATGTGAAGTAATGAGTAAAAAACGCGTCCTATCTGGCATTCAACCTACCCATGACTCTTTTCATTTAGGAAATTATTTAGGCGCCCTTAAGCAATGGGTAGATATGCAAGAAAATCATGATGCGTTTTATTGTGTAGTAGATCTTCATGCGCTGACGGTAGAAACTGATCCTAAATTATTAAAAAAACGTACTTTACTATCTGCCGCGCAATTAATTGCAATTGGTCTTGACCCAAATAAGTGCACACTTTTTGTTCAATCTCATGTTCCAGCACATAATCAACTAGCTTGGGTGTTTGAATGTATTACTGGCTTTGGTGAGGCTTCTCGAATGACTCAATTTAAAGATAAGTCACAAAAAAGTGGCGCAGATCGAATTAATGTTGGTCTTTTTACTTATCCAATATTACAAGCTGCAGATATCCTGCTTTATCAACCAGATTTTGTACCAGTCGGTGAGGATCAACGCCAACATGTTGAATTAACAAGAGATATTGCTCAAAGATTTAATAGTAAATATAAAGAGATATTTAACATTCCTAAGCCAGAAATAATTAAGTCACTAGCAAAAATAAATGACCTACAAGATCCAAATGCCAAAATGAGTAAATCTGCTCCATCAATGGCTGGTGTTATTGAGCTTTTAGATTCACCTGAAGTGACTTTAAAGAAGTTTAAATCATCAGTTACCGATAATGGTAAAGAGATTAAATTTGATGAAAAACTAAAACCTGGAATTTCAAATCTACTAACCATTCATTCTGCGCTCTCAGGTAAATCAATTAGTGATTTAGAGAGTGAGTTCTCAGGCAAGGGGTATGGTGACTTTAAAGCAGCTGTTGCTGAGGTGGTTATTGCCAAACTTGAGCCAATTAGTAAGCGCACCAATGAGTTAATGGATGATCCAGCAGAGTTATCGCGGGTATTAAATAATGGGGCACAAAAGGCGAGTGAGGTTGCTAGCACCACCCTTAAAGCTGCCTACTCAGCAATTGGCCTTGCTTAGCCCTAAATACTGGGAGAAATCGGCCATAACTCTTAACTCTTAATTTAGAGTTGAAGTGATTCTAAACAAATCGTAATCAAAGATTTCGAGCGTTTCAGTTAGGAAATCTGCCTTACCGATAGGGTGCGACTACCACAATCCCAGATATTTTGGGTACTAGTCCTTGGGAGGGATTTTGAAAAAATCAATCAAACTCGTAGTAGCTATTGCAGCTACTTCATTAGTTACATCTGTTGCAGTTACCCCAGCCGCACACGGTGCTACTAAGCAAAAAGTCTGCGTTGCGCTAGATACCGCAGGCATCAACGATAAGTCATTTAACCAAAGCTCATACGACGGTGCGAAGATGGCACTTAGCAAGGGTTATGCATCCTCAATTAAATATTGGCCTGCAAAATCAAATGCTGATTATGCTCCAAATATCAATAAAATGATTGCTGAAAAATGTACATTAATTATTGGTGTTGGATTCTTACTTGGTGATGCAATTGCAGCAGCAGCTAAGGCCAACCCAAGTGTTAAGTTTGGTTTCGTTGACGGCTGGGGCTTAGGTAATAACGTTAAGGCAATTACCTACAAGACCGATGAGAACTCATTCATTGTTGGTTATATGGCAGCAGCTCTAAGCAAGACTGGCAAGGTCGGAACTTACGGCGGAATTCCAATTCCGACAGTAACAATATTTATGGAAGGTTTTGCAAACGGTGTAGCTCACTACAATCTAATGAAGAACAAGAATGTTCAGGTATTAGGTTGGAACACAGAGACTAAGACTGGAACTTTCCTAGGTGGTTTTGATGACACAACTAAAGCACTTCAAACCTCTATCTCATTAGAGCAACAGGGAGCAGATTTCATCTTCCCAGTTGCCGGTGGAATGCAAGCAACAACAGCTGCAAATAGCCAAAAGACTAAGAAATCTAATGTTATTTGGGTAGATGCAAAAGTTATGAATACTGGTGCTCAATATGCAAATGTAGTTCCAGTTTCAGTTGTTAAGGGCTTAGGAGAAGGTGTACTAGCTACCGTAAAGGAAGCTTACGATGGTAAGTTCACAAGCAATATGTATGTAGGAACAATGGCTAACAAAGGTGTATCCATTGCACTTACTCCTGCTTGGAACAACAAAGTCTCAGCAAGTCTTAAAGCTGAAATTAATCAGCTTTCAAAGGACATTGCTGCAGGAAAGATTATTGCTCTAAATTCTGTAGAGTAATAAATATAAATTGCTGGGTAGGTTAATTTTAACCTACCCAGTTTTTAATTTAAAAAAGTTAGAGGAAAAATGTCAATAGAACTTAAGGCGATTACGAAAAAATTTGGATCTTTAGTTGCCAATGATTCTATTGATTTAAAAGTAGCTCGCGGTGAAATCCATGCAATCCTTGGTGAAAATGGCGCCGGTAAATCAACATTAATGAACATAGTTTATGGCTTAGCAAAAGCTGATTCTGGAAAGATTTTTGTTGAGGATAAAGAAGTAATTATTAATGAGCCAGCAGATGCCCTTAGGTATGGAATTGGCATGGTTCATCAACACTTCATGTTAATTCCAGTCTTTACAGTGGCTGAAAATATTGCACTTGGGCGAGAAGAATCTAGGGGAGTGTTTTTAACTTTAGATGAAGTAAAGAAAAAAATTAAAGCCTTAGCCGATGAATTTAAGTTTGATATAGACCCAGATGCTTTAATTGAAGATTTACCAGTTGGCGTTCAACAGCGAGTTGAGATCATTAAAGCTTTAATTTATGATGCAAAAGTACTGATATTAGATGAACCAACAGCGGTGCTAACGCCACAAGAGACTGATGAACTTTTAAATATAATGCGGACCTTAAAGAAAAAAGGCACTTCAATAATATTTATTACTCATAAGCTGCGAGAAGTTAAAGATGTGGCAGATAAAATCACCATTATTCGATTAGGTAAAGTGGTTGGCACTACATCACCAGATACTTCTCAGGAAGATTTAGCCAGCATGATGGTTGGGCGACAAGTTGACCTAGCGCCAAATAAGAGTGAAATAAAGCCAGGTAGAGTTATTTTAGATGTAAACAAATTAAATGTTGCAAACTCTTTAGGCAGAAAAATAATTAATTCACTTTCATTACAGGTAAAAGCAGGTGAAATACTGGCAATTGCCGGTGTTCAAGGAAATGGCCAATCAGAACTGACTAGAGCAATTTTAAATTTAGAAGATCATGTTCAGGGCTCAATTAAATTAGATGAACAGGAAATTTTAGGTCTAACAGTTCAGGATTCCCTGCGTAAAGGAATTGCCTACATTCCTGAGTCACGTGAGCTAGATGGTTTAATCGGAACTTTTAGTATCGCAGAAAATTTAATTTTGGATGTACATGACCTAGCTCCAGTGGCTAAAAGAGGGCAATTAAATAATGAATACATCAATGAAAATTCAACAAAATTAGTCAAAGAATTTGATATCAGGACTCAAAGTATTTTTGAAAATGTGTCAGCACTCTCTGGTGGAAACAAGCAAAAAGTTGTGCTGGCAAGAGAGCTGTCAAGGGATGTTAAATTGGTGGTGGCTTCTCAACCAACACGAGGTTTAGATGTTGGATCAATTGAGTTTGTTTATGAAAAATTATTAAGTGAACGTTCAGCAAATCGTGCAATTCTATTAATTAGTAGTGAATTAGATGAAGTACTTGAACTAGCCGACCGAATCGCTGTCATTTACAAAGGCGAAATAGTTGGTGAAGTTGGGCCAGATGTTTCGAGAGAAAAATTAGGTTTAATGATGGCTGGAATCAAATAATGAAGCAATTTTTAAGCGCAGTTCGCCGTATTGCATTATTGCCAACCCTTTCATTCATTTTTGCATTCTTTATTGGTGGAATTATTATTGTGATTTCCGATCCAATAATCATGGCTCAGTTAAGTTCACCTGGAAAGTTTTTAACATCAGCGGCCTCCAGAATTGGTAATTCTTACTTAGCAATTTTTCAAGGATCTATTTATGATGTTAATCTAGCAAGGGAGTCCGGAGTTATCCGTGGCTTCTACCCATTATCTGAAACCATAGTTACTTCAATCCCGTTAGTTTTCGCTGGATTAGCTGTTGCATTAGCCTTTAGATCAGGATTATTTAATATTGGAGCGCAAGGACAGTTTATCTTCGGAGCAATCGGAGCCTCCTATGTCGGATTTAATTTTGATCTGCCTCCTTTAATTCATGTGCCATTAGTTTTAATTGTCGGAATAATATTTGGTGGGTTATTTGGCGGAATTGTTGGACTCTTAAAAGCTAAAACTGGTGCTCATGAAGTAATTGTTACAATCATGCTCAATTATGTGGCTGCATTATTTATTTTATGGCTGCTAAAAACTTCGATTTTTTTACGACCAGAAAGGTTTGATCCAATAGCTCCTGATGTAAATCCAAGCGCCAGGCTTCCAAAATTATTAGGCGCAGATCTTAGGTTGCATCTTGGTGTCTTTATTGCTCTTGTTGTAACTTATTTTGTTTGGTGGTTACTAAATAGAAGCACTTTAGGATTCAAATTTAGAGCAGTAGGGGCGAATGCAAACGCTGCTAAAACTGCTGGTATTTCAGTGCCATTAGTTACTACAGTAACTATGTTTATTTGTGGAGGGATAGCAGGATTAGGT